>WBZR01000242.1_pt1 | contig 93344 bp, 79 predicted proteins | sample 5204231 | NCBI WGS metagenome assembly WBZR01 (sample SAMN12412403, study PRJNA552823) | activated sludge metagenome | isolation source: activated sludge from anammox sidestream of wastewater treatment plant... | place: USA: Virginia | collected 2017-08
CCGCCGCCCGAATCCGTACAAGGCAACGGGTCAGGCGCCAGTTCCAGGCCCGTCAAGCCGACATCGGCTGCCAACCCAGGCCACAATGGTGCTTCCGAGGACCGTTTGAATTTCCTATGCGCAGCTTGCCGCGCGCAGCCGCGTAACTGTCGGAGAAGCAGGCGAGACCGGAAGCATCGAGGGCACCGCTCTCGTGCATTGACATGTCATGTTCCCGACTGGTTGCTTGACGCGCGCGCCGCGCGATCGACGCGCTGCGCGGCGCCGTACCCTATGGTTTGTACGGGGATGCGCCGCCGCTCCCGCGGACTGTAGCATGTCAGCATCGTGACGCAAGCCACCCGGACGCCTACCGATGCCTCGCCCGGCGGCGAGTGGGGGCGCAGCCACGCCGGGCGCCAGAGCGACGAAGCCGTCGACCTGATCGGCCAGGCCATCCTGCGCTGCGAGCTCACTCCCGGCGCCCTGGTCTCCGAGGCCGAACTGGCCGCGCGCTTCGGTCTGCGCCGTGCGGCCACGCGGGTAGCACTCGAGCGCCTGTCGGTGATCCGCATGCTGCGACCGGTTCCGCGCCGTGGCTACGTCGTCAAGCCGATCACGCTGCGCGACGTCCACGACCTGTTCCGTTTGAATTTCCTATGCGCACCACTGGCCGTTGTTGGAAATTTCGCCGAGGTAGATGCGGTTGCGCAGCATCGAAAATAGGTACTGCTGGTCGATGGTACGACCCGGGCGCTGCCGCCCAGCCTGCGTCAGCCATGCCTTGGTGGTGTGGCCTTCGATCTCCAGTTCGCGCACCAGCCGTGCCGCCGATCCATGCTCGCCGTAACGCCGGAAGATGTCGCGCACCAGCACAGCTTCGTGTGCGTTGACGATGAGCTTGCGCTCGACCACGTCATAGCCCAAGGGTGGCACCCCGCCCATCCACATGCCCTTGGCCTTGCTGGCGGCGATCTTGTCGCGGATGCGCTCGCCCGTGACTTCGCGCTCAAACTGCGCGAAGGACAGCAGGATGTTGAGCGTCAACCGCCCCATCGATGTCGTCGTGTTGAACTGCTGGGTGACGGAGACGAAGGACACGCCGTTGCGGTCAAACACCTCGACCAATTTGGCAAAGTCCGGCAGGCTGCGCGTCAGGCGGTCGATCTTGTAGACCACCACGGTATCGATTTTTCCGGCCTCGATGTCCACCATCATGCGGCGCAGTGCGGGGCGTTCCATGTTGCCGCCGGAGTAGCCGCCATCGTCGTAGCCGTCGCCGATGGCGATCCAGCCCTCATGCCGTTGGCTGGCGACAAAGGCCAGGCCTGCATCACGCTGCGCTTCGAGGCTGTTGTATTCCTGATCCAACCCCTCGTCGGTGGATTTGCGGGTGTAGACGGCGCAACGCTTCTTTGGCGTGACCGTTGCTGGTGGGGTGGTGCGCAGAGAACTCATGCCGTCACCTTCTTCGTGGCAGGCGTCTTCATGCCGAAGAACACCGGGCCAGACCAGTGGCTGCCGGTGATGTGACCTGCAAGTGCGGACAGGCTCTTGAAGCGTCGGCCTTGGTACTCGAAATCGTTCGAACCGCGCACCAGTACGCGATGCTCGACGTCGTCGTAGATGCGCGTGAGGATGGTGCCGGGCAGCAGGCGCTGGCTGTCGCCGCGCAACTGCTTCGGCAAGATGCCGGTTTCGCCGACCTCTTCGAGCTTCTTGCGCAGGGAGGGTTTCAGGCCACCAAAAGCACGTTCCTGAATCCGGTAGGCCAGTCGGCTTTCCAGCCATCCACGATGGTGGTGGCCGGGCCGCTCGTCGAAATGTGCGTCCCACAGTTTCCAGAGATCACCCATCGACAGATGGGGAATTCCGGCGACTTGCGCGGCGATTGATGTAGTAGTGGATGGTGCGTGTGCCGTCATGGGCGAACTCCGTTGTCGTGATCGGGGTTCGCATTCACGCGCTGTTGGCCGGGGAAGCCAAGGCGAACGCACTCGCTGTTTTCGGTGATGTGGCTGGACGGACGCGCGCGCAGGCGCAGCAGGGCTGCAGCGAGCAAGTCGGCGATTTCCTGATGCGCGTGTCGAGGACGGTCAGGCGGTGGTGAAATAGAGATGGGTTGGCGTTTGGACATGGCAGGCGTTCCGATGGAAAACGCTGCTCATGCTAGGAACCGAAGGCACTTCGCGTAACGTGATTTAGCGGGAGTGCGCGGGGCAACGCTATTCCGACTTCGCCCGATACCAAGCGGCGCGCTGGCCGTTGACATCGCGATACCGAAGTTCGAACAGGCGGGATTCATGCACAACCTGCCGCCAACTGCTGCAACCATACTTGGCGGGCAGGTGTTCGGGGTGCCGTTCTGCGATCCAGCGGCCAGCCGAGGCAACCGGCGTCCAGCCATCGACGGCCAGTTCGGTGGCGGCCTCCCGCAGCGTTTGCACGATTCCTGCGGCAGGCCAATTTACCGAACCATCCGGCGCGATGCCGTGAATCACCAGATCGCGAAAGGTATCGGACTGGTAAAACTCCGCCGCCAACCGTCGCGCTTGATCCATGTGTTCGGCCCAGCCGCGCAGTTGCTCGAAATGTTGGTCGATGCGGCCGTAGGCGGCGGTCAGCGCGTCATGTGCGCCCCGACATCCATCCAAACTCCAAAGGTCGTGGTGGTCGATGAAGTGGTGAACGAGGTCGTTTCGCATCGATACCAATTCTTTCAAATCGTTCTGCGTCCGTGAGTAGTCCTCAGCTGACATGCTCAGGCACATCTTCATCTTGAACGAAATGACGTCGTCCCGTGCCTCGGGTTCGGATGCTTCATCTGTCTCGCCGGTCGTGACATACGACCCCAGGAGTGTGCCGACCAAGGTTCCCAGGGTTTTGCTCGCGGTATCCGCGATACGCTGCTCCTGGTTCGACGCCAACGGCATTCCAGTGGCCGTGATTTCATGATGGGCCACGATGGCTTTCATCAATTTCTCATACTGTTGCAGGCGCAACAGGCATCGGCCCAACAAGCGTTGAACCTCACGCTGCAGTGTTGGTAGGGCGTCGTCGTCGGCGGGTAGCGTCGTCATGTATGCATCAGTCGCAGTCACGGATCAGACATCAATGGGCGTCGTTTTCCAGACAGCCTGCGCCAAGGCGATCAGCAGGCCGTGCCGTTTTTCGATGCTTGCCGCATTCCACGTCGGGAATGCCTCCAGCTTGGCATTGATCCGCGAGATGGACGTGTTTTGCCCAACATCGGTCAGTGCCACCAGACTGCGGGTCAGATAGTTGCCGCTCTTGCTGTACTCGGCCTGCTTGGCCGTGTAGAAGTCATTGCCCGCGACGATATTGATGGGCTTCTCCAACAAGGTCAGATTTCCCAGCCGGTTTTTGTAGTCGTCGTAGACCATTCCCGGATTCTCGATGGCCCACTTGCCGCGCAGATCGTCCTCAGGCTTGTTGGGCAGGATGTGCTCGATCTCCAGATTGGTGAACGGCTCCAGGCTGCCCGGCACCTTCAAGCCGCTGAAGGCCATATCAACGTGCTGCGTCAGCCGCGCCAGCAGGTAGCGCGTGCGGTACTGCTGCATCGAGTACAGCGTGAACCGCTTGAGGGCATCGGCCAGCTCCTGCGACTTGCCCGCCATGTTGTTCTCGAAGCGGTCGGCGACGAAGGCATTGAGCTGTACTTTCTGCTTCACCGGATCGGCTTCCTCGGCAATCGCGCGCAGCTCATCAGCCCACTGCGAGAAGCTGCGCTCCAGATCCTTGGTCGGCGTCTTGGTGAAGATGTAATAGAAGAGGAAGCTCTCCAACTGCGCCACGAAATGATCGAACAGCGGCTTCGGGAAATTCGCTGCTGCCAGCAGCAGGACATAGTGCAAGCTGAACGCGCCGCCCGTCAGTCGTTTGAGACTGTCCATCGCCAGGCTGGGCTTGCCGTCGTTGCCGAGGCCATTGGCGAAGGCGAGATAGTGCTCGACGTTGCGGATCACCTTGCGCACGAACTCGAAGGGCTTGCCCGCGTAATCGCACAATGCCGCGTTGTCCTTGGCAATGAACCAGTCGTAGATTTCGTCCTCGCGCACCACCGCATCGCCGCGCTCGTTCTTGATCACGTAGTTCGCCATCAGGAAGTAGCGCAAAAAGCGCAGCGGTTTTTCCTTCCCTTTCTCCAGCGGCTTGGTGATCTTCTTCCACTCGTCTTTTAGCTGGGTGAACTGGGCCTGCTTGACCTGCGTGAACAGCAAGTTCTTCAGCAAGTCCATCGGGTTTAGGCCCACGCCACGCTCGTTGATGGTCTCGAAGATCTTCAGCGCGCTGCTGACGTCGGTCGAGATCTGGATGAACACCACGTTGTTGGCCAGATAGCCCCAATACTTCTTCAGCTTGGCCGTGTCGTCGTAGTTGTCCTTCAGATAGCGGTACAGCGTGCTGTAAGCATTGACCAAGTTCTCTAGCGACCCGAAGCTCGTGATGCCAGCAGACTGGATGCCAGCGCGCACGGTCTGTGGCTCGGCATCCAGCTCTACCAGCTTGGCCATCACTTCGCCCGCGCTCTCGTAACGCGGCTCCAGCTTCAGGTTGGTGCGCACCTCGCCATCGCTGTCCACGTAGCTGGTCGAGATCAGCCCGGAAATCATCTGCCGTTGCGGCTCACCTTGGAACAGATGCTTGAGTGCGCACAGCAACAGGAAGAACGTGGTCAGCCGTTGCTGGCCGTCGATCACTTCGTAGTGATTCTTTTGCTCGGTGGGCGACACCAGCACGGTGCCGATGAAGTATTCCCGTGTCGTGCCCGCATCAATCTGCTCGCCGATATCCTCCAACAGCTGATGCACTTCCTTGTCCGTCCAGACGTACTCGCGCTGGTAGTCCGGGACGATGTAGAAGCACTCCCTGAAGGCTTCCTCGATGCTGTATTTGTGGTTTTCGATGCGGGCCATTTTGTTATTCCTGATTCGCTCAAATCTATCGCCGATCCGGCAACTGTCCGTTCGAGACGAACTGGTCAAAGCTGTCGAAGCTCTCCTCATCCTGCCACGACCGATCCCACGCGCGCGGCTCGGCGCTTTCGAGCAGTAGCAGCGTGAGGACGCGCTCCCGCGTGGTGTAGCTGTGCTTGAACTCGCGCAGTTTCATGTGCTGCCCTTCTTCCGGGCACCAGATCGCGGCAGACATCTCCGTGCCGCTCCATTCCTGCGTGACGCTGGCATCGGCCGCCAGTGTGCCCGGCGGCGGTTCTGCCGGATCGTCGTTGCGCCGAATGCGCGCCCGCGTCTTGACGGCGCTACTACTGCGCCATTCGTACTTCACGTAGCCGTTGTCCCAATAGACGAGGATCGCGCGCTGCGTGGTGAATTTGATGAAGCGGATGCACAGCGCCTCCAGCGAAACCTGAAACCGCTGGGCGATGTCGCCAAGAACGTGAAAGTCGATGCGTTGGCTGGAAATCCAGTCGCGCAGCAGGTCGCCAGGCATCAGAAGATTGCTGGCGAAGTCATCAGCCTCCCGTTCGATGCTGCGCAGCGTATCGATGCCGGTGTGGACGCTCTGCTTGTCGCAGTTGAAGCTCGGTTGTCGACCGCGATGCAGGATGAAGTGGCCCAGCTCGTGGGCGATGGTGAAGCGTTGGCGTTCGTGGCGTGATTTACCGTTGTAGGCGATGCCCCATACTTCACGGTCGTCGGGATCGCGCGCCAGCATTCCCTCGAAGGCATCGTCGTTGAACTGCACCGGCGGTCTGATCTCCCGAACACCGCTGCCGTAGGGCGTGCCCGGCAACATCCGCCGGACGATCTCAAGGTCGATGGCATCAGGCATACCCTCGTCGCGGTACCACGCCCGCAGCCACTTGATGACGTGGCTGGCGGCAATCGAACCGGTGAGAGTCTGCGCTGCGCTCATGTTTCAGTCCGCGTCCTTGTCCTTGCGCGAGAACATCAGCTTCAGAACATCCTGATAGTTCTTCTTCTCTTCCGCGGTCATCCCGGCGTATTCGCGGAAGAAGGCCACGTCCTCGAGGCTGGCCTCGGGAGCCTGCTCCATGGGCGTGCCCATCACGTCTTCCATCGTTACGCCGAGTAGTTGGGCGATCTTCTGAATCCGCTCGGCGGTGGGACGCTGGCCATCCTTCATCTCCAGCTCCCAGATGTAGGCCTTGGTACAGCCGACTTTGTCGGCGACCTGTTGCAAGGTCAGACCCTTCGCCTCACGCAAGCGCCGCAGGCGTGCTCCGAATGCCGAAGCCATCGCATTGCTCCTGTCACGGGTTATTTCAATAAGCCCGCAAGTATAGCCACAAGATACTAATGAGCGCCAGATGTGCCTTTGTGTTTGACAAGCGGAAATCCGGGGAACAGAATCGCGCCTGTATCTCGCAGCTTTACTTTTGCTTGATGCGTGTTCAGAAACCCTGTCGCTGGCCCGTGCAGCCCGATCCCCGGTCGCAGACCTCCGACTCCGATCCAGAAAGGACAAGCAAGATGAAGAAAACCTTTGTCGACGTGATGCTCGAGCTGCCGGTGGATGCCACGCTGCGCGACTTCCTGACCACCCATGGCTTGCCCCTGCCGGACGGGTTTGCGTGGGACGACACGCCGCAGACCAGCCAGTTCCTGGTGGAGGCGATCAAGGTCTGGCCAGATGCCGAAGCCCGCGACCGGATGTTGGCCAACCTCAATGCCAGCGTCCAGTTGGGCGACGCGGCGGGCAAGCAGGCGCTGTTCGAGGCGGCCGTCGACGATGCGGCGGCGCTGTCTGGGCTGGCCTTGTGCTCCAGCGATCTGCATCGCTCGTTCTGGCTCTACGCCCACCACCCGACGCTGTTCGAGCGGGCCTGCGATTTCGATCACTGGGAACACCACGGCTCGCAGGCGCAACAGTACGACCTCGGACTGAAGCGCCAGCCCATGGGTAGCGACATTGCGCTGGGCGGTCTACGCCACAGCATCTCGGCCTTTTACAAGCGCGAGTTGCAATGCGGAGACGGCAGTGTGGCCTATCTGGTCACGCGCACACCCGGTATCCACTTGCTGATCGTCCACGTCAAGGATTCGGCCATGCTGCGACTGGAGTTTGAAGGTGTGAAGCTGACGCGCCGCATCGGCAATCCGAACATTCCGCTGGCGCTGGAATATTCCGAAGCCACCGGCGTCGTGCGCACGCTGGTGCGCGGCGGGGCAAAGTACCAGCAGATGCTGATCAATGCCTTCGCCGAGCATGTGCTGGGCGTCAAGGCCCATGCCCAGCGGATCAGGCCGCCAACCTTGGATTTGTCGATGCTGCGCACCGGCTTCGATGTGCCGGAAGTGTTCGAGGATGGCTTCTCGCTGGTGCAATTGAAGGCACTGACCTTCCTCAGCCCGGACGGCGCGCTGAAACTCGAATGCACCGCGATGCAGGCCAGCCAGCAACGCTCAGTGCATGAGCTGCTGGCGGAAAAACTCTCCGGCCCGCTGGAAGGCAACTGGGCGGTGACGGCAGCGCAGGTCAATCTGTACTACCCGCCCGAACCGGGGCAAACGCGCTCCAGGGTGGTCAGCATCGAGGTCACCAGCAAGGGGCGGCTGAACCTGCCAAAGTTCGATGCCAAGATGCAGGCGCAATTGGAGGGATATCTGGTCTCCGTCGGTATCTTGCGCAAGGGGCAGACCTTGAGCGCGCAGGAGGTTCCACCGGACGCGAATGCGGTCGGCCCGGCTCCCGTGACCGAGGGTTGATCCGATGGCGATGCATGATGCTTGGGCCTTGGTCTGCCGCCTGTTCGCGGGCGGGACGCCTGTGCTGCACGCCACGCTGTCGCCACGTGAGGCATCTGCTTTGTCTGTGCTCGGCAAAGCCGTCAGGCCAGCAGTGGTGGATCAGTCTTTCGTGCTTTGCCCACATTGCCAGCAGCACCGGGCGCAGGTGTGGGGCGACGGCCGTGGCGGACGGATATGCCGTTGCCCGGACTGCGGGCCGGTGACCGTCGACGCCGCTGATGGCGCGGCGGTCGCCTTGGACGAGGATTGGCTGCGCCAGAAGATGCGCCTCGCGCTCGGCCTCGAAAGCCGCGACGGTATCGATGACCTCGGCGACGGTGTCTGGCGCTTGGGTGATGCTCGCCGTTGCCCAGTGCTGCTGGCCCGTGACCTGACGCGGGTGCTGCGCGAACCCGCATTGCTGGAACGCGTGCGGGTGGCGAGCGGCGACATCCGGGTGATCACACCGAAGCCACGCACGACGCGCGGCGCACCCTTCGGCGCAGGTGTCGAGTGGCTGGCGCTGGAGGAACGCTTCACGTTCTACGGCGGCGGAATCACGTTCATACCCTCGGCACCATCCGTGACGCCAACGGTTGCCGACCCTGCCACGCCGGTGAACGGGCCGTTCTCGGCGGACTTCAAGTGGGCGACGCTGCCGGAGATTCAGTCCACGCCGATCCAGTTCACCGATGGTCAGGCCGAGGTGTTCAAAGCGCTTTGGGCGTTCAAGGGAGTCGAGGTGGACGGCGAGCAGGTCATGAAACGCGCGGGGCTGGACAGCGACAAGCCAATCGACCTGTTCAAGATCAAGGCGAAGGACAAGAACAAGCCGGGGCCTGCAGCGAGGCTGGCGGCGTACGGTGCGCTTGTGGTCACGCAGCAACGCGCGGGCCTGTATGCGATGCCTTGTGCGGCAGTGAGAAAGGAGGTCGCCATGATGTGATCTCACTACCCAATGCGTCGAGGCTTGCGCCGACTTCAAGAGCCTGATTTCTTCAATTTTTGGAGCATTGTAATGAACAGAAAAAACCAATGGGTCGTTCCGGTCAATGGCGGTAATCAGTGGGGCGTGCGCGGTGAAGGCAACGACCGCCTCACATCCGTCCATGACACGCAGCAGCAGGCGATTGACCACGCACGGGGCATCGCCATCAACCAGCAGAGCGAGATGTTCATCCAAGGTCGTGACGGCCAGATCCGTGAGCGCAACAGCTACGGTCATGATCCGTTTCCGCCCAAGGGCTGACGTGGAGGCTGGCCTCGCGGGTTTGCCGTTGTGCTTTGCTCGTGCAAACCCGCGAGGCAACCATTCTCATCGGCACGCGCACAAGTCGTTGATGAAAAATGCCGCCTGCGTGTGCCACTGCGAAGAAGTTGGCACAGGTTTCGAGAGAAGAGAGAGCAGAACAGGGGCGAACTGGGCGGGTGATGCCGCCCATGTCCGCAACGGCTGGCACACGCAGAACGGCCCGGAAGCCCGCGTGGCGGGTGGAATCCGCAAACGAAAACGCCCAACTGAGAACAGTTGGGCGTTGTGTATTGGTGGAGCGGAGGAGGATCGAACTCCCGACCTTCGCATTGCGAACGCGACGCTCTCCCAGCTGAGCTACCGCCCCGAAGAGATCAAAGTATACACACTTGACCGGGCCCCATCGTGCGCCACGGCCGGCGCCGCACCGCCCCGAGCCTGTGCACCGGCACGGACCAGCGCGCCGGGCAACATCGGTGCGACGACGATCCGGTTCGTCATTCGCGCGACGCGGCCGCGCAGGTGCGCACGTTCAGAAGTCGTTCCCGCATGACAGAATTCCGGCCATGAACAGAGCATCCGCGTCGTCGCAGCAGCGCGAACCCGCCTGGCTCGACCGCGAGTACAACGCGCGCGCAGCGATTCCCGATGCCGAGGAAATCATCGCGCGCTGGACCGACGAAGCGGCCGCGGTGCGCCGCCGCGTCGCGGTGCTCTGCGACATCGCCTACGGCGACACGCCGGCCGAGCGGCTCGACTTCTTTCCGGCGGCCGCGCCGCAAGCGCCGCTCTTCGTGTTCCTGCACGGCGGCTATTGGCGCTCGCTCGGGAAGTCGCAGTTCTCGTGGCTGGCCCCGCCGCTGGTGGAGGCCGGCATCAGCGTGGCGATCCCCAACTACGCGCTCGTTCCGTCGGTAACGATGGAAACGCTCGTCAGACAGGTGCTGGCGGCACACGTCTGGCTGCACCGTCATGCATCACGCTACGAGTTCGATGCCCGCCGCATCGTCACCGGCGGGCATTCGGCCGGCGGCCATCTCGCGGCGATGATGCTGTGCGCGCGCTGGGAACGCTACGCCGCCGACCTGCCGCCAAGGCTGGTGCGCGCAGGGCTGTCGATCAGCGGCCTGCACGATCTGACTCCGGTGGCCGCGGCGCCGTTCGTGTCCGCCGACCTGCGACTCGATGCGGTCGCAGCACGGCGCCTGAGCCCTGCCGCGATGCCGCCGGTGGCGGGCACGCGCCTGCTGGCCGCGGTCGGGCAACTCGAGAGCGGTGAATTTCATCGGCAGACGAGCCTGCTCGCCGCGGCATGGCCCGCCGGCACGGTGGAGGCACTCGAAGTACCCGGTCGCCACCATCTGTCGGTGCTCGAGGCGCTTGCCGAGCGCAGCCATCCGCTGCACAGCGCGGCGCTGGCATTCTGCGCCGGTACGAGTCACGGCACGAGCCACTGAGCGCGGTGAACCGATGAGCGCGCAGGGCCGAGGCCCAGCGTCGCGAGCGTGCCCGCCCGCAGACCTATTCGTCGTTCGCCGCCCGCCCCCGGTTGGCGCCTTCGAGCACGCGCAGCAGCGACGAGGTGTCGTCGCGCCCCCAGCCATTGCCGACGAGCGCGTTCAACTGCTGCGAGACGATCGCCGTGGCGGGCAACGACAGGCCAAGCGCCGCCGTGGCCTCGACCACGAGCCCGAAGTCCTTCTGGTGCAATCGCGCCTCGATGCCGGCCGCGAAATCCCGTGCGGCCATCTTCGGGCCCATCAGGTCGAGCATCCGGCTGCCGGCCATGCCCGCCTGCAGCGCCGGCAGCATCCGCGCCGGATCGACACCGTTGGCCGACGCGAACAGCATCGCCTCGGCGATGCCTTCGATGTTCACGACCTGCACGATCTGGTTGCAGGCCTTCACGACCTGGCCGGCTCCGTGGCCACCCACGTGCGTGATCGTGCGTCCGAGCCGCTCGAGCAGCGGGCGCGCGCGCCCGAGCACCGCCGCGTCGCCGCCGACGATGATCGACAGCGTGGCCTCGCGCGCACCCACGGTGCCACCCGAGACGGGACAGTCGAGCATGTCGACGCGCTGCTGCGCGAGGCGGCGCGCGAACGCACGCGTGGCCACCGCGGAGATGGTGGAGAAGTCGATGACGATCGCACCTGCCGCAACGGCACCCGCGGCGCCGTTCTCACCGAACAGCACCGCCTCGACGTCGGCGGTTGCGGTCACGTTGGTGCAGACGAAGTCAGCCTTGCGCGCCGCCTCGGCCGGTGTCTGCGCATAGTGCGCGCCACGCGCCAGCAACGCCTGCGCGGCCTCGTGCCGCCGCGTGTGCACCGCGATCTCATGGCCCGCATCGATCAGGTGGCCAATCATCGGCGCGCCCATCGCACCGGCACCGATGAATCCGATTTTCGACATTGCACGACACCCCGGATGGATTCTGGGCGAACAGCCCCTAATGCAGGCGCGCCACCTCGGCGCGGAACTCCCTGAGCACCTGCTCGGGATCGGCCAGTCCGCGTGCCCTGGCGTCGACCACCCACTTGTCTTCGAGCGGTTCCACCCGAACGCGGATCTCGTCGACGAAGGCTCTGTCTGCGACCATGGCGCGCACACCCGTCGCCTGCATCAGCGCAATGCCGCGACGATCGGCCTGATCCCAGGCTCGGCCGAACAGCATGGCCGCGTGCTCGCCCGACAGCCGTTCGATCGACGCCTGGTCGGTCTTCGAGATGCGCTCCCAGGTGGCCTGATTCATCACGAACGCGAAACTGGTGTTGTACAGGCCGCCCGGCACGGTGGTGCAATGGTGGATCGCCTTCTCGAGTCTCAGCGAAGAAATCGACTCGGCCGGCGAGAAGGTGCCATCGATGGCGCCCGAACCGAGCAGCTCGAGCGTCTCGGAGGCCGGCCTCATCACCACCGCCGCACCGATCGCCTTGCCGATGTCGCTCACCGTGCCGCCGTCGATCCGGAAGCGCAGGCCCGACATGTCGGCGAGCGAACCGACCGGCCGGCGGGCATTGCAGATCCGGCCAGGGCCATGCGTGAACACCGTGATCACCTTCAGGCCGCGATGGTCGTTCAGGGCCGCCAGGTACCGGGCGAAGATCCGCTGGTACGCCAGCGATGCCGTCTCGGCGGTGTCGCCCCCGAACGGCATCTCGGCGATCTGCGTGCTGGGATACCTGCCCGGCGTGTAGCCGTGCACCGAGAACGACAGATCGGCCAGCCCGTCGCGCACCGCGTCGAAAGTGCCTGGCGGCGGACTCACCGGCCGGGGCAGCGGGCTGCAACGCACGCGCGAGCTGGTCACCTGCTCCACCTCCGCGCACCACTTCGCCTGCGACTGCGACAGCGGATGCGAGGCCGGAAGCCAGCTCGAGGTCTGCAGCACGACCGGTTGCGCGCGCCCCGCCGCGGGCCACGCGGCCAGCCACACGACCGACAACACAGCAACGAACATGGCGCTCGGGCGCATGTGGGCTCGGAACTCCTCGACGCGGGTGCGGCGGCGCGCCAGGCAGCGCGGCCATCCTCGGCCAAGGATAAGCTCAGCCGCAGCGCCTGCGGCCGTTCGGGATGGCACCGTCGCATCAGGACTTACCCGAGGCCGCGTCGGCGGGTGGGTCGCCGATACGCCGGCATGGGCGTTCGGGAAAATACCGGTCGCAAAAAAAGCACGCGCCCGCGGGCAGCCAGGGCGGCAGCGCGTAATAGCGCTGGCGCACTGCGTCGAGGACCCGGTCACGGTAAACCGCGTAACGAAAGCCGTGGCCTTCGACCAGATGGAACACCGCGCCGCGGATCGTGATCTCGCGCGACGTCACGCGATCGAAGTACGGCTCTTCATCCGCGATCGTCTGGCTCCGGCGCCGGACGATCAGGATGTCGTGGCCGTCGAGCGTGCGGAAATCGGTGAGGATGTCGTCGTGACGCGCGTGACTGGTGCCCGGCCCGAACACCATCACGTGCTCGCCGAGCGCGTAGCCGAGCGTCGCCGCTGGCGAATAGCCGTCGGAGGCGATCGCGTAGCGGCCGCGCCAGGGCGCGAGTGCGCGCGCAAGCTCGTCGGCGTGCACCGTCATGACCAGCCCCTGATAGTCCGGCAGCGACCGGAAGGTCTCGGTGGGCAATGACCGGAAGGCCCCGGTGGGCAGCAACGCGAGCGCCCCGATCACCATCCAGTGCAGGGCGGCGATCAGGCCGGCGACTGCGAGCGCGAGCGCGCGCGTGCGGGCGCCCGATGACAACACGAACCAGAGCACTGCCGGCAGCACGAACGACGCAAGCCAGTGCAGCCCGATCGTCTTCACCAGCGACAGCGCCGCAAAGAACACCAGCGGCACCAGTGCCAGCCAGCGCAGCGTGGCGCGCGGGTCGCGCGCGGCCGGCGCCGGAACGCCATCGGACCGCCCGGCGGCCAGGCGCCAGGCGATCGCCGGCGTGAGCACGTAGACCACGCCGAGCAGGTACAGCAGTGGCGTGTACCACGACAGGCCGGCATCGGCGTGCCGATTGACCAGGTTGAACATCACGTTCGGCCAGCAATGCTGCGCGTTCCACGCCATCTGGATCGCGGCCCCGGGCAGCGAACCGACGACGATCAGCGCCAGGCCGGTCAGCGCGCGGCGGTCGGGCCTGCGGATCATGTCGAGAAAGATCGCGATCGCCAGCAGACCCGCGAAGTACTTCGACAGCAGCGCCCCGCCCAGCGCGAGGCCTGCAGACAGGAAGTCCGCCTTGCGGCCGCTCGCACGCGCGCGCAGGTACAGCGCCACGGTCAGCGCGCCGAACAGCATCAGCGGAATGTCGCTGGTGATGGCGACGTTCCACGCATTCAGCGGCACCAGCAGCAGCAACGTCGCGCCCGTCCACGCCAGCGCCGCGCCATGCCGGCGCAGCACCCACCAGCCCGCTGCGGCCACCAGCGGCGGCGCGAACAGCGCGGGCAGCCGCAGCACGAAGCGGTGATGCGAGACGGCATCCAGGACGGCGAGCCACCAGCCAACCATCGGCGGGTGGTCGTAGAAGCCCCACGCGGGGTTCTGCCCCCAGAGATGGAAATAGGCCTCGTCGCCGGTGAACGGCAACGCCGCGGCGAGCCAGGCGCGCAACGCGGTGATCAGCACGAGCACGAGCAGGAAGCCGCGCCGGGCCGCCATCGCATCGGCGAACGCGCGCTCGACGAAGGCGATCATCGGCCGGTCGCCAGCAGGCGCGACGGCAAAAAAAACGGCGCACATCGCTGTGCGCCCCGAAATGGCAGCATGGCTGCCTCTCCTCCTCCTCGCTTCGAGCAGCCCGCGCACGCCCGCGTTGGCAGGTTGTGGCGTACGCGGCGGCTTGCCGCAGATCCTAATTCACCACGGGCCTGCGCGTCCACGGAAATCTTCAGCGCGTCCGGTCGACCCAGGCGAGCATGCCGAGCGCCAGCACGAACGCGCCAACGCTCGGAATGCTGACCGCAAGCAGCGGCGGCCAGGTGTTGAGCAGGCCGAGGTGCGAGAACAGCCCGTTCAGAAAGTGGAAAGCGATCCCCAGCATGATGCCGGCAAATACCTTGTAGCCGATGCCACCGGCGCGCGCCTGCAGATAGGCGAACGGCAGTGCGAGCGCCATCATCACGATCACCGCCAACGGGTAGACGATCTTTCGCGCGAGTGCGATCTCGTAGCGACCGGAGTTCTGCCGGTTTTCCTGCAGGTGCCGGACGTAGCGATACAGGCTCAGCGCCGACATCCGGTCAGGTTGCACCAGAAGCACCCCGAGCAGCCCTGGCGTGAGGTCGCTCTTCCAGAGGCGTTCGGCCGAACGCGACTGCTCGGCGTGCAGCACCGGCGCGTCGACGCCAATGCGGGCCTCGACGAAACGCGTCGCGTCGACCTCGGCAAGGCGCCAGGCATCGGGCGGCGCATAGTGGGCAACCCGGGCGTGGACAATCTCGGACAGCCGCATCCCGGCGTCGAACTCGAACACGCGCACCTCGCGCAGGGTGCCATCGGGCAGCAGTTCGCCAACATTGACGAAGCGCAGGCGCTCGACCTGGCCGCCGGCGCCGCGCACCGAGTCCTTCAGCCACAGGCCCGACCGGAATTGCCCGGCCACCGACGCTCCCATCGCCGACAGCCGCAGTTGCTGGGCCAGGCGCTCGGCCGCCGGTGCGGCCCATTCACCGACCAGTGCGGTGGCGATCGCGATGACCAGGCCGATGCGCGCGACGGTGGCCAGCGCCTGGCGCCGGCTCAGGCCGGCGGCGCGCATCACGGTGAACTCGGAGTTCGCCGCGAATTGCGCCAGCGCGTAGATGGTGCCGATCAGCGCGACGATCGGCATCAGTTCGTAGACGTGGGCCGGCAGCCCGAGCAGGACGAAGGCGAGCGCGTGCTGCAGCCGGTAGCCGCCGCGACCGACGTCGTCGAGTTCGTTGATGAAGTCGAAGAACGCGAACAGCGCGAGAAACCCGAACAGCACGAACACCAGTGCGGCCACGACCTGCCGCCCGAGGTAGCCGCGCAGCGTTCTCATGCACGTCCGACCAGGCGGCGCAGCAGATGCCGCGGCAGCGTCGTGCGGCGCCAGAGCATCAGGCCGGCCAGTCCCAGCACCCCCGCGTGCAGCACCCAGACGCCAATCCCGAACGACAGCTTCTCGCCGGAGATCCAGGCCTGCACGAGTGACGTGAGATTGCTGTAGATGACGTAGAACAGCAGCGCCACCAGCAGATTGATGGAACGGCCCACGCGCGGATTGATCACCGACAGCGGAATCGCCAGCAGCGCCATCAGCAGCCCGGACACCGGAAGGCTGATGCGCCACGACAGTTCGCCCAGGTGGCGCGGCGTGGGTTCGCGCAGCAGTTCCCACGTCGACCTGACCTTGGCGCGCTGGTCGGACAGAGTCGGGCTGCGCGACTCGAGCCTCAGCCCGTAGCGCTCGAATTCCATCAACCTGAAATCGGGCCTGCCGCGGGTACCGTCGTAGCGGCGGCCGTCCTCGAGAACCAGGAACCGCGTGCCGTCGCGCTCGCTCTCGATGCGGCCGCTGCGCGACACCACGACGGTGACGACGTCGCCGCGCTGCTGCGTGACGAACACGTTGCGCACCTCGGTCTGCGCCTCGTTCAGCTCCTCGACGAAGAACACGCGATTGGCCGAGACCGATTCGCGGAATCGCCCCGCCGAGACCTGCGAGATGTCTTCGCGCTGCGCGAAACGCTGCTGGTATTCGCCTGCCTGGCGCGCTGCCCAGGGCGACACGAAGAACGCGATCAGCGCCACCACCAGGGCAATCGGCGCCGCGAAGCCGAGCACCGGCCGCACCCATGCCGCGAGGCTGCGTCCGCAGGCGAACCAGATCACCATCTCGGAGTCGCGGTAGGCGCGCGTCAGCGACATCAGCACCGCGATGTAGATCGTGAGCACCAGCAGCACCGGCAGAACGCTGATCGCATTGAACGCGATCAGCGGCAGCACGCTGCCGGTATCGACGCGGCCGCCTGCCGCGCGCCCGAGCAGGCGGATCAGCGACGTCGTCAGCATGATGACGAACAGGGTCGCGAAGACGGTGCCGGCGAGGTTGACGAGGTCGCGCCGCAGCGCCTTCGTGAAGAGCATAGCCTCGTATAATCGGCCGGTTCGAGACGAAAAGAGCGAGCGATGCAATTTAGCACAAGGACGACATCCCCCGGACGCCTGCGCGCCGACTGCGCGCTGGTGCCGGTTCTCGCGGGCAAAGAGCTCACCGCCGGCGGCAGGGAACTCGACGCGGCGCATGGCGGGCGCCTCGCGAAGATGATCCGCACCGGGGATCTGCCGTCGAAGGCCGGCTCCACGCTGCTGGTGCAACTCGATGGCCCCCTGCCGCGCGCGCTGCTGGTGTCGATGGGCGAGGCGGGCGAAGCAACTGCGAAGGCATTCGCCGACGCGGTGCGCGGCGGCCTGCAGGCCGCCGGGCAACTGGCCGTCGAGGAAGCGGTCTCGCTGCTGCACGAGGCGCCGGTGACGGGTCGCGACACCGACTGGAAACTGCGTTCGCAGGTGCTGGTCGGCCGCGAGATCGCCTACCGCTTCGAGACGCTGAAGACCAAGCGCGAAACCCGGCCGGTACGCCCGAAGCGCGTGGTGCTGCCGGTGCCCCCGGGCGCGGCTTCGCGCACCGCTGTCGCGCAGGCCAGCGCCATCGCCAACGGCGTCGACATGGCGCGCGAACTCGGCAACCTGCCAGCCAACCACTGCACGCCCGCCTATCTCGCCGACACCGCGAGGAAAATGGCGCGCGAACTCGGCCTGAAGGCCGAGGTGCTCGACGTGCGCCAGATGCAGGCGCTGAAGATGGGCGCACTGCTGTCGGTGGCACGCGGCTCGGCGCAGCCGCCGAAGCTGATCGTGCTGCGCTACCAGGGCGCCGGCACGAAGCAGGCCCCGATCGCGCTGGTGGGCAAGGGCGTCACGTTCGACACCGGCGGCATTTCGCTCAAACCCGCTGCCGAGATGGACGAAATGAAGTTCGACATGTGCGGCGCGGCCTCGGTGCTCGGCGTGATGCGCGTCGTCGCCGAGCTGAAGCTGAAACTGAATCTGGTCGTGGTGGTGCCGGCCACCGAGAACATGCCCGGCGGCCGCGCAACCAGGCCGGGCGACGTCGTCGCCAGCATGTCGGGGCAGACCGTCGAGATCCTGAACACCGACGCCGAGGGCCGGTTGATCCTGTGCGATGCCCTCACCTACGTGCAGCGCTTCAAGCCGTCGGCGGTGGTCGACGTGGCCACGCTCACCGGGGCCTGCGTGATCGCGCTCGGCCACCACCATTCGGGCCTGTTCTCGCCGAACGACGGGCTGGCAGCCGAACTGCAGCAAGCCGGGCGCGACATCGGCGACAGCTGCTGGCGCATGCCGCTCGACGACGAGTATCAGGAGCAGTTGAAGTCGCCCTTCGCCGACATGGCCAACATCGGCGGCCGACCGGCGGGTTCGGTCACCGCGGCCTGCTTCCTGGCGCGCTTCGCAAAAGGTTACGACTGGGCGCACCTCGACATTGCCGGTACCGCCTGGAAGTCCGGCACCAGCAAGGGCGCCACCGGCCGGCCGGTGCCGCTGCTCGCCAGCTTCCTGCTGGCGCGCGCACGGGGCTGACGCCTTGACGCGCATCGACTTCCACTTCAATGCAGCCGACAAGCTGCGCTACGGGTGCCGGCTGGTGCGCAGGGTCTATCGCGCGCGCCACAGGATCCTCGTGTGGTGCGACGACGCGGTGCGTCTGGACGAGTTCGACCGGATGCTGTGGACCTTCTCGCAGCAGGACTTCATCCCTCACGTCGGCGCCGGCGACCCGCTTGCCGCCGGCACGCCGGTGTTGCTCGCGGCCGAGCCGATCGAGACACCGTTTCACGAAGTGCTGGTAAACCTCGGCAGCGCCACGCCGCCGATGTTCAGCCGCTTCGACCGGCTGATCGAAGTGGTCGCGTCCGACGAAACCGACCGCCTTGCCGCGCGCGAGCGCTGGCGCTTCTATCGCGATCGCGGCTATCGGCTCGAGCGTCACGATCTCGCCGCGCACGCGGAGGCGCCATGAACACCGATGACGACCTCGAACACCTGGCCGGCAGGCTGAGAACCGCGGCGGCGGCTTCGGGCGAAACCGGCGACGACGCGATCCCGCTGCTCACCGAAGTGGTCGAGGTGCCGCGCTACGACAGCAGCGAGCTGCCGCGCACGCTGGTCGAGATCGACTGGGCGCAGCTCGCGATGCGCGTGCGCGGGAATGTGCTCGAGGGGCTGCTCGGGCGCTCCGACGCGCTGCTCGACGAGCAGCTGCGCACGAGCCTGCAGGTGGTGATCGGACGGGCTACCGAGTCGCTGGCCGCCGACCTCGGTACCACGCTCGAGCAGCTGATCCGCGACCTGGTCGCGCGCGCGGTCACCGAGGAAATCACCCGGGTGCACGACGAGATGATCCGCGCGCGCGGCGGCGTAGCCCCCGACCAGGGCTGACCCGAGCCGCAGATATGACTTCACGTTCAATCAAAGACTTGCGAACATGACCGCTGAGACTCCGTCGGCAGGCTCGCCGAATGCCGCTGCGGGCGCCCCCGACGCGCTCGCCAGGAGCTTCGAGCCGGCCGACATCGAAGCGCGCTGGTACCCGATCTGGGAGTCGCGCGGTTACTTCGCCGCCGGCAACGCGCCCGGTGCAGACGCCTTCTCGATCCAGCTGCCGCCGCCGAACGTCACCGGCACCTTGCACATGGGTCATGCGTTCAACCAGACGGTGATGGACGCGCTCACCCGCTACCACCGGATGCGCGGCGCCAACACGCTGTGGCTGCCCGGTACCGACCACGCCGGCATCGCGACGCAGATCGTCGTCGAACGCCAGCTCGATGCCCAGGGCGTCTCGCGCCACGACCTGGGCCGCGAGCAGTTCGTCGAGCGTGTCTGGGCGTGGAAGCAGCAATCGGGCTCGACGATCACCCGCCAGATGCGGCGCCTCGGTGCTTCCACCGACTGGTCGCTCGAGTACTTCACGATGGACGAAAAACTGTCTGGCGTCGTGAAAGAAGTGTTCGTGCGACTGCACGAGCAGGGCCTGATCTACCGCGGCAAGCGGCTGGTGAACTGGGATCCCGACCTGCTGACCGCGGTGTCCGACCTCGAAGTGGTCAGCGAGGAGGAGGATGGCCAGCTCTGGCAGATCCGCTATCCGCTCGCCGACGGCGGCGGCTCGATCACCGTCGCGACCACGCGCCCCGAGACGATGCTCGGTGACACCGCGGTGATGGTTCACCCCGACGACGAGCGCTACGCGCCACTGGTCGGCAGGACGGTGCTGCTGCCCCTGTCGGGCGAAGCCGCGGATCCCGCCTTCGAGGGTGCTGGCCTGGCGATCGACGCGCTCGCCCGGCGCGGCAAGGCGCTCGGCTGGCGCGAGATCCCGATCGTCGCCGATGCCCACGTCGAACGCGAGTTCGGCACCGGCGCCGTCAAGGTCACACCGGCCCACGACTTCAACGACTACGCAGTCGGCCAGCGCCATGGCCTGCCGATGATCGGCGTGCTCACGCTGGACGCGCGCATCAACGAGAACGCGCCGCCGAAGTACCGCGGCCACGGCCGCTTCGACGCACGCCGCATGATCGTCGCCGACCTCGAGGCGCTCGGGCTGCTCGACGCGGTCAAGGCGCACCGGATGATGGTGCCGCGTGGCGACCGCACCCACGCGGTCATCGAGCCGATGCTCACCGACCAGTGGTTCGTCGCGATGAGCAAACCGGCGCCCGCCGCATCGCCGTTGGCCGGCAGCAGCATCGCCCAGCGCTCGCTGGAGGTCGTCGCCGAGGGCTCGATCCGTTTCGTGCCCGAAGGCTGGACCGCCACCTACAACCACTGGCTGACCCACATCCAGGACTGGTGCATCTCGCGCCAGTTGTGGTGGGGTCACCAGATCCCGGCCTGGTACAGGGCCGACGCCGACGGCCAGCCGATCCACGACGGCGTGGTGTTCGTCGCACGCAGCGACGCCGATGCGCGCGCCCAGGCCGACGCTGCCGGATGGAGCGGCCCGCTGGTGCGCGACGCCGACGTGCTCGACACCTGGTTCTCGTCGGCGCTGGTGCCGTTCTCGAGCCTCGTCGACCCGCGCGAGCCATTTCGCGACAGCCGACCCAACCTGCTGCCGCGGCTCGCGCAGTTCCTGCCGTCGTCGGTGCTGGTCACCGGCTTCGACATCATCTTCTTCTGGGTCGCGCGAATGGTCATGATGACCCTCGCGTTCACCGGCCAGGTCCCGTTCCGGCACGTCTACGTGCACGCGCTGGTGCGCGACGCCGAAGGCCAGAAGATGTCCAAGAGCAAGGGCAACACGCTCGATCCGATCGACCTGATCGACGGCATCGGCCTCGACGCGCTGGTGGCCAAGCGCACCTCGGGCCTGATGAACCCGAAGCAGGCCGCCTCGATCGAGAAGCGCACGCGCAAGGAATACCCGCAGGGGATTCCGGCGTTCGGCGCCGATGCCCTGCGCTTCACGTTCGCGTCTCTGGCCGGGCCGGGCCGCAACATCAACTTCGACCTGGACCGCTGCGAGGGTTACCGCAACTTCTGCAACAAGCTGTGGAACGCCACCCGCTTCGTGCTGATGCACTGCGAAGGCCACGACTGCGGTTTCGCGCCGCGTCCGTCCGGCCCGCACGCCCACGGCGGCGAGCCCGACTTCAGCGCCGCCGATCGCTGGATCGTCTCCCGGCTGCAACGCGCCGAGGCCGAAGTGGCGAGGCACTTCGAGGACTACCGCTTCGACCTCGCCGCGCGCGCAATCTACGAATTCGTCTGGAACGAGTACTGCGACTGGTATCTCGAGCTGGCGAAGGTGCAGCTGCAGCAGGCCGGCGACGACGCAGCCGGCACGGCGCGCGCGCGCGCCACGCGGCGCACGCTGCTGCGCGTGCTCGAAGCGGTGCTCAGGCTCGCGCACCCGGTCATTCCGTTCATCACCGAGGAGCTGTGGCAGAAGGTCGCGCCGCTGGCAATGCGCTACGGCGAAGGCGGTGTGCAGCAGCTCTCGGGCGCGCCACTCGGCGAGGCGCGCGCGCAACGCCGCTACTCGATCATGACGCAGCGTTATCCGCAGGCGCAGACTGCCAGCATCGACGAAGCCGCCGAGCGCTGGGCAGCCGAACTGAAGGCAATGGTCGACGCGTGTCGCGCACTGCGCGGCGAGATGGGTGTGCCACCGGCCCGGAGGCTCCCGCTGGTCGCGGCCGGCGACGCGGCACGGCTGGCAGAATTCGCGCCGTACCTGCGTGCACTCGCCCGCCTGGAAGCCGTCGAGATCGTCGCCGATCTTCCATCCGGATCGGTGGCACCGGTGCAGCTCGTCGGCGAAGCACGGCTGATGCTGAAGATCGGGATCGACGTGGCGACCGAGCGCCAGCGGATCGACCGGGAGATCGCGCGCGTCGAGAGTGAGATCCGCAAGGCCGAGGCCAGGCTCGGGAGCACCAGCTTCGTCGAGCGCGCGCCCGCGGCCGTGGTCGAGCAGGAGCGCGGGCGCAGCGCCGCGTTCGGCGCGACGCTCGAGCGGCTGCGCGAGCAGCGCGCGCGGCTGGATCAGGAAGACGGATGAGAATCGCGGTCGTTGGAGCCGGCTCGATCGGCGGTTATCTCGGTGCGCGACTGGCGCTCGCCGGCGAGGAAGTGACCTTCATCGCGCGCGGCGCGAACCTGCAGGCGATCAACGCGCAGGGCTTCCGGCTGATCGAGGAGGACGGCACCGAGCAGGTTGCGCGCAACGTGCGCGCGGTGCAGAAGACCGCCGACGCCGGACCGCAGGATCTCGTCCTGCTGGCCCTGAAGGCGCAGCAGGTCGGCGCGCTGGCCGCCGACGTGCCGGCGATGTTCGGGCCCGAAACCGCGGTGGTCACGCTGCAGAACGGCATCCCGTGGTGGTACTTCCACAAGCTGGGCGGCGAGTTCGACGGGCGCCCGGTGAAGTCGGTCGACCCCGATGGCACGATCGCCGCGGCGATTCCCGGCGAACGGATCATCGGCTCGGTCGTCTACCCGGCCGCCGAACTGGTTGCGCCGGGCGTCGTCAGGGTCATCGAAGGCAACCGCTTCTCGCTGGGCGAGCCCGACAACAGCAGGTCGGAGCGCGCGCGGCGAATCTCCGACGCGCTGGCGCGGGCGGGCTTGAAGGCGCCGGTCTCGTCGGACCTGCGCTCGGAGATCTGGCTCAAGCTGTGGGGCAACCTGACCTTCAACCCGGTGAGCGCGCTCACGCACGCGTCGCTGGCGGGAATCTGCCGTTTTCCGGCCACGCGAGCCTTGGCCGCGGAGATGATGGCCGAGGCCCGGAGCGTCGCCGAGGAACTCGGCGTGCGCTTTCGCATCACGATCGACAGGCGGATCGCCGGCGCCGAGGCGGTGGGCGAGCACAAGACCTCGATGCTGCAGGACGTCGAGCATGGACGCGCGCTCGAAATCGACGCGCTGCTCGGGTCGGTGATCGAACTGGCGCGCCTGACCGGCACGCCGACGCCGCATTGCGATGCGGTCTACGCGTGCGCCTCACTGCTGGGTGCGACGCTGGCCGGGCAGAAGGGACGTCTGCAGGTGCAGCCGCAGGGCTGAGACCCGCCGCGGCCCCGAGGGCGGCCTTTCCCTTCACGGCTGACCCTCGGCCGACCCGTCGGACGGCCCCTTCAGCCCGCCGCGTCGGTCGGCCGTCGAGTCCACAGGCGCGAGACCTGCTGCCAGAACAGCATCAGCAGCCCCAGCGACGTCAGCACCGCGGCGAGCGGGCTCGACCAGAAGATGGCCAGGCTGCCCTGCGACAGCAACAGCGCCTGGCGGAAGCTCGATTCGGCCATGTCGCCCAGCACCAGCGCCAGCACCAGCGGGGCGAGCGGATAGTCGAGCTTCTTGAAGGTGTAGCCGACGATGCCGAACACGACCATCATCGCGACGTCGAACATCGAGTTGTGCACCGTGTAGGCGCCCACCGCGCAGACCACGACGATCACCGGCGCGATGATCGAGAACGGGATGCGCAGGATCGCCGCCCACCACGGGACGGTGGTGAGCACGATCGCGAGACCGACGACGTTGCCGAGATACATGCTGGCGATCAGGCCCCAGACGAATTCCTTCTGCTCGACGAACAGCAGCGGCCCGGGCTGCAGGCCCCAGATCAGCAGCCCTCCGAGCAGCACTGCGGCGGTCGGCGAGCCCGGGATGCCCAGCGTGAGCATCGGCAACAGCGCGCTGGTGCCTGCCGCATGCGCAGCGGTCTCCGGCGCGATGACGCCTTCGATCTCCCCCGATCCGAAGTTCCCGCCGTTTTTCGACGAGCGCTTCGCGATTCCGTAGCTCATGAACGACGCGGGCGTGGCGCCGCCGGGCGTGATCCCCATCCAGCAGCCGATGAGCGTCGAGCGCACCGAGGTCGCCCAGTAGCGCGGCAGCCGCTTCCAGGTGTCGAGCACGACACGCGCGTTGATCCCGGCCCTGCCGCCCTTGAACGACATCCCCTCTTCCATCGTGAGCAGGATCTCGCCAAGCCCGAACAGGCCGATCACGGCGGTGAGGAAGTCGAAACCCTTCAGGAGCGGGGTCGCGCCGAAGGTCATCCTGAGCTGGCCGGTCACGCTGTCGAGCCCCACCGCGGCCAGCGCGAAGCCGAGCATCATCGCTGCCAGCGTCTTGAACCGTGGCGACTTCGTCATCCCGATGAAGCTCGCGAACGTCAGGAACTGCACGCCGAAGAACTCGGCCGGGCCGAACTTCAACGCGAACATCGCGACCAGCGGCGCGAGGAAGGTGATCATCAGCACCGCGAAGAACGCGCCGACGAACGACGAGGTGAACGCCGCCGTGAGCGCCTCGCCCGCGCGTCCTTTCTGCGCCAGCGGATAGCCGTCGAAAGTCGTCGCCACCGACCACGGCTCGCCGGGGATGTTGAACAGGATCGACGTGATCGCCCCGCCGAACAGCGCTCCCCAGTAGATGCACGAGAGCATGATGATCGCGCTGGTCGGCGACATGCTGAACGTGAGCGGCAGCAGGATCGCCACGCCGTTGGCACCCCCCAGGCCGGGGAGCACGCCGATCAGCACGCCCAGCAGGATGCCGACCAGCATGAATCCGGGGTTCGGCAGCGTGAGCGCCACCGCGAAACCGTGGAACAGGTTGCCGATTTCGTCCATTGCCCGCCCCTGGCCCCGCTACAGGCCGAGCATCGCCTCGAGCGGCCCCTTGGGCAGCGGCACGAGAAACCAGCGCTCGAACACCATGAACAGCACCGCCGGCACGCCGAGCGCGATCGCCGCCACGGCCGGCCAGCGGAAGCGGCCGTGCCGGAGCATGAACCACGCAATGAAGATGGCCGCCGCCACGTACAGGCCCGCGAGCGCGATCAGCACCGCGAAGATCGCCGTGGGCACGAGGACGTGCAGCACGTTGGCCAGACCGGCACGCGACACGAACGGCCCGCCGAGAATCCAGCGCCTGCGCATCGCGATCAGCAGGTTCGCCACGCCGGCCACGACCATCAGCAGACCGACGTGGAACGGGAAGTAACCCGCCTGCGGACCGTCGTCGGCCCACCCGGCGCCGACGCGCACGCTGTCGACAACCACCAGCGCGCCCAGTGCGACGAACAGCAGCGCGACCGCGACCTCGGCGGTGAGCACCCGGATGGCGGCGCGGTGGCCGCCGCTGTCGTCGTCGTCGTTCACCTGGCGAGGAAGCCGGCGTCGCGCATCAGCGTGCGATGCAGTTCCTCGGCCTTCGCCACCCAGTCGACGTACTCCTGCCCGGTCATGAAGCGGTCCTTGAACGCGCCCTTTTCCATGAATTCCTTCCATTCGGGCGTCGCGCGCACCTTCCCGAAGAGATCGATGTACCACGCGACCTGTCCGGCGCTGACGCCGGGCGGCATGAAGATGCCGCGCATCATCAGGTAGTCGACCGGCACGCCGGCTTCACGGCACGACGCAATGTCGTGCCAGGACATCGCATCGGTGATCTTCGCGTTGTAGGGCATGCGCTCGTCGTCGAACACGCATAGCGGTCGCAGCTTGCCGCCGCGCCAGTGCGCGATCGCCTCGATCGGATTGTTGACCGACGAATCGACGTGCCTGCCGACCAGTTGTACCGCGACGTCGCCGCCACCCTTGAACGGGATGTAGGTGATCCGGCGACCGGCGGCCTTCTCGAGGGCGACCGTGATGATCTGGTCTTCCTGCTTCGAGCCCGTGCCCGCCATCCTGAACGTATTGTTCGGCGCAGCCTTGATCGCATCGAGGTAGGCCTGCGCAGTCCTGTACGGCGACTCCGCGTTGACCCAGAGTACGAACTGGTCGAGCGCCAGCATCGCCACCGGCGTCATGTCACGCCAGTTGACGGGTACTCCGGTGCTCAGCGGCGTGGTGAACAGGTTCGACAGCGTGATCACCAGCTTGTGCGGGTCGCCCCTGGCACCCTTGATCTCGAGAAAGCCCTCGGCGCCGGCGCCGCCCGACTTGTTGACCACGACGATCGGCTGCTTCATCAGCGAGTGCTTCGCGACGACACCCTGGATGAAGCGCGCCATCTGGTCGGCACCGCCGCCGGTACCGGCCGGAACGACGAACTCGACGGGCCTGGTCGGCTCCCAGGCCGCGACGGCCGGCACAGCCATGGAAAACCCGAACAGCGCGGCAGCCGTTGCGAGGCCGACGCGCGCGCGCGACGGCGACAGCGAACGCGATCGATGGTTCATCTCCCCCCCTCTCCCGACGGCCCTGGAAAGAGCCGTTCTCGTCGAACAGGAAACGGACCGCACCGGTCCGCCGATACTCTCCATGGTACCGAAGCACAGTGCGTCGTACAATCGACGCGCATCGGGATCGAGGAACGCATGAACCACACGCTCCGGGATCTGCTCGCCGCAGGGGCCGACGCATCGACGGCGCTGACCGCGCCTGGCGGCGCGCCGCTCACCTTCGCAGCGCTGCGCACGCTGGTGGCCACGACCGTGTCCGCGCTGAACGCGATGGGCATCGGCCGCAACGATCGCGTCGGGATCGTGCTGCCCAACGGCCCCGAGATGGCCACGGCGTTCATCTCGATCGCTTCGGGCGCGACCTCGGCGCCGCTCAATCCCGCGTACCGTGCCGACGAGTTCGAGTTCTACCTGAGCGACCTCGGCGCGCGCGCGCTGATCGTCGACGCAGGCAGCGCGTCGCCCGCGATCGGGGTCGCGCACAGGCTCGGCGTGCGAATCGTCGAGCTCGACGCACGCCCGCAGCAGGGCGCCGGGAACTTCACGCTGCGCGACACCCCTGACGCAGTCGCCGCGGCGCCGGCGCAGGGCGGGTTCGCGCAACCCGACGACGTCGCACTGGTGCTGCATACCTCGGGCACCACCTCGCGCCCGAAGATCGTGCCACTCGCGCAGCGCAACGTCTGCGCGTCGGCGCGCAACATCCGCGAGTTCCTGTCGCTGTCGGCGGCTGACCGCGGGCTGAACATCATGCCGCTGTTCCACATTCACGGGCTGATCGCCGGCGTGCTCGCGCCGCTGTCGGCCGGCGGGCAGGTTTGCTGCGCGCCGGGGTTCAACGCGCTGAAGTTCTTCGGCTGGATGGAGCAGGCGCGTCCCACCTGGTACACCGCGGTGCCGACGATGCACCAGGCAATCCTGGGCCGTGCGGCGAACAACAGGGCGGTACTCGCCGCCAGCCCGCTGCGCTTCATCCGCTCGTCGTCCTCGGCGATGCCGCCACAGGTGATCCGCGAGATCGAGCAGGTATTCGGCGCTCCGCTGGTCGAGGCCTACGGGATGACCGAGGCGGCGCATCAGATGGCGGCCAATCCATTGCCGCCGCGCGTCCGCAAGCCGGGCACGGTCGGCGTCGCGGCGGGCCCCGAGGTCGCGATCATGGACGAGGCCGGCACGCTGCTCGGGCCCGGTAACGTCGGCGAGGTCGTGATTCGCGGCGAGAACGTGACGCGCGGCTACGAGAACAATCCGCAGGCCAACGCCGAAGCGTTCACCAACGGCTGGTTCCGCACCGGCGACCAGGGCGTGATGGACGCCGAAGGCTACCTGTCGATCACCGGCCGGCTGAAGGAGATCATCAACCGTGGCGGCGAGAAGGTTTCGCCGCGCGAGGTCGACGAAGTGCTGATGGACCACCCGGCCGTGGCACAGGTCGTCACCTTCGCGATCCCGCACGACAAGCTCGGCGAGGAGGTCGGCGCCGTCGTCGTGCTGCGCGAGGGCGCGTCACTCGCGGAGAAGGACTTGCGCGAATTCGCCGCCACGCGGCTGGCCGACTTCAAGGTGCCGCGCAAGGTGCTGTTCATGGCCGAGATCCCCAAGGGTGCGACCGGCAAGCTGCAGCGCATCGGACTCGCGCAGAAGCTCGGGATGCGTTGAGCAGCGTACCCGGCCCGCCCGCAGCTCGCGGCCGCGCGGCGACGCCGATCAGGCCGTTCCCTGCGCCGGTGCCGTTCGCGTCGGGAAGTCGACGAACTCGAACGGCAACCTGCGCGCCCGCATCCAGTCGGCCACCGCCAGGCCCGTGCCGGCGCGCCACGGCCTGAGCCGCTCCGGTGCGACCATCCGGTATTCAACCAGTTCCTCGGACAGCGTCACGCTGCCCGAGGCGATCACGTGGTAGGCGATGATCAACTCGTTCTTGCGGGTGAACTCGTAGACACCAATCAGGCTGGTGCGCTCGACCTCGAGGCTGGTCTCCTCCATGACCTCGCGGGCGATGCCCTCCTCCGGCGTCTCGCCGGCCTCGAGAAACCCGGTGATCAGCGCGAAGGTCTTCGGCGGCCACGCAGCATTGCGCGCAAGCAGGATCAGCTCGCCGACCTGCACGAGAGCGGCCACCACCGGCGCCGGATTGTTCCAGTGCGTGAAGCCGCAGGCGGGGCAGGCCTTGCGCTCGCGACCGGCGACGATGCCCGTCGAGAGCGCGGTGGCGCAATGCGGACAGAAGCGGTAGTCGGGCCGCACCATGAAGCTCAGGCGCGCTCGCGCACCCAGTCGGCGACACCGGCCAGCGCCGCCGGCAGCTGCGCCGGCTCGCTGCCGCCCGCCTGCGCCATGTCGGGGCGACCACCGCCCTTGCCACCCACCTGGCGCGCCACGAAATTGACCAGTTCTCCCGCCTTGACCTTCGCGGTCGCATCCGGCGTGACGCCCGCGATCAGGCTGACTTTCGCGCCGTCGACGGCGGCCAGCACGATCGCTGCGCTGCGCAGCCGGTCTTTCAGCTTGTCCATGGTCTCGCGCAGGCTCGCAGCGTCGGCGCCTTCGAGCGTGGCGGCGAGCACCTTCAGACCGTTGACGTCGACCGCCCGATCCACGAGATCGTCGCCCTGCGACGCTGCGAGCTTCGATTTCGCGCGCGCCAGGTCTTTCTCGAGCGACTTCGCGTGTTCGAGCAGCTGGCCGATCTTCGCGCCCAGTTCGCCGGGCGGCGCCTTCAGCGTAGCCGCCACCTCGGCGATGCGCTGCTCGAGCCCCTGCACCCAGGCGAGCGCATTCTCGCCGGTGACCGCTTCGATCCGGCGCACGCCGGCCGCGACCCCGCCCTCGGCGACGATCTTGAACAGACCGATGTCGCCGGTGCGCGCCACGTGCGTGCCACCGCACAATTCGCGCGACGAACCGATGTCGAGCACGCGCACCGCGTCACCGTACTTCTCGCCGAACAGCGCCATCGCGCCCGCCTTCACCGCGTCGTCGAAGGCCATGACGCGTGCCTGCGTCGCGGCGTTGGCGAGGATCTCGCGATTGACGATCTCTTCGACGCGGCGGATCTCGTCGGCGCTCAACGGCGCGTGGTGCGCGAAGTCGAAGCGCGTCTTCGCGGCGTCGACCAGCGAGCCCTTCTGTTGCACGTGCGCGCCGAGCACCTCGCGTAGCGCCTTGTGCATCAGGTGCGTGGCCGAGTGGTTGCGCACCGTGCGCGCGCGGCGTCCCGCGTCGACGATGGCCTCGACCGTGTCACCGACCTCGAGCGTGCCGCTGGCCAGCCTGCCGTGGTGGCCGAAGACCTCGGCCTGGATCTTCTGCGTGTCGGAAACGACGAAGCGCACCGCGCCGTCAGCCGCGACGAGCTCGCCGGCGTCGCCCACCTGGCCGCCCGATTCGGCGTAGAACGGCGTACCGTCGAGCACCGCCACGCCCTGCTGTCCGGCGTGGATCGCCGCCACCGCTGCGCCGTCGACGTAGAGCGCGAGCACGCGCGCCTGCGGGACGGCGAGCCGGTCGTATCCGTAGAAGGCCGTGGCCGTGCCCGCGTAATCGAGCGCGGTCGCGGCGCGGAACTTGCCCGCCGCGCGCGCCTGCTCACGCTGCCGGCTCATCGCCGCCTCGAATCCCGCCTCGTCGACCGCCACCCCGCGCTCGCGGCAGACGTCGGCGGTGAGGTCGAGCGGAAATCCGAAGGTGTCGTAGAGCCGGAACGCGGTCTCGCCATCCAGTTGGGCACCGCCGCCAGCCAGCGCCTGCCCGAGAATCGCCATGCCGTGACCGAGCGTCTCGCCGAAGCGCTCTTCTTCCTGCGCGAGCACCTGCGCGACGCGCTCGCGCGCTGCCGCAAGCTCGGGATAGGCGTCGCCCATCGCACCTGCCAGGTCGGTCACCAGTCGGTGAAAGAACGGTTCCCTGCGCCCCAGCTTGTAGCCGTGGCGCAGCGCGCGCCGGATGATCCGGCGCAACACGTAGCCGCGGCCCTCGTTGCCGGGAATCACGCCGTCGACGATCAGGAACGCACAGGCGCGGATGTGGTCGGCGATCACGCGCAGCGACGGTGCCGCCAGATCGGTGACGTCGGTCTCGCGCGCGGCTGCGCGGATCAGATCCTGGAAGAGGTCGATCTCGTAGTTGCTGTGCACGTGCTGCAGCACGGCCGCGATGCGCTCGAGCCCCATGCCGGTGTCGACGCACGGATGCGGCAGTGGCGTGAGCGTGCCGGCCGCGTCGCGGTCGTACTGCATGAAGACCAGGTTCCAGATCTCGATGTAGCGATCGCCGTCGGCGTCGGGCGATCCGGGCGGACCACCCGCGACCTCCGGCCCGTGGTCGTAGAAGATTTCGCTGCACGGGCCGCAAGGGCCGGTGTCGGCCATCTGCCAGAAGTTGTCCGACGCGTAGCGCGCGCCCTTGTTGTCGCCGATGCGCACGATGCGCTCGCGCGGCACGCCGATTTCGCTGGCCCAGATGTCGAAGGCTGCGTCGTCTTCCTGGTAGACGGTGATCCACAGCCGTTCGGGCGGCAACCGGTAGACCTGCGTCAGCAGTTCCCAGGCGAATCCGATCGCCTCGCGCTTGAAGTAGTCGCCGAACGAGAAGTTGCCGAGCATCTCGAAGAACGTGTGATGACGCGCGGTGTAGCCGACGTTCTCGAGGTCGTTGTGCTTGCCGCCGGCGCGCAGGCAGCGCTGCGCGCTGGTCGCGCGCCGGTAGGGGCGGTGCTCGCGCCCGGTGAACACGTCCTTGAACTGCACCATGCCGCTGTTGGTGAACAGCAGCGTCGGATCGTTGGCCGGCACCAGCGGGCTCGATGCGACGACCGCGTGCCCCTTCGATTCGAAGAAGCGCAGGAACTTGTCTCTGATCTCGGCCGACTTCATGGGATGCCCGGTCAAGCGTGCGGTTGTGCGGGGGTCAGGCGCAGCGGGTTGATTTTTCAGCGGAATTTGCGATTCTACCGAAATGCGGGCGGAAAAATGGCGTGCACGGGGCGCGCCGTTGCCCGGGCGGCGATCCGCGCGATCGCGTAAGGTTGCGTCCATGAACGCCGCCCTGAACGGAATCCGCGTCCTCGACCTCACCCGCGTGCTCGCCGGTCCGTGGTGCTCGCAAAACCTCGCGGACCTCGGCGCCGACGTGATCAAGGTCGAACGCCCCGGCACCGGCGACGACACCCGCAGCTGGGGCCCGCCGTTCCTGAAGGACCGCGACGGGCGCGACACGGCCGACGCCGCCTATTACCTCGCCGCCAACCGCAACAAGCGCTCGGTCGAGATCGATCTGGCCGCGCCCGCCGGCCAGCTGGCGGTGCGCGAACTGGCCCGTCTCAGCGACGTGGTACTCGAGAACTACAAGGTCGGGCAGTTGCGCAGATACGGACTCGACTACGCGAGCCTCGCCGCGCTGAATCCGCGTCTGGTCTACTGCTCGGTCACCGGCTTCGGCCAGACCGGCCCGTGGGCGCACCGCGCCGGCTACGATTTCATCATCCAGGCGCTGGGCGGCATGATGTCGATCACCGGTGAAGCCGACGACCGCCCGGGCGGTGGCCCACAGAAAGTGGGCGTCGCGGTCTCCGACCTGATGACCGGCATGTACGCGACGCAGGCGGTGCTGGCCGCGCTGCTGCATCGCGAACGCACCGGCGAGGGCCAGTACATCGACGTCGCGCTGCTCGACGTGCAGGTCGCGATGCTGGCCAACATGAACACCAACTTCCTGGCGAGCGGGCAGCCGCCCGGACGCTGGGGTAACGCGCATCCGAACATCGTGCCGTACCAGGCGTTTCGCGCCAGCGACCAGTGGATCGTGCTGGCGGTGGGCAACGACGACCAGTACCGGCGCTTCTGCGAAGTCGCCGGCCGCGCCGACCTTCATCGCGACGCGCGCTTCGTGCGCAACAGCGACCGCGTACGCAACCGCGAAGCCCTGGTGCCGCTGATCGCCGGACTGATCGGGCGACGTGCCGCAGCCTGGTGGCTCGAGGCGCTCGAGCGCGCCGGCGTGCCCTGCGGCCCGATCAACGACCTGCGCCAGGTGTTCGACAACGAACAGGTCCGCGCACGCGGCCTGCGCGTCGACATCGAGCGCGAGGATGCGGGCCCGGTGGCGCTCGTCGGCAGCCCGCTGAAGATGAGTGCCACACCGCCGAGCTACCGGCTGCCGCCGCCGCGGCTGGGCGAGCACACTGCACAGGTACTGCGCGATCTGCTCGGCTACGACGACGCCGCCATCGCCGCGGTGCGTGCCAGACAAACCGAAGGAGAACGCCGATGACCGATCGACCCGCAATACATGGCCGTAGCCGCAGCCCGCGCCGCCATTTCGCCATCGTTGTCGGCCTGCTCGCCGCCGCGCTGTGCGCCGTCGGCGCGCCGGCCGCTGCGCAGAACTGGCCGAACCGGCCGATCCGCTTCGTCGTCCCTTATCCGCCCGCCGGACCGCTCGACCAGGTGGCCCGCGCACTCGCCGAGAAACTGCGCGACGCGCTCGGCCAGCCGCTGGCCGTCGAGAACCGGCCCGGCGCCGGCGGCAACATCGGCGCCGACCTGGTTGCCAAGGCCGCGCCCGACGGCTACGCGATCGTGATGGGTGCGGTGGCCACGCACGCGATCAATCCCTACCTGTACGCGAAGATGCCGTACGACGCCAACCGTGACTTCACGCCGATCACGCGGGTCGCGACCGTGCCCAACGTGCTGGTGATGAATCCGCAGACCGCCGAGCGGCTCGGCGTGCACAGCCTCGGCGACCTGATCGCGTACGCGCGCAGGAATCCGGGCAGGCTGAACTACGGTTCGGGCGGCAACGGCAGCGCCGGTCACCTGGCCGGCGAACTGCTCGAGGTGCAGGCCGGGGTCAGCATGGTGCACATTCCGTACGGCGGCGCAGCGCCTGCGCAACTCGGCCTGCTCGCCGGGCAGACCGACCTGATGTTCGACAACCTGGCCTCTGCGACGCCGCAGATCCGCGCCGGGAAATTGAAGGCGTTTGCGGTCACCACCGCGCAGCGCAGCAGCTTCTTCCCGGAGTTGCCGACCGTGGCCGAGAGCGGGCTGAAGGGTTTCGACATCAGCACCTGGTTCGGCGTGTTCGCGCCTGCCGGCACGCCGACGCCGATCGTCGATCGCCTGAACGCGGAGTTCACCCGCGCGCTGTCGAGCCCGGACATCCGCGAACGGCTGGCGCGCATGGGCGCGGAAGCCTCGCCGCTGAGTCCGGAAGACTTCGCCGCATTCGTACGCGCCGAGCAGGCGAAGTACGAGCGCGTGGTCAAGGCCTCGGGCGCTCGCATCGAATAGCCTGCCCGGGCAAGACCGGGCGCTCCGGCGCGCGAGAGCACGGCGTCCGGCGCGACCGGAACACGGTCGGGCGATGGCTGCGCACACGGATCGCGGAATCCACGGGTGGTCGGGGCGCGGTTAACGCACTATCATCCGACACTTCCGCGCGCTTGCCCCGCATCGGCGGCGCGCGCTTGCACGACAAGAACGACGGAGACCACGCCGATGCGCATCCGCAACCAACGCGACTTCTGGTCCGGGGTGATGTTCCTGGCGCTGGGGGTGCTGTTCGTGATCTTCTCGCAGGCCTACCAGCTGGGCACGCCGGCACGCATGGGCCCGGGTTTCTTTCCCGCGATGCTGGGGGCGTTGATGGCGCTGCTGGGGCTGGGCATCGGCTGGCGCGCACTTTCGCGCTCGTCCGGCAAGACCGAGCTCGAACCGGTGGGCTGGCGCGAGTTGTTCCTGGTGCTGACCTCGGTCGCAGTCTTCTCGGCCACGCTCCCATACCTCGGAATGGTGGTGTCGGTGTCGTTGCTGATCGCGATCGCGGCGCTGGCCAGCCACGAGTTCAGCTGGAAGGAGACGGCGATCTCGATCGTGGTGCTGCTGGTGATGTCCGACCTGGTGTTCGTCAGGGGGCTGGAGTTGCAGTTCCCGGTCTGGCCGACGTTTCTCACCCGCTAGCCGCGGAGCGCACCGACCATGGAACTGCTGTCGAACCTCTCGCTGGGTTTCGCGACCGCGCTGACGCTCACGAACATCTTCTACTGCTTCGTGGGCGTGCTGCTGGGCACGCTGATCGGCGTGCTGCCGGGCATCGGGCCGCTGGCCACGATCGCGATGCTGCTGCCGATCACCTACAAGCTCTCCAACCCCACCACGGCGCTGATCATGCTCGCCGGCATCTACTACGGCGCGCAGTATGGCGGCTCGACCACGGCGATCCTGGTCAACCTGCCTGGCGAGATCTCGTCGGTGGTCACGACGCTCGACGGCTACCAGATGGCGCGCCAGGGGCGTCCGGGGCCGGCGCTGGCGATCGCGGCGATCGGTTCGTTCTTCGCCGGCACCGTGGCCACGCTGCTGATCGCCGGTTTCGCACCGCCACTGGCCGAGGTGGCCTTCAAGTTCGGCCCGGCCGAGTACTTCTCGCTGATGGTGCTCGGGCTGATCGCCGCCGTCGTGCTGGCGCACGGCTCGGTCCTCAAGGCGCTCGCGATGGTGGTCTTCGGCCTGCTGATCGGCATGGTGGGCACCGACGTGAACTCGGGCGTGGCGCGCTTCTCGTTCGACATCCCCGAGCTCACCGACGGCATCGAGCTGGCAGCGGTGGCGATGGGCATCTTCGGTTTCGGCGAGATCATCGGCAACCTCGAACAGCGCGAGAACCGCGAGGTCTTCACGCGCAAGGTCGGCCGCCTGCTGCCCGGCATGGCCGAGTTCAGGGCGTCGATCGCACCGATCGTGCGCGGCACCGCGCTGGGCTCGTTCCTGGGCATCCTGCCCGGCGGCGGCGCGGTGCTCTCCTCGTTCACTTCCTACGCGATCGAGAAGAAGATCTCGAAGACGCCCGAGCGCTTCGGCAAGGGCGCAATCGAGGGCGTGGCCGGTCCCGAGTCGGCCAACAACGCGGGCGCGCAGACCTCGTTCATCCCGATGCTCACGCTCGGCATCCCCACCAACGCGGTGATGGCACTGATGGTCGCGGGCATGATGATCCACAACATCCAGCCCGGCCCGCAGGTGATGACCAGCAACCCGGATCTGTTCTGGGGGCTGATCGCCTCGATGTGGGTGGGCAACCTGATGCTGGTGATCCTGAACCTGCCGCTGATCGGCATCTGGATCAAGCTGCTCACGGTGCCCTACCGGATCCTGTATCCGGCGATCCTGCTGTTCTGCTGCGTGGGGGCGTATTCGATCAACAACAACGTCTTCGACGTCTTCGTCACCATCCCCTTCGCGGTCCTCGGCTACGTGTTCCGCAAGCTCGACTGCGAACCCGCGCCGCTGCTGCTCGGGCTGGTGCTGGGCAAGCTGATGGAGGAATACCTGCGGCGCGCGATGACCATTTCGCGCGGCGACTGGTCGGTGTTCGTCACCCGGCCGCTGTCGGCCACGCTGCTGGCCATCGCCGCCGTGCTGCTGGTCATCGTCTTCCTGCCCGGCATCGCGAAGAAACGCGACGAGGCCTTCGCCGAAGAAGAGACCTGATCCGAATACGAACAGACGGTCACCGGCGATATCGCGCCGCGCCCGGGCAACGACCCGCACGCTCGCGACCCTGGTGCCCTCGCGCGCCAACTCGGCTGCTGACCGCGTACCGGTCGCGCGCGCAAGCGCAGGGCCATGCGGCAGCGCGGCGCGATTTCCATTATCGTGACGCCTGCCGCGGGCTTCCCCGCACCGCGCGCAACCCGCACTGATCGATCGAGGAATCCGGAAATGACGAGCAGGCAGTATGAATCCGTCACCCCGCACAAGGTCGCCTTCCTCGGCCTGGGCGTGATGGGCTACCCGATGGCCGGCCACCTGAAGCGCGCCGGCCACTCGGTGACGGTCTACAACCGCACCGCGGCGAAAGCCGGTCAGTGGGCCGGCGAATTCGCGGGTGGGGCCGGCTCGGCGACGGCGCCGACACCGCGGCAGGCCGCCCACGACGCGGACATCGTGTTCGCCTGCGTCGGCAACGACGACGACCTGCGCGCGGTGGTGCTCGGCGGGCACGGCGCGCTGGCAGGCATGAAATCGGGCGCGGTGTTCGTCGATCACACGACTGCATCGGCGGTGATCGCGCGCGAGCTGCACGATGTCGCGAAGAGCCGCGGGCTTCACTTCGTCGACGCGCCCGTGTCCGGCGGACAGGCCGGCGCGGTCAACGGCGCGCTCACCGTGATGTGCGGTGGCGAGCCGGCGGTCTTCGAGCGCATCCGGCCGGTCGCGATGGCGTTCGCGCGCGCCTGCACGCTGATCGGGGGACCGGGTGCGGGGCAACTCGCGAAGATGGTCAACCAGATCTGCATCGCAGGACTGGTTCAGGGGTTGTCCGAAGGCGTGAACTTCGGCCTGGCAGCCGGCCTCGACATGAAGCTCGTGCAGGAAGTGATCGGCAAGGGCGCGGCGCAATCCTGGCAGATGGACAATCGCGGCGCGACGATGGTCGACGACCGTTTCGACTTCGGCTTTGCGGTCGACTGGATGCGCAAGGACCTCGGCCTGTGCCTGGATGAAGCCAGGCGCAACCGCGCGCCGTTGCCGGTCACCGCGCTGGTGGACCAGTTCTATGCAGACGTGCAACGCATGGGCGGCGGCCGCTGGGACACCTCCAGCCTGATCCGGCGCCTGCGCGACAGGGCCGGATGAGACCGGCGGCACACCACTTCGTCCCGATCCCCTCTCCCGACACCCGACGAGGACTCTCCATGCCCTACCAGACCACGACCTCCGGGCTGCAATACGACGACGTGACGCCGGGAAGCGGCGAGGAAGCCTGCGCGGGGCGACACGTCCGCGTGCACTACACCGGCTGGCTCTACGAGAACGGCCAGGCCGGGCGCAAGTTCGATTCGAGCAAGGATCGCGGCGAGCCGTTCTCTTTTCCACTGGGGGCGGGCCACGTGATCCGCGGCTGGGACGAGGGCGTCGCCGGCATGAAGGTGGGTGGGACGCGCCGGCTGGTGATTCCGCCGCAGCTGGGCTACGGCGCACGCGGCGCGGGCGGCGTGATTCCGCCCAACGCGACGCTGCTCTTCGAAGTGGAGCTGCTCGGGCTCTGACGCTCCCGGCTACAATGATCGGTTTGCCGGCCTTGCCCTCGCACCGGACGACCGCTCCATGAGTTCCACCCCCGAATCGCCACGCGTGGCGAGCGCGAGCAATTTCATCCGCGCGATCATCGACGAGGATCTGCGCGTCGGAAAGTTCGCCGAGCGGCGCTGGGCCGGCGAACCGGGGCCCGCCGAACGGCATCGTGACGCGCTTCCCGACGCGGCTGTGGTGCGCACGCGCTTTCCGCCCGAGCCCAACGGCTACCTGCACATCGGCCACGCCAAGTCGGTCTGCCTGAACTTCGGCCTGGCGCGCGACTACGGCGGGCGCTGCCACCTGCGCTTCGACGACACCAACCCGGAAAAGGAAGAGCAGGAATACGTCGACTCGATCGTCGACTCGGTGCGCTGGCTCGGCTTCGAATGGCGCGACGAGCAGGAAGACAACCTGTACTACGCCAGCGACTACTTCGACGAGCTGTACCGGATGGCCGAATGGCTCGTCGAAGCCGGTCATGCCTACGTCGACTCGCAGACTGCCGTGCAGGTACGCGAGGCGCGCGGCACCCTCACCGAACCGGGCCGGGACTCGCCGTGGCGCAACCGCAGCCCGCAGGAGAACCTGCGGCTGCTGCGCGAGATGCGCGACGGCCGGCACGCCGAGGGCACGCACGTGTTGCGCGCGAAGATCGACATGCGCTCGCCGAACCTGAACCTGCGCGATCCGGCACTCTACCGGATCCGCTTCGCGTCACACCACCGCACCGGTGACAAGTGGTGCCTCTATCCGATGTACGACTATGCGCATCCGATCGAGGATGCGCTCGAGAACGTCACGCACTCGATCTGCACGCTGGAGTTCGAAGACCATCGCCCGCTGTACGACTGGCTGCTCGAGCGGCTGGCCGACGGGGGCTTCTTCACGCGGCCGCTGCCGCAGCAGATCGAATTCGCGCGCCTGAACCTCACCTACACGATCACCAGCAAGCGCAGGCTGCAGCAACTGGTGGAGCTCGGGCTCGTCGACGGCTGGGACGACCCGCGCATGCCGACGCTAGCCGGCCTGCGCCGTCGCGGCTACACGCCCGAGGCCATCCAGCTGTTCGCCGAGCGCACCGGCGTCTCGAAAGCGAATTCCTGGATCGACATGGGCGTGCTCGAGCAGGCGCTGCGCGACGATCTGGAAGGCAAGGCGTCGCGCGCGATCGCGGTGCTCGATCCGCTGAAGCTCGTCGTCACGAACTGGCCCGCCGGGCGGATCGAGCCCTGCGAGGCGCCGGCGCACCCGCAGCGCCCCGAACTGGGCCGGCGGCGCTTCCCGTTCGCGCGTGAACTGTGGATCGAACGCGAAGACTTCGCCGAGCAGCCACCGAAGGGCTTCTTCCGGATGTTCCCGGGCAACCGCGTGCGCCTGCGCTACGGTTACGTGGTCGAGTGCACCGGCTTCGGGAAGGACGCCGATGGGCGCGTCACCGAGGTCCGGGCCGAAGTGCTCGAAGACTCGAAGTCGGGCACGCCGGGTTCGGATGCGTACAAGGTCAGGGGCAACCTGCACTGGGTCGCCGCACACGCCGCCGTCGACGCCGAAGTGCGCCTGTACGATCGCCTCTTCGACCAGCCGCATCCGGACGCAGGCGGGCGCGACCATCGCGAAGCACTGAACGCCGACTCGAAGCGCGTGGTGCGCGCGATGCTCGAACCCTCGCTGGCCGGCACGCCCCCCGAAGCGCGCTACCAGTTCGAGCGTCACGGCTATTTCGTGGCCGATCGCGTCGACTCGAAGCCCGGCTCACCGGTGTTCAACCGGGTGGTGACGCTGAAGGACTCCTGGGGCGGCGGGCGCTGAGCGCCCTGGCGCGGGAGGGGGCGCCGGGTGTCCGCGCGCGGCAGTGCGCCGCGCATTCAGCGCCCGAGCGCGGCGTCTCCCACGAACGGATTGCCCGCGCGCTCCTCACCGAAGGTCGACATCGGCCCGTGTCCCGGCACGAAGGCAATGTCGTCGCCCAGCGGCCACAGCTTGCCGGTGATCGAGGCGACGAGCGTGGCGTGATCGCCGCGCGGAAAATCGGTGCGACCGATCGAACCCTGGAACAGCACGTCACCGACGATCGCCAGCCGGCTCGGCGCGTGAAAGAAGATCACGTGGCCCGGCGTGTGACCCGGACAATGCCGCACTTCGAGCGCCTGCTCGCCGAAGGCGACCGTGTCGCCGTCCTCGAGCCAGCGATCGGGTTCGAACGCAGCCAGGTGCGGAAAGCCGAACATCCTGCCCTGGCTCGGCAGCTGCTCGATCCAGAAGCGGTCCTCGCGTTGCGGGCCTTCGATCGGCACCCGGTGACGTTGTGCAAACTGGCCCGCCTGGCCGCAGTGATCGATGTGGCCGTGGGTGAGGAAGATTTTCTCGAGCGTGGCGCCCTCGCTGCGCAGCGCCGACTCGATGCGCTCGAGGTCGCCGCCGGGGTCGATCACGGCGGCCTTGCCGGTGCGCTCGCAGACCAGCACCGAGCAGTTCTGCATGAACGGCGTGACGGGAACGATCAGAAGTCTCATCCGCGCATTATCGCCCGGCCGGCCCGGACTTCTTCGCGCTCCAGGCGCCACTGCGGTTGCGGCGCCACGAGGCCGTTGCCGCGTGCCAGCGAGAACGCGAGGAACTCGCCGGTGGCACGTTTGCGCTCATGACAGGGACAGTCCGCGGTGCCGGACGTGCCGCTACAGGATCGCCGGCCGGTCCGGCAATTCGTTCGCGCCGCCCGCGGCCGACGGAAACGCTTCGACCAGCAAGCCGTGGATGCGTTCGATCGCCGCGATCGTCCCGCGCTCGAAATCGCCGCCGCGATAAGCGGCGACCAGCAGTTCGCACACCTCGCGCCAGCGTGCCGGCGCAATCGCCGCCGCCGCCGCGCGATCGGCGACGATCTCCACCGCGCGATCGGCCCACAGCACGTACAGCAGCACGCCGTTGTTCGCGGAGGTGTCCCAGACGCGCAGCGCGCCGAACACTTCGAGTGCCCGATCGCGCGGTGTGCGGCCGCGCCAGATCTCGCGCAGCGGCAGCGACGCCTCGATCGCGATCCGCAGTTCGGCCGAATGCGCGCGCTCGCCTTGCCCGATCGCCTGCTCGACGCGCGCGAGCAGGTCGTCGTGAAACATGCGCCGCACCGAACGCGCTTCGTTCACCAGATGCGACCAGGTACGTGCAAGCCTGCCTGCGGCCATCACCAGCCCCCCGAGGCGCCGCCGCCGCCGAAGCCGCCGCCGCCTCCGCGGAATCCGCCTCCACCACCGAAGCCCCCGCCGCCGCCGAAGCCGCCTGGAAAGCCCCCCGGACCGGATCGCCAGGTATGACGCCCGACCTGCCCCATCCCGCCCCCGGAGATCGACAGCAGAACCAGAAACAGCAGGAAGCCACCGATCGCAGCCAGCAGCAGCGGGGCGCCGAGCATCCATGCCGCAGCGCCGCCCAGCGTGCCACCGAGCGTCGAACCGAACAGCCGGCCGAACAGCTGGCGCACGAACATCGCGATGACGAACACGCCGAGCAGGATCGCCAGCCAGTTGGCCGGCTCGGCGTCGCGCTTGTCCGCCGCGCCGGACCAGGCCGGCGGCAGCGGCTCGCCTTCGATCAGCCGGCCGATGTCGGCCACTGCCGATTGCAGGCCGCCTGCGAAATCGCCCTGCCGGAAGCGCGGTGCGATCGCCTCGGCGATGATTCGCCGCGCCCAGGCGTCGGGAATCGCGCCCTCGAGGCCGTAGCCGACCTCGATGCGCACCTTGCGGTCGTCCTTCGCGACCAGCAGCAGCACGCCATCGTCGACGCGCTTTCCGTCGACCTCCCCGCGGCCGAGCTTCCAGGCCTCGGCGACGCGGATGCCGAACTGTTCGATGGCCTCGGGCTGCGTCGTGGCGACGATCAGGATCGCGACCTGCGAACCCTTGCGCTGCTCGATCGCCTGGAGCTCGCCCTCGAGCGCCTGCTTCTGCGCGGCGGTGAGCGTGGCGGTCAGGTCGACGACCCGGCCGGTGAGCGGCGGCACCGGCTGCAGCGTCTGCGCAAGGCCCGACAGCGCCAGCCCGAACCACAGCAGCAGCGCGGCGACCGCGCGAAACCCGGTGTTCACGTGCTCCGCCCCGCCGTGCCGCGCGCGTGGTCGCCGCGCCGCGACCCGGCGTTCATTTCGGCGCGCTTGCCGGCCGATCGAAGTTCACCGTGGGCGGCTTCGCGATCGCCGCCTCGTTCTCCACCGTGAACTGCGGCTTGGCGGCATAGCCGAATGCCATCGCGGTGAGATTGACCGGGAACTGCCGCACCAGCACGTTGTAGTGCTGCACCGAATCGATGTAGCGCTTGCGCGCGACCGCGATCCGGTTCTCGGTGCCCTCGAGCTGCGCCTGCAGGTCACGGAAATTGGCATCGGACTTCAGTTGCGGATAGTTCTCGCTGACCACCAGCAGCCGTGACAGCGCGCTGCCCAGCCCCGCCTGCGCCTGGTCGAACTGCGACAGCGACGCCGGATCGGACGGATCGACCTTGATCTGCCCGACGCGCGAGCGCGCCTCGGTGACCGCGATGAGCACGTCGCGCTCCTGTTCGGCGAATCCCTTCACCGTATTGACCAGGTTCGGGATCAGATCGGCACGCCGCTGGTACTGGTTGACCACCTCGGACCAGGCCGACCGGGTCGCTTCGTCGGCCGATTGAATCTGGTTGTAGCCGCATCCCGACAGGCCGATCGCCAGCACGATCGCGCCCAGGACCTGGATGATTCGACGCATGGTCTGTGCCCCCGAACGATGACCCGCCGAGTGTAGCGCGCGGCGCGCCTCAGGCGCGCAGCCGGGCGAACCGTTGCCGGAACTTCGCCACCTTGGGCGCCACGACCGCGCGGCAGTAGCCCTGGTGCGGGTTGCGCTCGAAGTAGCGCTGGTGGTATGCCTCGGCCGGATACCAGCGTGCGAGCGGCGCAAGCTGCGTGACGATCGGCGCATCGAAGATGCGCTCGCGCTCGAGTTCCCCGATCACCTCGCGCGCGTCGCGCTGCTGCGCCTCGTCGACGAAGAAGATCGCCGAGCGGTATTGCGAGCCCACGTCGTGGCCCTGGCGATCGGGCGTCGTCGGGTCGTGGATGCCGAAGAAGATGCCGAGCAGGTCACGGAAGCCGATCTTCGCGGGATCGAACTCGATACGCACCGCCTCGGCGTGCCCGGTGCGGCCGCTGCAGACTTCCTCGTAGCCGGGATCGGGCAGCGAGCCACCGCAGTAGCCCGATTCGACCGACAGCACGCCCTTCACCTCGAGGAACACGGCCTCCAGGCACCAGAAGCATCCGCCGGCGAGCACCGCCACCTGCCTGTCCATCGAAGAGCCTCCGCGAGCCGTTGCGTGCACTCAGTGGGAATGCCCTGCCTGCAGTTGCGCCCTGCGCACGACCTCCTCCTTCGCGCGCTGCACAGTCGTGTGCAACTGCGTCGCGCCGGTGTGGTATTGCACCGGCCAGCCAATCCCGCGGAAGTCGTAGTCGGCCGCCGCGTGCAGCGTGAAATACGGATCGGCCAGATGTGGCCGTGCCAGCGCCACCAGGTCGGCGCGCCCGGAGATCAACAGCGTGTTCACCTGGTCGGCGGTGGTGATCGCGCCGACCGCCATCGTCGCGATGCCTGCCTCGAGCCGTACCTGCTCGGAGAAGGCCGCCTGGTACATGCGTCCGTACACCGGCTTCGAGGCCGGATCGGTCTGGCCGGTGGAGACGTCGATCAGGTCGCAGCCGGCCGCCTTCATCGCGCGGGCGATCTCCACCGTGTCGGCGCCGGTGGTGCCGCCCTGGATCCAGTCGGTGGCGGAGACCCGCACGCTCATCGGCTTCGCGCGCGGCCAGACCGCGCGCACGGCCTCGAACACTTCGAGCGGGTAGCGCAACCGGTTGGCGAGCGAGCCGCCGTACGCGTCGCGGCGCCGGTTGGTGACCGGTGACAGGAAGCTCGCCAGCAGGTAGCCGTGCGCCATGTGGAGCTCGAGCATGTCGAAGGCCGCCTGTTCGGCACGGATCGCCGCGCTGCAGAACTGCGCGATCACTTCGTCCATGTCCTCACGGTTCATTTCCCGCGGCACCTGGTTGACGCTGTCACGATACGGCAGCGGCGAGGGCGCCAGCAGCGGCCAGTTGCGCTGGCCGCAGGACTCGTCGATCGGCCAGTCGGCCTGCTCCCAGCCGACCTGGGTCGAACCCTTGCGGCCGGCGTGACCGATCTGCATGCAGATCTTCGCTTCCGAGTTCGCGTGCACGAAGTCGACGATCCGCGCGAAGGCCTGCGCCTGCCCGTCGTTCCACAGCCCGGTGCACCCGGGCGTGATCCGGCCCTCGGGCGACACGCAGGTCATCTCGACGAACACCAGGCCGGCGCCGCCGAGTGCGCGCGAACCGTAGTGCACCAGGTGCCAGTCGTTGGGTACGCCGTCGATCGCCGAATACTGCGCCATCGGCGACACGACCACGCGATTCGGCAGCCACATCTCGCGCAGCCGGAACGGGGCGAACATCGGCGGCGCATCGACCCACGCGGGCCGACCCGCATCGGCGATGCCGAGCCGCTGCGCCTGGTCGCGGTTCCACCATTCGGTGGCTTCCCTGACCACCCCGGCATCGCGAAGCCGCAGGTTCTCGTAGGTGATCTGCTTGCTGCGCGTGAGCAACGAGACGTGGAACTGCGTCGGCGACATGTGCCAGAAGCGGCGCACGTTCTCGAACCAGACGAGCGAGACGTTGGCCGAATGCTGCAGGCGCCCGACTTCGTCGCGGCGCGCCTCCTCGTAGGCGGCCAGCGCGGCATCGATCTGATCGGCGCGTCCCGCGGCGCCACCGCGCACGTGCGCAACCATCGCCTGGTTCAGCGCGATCGCATCCTCCAGCGCCAGCTTGGTGCCCGAGCCGATGGTGAAGTGCGCGGTGTGCGCGGCGTCGCCGAGCAGCACGAACGGCGTCTCGCCGTCGCGGTATCGCCAGCTGCGGCAGGTGATCGTCGGGAACTGGCGCCAGAACGACCGGTTGGCGAGCACCCGCGCGCCGTTCAGGTCGTCGGCGAAGATCTTCTCGACCAGTGCGACGGTCGCGGCCTCGTCCTGGATGCCCAGCCCGGACGCGAGGAACGCATCGTTGGTGGTCTCGATCACGATCGTGCTCTCGCCCGGCGTGTACTGGTAGGCGTGCATGTTCCAGATGCCGCCGGGCCCCTCGCGCAGGCTGTAGTAGAAGCCCGGCAGATCCATTTTCGCGCCGAGCCAGACGAAACGGTTGGTGCGCAGGTCGACGTCCGGCTGGAAGTGCTGCTTCCAGCCTTCGCGCACCGCGCTGTTGATGCCGTCGGCCGCCACGACCAGGTCGGCGCCGCGATGCGCATGCACGCCCGGGTCTTCCGTCTGGTAGCGCACGTCGACACCGAGTTCGTCGGCGCGCCGCTGCAGGATCTGCAGCAGCGTGAGGCGGCGCACCCCCGAGAAGCCATGCCCCGAGGACTTCATCACCTGCCCCTTGTATTGCACGTAGATGTCGTCCCAGTACGCGAAGTTGCCGGCGATCTCGCGATGCGTCGGCTCGTCGGCTTCGAGCAGGTTGCCCAGCGTCTCGTCGGAGAGCACGATGCCGAAGCCGAAGGTGTCGTCGGGCCGGTTGCGCTCGACGACCTGGATCTGCGCGGCCGGAAACGATTTCTTCAGCAGGATCGCCGAATAGAGTCCCGCGGCCCCGCCGCCGATCACGTCGATGCGCATGTCGCTGCCCCTCGCCAGGTTCGATCCGCCGCAACAGTCCGATTCACTGTCGTACTGCCGTTTGCCGCGGAGTTCCTTCGAGTCTAAAGCGTTTTCGGACCCGCCGCGCAGGCGGTCGTGCCGATGGAGGAATGCGCGAAGACCGGGAGCTGCTGCGCGAGCGGCGTGTCGGTGGCGTCGAGCCCGACGCCGTCGAGCATCGCCTGCGCTGCGAGCACCCTCAGGTACTGCCGCAACGCCGTGAACCAGGCTTGCTGGCGCAACGCGAGCGCCACCGCGTCGCGCACCGTCTCGTAGGGCTGCGCGAGCCCGGGCTGGCGCGCCAGCACCTCGACCACGTGCAGGCCGAAGCGGGTTCGCACCAGCCGCGGCAACACGCCGACCACCGGTTGACCGAACAGCTCGCGCGCCAGTTCGGGCACGCAATCGCCGGTGCACAGCCAGCCGAGCGCTCCACCTTCGGCGCCGCTCGGACAGTTCGACCACTTGCGCGCTGCGGCGGCGAAGGCGTCGGCGCTGCCGCAGCGGCCGCCGCCCGGGAGGGCCGCGTCGTGGTCGAGGTCAGCCCCGTCGTGACAGCGCAGTTCCAGCAGCAACTGTCCGGCGCACTCGAGCAGCGCATGGAGGTCGACGCCAGGCGTGACCGCGAACAGGATGTGGCGCGCCAGCACCCGTTCGCCGCTCGCGTAGCGCCCCGGATTGGCCGCATGGTGCCTGCGGCAATCGTCTTCGGAAGGTTCGGGCACGCAAAGCTCGCGCTCGAGCAGCGCCTCGATCGCGGTGGCCGCCGCGTCGCTCGGCACGCCGTCAGCATGCATCATGTCGCCGGGTGCGAGCAGCCCCGCGCGTTGCGCCCGCTGCCGCAGCAACTCGGTGCAGCCGCGCCGGCGCAGTTCCGCCGCATCGGGCGGCTTGCCCGGCGCATGCAATGCAACGCCATCGCCTCGCGCGACACCTGCTGCCGGGCCCACGCCGGTCCCCGACGGCGCCGCCGCCGGCCTGTGGAGCTCCACGATCACCATCGGTTCGCCCTTCGTCGTCGACATCGCGTCGGTGCGTGGCTCGCGCCGGCCCTCTTCAGGCGTCGCCCATCCGGCGTGCAGACGGCCGGTCGTGGCCTGCCGGAAGGTTCAACCGGCGCGCGCGCACCAGCTGGTACGGACGGAAGGCGTAGGCGATCGACGCGAATCCGCTCCAGACGTGGACCAGTCGCGTGAACGGAAACACCAGGAACACCGTCATGCCGAGCACCATGTGCAGCTTGAACACCGCACTCACGCCGACCATCAGCTCGGCGGCGCCCGGGCGGAACGTGACGATGCGCTGCGCCCACTCGGCAAGCACCAGCATCATGCTGCCGTCGAGGTGCTGCCCCGACAACGGAATCGTCGCCAGCCCCAGCGCCAGTTGCGCCCAGAACAGCCACAGCAGCATCAGGTCGCTTGGCCTCGAAATCGCGCGGATACGCGGGTCGCTGATGCGCCGGTAAAGCAGCAGCGTGAGCCCCGTCAGCCCCAGCACGCCCGCGATGCCGCCGGAGACCATCGCCAGCACCTGCTTGGCCCCGGTGCCGATGAACGGCTCGTAGACGAAGTGCGGGGTGAGCATCCCGACGAAGTGGCCGAAGAACAGGAACAGCACGCCGATGTGGAACAGGTTGCTGCCCCAGCGCAGCTGCGCGGCACGCAGCAGCTGCGAGGAGTCGCTCTTCCAGGTGTACTGGTCGCGGTCGAAGCGGATCAGGCTGCCGACGAAGAACACCGTCAGGCAGACGTACGGATAGATCGCGAAGAAGAAGGTGTTCATGAAATTCATCGCGCGACTCCCTGGCGAAGCGGCGCGGCCTGCGGGCGCGTGCCACGGGCACTTTCCACGTCCGCCTGCCTGCGAACGAGGTGGATCGGCTGCGTGCCATCGGGGCGCGCCTGGCCGCGGATCGAGCAGCCATCGAATGCCGGCGGCTCGGCCCAGGCCTCGTCGAGCGGCTCCTCGGGCGGCAGCGGCGCGGGGCGCACGCGCTCGCCGCCCAGTTCGAGCACGGCTGCGATCACCGCTGCATAGCGGCTGCGCCGCGCCGCCAGCGCCTGGTAGAGCCGGTTGATCACCTGCGAGAGCTCGGCCAGGAACTCGCGCGCCACCTTCGGCGGCTGCGTCGACGCGAATTCGAGCACCACCGGCAGGTAGTCGGGCAACTGGCCCGGGGCGAGCCGCAGGCCGGCGCTCTCGTAGGTGGCGAGCAGGTCGATCATCGCCTGGCCGCGCTCGCGCGAATCGCCGTGCACGTGCTCGAACAGCAGCAGCGAAGTCGACCGCCCGCGGTCGAAGCACTCGACGTAGTTCGCCTCGACCTCGTACGATTCACCGTCGTGCAACTCGACGATGAGCGCCGCGAGGGCTTCGCGGGCCACGGCGCCAAGCGAACGGTCGGCGGCGAAGAACCCGCCGAGTTGCGGCAGCCACTCGCGCAGCCGTGCGTCCGGATAGCCGAGCAGCAGCGCCAGCGCGCGGCAGGTGTCGTTCATGGCGCGCTCCTTCACAGCGTGGCCTTGACCGGGATCGTGCGCTTCCTGCCGGCGCCGAACAGGCTGGTGCGGGTGGAACCTTCCGAACAGCCGTTGCCGAACGAAAAACCACAGCCACCGCGCACGTCGAATGCATTCTCGGCGTACTCGCGGTGCGCTGTCGGGATCACGAAACGGTCCTCGTAGTTCGCGATGGCCATCACCTGGTACATCGTTGCGACCTGTGCGGGCGTGAGCCCGACCTGTTCGAGCACCGTCAGGTTCTCGCGGCCCTCGACGTGCCGGTCGCGCTGGTACGCGCGCATGGCCAGCATCCGCTCGAGCGCGCGCACCACCGGCTCGGTGTCGCCCGCGGTGAGCAGGTTCGCCAGGTAGCGGATCGGAATGCGCAACTGCCCGACGTCGGGGATCTGGCCGTTCACCCCGATCTCACCGGCGTTCGCCGCGGCCGAAATCGGCGACAGCGGCGGCACGTACCAGACCATCGGCAGCGTGCGGTACTCCGGGTGCAGCGGCAACGCCACCTTCCAGTCGACCGCCATCCGGTAGACCGGGCTGTTGCGCGCGGCCTCGAGCCACGCGTCGGGCACCCCGTCGGCGCGCGCCTGCGCGATCACCGCCGGGTCGTCCGGGTCGAGGAACAGGTCGAGCTGCGCCTGGTACAGGTCGCGGTCGTGCTCGACGCTGGCGGCCGCCTCGATGCGGTCGGCGTCGTACAGCAGCACGCCGAGGTAGCGGATGCGCCCGACGCAGGTCTCCGAGCAGACGGTGGGCTGCCCGGCCTCGATGCGCGGATAGCAGAAGATGCACTTCTCGGCCTTGCCGGTCTGCCAGTTGTAGTAGATCTTCTTGTACGGGCAGCCCGACACGCACATGCGCCAGCCGCGGCACTTGTCCTGGTCGATCAGCACGATCCCGTCTTCCTCGCGCTTGTAGATCGACCCCGACGGGCACGACGCGACGCAGGCCGGATTCAGGCAGTGCTCGCACAGCCTGGGCAGGTACATCATGAAGGTGTTCTCGAACTGCCCGTAGATCTCCTTCTGCACGTCGTCGAAGTTGCGGTCCTTCGAGCGCTTCGCGAACTCGCCGCCGAGGATTTCCTCCCAGTTCGGGCCCCATTCGATCTTCTGCATCCGCTCGCCGGTGATCAGGCTCCTCGGCCGCGCGGTCGGCGCCGCCGTCATCTCGGGCGCCGCGTGCAGGTGGTCGTAGTCGAAGGTGAACGGCTCGTAGTAGTCGTCGATCTGCGGCAGGTCGGGGTTCGCGAAGATGCGCATCAGCAGCTGCCACCTGCCGCCCTGGCGCGGGCGGATCGAGCCGTCGGCGCGGCGCACCCAGCCGCCGTTCCAGCGATCCTGGTTCTCCCACTCCTTCGGATAACCGATCCCGGGCTTGGTCTCGACGTTGTTGAACCACGCGTACTCCACGCCCGCGCGGCTGGTCCAGACGTTCTTGCAGGTGACCGAACAGGTGTGGCAGCCGATGCACTTGTCCAGGTTCAGCACCATGCCGATCTGCGCGCGCACTTTCATGGGTGTTCTCCCCGGGTCGTGCCCGCCGGCTGGTCGAGCCAGTCGATCTTCGCCATCCTGCGCACCACCACGAACTCGTCGCGATTGGTGCCGATGGTGCCGTAGTAGTTGAAGCCGTAGCTGTACTGCGCGTAGCCGCCGATCATGTGCGTGGGCTTGAGCACCACGCGCGTGACCGAGTTGTGGATGCCGCCGCGCGCCCCGGTGATCTCCGAGCCCGGCGTGTTGATCGTCTTCTCCTGCGCGTGATACATCATCACCATGCCGGGCTTGACCCGCTGGCTGACCACCGCGCGCGCGGCGATCGCGCCGTTGGCGTTGAACAGCTCGACCCAGTCGTTGTCGACGATGCCGGCACTGCGCGCGTCGTCCTCGGAGAGCCAGATCACCGGCCCGCCGCGGTTCAGCGTGAGCATGATCAGGTTGTCGGTGTAGGTGGAGTGGATGCCCCACTTCTGGTGCGGCGTGATGAAGTTCAGCGCGATCTCCGGGTTGCCGTTGGGCTTGCGGCCCATCACCACGCCCACCGCCTTCAGGTCGACCGGCGGACGATAGCTGGCGAAGCCTTCGCCGAACTCGCGCATCCACGCGTGGTCCTGGTAGAACTGCTGGCGACCGCTCAGCGTGCGCCACGGAATCAGTTCGTGGACGTTGGTGTAGCCGGCGTTGTACGAGACCTTCTCGCTCTCGAGCCCCGACCAGGTCGGCGACGAGATGATCTTGCGCGGTTGTGCCTGGATGTCGCGGAAGCGGATCTTCTCGTCCTCGCGGTGCAGCGCCAGGTGCGCGTGCTCGCGACCGGTGATCTTCGACAGCGCCTCCCAGGCCTTCACGGCGACCTGGCCGTTGGTCTCCGGCGCGAGCATCATCACCGTCTCGGCCGCGTCGATGTCGGTGACGATGCGCGGCAGGCCCTGCGTGGCGCCCGGATCGGTGACCGCGCCGTTCAGTTCGGCCAGCGCGCGCACCTCGTCCTCGGTGTTCCACGCGATGCCCTTGCCGCCGTTGCCGATGCGGCTCATCAGGGGCCCGAGCGCGGTGAATCGCCGGTACGTGTTCGGGTAGTCGCGCTCGACCACCGTGATCTGCGGCGCGGTGCGTCCGGGTTCGAGCTCGCACTCGCCGCGCTTCCAGTCGCGCACCTCGAGCGGCTGCGCGAGTTCGCCGGGCGTGTCGTGCATCATCGGTGCGAGCACCACCTCCTTTTCGGCGCCGAGGTGCCCGACGCACACCTCGCTGAACTTCTTCGCGAAACCCTTGTAGATCTCCCAGTCGCTGCGCGCCTGCCACGCCGGATCCACCGCGGTGGACAGCGGGTGGATGAACGGATGCATGTCGCTGGTGTTCAGGTCGTTCTTCTCGTACCAGGTGGCCGTCGGCAGCACGACGTCCGAGTACAGGCAGGTGGTGCTCATGCGGAAGTCCAGCGTCACCAGCAGATCGAGCTTGCCCTCGGGCGCCTGGGCGTGCCAGCGCACTTCGCGCGGCTTCGCGTCGTCGGGGCCGAGGTCGCGACCCTGCACGCCGTGGCTGGTGCCGAGCAGGTGGCGCAGGAAGTACTCGTGGCCCTTGCCCGAGGAGCCGAGCAGGTTCGAGCGCCAGACGAACAGGTTGCGCGGCCAGTTGGCCGGGTCGTCGGGGTCCTCGCAGCTGAGCTGCAGCGACCCGTCCTTCAGTCCCCGCGTCACGTAGTCCTTCGGGTCGACTCCGGCCGCCTGCGCGTCGCGAACCACCTGCAACGGATTGGTCTTCAACTGCGGCGCCGAGGGCAGCCAGCCCATGCGCTCGGCGCGAACGTTGTAGTCGATCATCGATCCGCGCGCGGCGTCGGGCGCGGCCAGCGGCGAGACGATCTCTTCCACGCCGAGCCGCTCGTAGCGCCACTGGTCGGTGTGCGCATAGAAGAAGCTGGTCGAGTTCTGCTGGCGCGGCGGCCGGATCCAGTCGAGCGCGAACGCCAGCGCGGTCCATCCGGTCTGCGGCCTGAGCTTTTCCTGGCCCACGTAGTGCGCCCAGCCACCCCCGGTCTGGCCCACGCAGCCGCACAGCATCAGCATGTTGATGATGCCGCGATAGTTCATGTCGCTGTGGTACCAGTGGTTCATCCCGGCCCCGATGATCACCATCGAACGGCCCCGGGTCCGGTCGGCGTTGTCGGCGAACTGCCGCGCCACCGCGATCGCCTGCGCGCGCGGCACGCCGGTGATGCGCTCCTGCCAGGCCGGCGTGTACGGCCGGTCGCTGTCGTAGTCGTCGGCCGCGCTCCCGTCGGGCAGGCCGCGCGCCACGCCGTAGTGGGCGGCGAGCAGGTCGAACACGGTGGCGGCCAGCACCTCGCGGCGCACGCCGTCCTGCACGAGCGTGAGCCGCGCTGCCGGCACCTGGCGCCGCAGCACCGAGGCACCCTGGTCGTTGGCCTGGAAGTGCGGCGTCTCGATGCCGCCGAAATACGGGAAACCGACGGTGACCACCTCGTGCGCCTGCGCCGCGTCGTCGATCAGCGACAGCGCCAGCTTCACTTCGGCGCCGCCGTGCGCCTCGCGGCTCTCCAGGTTCCACTTGCCGGCGTCGTTGCGACCGTCCCTGCCCCAGCGAAAGCCGATCGATCCGTGGGGCACGACCACCGCGCCGCTGCGGTCGAACGCCACCGTCTTCCACTCGGGGTGGTTGTCCTGTCCGAACGCGCCGTCGAAGTCGCTCGCGCGCAGGTAGCGATCGGGTGCGAGCACCTTCGTGCCGTCGGCCAGCGTGACTTCGCGCAACTGCACCAGCAGCGGCAGGTCAGTGTAGCGGCGTGCGTAGTCGTCGAAGTACGCCGAGCGTCGATCGAAGTAGAACTCCTTCAGGATCACGTGGCCCATCGCCATTGCCAGCGCCGCATCGGTGCCCTGCTTCGGGTGCAGCCACAGGTCGGCGAGCTTCGAGACCTCGGCGTAATCGGGCGTGACCGCCACCACTTTCGCACCCTTGTAGCGCACTTCGGTGAAGAAGTGCGCGTCGGGCGTGCGCGTCTGCGGCACGTTCGAACCCCAGGCGATCAGGAAGGTGGAGTTGTACCAGTCGGCCGACTCGGGCACGTCGGTCTGCTCGCCCCAGGTTTGCGGGCTCGACGGCGGCAGGTCGCAGTACCAGTCATAGAAGCTCATGCAGGTGCCGCCGATCAGCGACAGGTAGCGCGACCCGGCCGCGTACGACACCATCGACATCGCCGGAATCGGCGAGAAGCCGACCACGCGGTCGGGGCCGTGGCGCCTGATCGTGTAGACGTTGGCGGCGGCGATCATCTCGTTGACTTCGTCCCAGTCGGCGCGCACGAAACCGCCCAGGCCGCGCTGGCGCTGGTAGTCGCGTCGCGTCGCCGCGTTCTCCACGATCGCGGCCCACGCATCGACCGGCGACTTCGCCGTCGCGCGCGCCGCGCGCCAGGCCTTCATCAGGCGCGCGCGCACCATCGGGTACTTCACGCGGTTGGCGCTGTACAGGTACCAGCTGTAGCTCGCACCGCGCGCGCAGCCACGCGGCTCGTGATTGGGCAGGTCGGGACGCGTGCGCGGATAGTCGGTCTGCTGCGTCTCCCAGGTGACGATGCCGCCCTTCACGTAGATCTTCCACGAGCACGATCCGGTGCAGTTCGTACCGTGCGTGGAGCGCACGATCCTGTCGTGCTGCCAGCGGTTGCGGTACGCGTCCTCCCAGGTGCGGTCTTCGCCGGTGGCGACTCCGTGACCGCCGGCAAACGCCTCCTTCGGCTGGCTGAAATACGTCAGGCGATCGAGGAAGTGGCTCATCGTGGGCTCCCGGGTCCGGTCGAAGTGCACGCGCTCAGCACGGCATCTCCGCGTTCCTGCGCGCGTAGTACCACCACGTCAGGACGATGCACAGCGTGTAGAAGACGGTGAAGATCCACAACGCCGCCTCGGGCCCGCCGGTGGCGGCGATCGAGCTGCCGTAGCTCTTCGGGATGAAGAAGCCACCGTAGGCGCCCAGCGCGCCGGCGAATCCCAGCGCTGCGGCACCTTCGGTGTTGCCCTCGCGCACCGCGCGCGCGCGCTCGACCTCGTCGTCGGCGCGCAGTTCCGCGAGCTTCTGGTTCAGGAAGATCACCGGGATCATCCGGAACGTCGAGCCGTTGCCGATGCCGGTGGTCAGGAACAGCAGCAGGAACATCAGGAAGAAGCCGGCGAAGCTGCCGTCGGCCGGCCCGAACGGCAGCGCAAAGCCGCTGCCGCCCCTGGGCAGGAAGAACAGCACGCCGAGCACCGCCAGCGCCATCACGACGAAGTTCCAGAAGGTGACGCGCGCGCCGCCGAGCTGGTCCGACAGCCAGCCGCCCACCGGCCGAATCAGCGCCCCCACCAGCGGCCCGAGCCAGGCGAAGGCGAGCGGGTTGACGCCGGGGAACTGGTTGCGGATCAGCAGCGGAAAGCCGGCGGCGAAGCCGATGAACGAGCCGAACGTGCCCAGGTAGAGCACGCACATCAGCCAGTTGTGCTTGCGCCGGAAGATCGCCGCCTGCGCGGCGAACGACGCCTTCGCGTCGGCGATGTCGTTCATGAAGAACCACGCCGCGACGGCCGCCACTGCGATCCACGGCACCCAGATGAAGGCCGCGTTCTGCGTCCACACGTGGACCTCGTCGCCGAACCGGTTGACGACGACCTGCGGGTCGCCACCGAGGACCCCGAGCACACCAACCGCGACCACCAGCGGCGTCAGGAACTGCACCACCGAGACACCGAGGTTGCCCAGCCCCGCGTTCACGCCCAGCGCCGAGCCCTTGCGTTCCTTCGGGAAGAAGAAGCTGATGTTGGCCATGCTCGAGCTGAAGTTGCCGCCGCCCAGCCCGCACAGCAGCGCCAGTATCAGCATCGTCGGATACGGAGTGGTCGGGTCCTGCACCGCGATGCCGATGCCGATCGCCGGAATCAGCAGCGACCCGGTCGAGACCGCGGTCCAGCGCCTGCCCCCGACGAGCGGGATCATGAAGGAGTAGAAGATGCGCAGCGTCGCACCCGAGAGTGCCGGCGCCGCGGCGAGCCAGAACAGCTGGTTGGTCGAGTACTTGAAGCCGAGCGCGGGCAGGCTCACCGCGACCACGCTCCACAGCTGCCAGACGGCGAACGCCAGGAACAGTGCCGGCACCGAGATCCACAGGTTGAGCCGGGCGATCGCCTCGCCTTCGCGCGCCCAGAACGCCTTGTCCTCCGGCGTCCAGACGTGCAGCACGCCCCCGGGGCGCGCGCGCGTGACATCGGCTGCAGTCGCATTCATCGCGGGGAACCTCCGTCGCGCAGCCGTCAGGCGTGCGCTGCTTCGACCGCGTGATGCGGCCCCATCACTTCGGTGCGCCGCACCTCGGTGAAATACATCCAGATCAGCGAGACCCAGACCACGCCGTACATCAGCATGAAGGCGCTCGAGCGAATGCCGGTCAGGTCGAGCAGCACGCCGAACATGATCGGCAGCACGAAACCACCGAGCCCGCCAGCCAGCCCGACGATGCCCGAGATCGTGCCGATGTTCTGCGGATACTCGTCGCTGATGTACTTGAACACGCTCGCCTTGCCGAAGGCCCAGGCGACGCCGAGCACGAACATCAGCAGAGTGAACGCGTAGACGTTCAGCCCGATCGTGAAGCTGCGCGTGCCCTCGACGGTGGCCACGGTGAACTGCGTCTGCGGGTAGCTGAGCAGGAACAGGCAGATCCAGCTCACCCACATCACCCACCAGGTGACGCTGTGCGCGCCGTAACGGTCCGACAGCCACCCGCCAATCGCGCGCAGCACACCGCCTGGCAGCGAGAAACAGGCGGCGAGCAGCGCCGCCACGCGGATGTCCAGCCCGTATTCGCCGACGTAGTACTGCACCATCCACAGGCTGAGCGCGACGTAGCCGCCGAAGACGATGCTGTAGTACTGGCAGTACTTCAGCACGCGCGGGTCCTTCAATGCGGCGAGCTGGTCGACGAAGCGCACGTGGCTGGGCACGCAGTGCGCCGGATCGCTGTGGCTGAGCAGCCAGAACAGCACCACGGTACCCAGCATCATCGCCGCGTAGACATGCGGCACCATCGTCCAGCCGAAGGCCACCACCAGCGCCGGGGCGATGAACTTGTTGACCGCCGCACCCGAGTTGCCGGCGCCGTAGACGCCCATCGCGAAACCCTGGTGCTGGCGGGGGAACCAGCGTGCGACGTAAGGCGTGCCCACCGAGAACGAGCCGCCGGCCAGGCCGACGAACAACCCGATGACGATGAAGTGCCAGAATTGCGTGGCCCAGGCCATCATCCAGATCGCCGGAACCGTCGCCGCCATCAGCAGCGTCATCACGATGCGACCGCCGTAGCGATCGGTCCAGATGCCCAGCGGCACCCGCACCAGCGAACCGGTGAGCACCGGCGTCGCGGTGAGCAGGCCGAACTCGGTGGCATTGAGGTTCAGCGCCTTGCGGATCGGAATCCCGATCACGCCGAACATCATCCAGACCATGAAACAGACCGTGAAGGCAAAGGTGCTGGCGATCAGCACCGAGAACGCCTGCCGCGCGCGCGGCCCTTCGAGTGCGGTGGACGTCATGACCGGTTCTCCATGACGGCACTGTAGGCAGCGCAGCCCCGGGTGAACATCCTCCGGCAAGGCAGGTGCGCGCGCTCCGAAGGAACGATGCGCAGCCGCCTTTCGTCGACCGGAAGGAGTACTCCCCGCGCTGCGGCGGGCGCCGGGCCGGCAACGGCGCACCGGCGGCAGATCAGGCGGGACCGCGTCCGGTGAGGTAAACGGCCGCCTGCACGCGCGAGCTCAACCCGAGCTTGCGCAGGATGTGCTGCACGTGGACCTTGACCGTGGTCTCGGCGATGTCGAGCGCGCGCGCGATCGTCTTGTTGCTCGCCCCGCGCGCAATGTGTTCGAGGATCTGGCGCTCACGTGGCGAAAGGCTTGCCAGCAGATCGTCCGGCAACCGGCTGCCGCGAGGCGCTGCGCCGCGCGCCTCGCCAGGCGCAGCCACCCGCAGCGCCTGCACCAGCTTGCCGGTCATCTCCGGACTGACCACCGATTCGCCGCGCATCGTGCCGCGGATCGCCTGCGCCAGCCTCTCGCCGTCGATCGTCTTCAGCACGTAGCCCTGCGCGCCCGCGCGCAACGCGGCCGTCAGGTCCGCCTCGTCCTCGCTGACCGTGAGCATCAGCACTTTCGCCGTGGGTGCCGCCTCCCGCAGCCCTGCGAGCGCGGCGATACCGGTGACGCCGGGCAGGTGATTGTCGAGCAGGATGACGTCGGGCCCCAGTTCGCGCGCGCGGCGCAGCGCCTCGCCGGCGTCCGCCGCCTCGCCGGCCACGACGAGGTCGGGTTCGGTGGCGAGCAGCGCGATCAGGCCGCGACGAAACAGCGTGTGGTCATCGACGACCAGCAGGCGGATCGGCGCGCTCATGCCGGTCCTCCACGGCACCCCTCGGCCACATCCATCAGGCGGCCTCGCCGAGCGCCGTGGCGCGCAGTTGCGGGGGCAGCGTGAGCACCACGCGGGAGCCTGCGCCGGGCGCCGACTCGATCGACACCTGCGCGCCGATCCGCTGTGCGCGCTCGCGCATGATGCGCAGGCCCACCCGCGTCTCGACGCAGTCCGCGGCCGCCACGTCGAATCCGGCCCCGTCGTCACGCACCTCGAAGCGCCAGCACGGCGACTGCTGCACGTCCAGCCACACCCTGGTGGCCCCGGCGTGCTTGCGCACGTTCGACAGCGCTTCCTGCAATACGTGCAGCACCTGCACCTGCACCGCCGGATCGAGCGGTAGCCCGTGACCTTCGACGCTCAGCTGTACGCGCAAGCCGGTCTGGTGCTCGAACTTCGACAACGTGGTGCGCAGCGCCGGTTCGATGTCTTCGTCACGGGTGCGCGTGCGGAAGTGCACCAGCAGTTCGCGCACGTCGCTGTAGCTCTCGCGCACGCCGGCGTCGAGTTCGCCGATGATCCGGCCCACCGCGGCAGCGTCGCTGCGCGCTACCGCGTCGCGCAGCAATCCCACCTGGATCTTCAGGAAGGCGAGCGACTGCGCGATCGAGTCGTGCAGTTCCTGCGCCAGCAGGCCGCGTTCCTGGGCAACTGCCGCCTCGACGTCGAGTGCTGCCGCACGCAGGCCTTCCATCGCGGTCGCAAGGTGGCTGGCCAGCGCCTCGAGCAGCGAGCGGTCCTCGTCGCCGATCGCTGCCTCGCCGTAGTAGAACAGATCGACTTCGCCGAGTACCCGCTGGTGCAGCGCGATCGGCACCGAGACCAGCGTCCGGTAGCCGGCGGCCACGCAGTGATCGAAACCCATGTCCGGATGCGCACGGATCGCGATCACGCGCACGCCCGAGTGCGGCTGCAGCCGTCCGCAGTGACAGGTGCCGGCATCCACGCATTGCTCGTTGCGCGCCATCGCCTCGGGCAGGCTGTCGCCGGCCAGCATCAGGAAGCGCCGGTTGCCTTCGTCGGACCAGCGGATCATCGCTGCGTCCGCACGCGCGATTTCGCGCACCCTGCGCACGAAACCCCGTGCCAGCTCGTCGAGCGATCCGGCGGCGCCGACGAGCGCGCTGGCGTCGTAGAGCGCCGCCAGCCGCTGGCTCTTCTGCTCCAGGCCGGCGGTCTTCTCGCGCACCTTGTCTTCCAGGTCGTGGTAGAGCGCCTGAAGCTTCGCCGTCATCCGGTTGAAGCCGTCGCCCAGTTGCCCGAATTCGTCGTTCGAAGTCACCGCGACGCGCGCATCGAGCTCGCCCTGCTCCACCCTCGCCAGCCCACGCTGCAATTGCGCCACCGGATCGACGACGAAGATGTAGCCTGCATAGAGCAGCGCCACCACGGTGCCGATGGCCAGCGCCAGCATCGCGAACTGCACCGCGTTCAGGATCGCGGTCGAACGCGACATCTGCGCCTCGATCGAGGCCACGAAATCGTCGATCGCCGACACGAACGTATCGACGCTCGACAGCGGCACCCGGGCCGGGTCGGAGAGCCAGCCCGCACGCAGCGCCTGCCACTCGGCGCGCACTTCGGCGAAGTGCTCGCGCGTCGCCTCGGTCAGGGGAATGAACAGCGGCCGCGCCGGATCGCCGCTGCCCAGCGTCGCCACGCTTGCATCGAAGACCGTGATGCGACGCACGACTTCGTCGTGCGTTCCGGTGCGCGCCTCGAGCGCCAGCCGGTAGGCCTGCATGCGCATGCGTCCCGCCTCGTTGACGGCCGCGGCGCCGCCTTCCAGGTGCCAGGTCATCCAGAGAGTGAGGCCGATCGCCGCCAGCGCCAGTGACAGCAGCGAAAAAGCGATGACCAGCAGCTTGACCGCCAGCGGCCACTTGGAGGCGCGCACGTTGCCCTGCTGCGTCATTGCCGTCGGCCGCACACCGCTGCTGCAGCGCGCCCGACGGCGCCTGCCGGATCCGTCCGCAGCCGCCGATGCGCCGGCGCGGCGCCCGCGTCGAGCACGGCCGCGGCATCGGGCGCGCGTTCGCAGATTTCGATCATCGACATCGCGGTGCCTGGTGCTCGCCGCCGGGAGCGACGTCGGGCCGATCCCGTGTCGCCGGCAACGAACCGGGATGGTACCGCGCCCCCGCGGTTCGCCCGCAGCGTGTTTGTGCGGCGCAGGAGGCCACGTTACGATAGCGACCGACCCGGTAACTGCCCCGTGCAGCCCCGTGCAGGATTGACAGGAGAGATCGATGAAGGCCGCGTTCAAGTGGGACGACCCGCTGCTGCTCGATGCGCAGCTCACCGAAGACGAGCGCATGGTGCGCGAAGCTGCGATGGCCTACTGCCAGGACAAGCTGGCCCCGCGCGTTCTCGAGGCTTTCCGCCACGAAAAGACCGATCCCGCGATCTTTCGCGAGATGGGTGAACTCGGGTTACTCGGTCCGACCATCCCGGCCGAGTACGGCGGGCCGGGTCTGAGCTACGTCGCCTACGGACTGATCGCGCGCGAAATCGAGCGCGTCGATTCGGGCTATCGCTCGATGGCGAGCGTGCAGAGCTCGCTGGTGATGGTGCCGATCCACGAATTCGGCACCGAAGCGCAGAAGCGCAGGTATCTGCCGAAGCTTGCCAGCGGCGAATGGATCGGCTGCTTCGGGCTCACCGAACCGAACCACGGTTCCGATCCGGGGTCGATGGAAGCACGGGCGAAACGTGTCGACGGTGGTTACCTGCTCACCGGCAACAAGATGTGGATCACCAATTCGCCGATCTCCGACGTGTTCGTCGTCTGGGCCAAGTGCGTCGGCGGTGACCACCACGGGCGCATCCGGGGCTTCATCCTCGAAAAGGGCGCGAAGGGGCTGTCGGCGCCGGCAATCCACGGCAAGGTCGGCCTGCGCGCGTCGGTCACCGGCGAAGTCGTGATGGACCAGGTGTTCGTGCCCGACGAGCAGATGATGCCCGGCGTCGAAGGCCTGAAGGGCCCGTTCACCTGCCTGAACAGCGCGCGCTACGGCATCGCCTGGGGCGCACTCGGCGCCGCCGAAGACTGCTGGCACCGCGCGCGCCAGTACGTGCTCGATCGCAGGCAGTTCGGCCGCCCGCTGGCCGCCAACCAGCTGATCCAGAAGAAGCTCGCCGACATGCAGACCGAGATCACGCTCGGGCTGCAGGGCTGCCTGCGCCTGGGCCGCATGAAGGACGAAGGCACCGCCGCGGTGGAGATCACGTCGATCCTGAAGCGCAACTCGTGCGGCAAGTCGCTCGGGATCGCGCGCCTGGCGCGCGACATGATGGGCGGCAACGGCATCTCCGACGAGTTCGGCGTGGCGCGCCACCTGGTGAACCTCGAGGTGGTCAACACCTACGAGGGCACGCACGACATCCACGCGCTGATCCTCGGACGCGCGCAGACGGGCATCCAGGCGTTCTCCTGATCGACTGCGTCGCGCGGCACGCTGGGTGCAGGGCTCGCAGCCTTTGCCACCCTCTACATCCACCGCTGCGACCGTCCGGCGGCGCGCGAGAAGGTGGCACGCCGCTACGCGCAGGGTTCGGGCCTGGGCGCCATCGGCCCGAACCCTACGCGTAGCGGCGCGCGATGGACTCCGCCACGCAGACGGGGCGGTCGCTGCCCTTGCGCTCGACGGTGACTTCGGTGGTCACCTGCACGCCGTTGTCCGCGATGTCGTCGACGGCGACGATCCTGAAGCGGGCGCGCAGCTCGCTGCCCACCGGCACCGGCGCCATGAAGCGCACGCGGTTCAGCCCGTAGTTCACGCTCATGCGCACGCCGCGGAACTCGATCGCGTTCTCGGCGAACATCGGCATCATCGACAGCGTCAGGAACCCGTGCGCGATCGTCGTGCCGAACGGCCCCTGTGCCGCGCGTCGCGGATCGACGTGAATCCATTGACGGTCGCCGGTGGCCTCGGCGAACTGGTCGATGCGCTGCTGCGTCACCTCGGCCCAGTCGCTGACCGCGATCTCCTGTCCCACCAGCGGCCGCAGTTCGGCCAGGCTTTCGAACACGCGCATTCCCGATCTCCATCCAGATGTCGACGTGCGAACGGCACGGGCACGACCCGTGCGTTGCTTCGATCCCGCGGCTTCGGCCGCCCGTCCTGCTCAATCGCGCAGCTTGAAGCGCTGGATCTTGCCGGTCGCCGTCTTGGGGAGTTCCTCGACGAATTCGACCCAGCGCGGATATTTGAACGGAGCAAGCTGGTCCTTCACGAAGGCGCGCAGCTCCTCGGCGAGCGCGGGCGAGGCTTTCGAGGGTTCCTTCAGCACCACCCAGGCCTTGGGCTTGACCAGCCGGTCGTCGTCGGCCGCGCCGACCACCGCGGCCTCGAGCACCGCCGGGTGCGAGGCGATCGCCGACTCGACTTCGAAGGGCGACACGTACTGGCCGCTCACCTTCAGCATGTCGTCGGAGCGCCCCGCGTAGGTGTAGTAGCCGTCGGCGTCGCGCACGTACTTGTCGCCGCTGCGCGTCCACTCGCCCTGGAAAGTCTGGCGCGTCTTCTCGCGCTGGTTCCAGTACATCGCCGCCGAGGACGGCCCGCTGATGTACAGGTCACCCACCTCGCCGACGCCGACCTCGCGGCCGTCGTCGCCGAGCAGCTTCAGCGCGTAGCCGGGCACCGGCTGGCCGGTCGTGCCGTAGCGCACCTCGCCCGCGCGGTTCGACAGGAACACGTGCAGCATCTCGGTCGAGCCGATGCCGTCGAGGATCTCGACGCCGGTGCGCTCGGTGAAGCTCGTCCCCACGCGCGCGGGCAGCGCTTCGCCGGCCGACGTGGCCACGCGCAGGCCAAGTTGCTCGCGCGCCGGAAACGCCGGGCTCGCCAGCATGCTCGCGAACAACGTCGGCACGCCGTAGTGCACGGTGGGGCGCGCGCGCATCTTCGCCAGCGCCTCGGGCGCCGCGCCGATGAGGCGCAGGAAGACGGCTTCGGGCGTGGGCCGCTCGGCCATCAGCACCGCGGTCGCTCCCACCGACATCGGGAACGTGAGTCCGTTGCCCAGCCCGTATGCAAAGAACAGCTTCGCCGCACTGAACACGATGTCGGATTCGCGGATGCCGATCACCGGCCGCGCGAACAGTTCCGCCGTCTGGATCAGACTCGAGTGCACGTGCACCGTGCCTTTCGGCGCGCCGGTGGAACCGGACGAATAGAGCCAGAAGCACGGCTCGTCGGCCACCGTGTCGGCCGGCTCGAAGTGCTCGCTGCCGCCCGCAACCAGGGCGCCGAAGTCGTCGGTTGCGACCCGCCGCGTCTCCGCTACGTGACCCGGCGCCGCCGACACGACGATGCGCGAGAGCGTCGGCACCTTCTGCGCCAGCCCCTCGAACGACGGCAGCAGCGCCTGCGAAACGAACAACACCCGCGCGCGCGAATCGCGCAGCATGTATTCGTAGTCCTGCGGCTTGAGCAGCGTGTTCGCCGCCACCGGCACGACGCCCGCCTTGATCGCGCCGAGGAACGCCACCGGCCAGTCGATCGTGTCGAGCATGCACAGCATGACCCGGTCTTCCGCGCGCAGGCCCAGTCCGGCGAGTGCGGACGCGAAGCGATCGACGCGCCGCGCGAGTTCGGCGTAGGTGACGCTGCCGTGGTCGTCGATGAAGGCGAGCCGTTCGCCGCGTCCGGCCCGGACATTGCGCTCGATCAGGTCGTGCGCCGCGTTGTATCGGCGCGGAATCGACACCCGTGGCGGACTCACCGAATGGTCGGCACTCGACAACTGATCCACGGCTTTTCTCCCCGACACCCGGTAGTGGTCGAAATTATCGCGCGGTTGCAGGCCGCGCGGGCGTGCGCCGGAGCGACGCCGCAAGGTCATCCTGCCAGCAGGGACGTTATCGCACGGACGACGATCGTGCAATAAACTGCCCATCATCCTGCTGGACTTGCATTATCCTGCGTTAACGACGAATGGAGCGCGTGGCATGGACGTGGAAATCCTGGTCGGCACGATGACCGGCAACGCACATCTCGTGGCGCGGGAACTCGAACTGCGCTTCGCCGATGCCGGCACGCGCATCACGACGAGGCTGATGGATGACGTCACGCCCGAAGTCTTCGAACGCGACATGCTGTTCCTCGTCTGCACCTCCACCTACGGCCACGGCGACGTGCCCGACAACGCGCGCGACCTGTTCGAGGCACTGCAGGCCCGACGGCCCGACCTGTCGGCGGTGAGCTACGGCGTGCTCGCGCTCGGCGACAGCACGTTCAGCGACACCTTCGCGCACGGCGGCATGCGCTTCGACCGCTTGCTGGGCGAACTGGGTGCGCGCCGCATCGGCGAGCGCTTCACCATCGACACCGCGGCGGTCACCCTGCCGGAAGAGGCAGCCGCGGCCTGGATGCCCGGCTGGATCGCGCTCGCGCGCGCCGCGCTGGTTGCGGCCTGAGAAGGCCGCGGACTCAGCCCTTGCCGCCAGCGGCCTCGCGTGCCGACGATCCGGCCAGCGGGCTCGCGACCGCGATCACCTGCACCAGCCGCTTCAGGCTCTCGGCCTCGCCGATTCCCGTCGTGTCCACAGCCGCATCGGCCAGCCCATAGAGCCGGTCGCGCTGCCTGAGGATGGTGCGCAATTCGGCCATCGCGTAGTCGCGGCCGCGAATCGGCCTCAGGTCGCCCTGCGCGATCACGCGATCCATGTGCTCCTCGGGAGAGGTCTTCAACCACACCGTCAGGCAGCGCTCGCGCAGCAGTTCGTAGGTGCGCGACTCGAGCACCAGCGAGCCGCCGGTGGCGATCACGCAGCGCCGGTGCGTGCGCGTGAGGCGATCGAGCACGCGGCGTTCGGCCTCGCGATAGGTGTCCTGCCCGTACATCGAGAAGATACTCTCCAGGCCCGCGCCCAGTTCGCGCTCGATCTGCTGGTCGAGCTCGAAGAACGGCACTTTCAGCCTCGTCGCGAGCCGTGCGCCCAGCGTCGACTTGCCGGCCCCACGCAGACCGACCAGGGCGATGCGCCGCGCACGCTCGCGGCTCATCTCGCCGAAACGCTGCTGCAGCGCGACGACCGCCTGATGGCGCTGGCCGGGCTCCAGCGCACGCAACACCCCGAGCGCGGTGACGATCTCGGGGTCGGACGCCTGGTCGCCGAGCAGTTGCCCGAGCGGGCAACGCAGTGCCTCGGCGACGCGCCGGATCAGCAGGATCGAGATGTTGCCGTCACCCGACTCCAGCTGCGCGAGATAACGCTCGGACAGGCCCGACAGCTCCGACAGGCGCCTGCGGGTCAGGCCGGCTTCGTCGCGACGCTCGCGCACGCGCCGCCCCAGCGCGGCGAGAAAGTCTGCCTCGTCCGATGATTTGCCCGGGACCGGCGAAGCCATGCAAGATAAGCCCGTGATCGACAGCAAGCTGCAATATAACTCATGAATCCTCCGGCGCGCGAACCTTGCCGCATCCTCGTCGACGGGCAGCGCATCGAGTGCCGGCGCATCGGCGACGCCGGACGGTCCGCGCCAGTGATCGTCTTCCTGCACGAAGGCCTCGGCAGCGTGCGGATGTGGCGCGACTTTCCAGATCGCCTGTGCGCGACCGCGGGCCTTCCGGGCCTCGTCTGTTCGCGGCTCGGCTACGGCGCCTCCGATCCGCTGCCCGGCCCGCGCAATGCGCGCTTCATGCACGAGGAGGCGACGAGCGCCCTGCCGGCGCTGCTGCGTGCCTGCGAAATCGACCGACCGATCCTCTTCGGCCACAGCGACGGCGCCTCGATCGCACTGATCCACGCGGGAACCTTCCCGGAGGTGGCGCGCGCGGTCATTGTCCTGGCGCCGCACCTGTTCGTGGAACCGGTCTGCGTCACCTCGATCGCCGCGATCAGCCGCGACTACGCCGGCCCCGCCTTGCGCGAGCGGCTGGCCCGGTATCACGCGGACGTCGACGGCGCGTTCCACGGCTGGAGCGACGTCTGGCTTTCGGACGAATTCGCCACCTGGAACATCGAGGATGCGGTGGCTGCGTCACGCTGCCCGATCCTCGCGATCCAGGGCGAAGACGACCAGTACGGCACGATGCGCCAGATCGAGCGGATCGCCGAGTTGCGGCCCGGCACGCGCCTGGCGAGGCTGCCCGGCTGCCGGCACAGCCCGCACAACGATCGCCCCGACGAGGTCATCGAGCTCACCTGTGCGTTCCTGCGCGACCTCGGGCCGTGACGCAGCCGCATCGCACCCGAGCGACGTCCCGTCCCGAAATCCGGCAGCCTCCGGGATCCGTCACGACCTTGACCGGATCGCGGTCGAACGGACGCTCCACGACCTAGAATCACTGCATTCACGATCCCGGGGAGACAGCGCGATGCGGATTCTGTGCGGCACCGACTTCAGCGAGCGATCCGAAGCCGCCGCCGGGCTGGGCGCACTGCTTGCGCAGCGCAGCGGCGGCGACCTGACGCTGGTCCACGTCCTCGACACGCGCACACTCGGAATCGGCACACCCGCAGTCCTCGATGCGCTCGACCAGGCGGCGCGCGAAAAGCTCGAGCAGACCGCGGACCGGTTGCGCGCGGCCGGCGCGACCGTGTCGGTCGAACTTCCGGCCGGCTGGCCCGACGAGGCGCTGCTGGCCGAGGCCAGGCGCCGCGACAACGCACTGCTCGTGCTGCCGGCGATCGGTCGACGTGACGGCGCCGGGGTGCGGCTCGGCAAGACCTGCGAACGCACGCTGCGCCACGCGCAGTCGCCGATGCTGGTGCTGCGCGACGTGGCCCCGCTGCGGGCCTGGCTGCAAGGCGAGCACGCATTGCGGATGCTGATCGCGTACGACTTCACGCCGCAGGCGGATGCTGCGGTGCTGTTCGCCGGGCAACTCGCCGCGCTCGGCGCCTGCAGGCCGGTGGCCGCCTACGCCGGTGATCCGCAGCGCGAGGCCGAGCGAATGGGGCTGCCCGACAACCCGACGCAGTCGCAGCAACTGCTGCGCGACGAGATCGCCCGGCGCCTCGCACGGGCGGTGCCGGCGCTGCCGATCGAGGTGGTCGTTTCGGCGCACGACGGCGATCCGGGCGCGCGGCTCGCGCACCTGGCCGAACGCGAAGCGGCCGACCTGGTCATCGTCGGCTCGAACCAGCGCGGCGCGGTGGAGCGGCTGTTCGCCGGCTCGGTCTCGCTCGACCTGCTGCGCGACGCCGCGACCAACGTACTGGTCGTGCCGGGCGCTTCGGCCGCCGCCACCACACAGTTGCCGCCCGCAGTGCGGCGCGTGCTCGTGGCCACCGACCTGTCAGCGGTCGGCAACCGGGCCGTCGCCTACGCACTGGCGGTCGCGCCGGCCAACGGCGAAGTGATCGTGGTGCACGTCGTGAGTCCGAACCTGATGCGCAACGGCCAGTACGGGCGGCCCTCGTACGCGAGCTTCCAGGCCGAACACCGGGCCGTGCTCGACGAGCGCCGCGCCGCGCTCGCGGCCCTGTTGCCTCCGGACGACGGCACCCGCACACTGCGCATCGAGCTCGTGGAGCACGATCGCCCCGGTCGCGCACTCATCGAGGCGATCGAACGCGAGGCGCCCGACCTGGTCTGCGTCGGCACGCTGGGCCGCACCGGCGCGGCGGCGGCCGTGCTGGGTTCGACCGCGCAGGCACTGGTGCGCGGGTGCCGCAGGCCGCTGCTCCTGATACAACCGCAGGACCGCTGAAAACGCGCGAATCGGCCTGCCACGCAGCCGAATCACCGGTTCTGCATCGGCGTCCGGTTCACCGGTTCGAACCCGCGGCCGCGCGACGCAGCCGGTCGGCCACGGCGTACCAGGCGACGTGATCGGGCACGCGCTCCACCAGAATGCGCCGGCAGCCTGAACCATCGAGCGCGCGCAGCGCATCGTAGAGTGCGCGCGCCGCAGCCGCTGGCTCGGCGGGCATCGCCAGCCTGGCATCGGCGCGCGCGCCGGCGCCCGAACGCACCCACAGCGCAACACGCTCGCCGCGCTGGTGCATCCAGGCAATGCGCCGGTCGATCTCGTCGCTGCCCACCAGTTCGACCGGCGTCGCCGGTGCGTAGTGCGCCTCCAGCGTGCCCGAGGCGCGAGGCGCCTGTGCATCGGACGCGAGTACCGGCTCTCCGAGGCTTGCTTCGAGTTGCGCAAGCGTGACGCCTCCGGGACGCAGCAGCACCGGCTGCTCGCGGGTGAGGTCGACGATCGTCGACTCCACGCCCACGTCGCAGGGCCCGCCGTCGAGTACCATCGGCGCCTCGTCGCCGAGGTCGTCGATCACGTGCGCAGCACGCGTCGGGCTCAGGCGCCCGAAGCGGTTCGCCGATGGTGCCGCCACACCGTGGCCGCCGTGCGCGGCGAACGCAGCCAACAGCGCGCGCGCCACCGGATGCGAGGGCGCGCGCAGCCCGATCGAGGTCTGCCCGCCGCAGGCGAACGCGGGGGCGCCGTCACGCCGTACCAGGATCAACGTGAGCGGACCGGGCCAGAATGCGTCGGCGAGCCGTTGCGCGCGTGCCGGCCAGTGTGCCCACCACGCGGCCTGCGTGGCGTCGAGCACGTGCACGATCAGCGGATGATCGGCGGGTCGTCCCTTCAGGCGATACACCTCGGCCACCGCGCGCCCGCTCGCGGCGTCGGCGCCCAGTCCGTAGACGGTTTCGGTCGGGAACGCCACCAGCGCGGCACCAGCGAGCCGTCGCGCGGCCTCCTCGATCGCCTGCGCATCGGCCGGCCAGGGATTATTGGCATTCATCGGCCGATGCCGCCTCTTCAGGAACCGGTTTCCCCGCCCTGCCCGGCGATGCCGAGCTCCCGCTCGATCTGCGCGGCCACGCGCACGGCTTCGTCGACCGCATCGGCAAGCACCGTGACGTGCCCCATCTTGCGCCCCGGACGCGGATCGCGCTTGCCGTAGAGGTGCAGTTTCGCCGTCGGGTGGCGCAGCACCAGGCGCCAGTCGGGCTCGCGCGGCGCCGCGCCGGGCTGCGCGTCACCGATCGGCCGGTACCAGCAATCGCCCAGCAGATTGAGCATCACCGCCGCCTGGTGCTGGTGCGTGGAGCCGAGCGGCAGGCCGGCGAGCACGCGCGCCTGCTGCTCGAACTGGCTGGTGATGCAGGCATCGATGGTGTAGTGGGCCGAGTTGTGCGGGCGCGGGGCCAGCTCGTTCACGCGCAGGCTGCCGTCGGCGAGCACGAAGAACTCGACGCACAGCACGCCCACGTAGTCCATCGCGTCGGCGATGCGCCGCGTCGCATCGGTCGCTCGCATCGCCAGCTCCTGCGAAATCCGGGCCGGAACGGTGGAGACTGCGAGGATGCCGCCCCGATGGACGTTCTCGGCCACCGGGTATGCAACGCTGCGGCCGTCGAAACCGCGCGCAACCGCCACCGAGACCTCGAGTTCGAGCGCCAGCCGCTTCTCGAGCACGCAGGGCACCTCGCCGAACGCGTGGAACGCCTCGATCGCCTGCGCGATCGACGACACGCTGGCCTGCCCCTTGCCGTCGTAACCGAGCCGTGCAACCTTCAGGATGCCGGGAAGCAGATCCGCGGGCGTCGCGCGCAGATCGTCGGTCGACATCACATCGATGTACGGTGCGGTGGCCAGGCCGCAGTCGCGCACGAACGCCTTCTCCGTGCGCCGATCCTGCGCCACGGCCACGCTCGCTGCCGCCGGGCTGACGATGCCGTAGCCGGCGAGAAATTCGAGTGCACGGGCCGGAACATTCTCGAACTCGGTGGTGGTCGCGCGACAGATGGAGGCAATTTCCCGCAGCGCCTGATCGTCCAGGTAGCCGGCCTCGAGGTGGCGGTCGGCCACCGCACCAGCCGGGCTGTGCGCGCCCGGATCGAGCACGCAGACGCGATAGCCCATGCTCTGCGCGGCCATGCAGAACATGCGCCCGAGCTGGCCACCGCCCAGCAGACCGAGCCAGGAGCCCGGCGGCAGCGGCGGCAACGGGCGATGCAGGCGCAGCGCGCCCGTCGCCGCGGAGGGCTCCGCGCGCCCCATCAGACGTGCGGCAGTGTCGTGGCGCGCGCCGACCCGGTCTGGCTCACACGCCACGCCGCGAGCCGCCCGGCCAGCGCCGCATCGGTACCCGCGAGGATCGCGACGGCGCACAGTGCGGCATTGGCCGCGCCCGCCTCGCCGATCGCGAAAGTGGCCACCGGAACGCCGCGCGGCATCTGCACGATCGACAGCAGCGAGTCCTCGCCGCGCAGGTACTTCGACGGCACCGGAACGCCGAGCACCGGCACGATCGTCTTCGCCGCCAGCATGCCGGGCAGATGTGCGGCACCACCGGCACCGGCGATGATCGCCCGCAGCCCGCGCTCGCGCGCCTGCTCGGCGTAGCGGAACATGTCGTCGGGCATGCGATGCGCCGACACGACGCGCGCCTCGAACGGCACCTGAAACTCGCGCAGCACCGCGGCCGCGTGCTGCATCACGTCCCAGTCGCTGCCCGATCCCATCAACACGCCCACCCGCGCACTCATCGTCGTTCCTTCGTCGGCCATTGCATTGCGCCTCCCCGCCGCCCACGCATCGCGTCCCGTCAGTCAGTCACGCAGTTCCTGCCCGGTGAGCCGGCGCAACGCCTCGCGATACTTCGCGGCAGTCTGCTCGATCACCGCGCGCGGCAGCGGCGGCGGCGGCGGACGCTTGTTCCAGCCTGGCACGGTCTCGAGATAGTCGCGCACGAACTGCTTGTCGAACGACGGCGGCGAAACACCGGGCCGCCACTCGCCGGCAGGCCAGAAGCGTGACGAATCGGCGGTGAGCACCTCGTCCATCAGGTGCAGCGTGCCCTGCGCGTCGAGTCCGAATTCGAACTTGGTGTCGGCGATGACGATGCCGCGGGTGGTCGCGTAGTCGCTGGCGCGCCGGTAGAGCTCGAGACTGATCCGGCGGATCCGGGCAGCGAGCGGTGCGCCGATGCGCGCAGCCATCTCGTCGAAATCGATGTTCTGGTCGTGCTCGCCGAGTTCGGCCTTGGCCGCCGGCGTGAAGATCGGCTCGGGCAGCCGGTCGGCCATGCGCAGCCCCGCCGGCAGCGCAATGCCGCAGACCGCGCCGCCCGCGAGGTAGTCCTTCCAGCCCGACCCGATCAGGTAGCCGCGCACCACCGCCTCGACCAGGATCGGCTGCAGGCGCTTGACCACCATCGAACGCCCGCGCACCTGCTCGCGCTCGTCGGCGGCGACCACCGACTCCGGATCGACGCCGGTGAGATGGTTCGGCACCACGTCGGCGAGCCGCTCGAACCAGAACAGCGCCATCCGGTTCAGTACCCGGCCCTTGTCGGGAATCGGCTCGGCCATGACCACGTCGAAGGCCGACAACCGGTCGGTGGTGACGATCAGCAGCCGGTCGTCGCCGACCGCGTAGTTGTCGCGCACCTTGCCGCGCGACAGCAACGGCAGCGAGTGCAGGCTCGAGTGATAGACGGCCGCCATCGGGGATGCCCCGGAAAAAGCGTCATTTTGCCTGATCGCCGGGCCCCGACCCCTGCCGCAGCGCGGCAGAGTTCGCGGCGTTTCGCCTCGGCAACGGGATGCGCCGGATGTCAGCGCCAGCGGTCGATCCAGCCCAACCCATCGCGCGTCGCGCCGCGCGGCCGGTATTCGCAGCCGATCCAGCCCTCGTAGCCCAGTTCGTCGATCAGCGCAAACAGGTACGGGTAGTTCAGCTCCCCCGTGTCCGGCTCGTTGCGCTCGGGCACGCCGGCGACCTGGATGTGGCCGACGCCGGACAGGTAGCGGCGGATCTTCGTCGCGACGTCACCCTCGACGATCTGGCAGTGATAGAGGTCCATCTGCACTTTCAGGTTCGGCTCGCCGACGTCGGTCACGATCGCGTGCGCGTCGGCCTGCGTGTTCAGCAGATAGCCGGGCACGTCGCGCACGTTGATCGGCTCGATCAGTGCGGCGATGCCTGCGCGGGCGAGCCGCCGGGCCGCCCAGCGCAGGTTCGCGACGAAGGTGGCGCGCTGATGCGCGCGCTGCGCCTCGTTGCCGGCCACGCCCGCCATCAGGTGCAGCCGTGGGCAGTCGAGCGCCGCCGCGTAGCCGATCGCCTGCTCGACGCCGGCGCGAAACTCCGCTTCGCGTCCGGGCAGGCTGCAGGTGCCGCGATCGCCGGCCGCCAGGTCGCCGGGCGGCGCGTTGAACAACACCTGCCGCAGTCCGCTCGCGCGCAGCGCAGCCGCCACGTCGGCCGCCGCGAACTCGTACGGGAACAGGAACTCGACTGCCCGAAAACCGTCGTCCGCCGCCGCGCCGAAGCGCCGCAGGAACGGCAGTTCGGTGTACATCAGCGACAGGTTGGCGGCGAATGCCGGCATCGCGACCTCCCGGCGAGACCATCAAGGGCCGACGCAGCGCGGCGGCTTCGGCCTGCGCCCGCCCGATACCGTCGTCGTCAGGTGACGACCTGCGCAAGCTCGCCCTTGCGGTAACGCTCGACCATCACCGACAGCGTCACCGGCTGGATGCGGCTGCCCTGCCCCTCGCAGCCGAACTGGCGGTAGCGGGCGACGCAGATCGCCCTGGCCGCCTCGCGCGCCGGCTTCAGGTATTCGCGCGGATCGAACTTCGACGGGTTCTCGACGAAGAAGCGGCGGATCGCCGCGGTCATCGCCAGCCGGATGTCGGTGTCGATGTTGATCTTGCGCACGCCGTGCCGGATCGCCTCCTGGATCTCCTCGACCGGCACGCCGTAGGTTTCCTTCATGTCGCCGCCGTGCTCGCGGATCTCGGCCAGCAGCTCCTGCGGCACCGACGACGAGCCGTGCATCACGAGGTGCGTGTTCGGGATGCGGGCGTGGATTTCCCTGATGCGCGAGATCGCGAGGATGTCGCCGGTAGGCTTGCGCGAGAACTTGTAGGCACCGTGGCTCGTGCCGATCGCGATCGCCAGCGCGTCGACCTGCGTCCTGCGCACGAAGTCGGCGGCCTGCTCCGGGTCGGTGAGCAGCTGCTCGCGGGTCATCGTGCCCTCGGCGCCGTGGCCGTCCTCCTTGTCGCCCTTCATCGTCTCGAGCGATCCGAGCACGCCCAGCTCGCCCTCGACCGTGACGCCGACCGCGTGGGCCATGTCGACCACCTTGCGGGTCACCTCGACGTTGTACTCGTAGCTGGCGACCGTCTTGCCGTCTTCCTGCAGCGAGCCGTCCATCATCACCGACGAGAAGCCGAGGTCGATCGCCCCCTTGCAGACCGCCGGCGACTGGCCGTGGTCCTGGTGCATCACCACCGGCACCTTCGGATACGACTCGACCGCGGCCTCGATCAGCCGACGCAGGAACTGCTCGCCCGCGTACTTCCGGGCGCCGGCCGAAGCCTGCATGATGACCGGCGCATCGAGATCGCTGGCTGCAGACATGATCGCCTGCACCTGCTCGAGGTTGTTGACGTTGAATGCCGGGATGCCGTAGCCGTTCCCGGCGGCGTGGTCGAGCAGCTGGCGCATGGAAACGAGGGGCATGACGACCTCCAGGAGTGAGAACGTGGCGTGGTTGCCGCCTGCCGGCATTATCGCCCAGCCTGCGCGGGTCGCGGTGGCGCCCCGGGCCGCGCGATCCGTGGCCGCGAGCCGGCGGTCAGGCGTGTCCGCCCACCCGGACGATCTTCAGCGTGTTGGTGCCGCCCGACTTGCCGATCGGTTCGCCGATGGTCAGCACGATCAGGTCGCCCGGCTCGACGATGCCCGCGTCGAGCAGCCGCTGCTCGGACTCGAGCAGCAGCGCCTCGCGCTCCTGCGCGTGGTAGGTCATCACGATCGGGTGCACCTCGCGATACAGGCACATGCGGCGCCGGCTCGCTTCCTCGGGCGTGAGGGCGTAGATCGGCACGCCCGAGTCGATCCGCGACATCCACAGCGCCGTGGAACCGGATTGCGTCAGCGACACCACCGCCTTCACCTTCATGTGGTGCGCCACGAACAGCGCACTCATCGCGATCGTCTGGTCGATGCGCGTGAAGCTGCGGTTCAGGAACGCGGCGTCGAGCGACATCGACTGCGAGCGGTCGGCCTCGACGCAGATGCGCGCCATCGCCTCGATCGTCTCGACCGGGTACCTGCCGGCGGCCGTCTCGGCCGACAGCATCACGGCGTCGGTGCCGTCGAGCACCGCGTTGGCCACGTCGGAGACCTCGGCCCGGGTGGGCACCGGCGACTCGATCATCGACTCCATCATCTGCGTGGCGGTGATCGTGACCCTGTTCAGTTCGCGCGCCATGCGGATCATGCGCTTCTGCAGCGCCGGGACCGCGGCGTCGCCGACCTCCACGGCGAGGTCGCCGCGCGCGACCATGATGCCGTCGGAGGCCTGCAGGATCTCCTCGAGGTTGCCGATCGCCTCGTAACGCTCGATCTTGGCGATCATCAGCGCCCGCCCGCCCGCGGCGCGCATCAGTTCGCGGGCCATGTACATGTCGGCCGCGTTCTTCGGGAACGACACCGCGATGAAGTCGGCCTCGAAGCCGATCGCGGTCTTGATGTCGTCGATGTCCTTGGAGGTGAGCGCCGGCGCCGACAACCCGCCGCCCTGGCGGTTGATGCCCTTGCGGTTCGACAGCACGCCGCCCTGCACCACCGTGCACTCGATCGACTTCGGCGTCGTGCGCTCGACGCGCATCATCATGCGACCGTCGTCGAGCAGCAGCGTGTCGCCCGACTTCACGTCGTTGACCAGTTCGGGATAGTCGAGCCCGACCCGGCGCTGGTCGCCGGGCGCGTCGTCGACGTCAAACGAGAACGCGTCGCCCGGCGCGAGGGTGATCTTCCCTTCGGCGAACCGGCCGATGCGGATCTTCGGCCCCTGCAGGTCGGCCAGCACGCCAATGCTCTGCCCGATGCGCCCGGCAATCCCGCGCACCCGGCGCGCGGTGTCGGCGTGCTCGGCGGCGGTGCCGTGCGAGAAGTTCACGCGCACCACGTTGACGCCGGCGCACAGCATGCGCTCCAGCACCGCAGGGTCGCTCGAAGCGGGGCCGAGCGTGGCGACGATCTTGGTGGCGCGCGGGGCGGGCTTGAACATGTCAGGGGTGCGAGGCGCACGAAGCGGGATCGGCAATGCTAACCGATCGCGCCTCATTGCGGCGTCAGGCCGCACTCGATCGCGAACCGCACCATCCCGGCGACGCCGTCGATGTCGAGTTTCTGCATCAGCCGGCTTCGATAGGTGTCGACCGTCTTCGGCGACAGGCACAGCGCACGCGCAAGCTGGGCCGTGCTCTTGCCTTCGGCCACGCCCTGCAGGATCTGGCGCTCGCGGCGGCTCAGCGCGTCGACCGGACTGCGCGCGTGGTGGTCGCGGAGGTAGTCGTCGATCACCGCCTCGGTGATCTTCTGGCTGAGGTAGCGACGCCCGGCATGCACGCTGCGCACCGCGGCCACCACCTCGGCGCCTGCCGACTCCTTCAGCAGGTAGCCCTGCGCGCCCGCCTGCAGCGCGCGGAAGATGTGCTCGGTGGTCGAGTACATCGACAGGATGACGACCCGCGACTGCGGCAGATGGCTGCGAACCCGGTGCGTCGCCTCGATGCCGTCGAGCTCGGGCATCACGATATCCATGATCGTCACGTCGGGCGCCAGCTCGAGCGCCTTGCGCACCGCCTCCCGGCCGTCGGCCGCGTGGCCGACGACGGCGATGCCCGGCTGCACGTGCAGCATCGCCTCGAGGCCGTCGCGCAGCACCGAATGATCGTCGGCCAGCAACACCCTGATGTCCATCATTGCCGCCCGACCGTCGCGACCAGCCGGGTGCCGGCACCACGCCGCGATTCGACGTGCAGCGCGCCGCCGATCGCGCGCATTCGCTCCTCCATGATCAGCAACCCCAGGCCCTCGCCCGGATGACCGCGCAGCGCCTGCACGTCGAATCCGCGACCGTTGTCGGCAATCGTCAGGCACACCTCGTCGCGGCCGACTTCCAGTGCAATGCGCACCACGTCGGCCTGCGAATGCTTGAGCACGTTGGTGAGCGCCTCCTGGGCGATCCTGAACAGCGTGACTTCGACCGCCTGGCTCATCCTGAGCACCGGGTCGCGCGCGTGCACGACGGTGCGGATGCCGGTGCGGCCGGAAAATTGCTCGGCGTGCGCGCGAAGCGTGACCGCGAGCCCGTAGTCGTCGAGCATCAGCGGGCGAAGCGCTCCGGCGACGTCGCGCATCGTCTCCACCGTGTGCTCGACCAGGCCGATCGAGTCGTCGAGCCGCGAGGCCACGCGCCCGAGCTGCGGCGGCCGAAGCTGGTCGCGAATGATGTGCAGGTTCAGGTTGATCGTGGCCAGGTCCTGGCCGACACGGTCGTGCAGTTCCGCCGAGAGCCTGCGCCGCTCGATCTCCTGGATCTCGACCACGCGCCGAGAGATTGCCCGCAGGCGCGCGGCATAGAGATGCGCCTCGTTCTCGGCGCGCTTGCGCGCGGTGATGTCGACCACCGACGCGCGCGTGCCGGCGAGCCCGCCTTCACCATCGCGCAGGGCCGAAACGCGCAACAGCGCCTCGAAGGTCGACCGGTCCTTGCGCTGCAGCTCGGTCTCGATCTCGATGCCTTCGCCCCCCGCATGCAGGCGCTCGAACGCACGCAGGTACCCGTTGCGGCATCGGTCCGAGACGGCCTCCGCGTAGCGCCGCTTGCCGACCACCTCGCCGCGCGAATAGCCGAGCCATCCGAGTTCGGTGCGGTTCATCCGCGCAACCGTACCGTCCGGGCGCACGCTGTGGTACCCGCAGGGCGCGTTCTCGTAGAGATCGCGCATTTCGATCGTGGCCGCGTCGGCTTGCCGCATCGCGGACGCCTCCGGCCGGCCGTGCCGGCCCGCTGGTTCGCCCCGCCGGTGCGCGCAGGGCACCGGCATCGCGATTGTCCTACATCGACCGTCGAACTTCTCCGATAACCACGAGCGGCGTGGCGGCGTCCAATGCAGGGCACGCAAGGAGGTGCCATGCAACGACCGACCATCGACTATCGCAAGGCGTCGCCGGACGGCGTGGCGGCGCTGAGCGCACTCGAAGCCTACGTTCGGGGCAGCGGGCTCGACGCCGTCCTGCTCGGGCTCGTGCGCACACGGGCGTCGCAGATCAACGGCTGCGCGTATTGCATCGACATGCATACCAAGGACGCGCGCGCGGCGGGCGAGACCGAGCAGCGGCTCCATGCGCTCGCCGCCTGGCGCGAGACGCCGTTCTACAGCGAGCGAGAGCGCGCCGCGCTCGCGTGGGCCGAGGCGCTGACGCGGCTTTGCGCCGGCGCGGTGTCCGACGACGACTACCGCCTCGCGCGGCAGCAGTTCACCGAGAAGGAACTGGTCGACCTGTCGCTCGCGGTCGTCGCGATCAACGGATGGAACCGGCTCGCGGTTCCCTTCCGGACGGTTCCAGGCACCTATCACCCGTCCCAGTCGAAAGCCCGGGCGCGCACGCCGTCGACCTCGCACGGCTGACGCGCCGGCGCCCCATACCGGATCCACGCGAAAGGAGTGCAGTCATGTACGAAACGACCACCACCACGCCGACGGACGCTACGATCGCGCCTGCCGACACCGTCCTGACGGATCGAGCCGGGCCCGATGTACCGGCGCGGCGCCGGTTCATCCGCGACACCGGCGCCGCCGGCGCCGCGCTCGGCATCGGTCCGCTGATCCTGCCGCGCCGGGCCCGCGCGGCCGGCAAGACGCTGAAGATCCTGCAATGGGCCCACTTCGTGCCCGCCTACGACAAGTGGTTCGACAACGAATACACGAAACAGTGGGGCGAGAAGAACGACACCGAGGTGATCGTCGACCACGTCGGCATCCCCGCGATCAACTCGCGCGCCGCGGCGGAGGTCTCGGCGCAGAAGGGGCACGACCTGTTCATGTTCCTGTGGCCGCCCCCGACCTACGAAACACAGGTGATCGACCACCGGGAGATCTACCAGGAGTGCGAGCGCAGGCACGGCAAGCCGATCGACCTGGCCGTCAAGAGCACCTACAACCCGAAGACCAGGAAGTACTTCGGCTTTTCCGACAGCTTCGTTCCCGACCCGGTGAACTACCGCATCGACCTGTGGTCCGAGGCCGGCATGGCGCAGGGCCCGCGCAGCTGGGAAGACGTGCTGCGGGTCGGCAGGAAGATCAGGGAAACGAAGAACGTCCCGGTGGGAATCGGCCTGTCGGCCGAGCTCGATACCGCGATGGCGATGCGCACCCTGCTCTATGCGTTCGGCGGCTCGGTGCAGGATGTGCAAGGCCGCGTCGTGCTCGACTCGAAGAACACGCTCGAGGCGGTGAAGTTCGCCAGCGAGCTCTACAAGGCGACGATGACTCCCGAGGTGATGGCCTGGGACGCGTCGTCGAACAACCGCGCGCTGCTCGCCGGCAAGATCTCGCTGTGCCTGAACGCGATCTCCACCACGCGCGCCGCCGAGAACGACAAGCTGCCGATCGCCGACCAGATCGGACTGACGAAGGCGCTGATGGGGAGCACGCGTGCGATCGGCCTCGAGCACGTGATGGACTGCTACGTGATCTGGAAGTTCGCCGAGAACGTCGAGGGCGCGAAGAAGTTCCTGGTCGACTACATCGACAACTTCCACCGCGGCTTCGTCGCCAGCCAGTACTACAACTTCCCGTGCTTCGCGAGCACCGTCCCCGACCTGGACAAGCTGCTGGCCGACGACCCGCACACGCCCGCCGGCAAGTACCAGGTGCTGGCCGACGTGACGAAGTGGGCCACCAACGTCGGCTACCCGGGCTACGCCAACGCCGCGATCGACGAGATCTTCGGCACCTGGGTGCTCAACACGATGTTCGCCAAGGCGGCCTCGGGAACGATGTCGCCGCAGGCGGCGATCCGGGAGGCCGACCGCAAGTGCCGGGCGATCTTCGCCAAGTGGCAGACGAAGAAGCTGGTCTGAAGCGGAGCCCTCGTCGATGGCCACGGTCGAGACCCGCGCGCTGACCAAGCGCTTCGAGACCGCTAACGCCGTCGACGGCATCGATCTCGGGGTGCGCGAAGGCGAGTTCCTGGTGCTGCTCGGGCCCTCCGGTTGCGGCAAGACGACGCTGCTGCGCATGCTCGCCGGACTGGAAACGCCCAGCACCGGCGACGTCCTGATCGGCGGGCGCACGGTGACGCACCTGCCGCCGCGTGCGCGCAACATCGCGATGGTGTTCCAGAGCTATGCGCTGTATCCGCACCTGAGCGTGTACCGCAACATCGCGTTTCCGCTCGCGGCGGTGGGCAGGCCGCGACGCGAGGTCGCCGACAAGGTCGGGCAGGCCGCGTCGATGTTCGGCATCGAGCGCCTGCTCGAACGCAAGCCGCGCCAGCTCTCGGGCGGCGAGCGCCAGCGCGTGGCGCTGGCGCGCGCGGTGGTGCGCAATCCGGTGGTGTTCCTGCTCGACGAGCCGCTGTCGAACCTCGACGCCAAGCTGCGCACCTCGGCACGCGACGAGCTGCAGCAGTTCCAGCGCCGGCTCGGCACCACCACGGTCTACGTCACCCACGACCAGATCGAGGCAATGGGCCTGGGCGACCGGATCGCCGTGCTCGACCATGGGCGCGTGCGCCAGCTCGGCACGCCGCTCGAGATCTACCACGAGCCGGCCGACACTTTCGTCGCCACCTTCCTCGGAAGCCCGCCGATGAACCTGATGGACGACGGCCCGGTGTCGTGCGGCTTTCGCCCGGAGCAGCTGCTGCCGCGCGAAGCCTTCCCGGCGGGCGAGGCCGTGGTGGACATTCCGCTGACCGTGACGCGCATCGAGCACCTGGGCGCCGACCGGCTGGTCTACGCGGCACTGGAGCCCCCGCATCCGCGGACCCGCGTGGTCTGCCGGCTGCCTTCGAACGTGCCGGCGCCGCTCGAGCCCGGGCGCCGCTACGACTTCGCGCTGCGCCCCGGCGACCTCAGGTACTTCGACCGCGAGACGGGCCTGAAGCGCCCGGCGGCCCCGACATGAGCAGCGTCGCCGCCTCGGCGCCGCAGGCCAACGCGAAGCGCCGCCCGAACTGGCTCGACGACGAGCTGTGGCTCGGGCGCCTGCTGATCGCGCCGGCCGTCGTCTACATCGTCGCGCTGGTGGGGTTCCCGTTCGTGCTCGCGATCGTCTACAGCCTGAGCGACGCGACCGTCGGCAGCACCTCGCTGGACTTCGTCGGCCTGCGCAACTTCGCAGCCATCGTGGACGACCCGACCTTCTGGGGTTCGCTGCGCAACGCGGTGGTCTTCACGCTGGTTTCGCAGGCGCTGGTGGTGGTGCTGGGCAAGGTGCTGGCGATGGCGCTGTACCGCGACTTCCGCGGCAAGTGGCTGGTGCGGCTGCTGATCCTGCTGCCCTGGGTGGCGCCCATCTCGCTGGGCAGCATCGGCTGGCTGTGGATCTTCGACCCGGTCTACAGCATCATCAACTGGAGCGCGCGCGCGCTGAACCTCTTCGGCCCGAACACCTGGCCGATCTGGCTCGGCCAGCCCGACCTGGCGATGGCCTCGATCGTCATGGTCGACGTCTGGCGACTGCTGCCGCTGGCCACCGTGATCATCCTGGCCGGTCTCTCGGCGATCCCCCAGGACATCCACGACGCGGCGCAGGTCGACGGCGCGGGCTTCTGGCGGCACCTGTTCATGATCAACCTTCCGCTGGTGATGCCGATCATGCTGGTGGCGCTGCTGTTCGGCATCGTGTTCACCTTCACCGACCTGATCGTCATCTACGTGCTCACGCGCGGTGGCCCGTTCGACAGCACGCAGGTGATCGCCAGCTACGCGTTCTTCACCGGCATCGAAGGCGGCGACCTGGCCGGCGGCGCCGCCATCTCGCTGTTCCTGTTCCCGGTGCTGGTGGCGGTCGCGATCGTCTTCCTCACGGTGGCGCGGCGCGCCGAAGTCGCATGAAGGCGCCGCCTGCATTCCGGGCCCGGCGTGGGGCGGCGCGCTTCGGGCACGTGCTGATCCTGGCGGCGTTCGTGGCGTTCCTCGCGTTTCCGTTCTACTGGATGGTGCTCACCACCTTCAAGGAGACGAAGGACCTGATCGACGTGCACCACAACCCGTTCGTGTTCAACCTGCCGCCGACGCTGGAGAACCTGCGCATCCTGTTCGAGGACACGCTCTTCGGAACCTGGATCCTCAACACCCTCGAAGTCGGCGTGCTGGTGACGATCATCACGCTGGCGCTCGCGGTGCCCGCCGGCTACGCGCTGGCGCGCCTGACCGGCCGCTGGAGCCAGCGCCTGGCGATCGGCATCTTCCTTACCTACCTGATTCCGCCCACGATCCTGTTCATCCCGTTCTCGCGCATCGTCGGCGACCTGGGCCTGCAGGACTCGCTGTGGTCGCTGGTGCTGGTCTACCCGAGCTTCACCGTGCCGTTCTGCACCTGGCTGATGATGGGCTTCTTCAAGTCGATCCCGCGCGACATCGAGGAGGCGGCGATGATCGACGGGCTGTCGAGGTTCCGCGCCTTCGTGAAGGTCGTCGTGCCGGTGTCCTCGGCGGGCATCCTCACGGTGGTGATCTTCACGCTCACGCTGGTGATGCAGGAGTTCGTCTACGCGCTCACCTTCATCACCACGTCGTCGCACTACACGGTGAGCGTCGGCGTGCCGACGTTCCTGGTGCGCGGCGACGTCTACTTCTGGGGCTCGCTGATGGGCGCCTGCCTGATCGTGAGCGTTCCGGTGGCGGTGCTCTACAACCTCTTCGTCGACCGGTTCGTCGCCGGGTTCACCGTGGGGGCGGTGAAGTAGCGCGCTCGTGCCGGTTCACGCGCGCTCGCGAAGGCTCACGCCCGCTCGGCCAGCGCCGCCACTGCCGGCAGCGTCTTGCCCTCGAGGAACTCGAGGAACGCGCCGCCGCCCGTCGAGATGTAGCCCACCCGGTCGGTGATGCCGAATTTCGCGATCGCCGCCAGCGTGTCGCCGCCGCCCGCGATCGAGAACGCGGCAGACTCGGCGATCGCCTGCGCGATCGCGCGCGTGCCGCCGGCGAAGGCGTCGAACTCGAACACGCCCACCGGTCCGTTCCAGACGATGGTGCCGGCCTGCTTCAGCGGCACGGCGAGCACCTGCGCCGTCTTCGGGCCGATGTCGAGGATCAGGTCGTCGTCGGCCACTTCGGTGGCCGCCTTCGCGGTCGCTGCGGCCGTCGCCGAGAATTCCTTCGCGCAGACGACGTCGACCGGAATCGGCACCTGCGCGCCGCGCGCCGCCATCAGGTCGATGATCGCCTTCGCCTCGCCGACCAGCTCGCGCTCGGCCAGCGACCTGCCGATCGGCAGGCCCGAGGCCAGCATGAACGTGTTGGCGATGCCGCCGCCGACGATCAGCTGGTCGACCTTCTCCGCCAGCGACTTCAGGATCGTGAGCTTGGTCGACACCTTGGAACCCGCCACGATCGCCACCAGCGGGCGCTTCGGAGCGCCGAGCGCCTTGCCCAGTGCGTCGAGCTCGGCCGCCAGCAGCGGTCCTGCACAGGCGATCGGCGCGAAGCGCGCAATGCCGTGGGTGGTCGCCTCGGCGCGGTGCGCGGTGCCGAACGCGTCGTTCACGTAGACGTCGCACAGCGCCGCCATCCTGCGCGACAGCGTCTCGTCGTCCTTCTTCTCGCCGCGGTTCACGCGGCAGTTCTCGAGCAGCACCACTTCGCCGGGGGCGACCTCGAAGCCACCGTCGACCCAGTCGGCCACGAGCCGCACCGGGCGGCCGAGCAGTTCGCCGAGCCGCGCGGCGATCGGCGCGAGCGAATCGGCGGGCTCGGGCTTTCCTTCGGTCGGGCGGCCCAGGTGCGAGGTGACCATGACGGCGGCACCGGCCTTCAGGCAGTGCTCGATCCCCGGCAGCGAGGCGCGGATCCGCGTGTCGTCGGTGATCGCGCCGCCGTCGTCCTGCGGCACGTTCAGGTCGGCTCGGATGAACACGCGCTTGCCGCGCAGGTCGAGATCGGTCATGCGTCGGAACTGCATCGATTCCTCCGGGTTCAGCACGCCTCGTTCAGGCAATGCTCGAGCTCGACGCGCTCGGCGTCGTCGAGCAGGTCGAGCGGGTTCAATCCGTCGTTCAACAGCCAGTCGGCGAACGCGCCGCCGCGACCGTCGGGCAGGCTCAGCGCGACAACGTGGTCGAGCGCGGCGCTATCGGCGAAGAAGACCAGCTGCGCGTCGCCGGCGCTCACCGGGCACTCGCCGACCGCGATGCGCACCCAGGGGCGCCTCGCGTCGCGCAACCGCAGCCCGCGCTCGCCGGCGACGATCTCCCGGAGCAGCGCCGCGGCCTCGGCGGCGGACACGCGGGCATTCATACGAAGCGTCCGTGGAACCGGCTGCCGTGCCGGGCGCGCGATCGCGCGCCCGGCACGGACTCACTTCGCGTCGATCAGCGCGACGGTCGCGTCGAGCATCCGGTTCGAGAAACCCCACTCGTTGTCGTACCAGCTGCTCACCTTGACCAGGCGCCCCGAGACCTTGGTGAGCGTGGCGTCGAACGTGCTCGAGGCCGGGTTGTGGTTGAAGTCGACCGACACCAGCGGCTCGGTCGAGTACGCGAGGATCCCCTTCATCGGACCTTCGGCCGCCGCCTTCATGATCGTGTTGATCTCCTCGACCGAGGTGTCGCGCGCGGCGATGAACGACAGGTCGACGATCGACACGTTGATCGTCGGCACGCGCATCGCGTAGCCGTCGAGCCTGCCGTCGAGTTCGGGCAGCACCAGACCGACCGCGGCGGCCGCCCCGGTCTTCGTGGGAATCATCGACATCGTCGCCGAGCGGGCGCGCCGCAGGTCCTCGTGATAGACGTCGGTGAGCACCTGGTCGTTGGTGTACGCGTGGATCGTCGTCATCAGCCCGTGGAGCACGCCAATGCGTTCGTGCAGCGGCTTGACCATCGGGGCCAGGCAGTTGGTGGTGCACGACGCGTTGGAGATCACCGTGTGCGCCGCCCTCAGCACCTCGTGGTTCACGCCGTAGACGATGGTGGCGTCGACGTCCTTGCCGCCGGGCGCCGAGATGATGACCTTCTTCGCCCCGCCCTTCAGGTGCGCCGACGCCTTTTCCTTGGTGGCGAAGAAACCGGTGCACTCGAGCACCACGTCGACGCCGAGCTCGCCCCAGGGCAGCTCGGCCGGATTGCGTTGCGACAGCACCCTGATCCGGTCGCCGTCGACGACGATCGAGTCGCCGTCGACCGACACCTTGCCGGGGAAGCGCCCGTGCGCGGTGTCGTGCTGCGTCAGGTGCGCGTTGATCTTCGCGTCGCCGAGGTCGTTGATCGCGACGAAGTCGATCGGGTGCTTCTTGCCGCCTTCGTAGTGGGCACGAAGGATGTTGCGGCCGATGCGGCCGTAACCATTGATTGCAACTCGGATCGTCATGGCTCGGGTTTCCTTGATGTCGAACTGGATGTGCCGGCCCTCAGTGGCGCGCGGTGCGCCGGCGCAGGGCCTCGCGGACGGTGTCGGCGACGTTGTCGGCAGTGAATCCGAACAGGCGCGCGAGCACGCCGGCCGGCGCGGATTCGCCGAAGGTGTCCAGCCCCACGACCGCGTCGCAGCCGTATTTCCACCATCCGTCGGTGACGCCGGCTTCGACCGCGATGCGCGGCAGGTGAGAGGGCAGGACGTAGCTGCGGTACGAGGGTTCCTGGCGATCGAACACCGTCGTCGAAGGCATCGACACGATGCGTACCGCGATGCCGTCTGCCGCGAGCAGGTCGCGCGCAGCGAGCGCGAGCGCGACCTCGGAGCCGGTGGCGATGATCGCCGCGCGGGCTTCCTCGGCGTCGCGCAACACGTAGGCACCACGGCCGATCGCATCGACCTGGCGCGCCGAGCGCGTGACGAACGGTACCGCCTGGCGCGAGAACAGCAGCGCGCTTGGCCCATCGCGGCGGGCGATCGCAGCGCCCCACGCCACCGCCGATTCGACCGGATCGCACGGACGCCAGACGTCGAGGCGCGGAATCAGCCGCAGCGATGCGGCGTGCTCGACCGGTTGGTGCGTCGGGCCGTCTTCGCCCAGCCCGATGGAATCGTGCGTGAACACGTAGATGACGCGCTGTTTCATCAGCGCCGCCATGCGCAGGGCGTTGCGCGCATAGTCGGAGAAAGTGAGGAAGGTGCCGCCGTACGGGACGAAGCCGCCGTGCAGCGCCAGGCCGCTGAGCGCGGCACACATGCCGAACTCGCGCACGCCGAAGTTGATGTGGCGGCCCGGCACGAACGCGTCGTCGACGCGCAGCGCCCCGGCCCCGTTGAAGTCGGTGAGGTTGCTGCCGGTGAGGTCGGCCGAGCCGCCGATCAGTTCCGGCAGCGCCGGGCCGAAGTGGTTCAACGCGTTCTGCGAGGCCTTGCGCGTGGCGATCGCCTCGGCGCGCGCGGTGGCTTCCTCGATGGCAGCGTCGAGCGCCTCGTCCCAGGCGCCGGAGAGGTCGCCGCGCATGCGGCGCTCGAATTCCTGCGCATCGACGGGGTACTGCTCGCCGTAGCGTTCGATCATCGCGCGCCAGGCCGCCTCGGAGCGCGCGCCGCGCTCGCGCGCGTCCCAGGCCGCACGCACCTGCGGCGGGATCTCGAATGGCGGATACGGCCAGTCGATCGCCGCGCGGGTGGCGGCGATTTCGTCCTTGCCGAGCGGCTCGCCGTGCGCCTTCGCGGTGTTCGCACGGCCAGGCGAACCCTTCCCGATCGTCGTGCGGCACTGGATCAGCGTGGGCGCGAACACGCCGTCGCGGCCGCGTTCGCCCCATTCGCGCGCCAGGGCGATCGCACGGTCGAGCGCCGCCACGTCGTACCCGTCGATGTCCGGGATCACGTGCCAGCCATAGGCCTCGAAGCGGCGCGCGGTGTCGTCGCGGAACCAGTGCTCGACCTGGCCGTCGATCGAGATGCCGTTGTCGTCGTAGAAGACCACCAGTTTCGAGAGCTTCAGTGTCCCGGCCAGCGAACTCGCCTCGTGCGAGACCCCTTCCATCATGCAACCGTCGCCGACGAACACCCAGGTGAAGTGGTCGACCACGGGAAAGCCGTCACGATTGAAGCGCGCAGCCAGCAGTCGTTCGGCCAGCGCCATGCCCACCGCATTCGCCAGGCCCTGCCCGAGCGGGCCGGTGGTCGTCTCGACGCCCGGCGTGACACCGACCTCGGGGTGCCCGGGCGTCATCGAGTGCAACTGGCGGAAGTGGCGCAATTCGTCGAGGGGCAGCGCATAGCCGGTGAGGTGCAGCACCGAGTACAGCAGCATCGAGCCATGGCCGTTGGAGAGCACGAAGCGGTCGCGATCGGCCCAGTGCGGATTGGCGGGGTTGTGCTTCAGGTGCCGGGACCACAACGCGACCGCGATCTCGGCCATGCCCATCGGCATGCCGGGATGGCCGGAGTTGGCCTGCTGCACGGCGTCCATCGACAGCGCACGGATCGCGTCGGCCATCTTCTTCAGCGTGGCCGGCGGCGGCAACGGTGCCTCGGCATGGTCACCCGTCGCGGCGGATTGCGCGTCTCGTCCCGGGAAAGCCTCCATCGCGGTCCTCGCAGCTCGGGTGCAGATCGGCACGCCGGTTTCGGCGTGCCCGACAGCGCTGCCCGGCCAGGCCGGGCGGACCATTGCATTCTAGCAAACCGACACGAATCGGCTGACACGACGATCGGAGGATCCGATATAATGGCCGGCTCTTTTCGCGAGGACATTTCACCGCTTCGCGGCTTTCCACTGATCTGGATCCCCCCGAATCAAGACCAAGGGGATGCTCAGGAACTGGTTGAACAGTCCGGCGTGAGCCGGCCTGAACCGATCGGGCCCGGAGAATGCGCTGCACGGCGCCTTCGGGCACTTGGGGTCTTCAATCCAGGGTCCGCGCCCGCCAGGACGCGAATCCGCAGAATGGTCCACGCCGGCGACGGGAAGGGACTGGGTTGGAACGGAATGCAGGGACTGCACCTCACCGCTGATCTGTACGGCTGCCAGTGCGACGGCGCACTGCTCACCGACGCCGCGCAACTCGAACGGCTGTGCCGCACCGCGGTCGATGCGGCCGGACTCACCGTGGTCGACGAGAAGTTCTTCACCTTCCCCGACTACCGGGGCGAGCCCGGCGGCGTCACCGGCGCCGTGCTGCTCGCCGAATCGCACCTGGCGATCCACACCTGGCCCGAGCGCGCCGGCGTGACGCTCGACGTCTACGTCTGCAATTTCTCCACGGACAACTCGTCGAAGGCCGAGCAGGTCCTGGACGACCTCATCGTCGCGTTCGCGCCGCGCCAGCAGGGCACCAACCGCATCCTGCGCGGCTCGGAAGATCCGGTCTCGCAATCCGGCGAACTGCTGCTCGAATGGCTCAACAACGACAGCGCGTTCGGCTTTCGCGCCGCACGCCGCATCGAGACGGTACGCACTCCGTATCAGACGCTCGAGGTGTTCGAGACGCCGCAGTGGGGTCGGTTGTTCCGGCTCGACGGCTGCTACATGACCTCCGAGCGCGACGAGTTCTTCTACCACGAGGCGATCACGCACCCGGCGGCGATCGCGCATCCACGACCGGTGTCGGCGCTGGTGATCGGCGGCGGCGACGGCGGCTCGAGCGAAGAGCTGCTCAAGCATCGGTCGATCGAGCGCGTCGTGATGGCCGAGCTCGACGCCGAGGTGGTGCGCGTCGCGCGCGAGCACCTGGGCACGGTGCATCGCGGCGCGTTCGACGATCCGCGGATGGACCTGCGCATCGGCGACGGCTGGGCACTGGTCGATCGCATGGCCGCCACCGGCGAGCGCTTCGACCTGGTGGTGCTCGACCTCACCGACCCCGACACACCCGCACATCGGCTTTACACCGCCGACTTCTTCCGCCTGCTGGGACGCGTGATGAATCCCGGGGCCGTGGTCACGCTGCATGTCGGCTCGCCGGTGTTCCGGCCCGATCTGGTCGGCAAGCTGCTTGGCGATCTCTCGTCGGTGTTCGCGATCGTCCGCCCGCTCGGCCTGTACGTGCCGCTGTACGGCTCGTACTGGGGCATGTGCTGCGCTTCGCAGACGCTCGACCCGCTCGCGATCGATGCACAGACCGCGCAGCGGCGCATCGACGAGCGGGGCATTTGCCGGCTGCGCTACTACAACGGCGACATCCATCCGGCATTGTTCGCGCTGCCCAACTTCTATCGCGAACTCGTGCCGGAGTCTGCCCGTACGACCGCAGCCCGCCCACTGGCGCACGCAGCGCGCTGACCCGCGCTTGCCGTCGGCGCGAGCCCTCGCGATGCGCCCGCGTGTCCTGGTTGCGCGTACCTCGTCCGACGCGACGGGCGACCCGACGATCCGCGTGCTCGACGGCGGCCAATCGCACCACCTGGTGCGGGTGCTGCGGCTGGGCACAGGCGCAGCGGTCGAGTGCTTCGACGGCGCGGGCAAGCGCTTCGATGCGCGCCTCGAGCGCCCCGACCCGAAGGCCTGCGTGGTCCGCCTGCTCGCGCCGATTCCGGCCGACACCGAGAGCCCGCTGGCGATCAGGCTCGTGCAGTGCATCAGCGCCGCCGAGCGGATGGACTGGACCGTGGAGAAGGCGGTCGAGCTCGGCGTGCATTCGATCCAGCCCGTGGTGTCCGCCCGCACGCCGGCGCGGCTCGATGCGCAACGGCTGCAGCGACGCCACGAGCACTGGGCGCGCATCGTCGAAGCAGCCTGCATGCAGTGCGGGCGCGATCGCCTGCCGGCGCTTGGCGAGCCGATCCGCTTGCACCACTGGCTCGCAACGGTCGATCGCGGGCCAGGCCGCCTGCGCATCGTGCTCGATCCGTGCGGCCCGGCGCGGCTCGCGGCGCTTCGCCACGAACCGCCCCAGCCGGTCGATCTGCTGGCAGGACCCGAAGGCGGGCTCGACGCTGCCGAACTCGGGGCGGCCCGCGCGGCGGGCTTCGAGGCGGTGCGGCTCGGCCCACGGGTGCTGCGCACCGAAACCGCGGGCCTCGCGGCGATCGCCGCGCTGCAGGCCATCGCCGGCGATTTCTGATCCGGACTACGGACGGCTGCGCGCCACGCGGCCGCCTCGGGGATCGACCGAGTAGAAAACGCGAAACGCGGTCTGGCGGTCGAAGAAGAAGTCCGCCGTGTCGCGAAACACGTCGAGCAGCGCATCGCGCTGCGCGCGGCCGAAGTCCGCGGTGTCGGGCAGGTTCTCCAGGATCACGAGGAAGCCGGGTTGCCCGTCGTCACCGGTCGGCTTCAGGCCGGTCATGCAACCGTACAGCGCGTCCAGGTCGAGGTCGAAATGCGCGGGCAGCGAAAACGCGCCGGCAATGGCCGCCAGGACGCCGCGCTTGTCGGTGGCGCGCGCGAAATCGACGCGCAGCAAACGCTGCTCGGCCCGCCGGGCAGCGCGCTCGAGCGCATCCAGATCATAGGCGGTCAGCGGCAGGACAGCCTGCGGCGGGATGTTGCTCAGCGCACCCATGGCATTGCTTCCCGATCCGGCGAACGCTGCGACAGTGGCCGCGGGCCCGGACGCAGCGCTCGCGCTGCCTCCGCCGGCCGCGTTCCATGCGGCCTATGCTAAAGGAGATCCGCGAGGCTGCAAACGAGCCGCGGCGCGAGTCACCGGGGTCCTCCCGGGTCCGGGGACTGCCTGCGGGCAGTGGGCGCCCAGGTGGCCGCTCAGGTCGCCACTGAGACGGACCACTCAGGCGGCCGCCCGGACGGCCTCCGGCTGGGCAACCGCGTCGATCGCCCGGTCGAGCGCGCTTTCGACGACCGCACGCCGCGCAAAGCCCGCCTCGAACAGGTGCGCCAGTTCGCTGCGCGCGAACGATCGGCCGGCGTCGGGGTGGCGCGTCAGCACGAAGAGCTTGCGGGTCGGTCCGATCCAGGCCAGACGGAAGACGCGGCGCGCACCACCGTCGTCGAGCTCGACCAGGTCGCCTCGCTGCAATGCATCGACGCACGCCTCGCCCTGGCCCGCGGGGCGCGTGTCGATCGCGCCCACAGACGCGCTGCCGCCGGCACCGACCGGTACTGCTGCGGCCGCGGCACGCACAGGCGCCTGCGGAACCACGTCGCCGCGCGGACCTCCTGCCATGGGCGACGCAGGCGGGCCGCCGGCGGCGGTCTTCGCTTCGCGCACGGCGCGCGTGTGCCACTGCAGCAATTCGTTGAAGAACCGCTCACGCTCGCCTGCCTCCATGCCGACGGGCGCCAGCCCCTTCATCAAGCCGCTGATCAGCTTGGGCAGCACCGCGGCCAACCTGCCGATCTCCTCGGGTGTCTTGGGCGCGACACTCCAGATCAGGAGCTCGGCGGCGTGCAGTTCGGACGCCCAGGCCACATCGGAGCCGGCCGCATCCACCTGCACGTGTGCGAGCGCGCGCGACCACCAGCGATAGAGGAACTCCCTGACGAACACCGGCGTGACCGGATCGATGCGCAGCGCGATCTCCGCGCTGGCCGCCTCCTGTGCCTGCGCCAGAGCCCCGAGGCGCTCGGCCTCGCGCGTGATCTCCGCCAGACGGGTGGCACGGCGTTCGGCTTCACCCTGCATCAGCAGGTCCAGGCGACGCAGCGCCTCGTCGAAGGTGGCCAGGTCGGACTCGAAGTGCTCGATGATCCAGTCGACGAGGCCAGCAATGCCCGCAACCAGCTGCGATTGCGGCCCGACATCGGCGTCGGGGTCGGTCGCCGCCTCCGAGATCCGGTCGATGAGCCGGCGCATCGGATGCTGCCGGCGCGCGAAGAAGCTGCGATCGATCAGCGCAGCCTTCATCGCCACCACCTGCAGTCGCAGCAACTGCTGCTTGACCGGATCGGGGATGAGCCGGTCGGCATAGATGTAGTCGAAGACCAGCGAAACGATCTCGATGGTGACCTGGTCGAGTGCCGAGCCCTTCTGGCGCGCCTGGTCGAGCAGCTCGGTCATCGTCGCGCCGCCGCCGGGCGCCACATCCGGCATCGACTGCAGCGCGTTCAGCGCCTCGATCAGCGGCGGTTCGGCCGACGGAATCGGCAGGTCGGCCATCGCGAATGTCGACGGATCGGTGAGCAGCCGGGCGGCCGAGCGGCGCGCCGAAGGCTGGCCGGCGGCGATCTGCTGCATCAGCGCCGCGAAAGCGTCGGGCGACACGGGCATGGCGGCGGGCGCCTCGGCCAGGCGCGTGGGCGCCGGCGCGGCCGCTGGAGAAGGCCCGGACACCGCGGATTCGCCGCGTGACGGCGACTCGGCCGCCCCCACCACCCGCGGCTTGAGCGTCGGCAGGATCCGGTTGCTGCGCAGCCGTTCGTTGACGTGCGAGTAGACGCTGTTCAACCCGGCCGTGACGTGCGGCTCGAAGGCCTGCAGCAGCGCAGCGCGCACGTCGATCGCCGGAGCAAGCGTGTCGAGTGCCACGCGCAGCGCCTCGAAGACCTCCTCGGGCGAGGCCGGGTGGTCGTTCTCGTCGAACCATTCGCGGTCGAGAAGCGCAGCCAGCCGGGCGCGCATTCCCAGCACCTGGTCCGGATCGAGCCGGTTGCGCGCGCGCCGGGCCAATCGTTCGAGCGCGATGCGCTCCTCCTCCACCGCCTCGTCGACCAGCGCCAGTTCGGCGTCATGCACCGCGCGCGCGGCCGTTTGCCCACCGTGCCTGAACATGCGCCGCTCGAGCACGTCGGAGAACGATTTCCTGAAACGCGCCTCGATGTCCCGCCGGTGCTGCCGCACCACCGCGACGGCCTCGAGCAGTACCTGCTGGTTCTCGCGGCGCGTCTCGCCCATCGCGCGCGCGACCATCTCGTCGCTGAGCTTGTCGAGCGCCTCGTTGACGAGGCGCTCCAGCCCGGACACGACGATGCCGCGGCAATCCTCGAGCAGCTCGAACCGCCGGCGCGGGTCGATGGCCGGCTCACGCGAGTTCCCGGTCGCCTGATGAATCCTCTCGGAGATCCCGCTCGACATGTCCCGGTGCTGCCCGAATCGTCGTCGGCGCCGCCGAATGCGGGCCGCTCCCTGTGATGCTATGCGGTCCGGTCAGCGGGGGTCAATGCGCCAGCCCGCTCCTGCAGCCCGTCGAACCCCCGGTAGCGGACCTGCGCCGACGAGCGGCGCATCGGCACGCACCAGCGGCCACGCCATCGTTGCGCGCCAGCGCCGCCACCCTCAACGATCGACGGTCGCGTCGATGATGGTCCAGGCCGTCATGTTCACGATGCGCCGAACGGTGGCCGACGCGGTGAGGATGTGCACCGGCCGGGCCGCGCCCAGCAGCACCGGTCCGATCGCGACGTTGTGGCCGGCCGCGGTCTTGAGGAGGTTGTACGCGATGTTCGCCGCGTCGATGCCTGGCAGCACGAGAAGGTTCGCCTCGCCCGTCAGCGTCGAACGCGGCATGATCCGGCGGCGCAGGTCGGCGTCGATGGCGACGTCGCCATGCATCTCGCCGTCCACCTCGAGGTCGGGTGCGCGCGCCCGGATCAGCGCCAGCGCCTCGCGCATCTTCACCGCATCGGCGTGATCGGAGGTGCCGAAGTTCGAGTGCGACAGCAACGCCACCTTCGGCACGATGCCGAAGCGGCGCAGTTCCTCCGCAGCCATCAGCGCGATCTCGGCGACCTGCGAGGCGTCGGGGTCCGCATTCACGTGCGTGTCGACCAGCGTCACCTGCCGGTTCGGCAGCATCAGCGTGTTCATCGCCGCATAGACCGTGGCGCCCGGGCGTCGCCCGATCACCTGTTCGACGTAATCGAGGTGCAGCGGAAAAGTGCCGAAGGTGCCGCACAGCAGGCCGTCGGCGTCGCCCATGTGCACCATCATCGCGCCGATCAGCGTGAGGCGCCGCCGCATCTCGATCTGCGCATACTCCTCGGTGATGCCGCGACGGTCGGTGATGCGGTGGTATTCCTGCCAATAGGTGCGGTAGCGTTCGTCCCACTCCGGATTGACGATCTCGAAATCGGCGCCGGGCTTCATCCGCAGGCCGAAGCGTTCGAGGCGGCGCTCGATCACCGCCGGGCGCCCGACGAGGATCGGCCGTGCCAGCCGCTCGTCGGAGACCACCTGAACCGCACGCAGCACGCGCTCGTCCTCGCCCTCGGCAAAGACGATGCGACGCCCCGATGCGCGCCGTGCCGCGGTGAAGATCGGCCGCATGAACTGGCCCGAGTGGTAGACGAACTGCCCGAGTTGCGCGTGATAGGCATCGAAATCGGCGACCGGGCGCGTTGCCACGCCCGAATCCATCGCGGCCTTCGCGACAGCCGGCGCGATCCTGGCGATCAGGCGCGGATCGAACGGCTTGGGGATCAGGTATTCGGGACCGAACGCCAGATCGGGCGCGCCATAGGCGGCCGCCACGACGTCGGAGATCTCGGCACGCGCAAGTTCCGCCACGGCGTTGACCGCCGCGATCTCCATCGTACGCGTGATCGTCGTCGCACCCACGTCGAGCGCGCCGCGGAACATGAACGGGAAGCACAGGACGTTGTTGACCTGGTTCGGATAATCGGTGCGCCCCGTCGCGATCACCGCGTCGTCGCGCACCGCCTTCACTTCCTCGGGCATGATCTCCGGCCTCGGGTTGGCCAGGGCGAAGACGAGCGGGCGTGGCGCCATCTTCGCGACCATGTCCTGCGTCAGCACGCCACCCGTCGACAGACCCAGGAAGACGTCGGCGCCGGCGATGATCTCGTCCAGGCTGCGCAGCGCAGTGTCCTGCGCGAAGCGCGCCTTCTTCGGGTCCATCAGCTCCTGGCGGCCGCGGTAGACCACCCCGGCAATGTCGGCAACCCAGATGTTGGCCACCGGCACCCCGAGGTCGACCAGCAGGTCGAGACAGGCAAGCGCTGCCGCGCCCGCCCCGCAGCACACCAGCCTGATCGCGCCGATGTCCTTGCCGACCACTTTCAATCCGTTGAGGAGCGCCGCTCCGACGACGATCGCGGTGCCGTGCTGGTCGTCGTGGAACACCGGGATCTTCATGCGCTCGCGCAACCGCTGCTCGACGTAGAAACAGTCGGGCGCCTTGATGTCCTCGAGGTTGATGCCCCCGAAGGTGGGTTCGAGCGCGGCGATTACCTCGACCAGGCGGTCCACGTCGCGCTCGTTGATCTCGATGTCGAATACGTCGATGCCGGCGAACTTCTTGAACAGCACCGCCTTGCCTTCCATCACCGGCTTGGCGGCCAGCGCGCCGATGTCACCGAGCCCAAGCACCGCGGTACCGTTGGTGACCACGCCCACCAGGTTGCCACGGATGGTGTAGCGGAAGACGTTCGCCGGATCGGCCACGATCTCCTCGCAGGCGACCGCAACGCCGGGCGAATACGCCATCGCGAGGTCACGCTGGGTGAGCAACTGCTTGGTCGGCGTGACCGAGATCTTCCCGGGGCCGCCGTGCTCGTGGTATTCGAGCGCGGACCTGCGCAGATCGTTGGGAGTCGAATTCGGCATCGTGGGGCAGTGCCTCGCTGCGCGGGAGAGGGATGGATTATCGACCCGCCCGGCAGCGATGACAAACCTCGCGTCCTCGCGGGCGGTGTCTCGCGAGCAAAGGCGCGGGCCGGGCGCCGCGGGCGCGCCGGGTGCTTGCCCCCGCTTCGCGGGGGTGCCCTGCGATGCTCGCAGCACCGGCTGGCGCGGCGAAACTCGCTGCGCTCGCTGCGCGAGCTCCGCTCGGACAATCGCCGCGAGAATGATGGACGATGCGCGCTGCGCGCGCCGCCGGTGCTGCTGCGCTTCCCGGCTGCGCACAAGGCGCGCCCGCGGCGCCCGGCCCGCGCCTTTGCCGATACCGTCGTGGCGTTCGTGAGCAACAGCCCCGTCTTCGGTGCGAACACCGGCAACGCTGCCAGAGCGGCAGTCGGCGGCGTTTCGCAGTGCGCGCCGGGCGGGGCCCGTGCGAC
>WBZR01000244.1_pt1 | contig 92641 bp, 85 predicted proteins | sample 5204231 | NCBI WGS metagenome assembly WBZR01 (sample SAMN12412403, study PRJNA552823) | activated sludge metagenome | isolation source: activated sludge from anammox sidestream of wastewater treatment plant... | place: USA: Virginia | collected 2017-08
GATCAGCCCCTCGGCACGCTCCAGGCGCGCCCGGAGCCGGCGGGTTTCACGCTCGAGTTCGACGATCTTCCGGTCCCGCGGGTCCACCGGCTTCGGCTTCGGCCCCCGCGCTCGCGGCGTCAGCCCCACCAGGTCGCCGCGCTGGCGCGCCTGCCGCCACGCGGCGAGGTGCGAGGAGTACAGGCCCTCGCGCCGCAGCAGCGCGCCCAGTTCGCCGGGCCTCGTGCAGCGCTCGGCTTCCTTCAAGACTCGCAGCTTCTCGGCGGCCGTGAACCGCCGCCGCGCCGCCTTCGCCGCCACCTCGGTCTCCACCGTCATCCGCGGGGCCTCCAAGCTGGTCGACATCGTCGCTTCCCGCCTCGCCCTCTACACTAAACTCCTGGGGGGTCGGTGTCCCACGTACGTTGGCAGAGAGGGGCCGAGGCACCGTGGAAGGCGGCCGCGCCCGACACCCACGAGATCGAGGTGTCCGTCAGCCCCTACGTGTTCGACAACGAGGCGAGTTATGCGAACAACCTCGCTCTGAAAACCGTCACTCTTGGGATCCCGGTCGGAGTGGACCAAGAGCATCGGCTGCGCAGCCGACTCTGGTTTGCCCGGCCCCGGCCCAACCCGTCTAATGGGCTGGTATCCTTCGCGTTCGAGGTCCCGGCGCGAGGAACAGTAACCCTCGAAGTATTCGATGTGCTTGGTCGGCGAGTCCGCCGATGGATATGGAGGGACCTCACCGCTGGAGGGCAAACGTTCGAATGGAATGGCCGCAGCGAGACCGGCGCGCTGGTGCCTCCCGGTCTGCTGCTCTGCCGCTTGAGTGGTGCCGGTGCAACGCAGACCCGCAAGCTCGTGTTCCGGCCATGAGCCCGTGACACGCGGACAGTATCGAGGAGACAGAGGATGCCCGAGTGGGTCCGAAAGACGTGGCTCCCGACCCTGCTCTTCGCCTTTCCGATTCTCGCCTTCGAGATGTGGCACGGCGGCGTGTCACCGCCTCCGGTAGGCACCATGACGGTCGTCGCGCTGCTTGTCGTTCCACCGACGTGGTGGCGTGCGACCGCAGGACGCAGCCCGCTGGGAGTGGGGCGCGGAGCACTGAGTGGAGCACTATGCGCCGCGCTCATTGTCCTGCTCCCGGCCATCTATGTCGTCGCTGCGACCGCGTTGAAGGGGCCCGGGGAGGGGCTGGGTGGTCTGAGCACGGCCGCCGGCCTAATCGTCCTCGTTGGCGCCCTGGTCGTCCTGGTGCCGGTCGGGGCTGGACTGGGCGCCCTGGTGGTCGTGTTGCAGGGGCGCGGCCCAGCCGAACGGCCCTCATAGCCTGCCTCTTGGTCAAAGTGCGACGTGTAAGAGGAAGGTCGTGAAGGCCGTAGCGAGCATCCGGTTGCTGTCCTGTGCTGGTGTTCTCCTTCTGAGCGCAAGCCAGCTTGGTGACGCAGCGACGCCGGTGCCGGCCCCTTCAATGCCCGCCACCTTCCCGGCGGTCTCTGCCGCATCGGATCCGTACGCCATCGTGCTCAAACCGCCTGCGTTCCTGCAGACAGCCCAAGAGAACCACGTCTTCGTGGCGAAGGGGGTGGTTCGGCCGGGCGAGAGGGCGTCCAAGTCGTTCATGCTGCCGAAGCTAGACGGAATGACAGCGCTCCTCCTGGGTGTCGGGATTGAGTGGTCGTTTCACTCTCCCGATGGCGACACCATCGTACCGGGCAAGACCGGCAACCACGATGGCTACGAGTACGCTGCCGCACCGGATGGCATGGCGGCGTTCACGCTCAAGCACCCGGAGCCAGGACGGTGGACGGTAGCGATCGTCAGCCCTGGAACGGACACGACGACCGCCTATGCGATCGATATCCGTGCCGACGGACCGGCCGAGGAGGTCGCGCACCTTGAAACGATGCTTGGAGACTCAGGGCCGAAAGACTCGTTTCTCGCCCGGCCGGGCGATCCTGTGTTCGTCCGCGCGTACGTCGCCCGAGAAGGCCAGCCCGTCCTGGGTACGCGCTGGGATATTCGCGCGGTGACTCCTCGCGACAGTGTTATCGCGATTCCCGTCTATGACGACGGTCGCCATGCTGATGGAAGCATAGGCGACGGCGTGTTTGTCGGCTCCTCTCGATTTCTCGTGCTGAGACGCTCACAGCGTGATCCTCGCCCACGGGTTGTGCGGCAGCCCGCAGCGCTGGAGGATCTTCAGCTTGAAGTACTCGGGGTCGCGATAGCCGCGGGCCTGGAAGCGCAGGGCGGCGATCTGGCTGTTGCGTGACTCGGCCAGCCCCAGCGGCACGTCGTGCTGGTGGCCGGCGATGACCGCGTCGAGAGGAGAGGCGAGCCGGTTCGCAACCGTGCGGAATTCGGGCAGCGCGGCGTCGAACACGGCGAGGATCCAGTCCTGCAGCCGCTCGCGCAGCACGCCGAAGTAGCGCCACGGATGCCGCAGGATCGCGCGCAGTTGCTCCTTGAGCAGGTAGCCGCGGTAGAGCGGCTGGTTGAGCTCGACGAGCCGCCCGAGCACGAGCTGGTCGCGAGCCCCAAGGTTCTCCCGCGCCGACAGCAGCAGCCACCTCTTCACCTTCAGGGTCCGCCCGAGTGCGTCTCGCGGGGCGGCCGAGAACAGCCGTCGGCGCAGATCGTCCAGCGCCCGGTTGACCCACTGCACGATGTGGAAGCGGTCGAGGATGTGCACCGCGCGGGGAAGCCGCGCGACGATTGTCGCGCGCACCTACGACACCTGTCCAGCGACACCCAGTGTTGCGCGATAGCGCGACACCCGAGCGGGCCGGCTCAGCCGGCGGCGCCGTCGGGCTCGCCGACCGGCAGGCCGGGGCCGGCGTGCATCTCGTCGGCGAGCGTCCGGGCGCGCCGAAGGTCGAGGCCCAGCCAGCCGGCGGCCTCCTCCCAGGTGCGAAAGACGCGGACCTGCCCGCCGTCCCGCAGCACGTCCACGCGCATGCCGAACATGCGGGACATGCCGAAGACGATGTCGCTGCGCGCGACGATCGCGGTGCGCACCCGGCTCGTTTCGTCGGTGCCGGTCGCGACATAGCCCGCGGCCTCCCGGGTCTCGGGCGCCGACAGGTCGAGATGCTCGATCCCGGTCGCGATCACGAGGTGGGCCCCGACCCCGGCCAGGCCGTCGTCACGTTCGCGCGCGCGGCGCACCGTCGCGACGTCGGCGGCCTGAACGCGGCCCCAATAGCAGGTGACCACGAGTTTCTGGTCCGGATCGAAGCGGTAGTCCGTCGCCATCGCTCACCTCCGCGGGGGGCAGGCGAAACGGTGTTCGCGGGGAGCCGGACCAACCCGGGCGGCCCGGCATGGCGACCGCCGCGCGGAACACGCGCCCGCCGCCGTCGCGTGAACCCTACCCGAGGGTCGCCCGGCACGGGAACGGGAAACAGACGGCGGTTCAGCGCGTGCGCACGAGGCGGGCCGTCGAGACCCCGCCCGGCAGGATCAGCCGCGCGAGGTAGACCCCCGGCGGCAGGACGCGGCCCTCGTCGTCACGACCGCTCCATGCTCGCAAGTGCGCTCCTGCCCCGATCCTCCCGTCCAGCAGCGTCGCGACACGCCGGCCGGTGACATCCAGCACCTCGAGCCGTGCGTGTCCCGCGGCCGGCATCGTCCAGGCGAGGCGCGTGCCCGCGGAGGCGGGATTCGGCCACGCCGCGAGCCGCACCCGCGCCGGCGGCGCGGCGGCGGGCACGTCGAGCACGTAGACGCCGTCGTTGAACATCCGCCACAGCCGGTCGAGGGCGGCGGTGTCACCGGCGCTGGTCGAGAAGGCGACCATCAGCCTGGTCGTGAGGTCGCGGTCGTGCCGGCCGGCGGGCAGTAGCGGCGACACCCAGCCCGAGAGCGACTCGGGCCCGACGCCGCGCACGATCGGGGTTCCCGGCGGCATCGTGTCGGGGTAGATCTGCGCGACCGACAGCGAGTCCGTGTTCGAGAGCTCCACGTGCTCGAGCCAGCGGCCGTCCCAGCTCGGGGTCTCGCACCCCGACCAGCAGTAGCCGCGCTGCACGTAGAGGCCCGAGACGTCGCGCCAGCGCAGGGCCCGGTAGGAGGTGAGGAAGCTCACGCGCGCGGCGTAGAGCTCGCAGGCGGCGCTGTCGGGCCGGTCGCCGAAGTGCACCGTTCGCTCGACCACGAACCACGGCTGGTCGGCGACGAACGTGTAGGTGGTGGTGACCGGCGGCTGGTCCTGGTTGCCGCTCTCGATGCGCACCCGCACGATCGTTCCGGCCGTGTCGAGCACCGTCCAGTCGTGCCATTCCAGCCGTTCGTTGCGAATGAACCCCGTCGAGTCCACGCCCCGCCGGGTCTGCCCCCAGAACTCGTTGACATGCGCGTCCTCGCCGGCGATGTCGCGCTGCGGGTTCCAGTCCTTGAAATAGACGCTGGCCAGGAAGTCCGGCCGGTCGAGGTCGAAGAGCAGCCGAAGCCGCGAAGTCTCGACCATCTGCAGGGATGGGTTGACCGTGACCACCCCGGCGAGGGCCGGGGGAGCCGAGAGCGCGGCGAGGAGCAGGAACGCGGGGTGCAGGCGCATGCAGTGGGGGCGAATGGTACGCGATGAACCGCCGCGGCCGCGAATGGCGGCGGGACCTCCGAGTGAGGCGATCCGGCGCGCTCCGCGTGCGTGCGCCGGAGGCTTGAAATCCCGCCCGCGCATCCACTAATGTCCCGCGCGGTTCGTGCCAGCACTCCACCACCTTTAAGGGGGCCCCGAGAGGTCCCGAAGGGAGAACCGGGTGAACATGTCCGCTCCATCCCTGCCCGCCCCGGCGCCCGCGAGCGCTGGGCTTTTTTCTACCCCGCCCGCCGCGGCGAGCGGCCGACACCTGCTCGGCCTCGAAGGCATGACGCGCACGGCGCTCGAGGGCCTGCTCGAGGAGTCCGCGGCCGAGCGCGACTGGCTGCGCACGGGTGCGCCCAACCGCGACGACCTCGCCGGCTGCTCGGTGATGCTCACGTTCATCGAGGATTCGACCCGCACCCGGACGTCGTTCGAGGTCGCGGCGCGGCGGCTCGGCGCCAACGTGTTCACGTTCAGCGCCTCGACCTCGTCGCTGAACAAGGGCGAGACGCTGCTCGACACGATGAAGGTGTTCGAGGCGATGGGCGCGCAACTCGTCGTCCTGCGTCACTCGCAGTCGGGCTCGCCCGCCTACCTCGCGCGGCACCTGCCGCGCACCGGGATCATCAACGCCGGCGACGGCATGCACGAGCACCCGACGCAGGGCCTGCTCGACCTGCTGACGCTGCGTGACGCCTGGGGCGGGCGCTTCGAAGGCCGGCGGCTGGCGATCGTGGGCGACATCGCGCACTCGCGCGTCGCCCGCTCGGCGATCGCCGGGCTGACGACGCTCGGCGCGCTCGTCACCGTCTGCGGGCCGGGCACGCTGATGCCGGCCGAGGTCGAATCGCTCGGCTGCGCGCGCGCGGAGACGATCGAGGAGGCGATGACGGACGCCGACGGCGTGATGGCGCTGCGCATCCAGCAGGAGCGGATGGAAAAGGGCCTGCTGCCGTCGCTGGTCGAATACGCGCGGGTCTGGGGCGTGGACATGGCGCGCGTCGAACGCATGAAGGACGACGCGGTGGTCATGCACCCGGGGCCGGTGAACCACGGCGTCGAGGTGGACTCGACCATCGCCGAGTACGGGCGCAACGTGATCCTGCAGCAGGTCGCCAACGGCGTCGCCGCCCGCTGCGCGGTCCTCAGGCGTTGCTGGTCGGCGTGGAAGGCGGAGCTGTCGTGAGCACCCTGACGCTCTTCCAGAACGCGACCCACTGGCGGACGGGCGAACGCGTCACGATCGCGGTCGAGGACGGCGTGGTCGTGCCCATCCCGCGGCGCGGCCACGAGCACGCGCGCGTGCTCGACGCGCGAGGCGCGGTGCTCGCGCCCGGGCTGGTGGACCTGCACGTCCACCTGCGCGAGCCGGGCCAGTCGGCCAAGGAGACCATCGACAGCGGCACACGCGCCGCGGCGGCCGGCGGCTTCACCGCGGTCGCCTGCATGCCCAACACGGTGCCGGCGGTGGATTCGCCGGCGTGGGTCGAGTGGGTTCGGCACCGCACCGGCAACGCCGCGCACGCGCGCGTCTACCCGATCGCCGCGGTCACCGTGGGCCAGAAGGGCGGGCAGCTCGCGCCGCTCATGGCCATGGCTCGCGCCGGCGCGGTGGCGTTCTCCGACGACGGCCACCCGGTCGCGAGCGCGGCCATGATGCGCCGCGCGCTCGAATACGCGCGTCCGACCGGCCTGCCGATCGTCTGCCACGAGGAGGACCCGGAGCTGCGCGGCGAAGGCGTGATGAACGAGGGCTTCACCGCCACGCGCCTGGGTTTGCGCGGCATTCCCGGGGCGGCCGAGAGCGTCATGTGCCGGCGCGACGTGGACCTCGCCGAGCTGACCGGCGGGCGCGTGCACCTCGCGCACCTCTCGACCGCGCAGTCGTTCGAGACGCTGCGCGACGCCCGGCGCCGCGGCCTGCCGGTGACCGGCGAGACGTGCCCGCACTACTGGATCCTGACCGACGAGGCGGTCGGCGACTACGACACCAACGCCAAGATGAACCCGCCGCTGCGCACCGCCGACGACGTGCGGGCGTGCATCGCCGCGATCGCCGACGGCACCGTGGACTGCCTGGTCACCGATCACGCCCCGCACACGCCGGACGAGAAGAACCGGCCCTTCTCCGAGGCGCCGTTCGGCGTCGTCGGGCTCGAGACCGCGCTGGCGCTGACGATCACGTTCCTGGTCGAGCCGGGCCACGTCTCGCTGGCGCGCGCCATCGAGCTGTGGACCGACGCGCCGCGCCGCATCTTCGACCTGCCGGAGGTGGACCTCGAGCCGGGCTCGGTGGCCGACCTCGTGCTGTTCGACCCCCGATCGGAGTGGACGGTGAACCCGAAGCTGTTCTACTCGAAGGGCCGCGCCACGCCGTTCGCCGGCTGGACCGTGCGCGGGCGCGTGCTCGCGACCATGATGGGCGGGCGCTTCACGCACCTGGCTCCCGACGTCGAGTTCGAGCACCAGCTCGTGCTGCCCGCCGGGGCGGCGACATGAAGCGCCGGCCGCCGGCGATGCTGGCGCTCGAGGACGGGCGCGTGTTTCGCGGCGAGGGCTTCGGCGCCGTGGCCGAAACGACCGGGGAGGTCGTGTTCAACACCGCCATGTCGGGCTATCAGGAGGTGATGTCGGACCCGTCCTACTGCGGGCAGATCCTGACGTTCACCTATCCGCTGATCGGCAACTACGGCGTGAACGACGAGGACTGGGAGAGCGAGAAGCTGCGCGCGCAGGGCATGGTCGTGCGCGACCTGTGCGAGGTTCCCAGCAACTGGCGCTCGACGGGGACGCTCCACGAGCTGCTGGAGAAGCGCGGCGTGCCCGGAATCAGCGGCATTGATACGCGCGCGCTGACGCGCCACCTGCGCGACCGCGGCACCATGCGCGGCTGCCTGTCGAGCGTCTCGACCCGCGCCGACGAGCTGGTGGACAAGGCGCGGCAGAGCCCGAAGATGCAGGGGCTGGCGCTCGCCGACGTGGTGACGTGCGTCGAGCCCTACTGGTGGGGCGAACACGGCGCCGGCGAACGCGAGCCCGCGCCCGACCGGGACAAGCCTCTGTGCGTGGTGTTCGACTTCGGCGTCAAGTGGAACATCCTGCGCCGGCTGCGCGCCGAGGGCTTCCGCGTGCGCGTCGTGCCGGGCCGCACCCCGGCCGCGGACGTTTTGGCGATGGACCCCGACGGCGTGCTGCTGTCGAACGGCCCCGGCGATCCCGAGCCGCTCGATTTCGCGATCGCGACCGCGCGCGAAGTGTGCCGGCGGGTGCCGGCGCTCGGCATCTGTCTCGGGCATCAGCTGCTCGGGCTGGCGTTCGGTGCGACGACCAGCAAGCTCAAGTTCGGGCACCGCGGCGCGAATCACCCGGTGATCGACCGGCGCACGGGCGTGGTCGAGGTCACGAGCCAGAACCACGGCTTCATGGTGGACGCCGACACGCTGCCCGAAGGCGAGTTCGAGCTCACCCACTTCAGCGGCAACGACGGCACGCTCGAGGGCATGGTGCACCGCGGCCTGCCCGTCTTCAGCGTGCAGTACCACCCCGAGGCTGCGCCGGGCCCGCACGATTCGCGGCCGTGGTTCCGCGCCTTCGCGGCCGCCGTCGAGCGGCGCCGCGGCAGGAAGCTGGTGCCCCTTGCGGCGGGAGGGAGCCGCTGATGCCGAAGCGCACCGACGTCCGCAAGGTGCTCGTGCTCGGAGCGGGCCCGATCGTGATCGGGCAGGCGTGCGAGTTCGACTACTCGGGCACGCAGGGCTGTCGCGCGCTCAAGTCGCTCGGCCTCGAGGTCGTGCTGCTCAACTCGAACCCGGCCACGATCATGACCGACCCGGAGTTCGCCGACCGCACCTACGTCGAGCCGCTGCTGCCCGAGATCGCCGAACGCATCATCGCCCGCGAGCGGCCGGACTCGCTCCTGCCGACGCTCGGCGGCCAGACGGCGCTGAACCTCGCCGTCGCGCTGTCGCGCCCGCCCGCCGGCGGCGGGCCCGGCGTGCTCGAGAAGTACGGCGTGAAGCTCATCGGCGCCTCGCTCGACGCCATCGAGAAGGCCGAGGATCGCGAACTCTTCAAGCGCGCCATGCAGCGCGCGGGCATGCAGCTGCCGCGCAGCGGCTACGCGACGACGGTGGCCGACGCCGTCGCCCTCGGCGAGCAACTCGGCTACCCGCTCGTCATCCGCTCGTCGTTCACGCTCGGCGGCCAGGGCTCGGGGCTGGTCAAGGACCGGCGCACGCTGCGCGAGGCGGCGCGCATCGGCATCGCCGCGAGCCCCAACGGCAGCATCCTGATCGAGGAATGCCTGCTCGGCTGGAAGGAGTTCGAGCTCGAGGTGATGCGCGACGGCGCGGACAACGTCGTCATCGTCTGCTCGATCGAGAACTTCGATCCGATGGGCGTGCACACGGGCGACTCGATCACGGTCGCGCCGGCGCAGACGCTCTCGGACCGCTGCTACCAGGCGATGCGCGACGCGGCGCTGCGCATCATCCGCGAGATCCGGATCGAGGCGGGCGGCTGCAACATCCAGTTCGCGGTTCACCCCGACACCGGCGACATGCGGGTGATCGAGATGAACCCGCGCGTCTCGCGCAGTTCGGCGCTCGCGAGCAAGGCGACCGGATTCCCGATCGCCAAGATCTCGGCGCTGCTCGCGGCCGGCCTGACGCTCGACGAGATCCCCAACGACATCACGAAGAAAACGCCCGCCTGCTTCGAGCCGTCGCTCGACTACTGCGTCGTCAAGATCCCGCGCTGGGCGTTCGAGAAGTTCCGCGCGACCGAGCGCCGCCTCGGCACGCGCATGAAGTCGGTGGGCGAGGTCATGGCCATCGGCCGCACGTTCCCGGAGGCGCTTCTCAAGGGCTGGCGCGCGCTCGAGGCGGGCGGCGACCTGCTGCCCGGAGCGGCCGCGCCGGACCAGATCGAGGAGCTGCAGCTCACGCTCCGCGAGCCGCACCCGGACCGGCTGCGCGACCTGTTCCGCGCGCTCGCCGCCGGCGAGTCGCCGGAATCGCTGTCGGTGCTGACCGGAATCGATCCGTGGTTCCTGAACCAGATGCGGCGCATCACCGATTTCGACCGCGTGCTCGCGGACACCGGCTGGGACGACGAGCGCGTGCGGCGCGCCAAGCGCCTCGGTTTCTCGGACCGCCAGCTCGCCTTCCACTTCGGGCTCGCCGAGCCGCAGGTGCGGTCCCGGCGCATCGAGGCCGGCATCGTTCCGGTCATGAAGGCGGTGGACACCTGCGGGGCGGAGTTCGAGGCCGAGACGCCCTACTTCTACTCGTGCTACGAGGACGAGTCCGAAGTGCCGCAGTCGAAGCGGCCGCGGGTGCTCATCCTGGGCTCCGGCCCGAACCGCATCGGGCAGGGTCTCGAGTTCGACTACTGCTGCGTGCAGGCGGCGCTCGAGCTCAAGACGCGCGGATTCGACGTGCTGATGGCGAACTCGAACCCGGAAACGGTCAGCACCGACTACGACGTCTCGAGCCGGCTCTACTTCGAGCCGCTGACCGCCGAGGACGTGCTCAACATCGTGGACGCCGAACAGCCGATCGGGGTGATCGTGCAGCTCGGGGGGCAGACACCGCTCAAGCTCGCGAAGGCGCTGCACCGGGCGGGCGTGCCGCTGCTCGGAACGCCGTTCGACGGCCTCGACCTGGCCGAGAACCGCTCGCGCTTCCGCGAACTGATCGAGCAGCTCGGCCTGCGCCAGCCCGAAAGCCGCATCGCGCGCTCGCGCGAGGAGGCGCTGGAGTGCGCGGAGTCGCTCGGCTTTCCGGTGCTCGTGCGGCCGTCGTACGTGCTCGGCGGACGCGGCATGCGGGTCGTGTACGATCGGGCGGACCTCGAGGACTGGCTGGTGCGCGAGGCGCTGATCTCCGACGAGGAGCCGGTGCTGCTCGACAAGTTCCTCGAGGGTGCGCTCGAGATCGACGTGGACGCGGTGGCCGACGGCGAGACCGTCCTGGTCGGCGCGGTGATGGAGCACATCGAGGAGGCCGGCGTTCATTCGGGCGATTCGACCTGCGTGATCCCGCCCTTCACGCTCGGCGACCACACGCTCCACGAGGTCCGGCGCATGACCGCGGTGCTGGCGCGCGCGCTGGGCGTGCGCGGGCTGCTCAACGTGCAGTTCGCGGTGCGGCACGAGCAGGTCTACGTGCTGGAGGCGAACCCGCGCGCCTCGCGCACCGTGCCGTTCGTCTCCAAGGCGGTCGGCCTGCCGCTCGCGCGGCTGGCCGCCCGGGTCATGACCGGCGAGCGGCTGTCCGACATCCGCCCGCCGGAACCCGAAGTCACCATGGTCAGCGTCAAGAAGCCGGTGCTGCCGTTCAGCCGGTTCCCGGGCGAGGACGCGCTGCTCGGCCCCGAGATGAAGTCCACGGGCGAGGTCATGGGGCGCGACCTCGACTTCGGGCGGGCCCTCGCCAAGGCGCACCTCGGCTCCGGCGAACCGCTGCCCGCGAGCGGCACGGTGTTCCTGAGCGTCCGCGACGACGACAAGCGGGCGATCACGTTCATGGCGAAGAAACTGGTCGAGCTGGGGTATGAACTGGTGGCGACGCGCGGGACCGCGCGGTTCCTGGCCCGCAACGGCGTTCCGTGCCGCGAGGTGTTCAAGGTCCACGAGGGCCGGCCGCACGTCGTGGACCTGATGGAGAACGGAGGCGTCCAGCTGGTGCTCAACACGCCGCTCGGCCGGCAGACCGAGTTCGACGAGAAGGCGATCCGCGAGCGCGCGGTGGCGCTCGGAATCCCCGTCATCACGACGGTGGCGGGGGCCATCGCGGCCGTCTCGGGGATCGAGGCTCTGAACCGCGGGCCGCTCGACGTGACGAGCCTGCAGGAGGCGCTCTGACCCGGCGTCGCGCGGCTTCGCTGCTGGTGGCGCTGGTCACGCTCGCCGCGACGGCCGGCTCGTGCGCGTACTACAACACCTTCTACCTCGCGCGCCGTTACTACGACCGCGCCACCGACGGGCAGCCCTACGAGGTCGGGCGCACCGCCGCGGGCCAGGTGCAGAACTACACCAAGGCCATCGACTACTCGAAGAAGGTCCTGGCGAACTACCCGAAATCGAAGTGGGTGGACGACGCCTACCTGATGTGGGCCCGGGCGCTGATCGGCCGTGACGATCCGCTGCAGACCATCAACATGCTGCAGGACTTCCCGACCAACTTTCCGAAGAGCGACCTCAAACCGCAGGCCGAGTTCTACCTCGGGCTCGCGAGCCGCAACGCCCGGCGCTACGCGCAGGCCATTTCGGCGCTCGACGACTTCCTCGCGCAGGCCCCGAAGAGTCCGCTCGTGCCGTACGCGTACTACGAACGCTCGCTGGCGCTGTCGTCGCTCAAGCGCTACGGCGAAGCCGCCGCCGCCGCCGGGCAGATCCTCGAGAAATACCCGAAGCACGTGCTCTACGACCGCGCGCTGCGCCAGCGGGCCGAGGCGCGCTTCCAGCAGGGCGACTACGACGGCGCGCGCGCCGACTTCAGGGCCATCGGGGCGCGGGCAACGAACGACGAGGAGCGCTTCCAGTTCCTGATGCGCGAGGTGGACTGCCTCGAGGCGGCCCGGCGTTTCGACGACGAGCTGGCGCTGCTCCGAAACGAGCTGTCGCACACGCCGCCGCCACCCGAGCTGCAGCCGAACCAGCTGCCGCCCGCCGGCTCGGACCACTACGGCCGGCTCACGCTGCGCGTCGGCACCGCGCAGCTGCTCGCCGGCCGGACGAAGGAGGCGCTGGCCGAGTTCGAGGCGGTGCTCAAGGACTACCCGAAGTCCGCGCTGTCGGCCGAGGCGCAGTACCGGATCGGATTCGCCTACGAGACCGGCGCCGACGACTTCCCGCGCGCGCTCGAGGAGTACGGCAAGGTGAAGGAGCAGTTCGGCACGTCGTCGTTCACGACGCTCGCGCAGCAGCGGACGGACGACCTGCAGCGCATCGAGCAGTTCCGCAAGGGCTCCGGCGCCGATTCGCTCCAGAAGAAGGCCGAGGCGGCGTTCCTGACCGCCGAGCTCTATCTGTTCCAGCTCTCGCGGCCCGAACGCGCGCTCGAGGAGTACGCGAAGGTGGCGCACGACTACGCGGGCACGGCCGTCGCGGGCCGCGCGCTCAACGCGCAGGCGTGGGTACTCTCGCGGCGGCTCGACCGCAAGGCGGAAGCGGATTCGCTCTTCTGGCTGGTCGTGCGGAAGTACCCGGCCACCGAGGCGCAGCTCGCCGCGCGCGACTATCTCGAGACGGCCGGCCAGACCGTTCCCGACAGCCTGATCGTCGCGCCGGAGCCGCCGGCGCCGGACACGACGAAGGCGGACACGCTGGCCTCGCCGGCGCTGCCCGCTCCGCCGGCGGGCGTTCCGCGCCTGGGCGAGCACGCGTTCGCGCCCGCGGACTCGCTGCGGCGCGGGATGCCGGGCGCGATGCCCATGCGGCCCGAGGACCGCCTCCCGCTGGGCCGTCCCGGACCGGGCGGCCCCGCGGGGCCCGGACTCTTTCCGCCGGGATCGCGGCCCGACTCGCTGGCGGGGCGCGACTCGCCGCGCCTTCCGTCGCCGATCGCGCCGGGCCCGGACAGCGCGCGCGTGCGACCCGACACCTCCCGCGCCGCCGCGGACAGTTCCGGCGCGCATGCCGACAGCACCCGCGCGGGCACCCGCAGATGAGCGCGCCGGCCGCGCGCACCTGGCGCCAGTGCGATGCGCGCGTGCGCGCGCAGCGCCACTTCGGCGGCGACTTTCACTGGCTCGACCTCGACGTGCCGCCCGATTTCGAGACGCCCGAGGCCGGCCAGTTCGTGCAGCTGCTTCTCGAGCCGCCCTCGCCGGTGCTGCTTCCCCGGCCGATGAGTATCGCCGGCGCCGTCCGTCGCGCGCGCTCGCTGACGCTCGGCTTTCTCTACGCGCCCGTCGGCACGGGGACGCGGGCGCTCGCCGCGCTCGAACCCGGCTCCCGCGTGCGCGTCACGGGCCCGCTCGGACGCGGCTACCCGCTCGGGCGGCCGGGCACGCCGGTGCTGGTCGCGGGCGGACGCGGCGTCGCCCCGCTGCTCATGGCGGCCGACGCGCTCGCCAGGCAGCGCCGCTCCGCCGAGTTCGTCTTCGGCGCGCGCACCCGCTCGCTGCTCGTCGGGCTCGACGAGGCGCGCACGCGGATCGTGAAGCGCGGCGGCCGGCTGCACCTGGCGACGGACGACGGCTCGCGCGGCCTGCGCGGCAACGTCGTGCAGGTGCTCGAACGCCTCGCTCCAAGGCTCGCGGCGCCGCTCGTGATCCACGCCTGCGGCCCGCACGCGATGCTCTCGGCGATCGCGCGCTGGGCGACCGCGCACGGCGCCGAAGCGTGGCTGGCGATGGAAAGCGTCATGGCCTGCGGCACCGGCGTCTGCCGCGGCTGCCCGCTGCCGCGCTCGGCGCAGGCGCGCGAACGGGTGCTCGCCGCGGGAGCGGCCTCGGGAGCCGCGGCGCTCAGGGGCAACCCCGAATGGGCCATGTGCTGCACCGACGGTCCGGTGTTCGAGGCCCGCGATCTCGACTGGGAGCGCGTCGAATGAGCCGCGCGCGCGAGTGGGGCCGGGGGATCCCGCCCCGGCGCGTGGATCTTTCCGTGCGCATCGGCTCGCTCGAGCTGCGCAATCCGGTGCTGACCGCCTCGGGCACGTTCGGCTACGGCGACGAGTACGCGCACGTCGTGGACCTGCGCCGGCTGGGAGGGATCGTCACCAAGACGGTCACGGTGCGGCCGCGCCCCGGCAACGCGCCGACGCGCATCGCCGAGACCGCGGGCGGCATGCTGAACAGCATCGGGCTCGAGAACGTCGGGCTGGCGCGCTTCCGGAGCGAGAAGCTCCCGCGGCTCGCGGAGCTTAAGGCGACGGTGATCGCCTCGGTCGGCGGCGAGACCGAGGACGAGCTGGCCGAGCTGCTCGAAGCCCTCGGCGCGGAGCCGGGCGTCGCGGCGTTCGAGATCAACTTCTCCTGCCCGAACGTCGCGGCCGGCGGCGCGCGCTACTGGGCGAGTCCGTCGCGGCTCGAGGCGACGATGCGGCGCCTGCGCCCGCTCTCCCCGCGGCCGCTGATCGCCAAGCTCTCGCCCGACGTGACCGACATCCGCGACACCGCGCGCGCCTGCGAAGCCGGCGGCGCCGACGCGCTCACCGCCGTCAACACGTTCGTCGGCATGTCCATTGATCTGGATCGCATGCGCAGCCGGCTCGGCCGCGCGACCGGCGGGCTCTCGGGCCCCGCGATCAAGCCGCTGGCGCTCGCGCGCTGCCACGAGGCCGCGCACGCCGTGGGCATTCCGGTCATCGGCTCGGGCGGCGTGGCGGGCGGCCGCGACGCGCTCGAGTTCATCGCCGCCGGCGCGGCGGCCGTGCAGATCGGCACGGCGACGTTCGTCGAGCCGGCCGTCGCGGTGCGCGTCGTGGACGAGATGCGCGAGTGGCTCGCCTCGCACGGCATCACGCGCGTCGCGGACTTCCGCGGCACGTTCGCGGCGCCCGCCGCGCAGGGCTGCGCGCCGGCGGACGCGCGCGAGCTCGCGGAGGATCGCCCGTGAGCGCGCGGCCCGACTTCGCGATCGCCTTCGACGTCGCGACGCTCGCCGAGGCGGTGGCGCTCGACGATCGGCTGGGCGGGGGCGACGAGTTCGCCAAGCTCGGCCTGGAGCTGTTCGTCGCCGAAGGCCCCGCGGTCGTGCGCGCGTTCAAGGCCCGCGGGCGGCGCGTCTTTCTCGACCTGAAGCTGCACGACATCCCCAACACTGTGAGGGGTGCGGCGGCCTCGGCCGCGCGCCTCGGCGCCGACCTGCTCACCGTGCACGCGACCGGCGGCGCGGCGATGGTGGCGGCCGCGGTCGCGGGCGTGCGCGAAGCGGGCGGAGCGACGCGCGTGGTCGCGGTCACCCTCCTCACGAGCCACGACCCCGCGGCCATGCCGGCGGGCTTCGCCAGGCCGTTCGACCTCGGTGGGACCGCGCTCGCGCTCACGCGCGAGGCGCTCGCGGCGGGCGCCGCCGGCATCGTCTGCGCGGCCCCGGACCTGGGCCCGCTGCGCGCGGCGCTGGGCCCGGAGTTCTACGCGGTGACGCCCGGGATCCGCATGTCGGGCGGGGCCGCGCACGACCAGAAGCGCGTCGCCACGGTCGAGGGCGCGGTCCGCGACGGCGCGAGCCTGCTGGTGCTGGGCCGGGCGGTGACGGCGGCCGCCGATCCGCGGGCGTCGCTCGAAGCCGCCCGGGCGGAGCGGGAGCGGGCGCTGCGCGCGCCGTGAGGGAGGAAGGAGCCGCTTCATGAAAGCCATCCAGTGGTTCGTGATCGCCTTTGGCGGCCTGATCGTTCTCGTCTTCGCGACGCTCTTCTTTCTGGGTCGCCGGCCCGGCGCCGGCAGGGTGGGCGCGGTCGTCGAACTGAACGCGCCGCCGGCGGCGGCGATCGCCTGGCTCACCGAACCCGCGAAGCTGCGCCGCTGGGTGGGCTACCTCACCGGGGTGAAGGGCGACACGAGCGCGGCCGTGGGCGCGAAGCAGACGTGGATCATGGACGACGGCAGGTCCGGAGCGCTGACGATGAGCGTCGAGGTGACGGCGTTCGCGCCTCCCGACAGCCTGCGGCGAAAGCTCTCCGTTCCGGGTCTGATGTGGGGCGAGAACCGGTTCGTGCTCGAGCGCAGCGGATCGGGTACCCGGCTCACGGTCGCGGGGCTTTACCACCACCCCAACCCGATGGTGGCGCTGCTCGAGCCGCTGCTGACTCCCGGAGCGCAGGCCAAGCTGGACTCCGACCTCGCGCGCCTGCGCGCGCAGTTCGCGTCCGCGACCGAAGGTCGCGCCGGAGCGCCGGCGGACACGTCGGGGACGACGCGGTGAGCGGCGGGGATGCGCACGGCGGCGGCCGTGCCAGGGTCGGCTCAGTGCCCGATCCGCACGCGCTGCCGGAAATCCTCGCCGCCCTCGAGGCGAACTCCCGCGAGATCGAGGACTTCTTCGGCGGACTTCCGAACGAAGCGTTCTTCTCGGGTGACGAGCATCACTGGGGGCCGGCGCATCACCTCTCGCACCTGAGCATCGCCCACCGGCGCGTCGGCAGGGGACTCTCCACTCCCGCGAAGCTCCCGCGGCACGAGAGCGCGCGCTCGCGGACGTTCGAGCAGATGCGCGAGGCGTATCGGGCCCGCCTGGCCCAGGTGCCGCCCGAGCAACTGCGCCCGAATCCGCTGCCCCCCAGCATCGAGCCGGGCGCGAGCCAGCGGGCGCTCGTGGACGAGTACCGCGACGCCGCCGCCGCGATGCGCGCGGCGGCCACGGCGTGGTCGGAGGACGACTGCGATTCGCGGGCGATGCCGCACCCGATCCTCGGCTGGCTTTCGGCGAGGGAGATGCTGTTCTTCTTCGTCCACCACGACCGGCTTCACCTCGAGAACGTGCGCGGACGACTCGGGCCCGGCTGAGGCCGAGGTCACGGCGGGCCCTGCCCGAAGCGCCCGCTTCGCTCCCGCGCCGACCCGCGGTCGCGGCCCGCCGGTCCCCCGGGCGCCGGCGAGCGGCGCCGCCGCCGTCAGGCGCTGTTGTCCTCCAGCACAGCGGCGTCAATCAGCAACTCGAGCGGTCGGCCGCAGGAGTCGCAGCGAAAGGCGATCGTCGGCACCGCCCGCCGCTTCTGCGTCAGCACGACCGGCGCGTCGCACGCCGGGCACTTGCCCGTCGCACGCATGAGCGTCGTGTGCTCGTTGCCCTGCGCGAGCGCGTAGATCGGCCCGCCGATCAGCAGCGAGGGCACGAGTATGAAGTGCAGCACGGGCAGGAATACCGCGGCGACCGCGGCGAGCCAGCAGATGGCCCAGGTCTTCACGACCGCGACCAGGCGGTCGCGGCGGTTGCGGTGCCGGAGGGTCGCGAGGGCCGCGGCGTCCTCCTTGTTCGGGTAGCGAATGCGGGCAGGCGCCTCGTGGACGCGGGTGCCGGAGGCTTGAGTTGGCATGTCCGCACCATAGGACGATCCCTCCCCGTCGTCATCCGCGCCCGGTCCGCCGCATCCCCGGCGGGGTAATGCGCCCCGGGAGCCTCGAGGTCCGGCTCGTTCCAACCCGAAACCCCGCCCGACCTTGACGCCCCACGTCCCGATGGCCAACCTGACAGGGAATGAACCGCGAGGCCGAGCGTAACTCGACAGCCGGGCCGGGCGACGATGCCCTGGTCGCCGAGGCCCAGAAGGGCTCGCAGGCGGCCTTCGCCGAAATCGTCCGCCGCTACCAGCGGGCGGTCTACCGCGTCGCCTGGGCACTCGTGCGCAACGACGCGGACGCCGACGACCTGGCGCAGGAGGCTTTCGTGCGCGCCTGGCGGGCGATCGGCCGGTTCCAGCTCGGACAGCCGCTCTATCCCTGGCTCGCCCGGATCACGACCAACCTCGCGTTCTCGCTGTTCCGCCACCGCAAGCGGCGGCCCGAGACGCCCATCGAACCATTGATCGAGGCCGGGAGGCAGTTCGGGCTCGAGGACGACCCGGCCGACCATGCGGTCACGGACGAACGTGACGCGAACCTGCGGGCGTGCTTCGCGCAGCTCTCGTCCGAGCACCAGGCGGTGCTCGCGCTCCGCGTGGTGCAGGACCTCTCCTACGAGGAAATCGCCCGCGCGCTCAACGTGCCGATCGGCACGGTGATGTCGAGGCTCGCCCGCGCCCGCGCGGTGCTGGCGAAGCTGATGGAAGAAAGGACTGGCGAACGGCGATGAAGCACCTGAGCGACGAGCAGCTGGGCGCGCGGCTCGACGGCGAACCGGCCGGCCCGCGGGCCGAGGCGGCCGCGCGCCATCTCGCCGCCTGCGCCGAATGCCGCGACCGCCTCGCCGCGCTCGCCGCCGCCGACGCCGCGCTCGCGCGTTCGCTGGGGCGCGATCCGGGCGAAGCCTACTTCGCGTCGTTCGCGGACCGGGTGCAGGCGCGCATCGCCCGCGCGGCCGACGGGACGGACGATGCGCGCGCCGGCCTGGCGCCCGGCCGGCCGGGCTGGTTTTCGCGGCCCGCCACGCTCGCGTGGGCCGGCTCGATCGCGGCGCTCGCGCTGGTGGGAGTGTTCGCGATCCGCTTCGCTTCGCAGGAGGCTTCGCTGCCGAAGCCCGTCGCGCGCCAGGCGCCGCTCACCCGGGCGCAGCGCTCTTCTCCGCCGCTGGCGACGCCGCCCACGGCGGCGCCGACGGCGTCGCGGGCGGCGGAGTCCGCCCAGGCTCCGGATCACGAAGCCGCGCCGGCTCCTCCGGCAGCCGGGGGCGGCTCGCCCGCGCCGCTCGCGGCATCGGGCGAAGGTCTCGCGGAGGGTGCGCGCGCCTCCGAGGGCTCCGCTCCGGGGCTCGCCGCCAGCGGGGACAACGCTTCGCAGCCGCAGGAGCGTGCGCAGTCGGCGGCGCAGCGGCAACCGCCCGCACCTGCGGGGCGGCTGCAGGAGCTGCGCACGTTGCCCAACGGCGAGCAGGTCCCCGTCCAGCAGCGCACGCTGCCCGGCGCGAACGCGCGCAAGGATTTCGCGGCGCCGCCCGCGGAGGGCCAGAAGTTCCGCAAGCCGGCCGCCCAGCCGCTCGCGCCACAGCCCGGGGCGAAGCAGCCCGCACGGCACGAGAAGCCGGTCGCCGGCGGCAGCCCGAGCGAGGCGAAGCGCATTCCCGCGGCGGGCGCGCCCGCGGCGAGCGCGCCGTCCATGATCGCGGAGGGGCGGGCCGGTGAAGGCGCCGTCGCCCGCGACGAAGCGCGCGGGATCGCGCTGCGGCAGGTCTGCGGAACGGTGCGCGACGCGCAGGGCCGCCCGCTCGAGGGCGCGACGGTCACCGTCGTCGAGAACGGCCGGGCGGTGCGCTCCGGTCCCGACGGCGCCTTCTGCGTGGAAGCTCCGCCCGGGGGCGGCACGCTCTCGGTGCTCGCGCTCGGCTACGGCGAACATCGCGAGAAGATCGCCGGCAACGGGCCGGTCGCGATCTCGCTGCGCGCGGTCGAGACGGTCGGCAGCGGCGAGATGCCGCTCGCGCGCCTGAAGACCGTCGCGCCGCCGGGGATCGCGGGCGAATCGAGTCGCGTGGGTCCGGACGCGCCGCGAGAGAAGCTCGGCCTCGAGACCCGGCCCGGCGGGCCGCCGCCCACCGCGGCGATGGCGCGGGCGGCGAGCGCGGCGGCGCGCCTGGCCGCGCGTGCGCCGCTCTGGACCAGGGCTGGCGAACTGTGGGCCGCGGTGGCCGCCGCGGCGAAGCACCCGGCGGACGCGGGCGAGGCGCGCTTCCAGGCGGCCGAGGCGCGCATGCACGCGTGGCGGCTCGCGCCGGACGGACCCGGCCGCGCCGCGGCGCTCGCCGCCGTCGAAGCCTGCCTGGCGGGCGAACCCGCCGGCATGCGCCGCACGACCGCCCTGGCCTGGAAGCGCGAACTGTCCGCGCGCTGACGCGCCGGACGCGCCGTGTTCGTCGGGTTCCGCGACACGAGGTGCCGTCGGATCCGCTCCACGGGCACTTCATGCTTGCGCTCGGGACGCGCGCTCGGCCAACCTGCGACGGCGACCTTCACGATCCGGCTTTCCGACCCCGCGAGGATTCCGCCGTGGCCGAACCGACGGCAGCGACCGAAGCAGCCCGCCCGCGCACCCCCGAGGAAATCGACCGCCACTGGTTCGAGAACGTCTACCAGGGCGACCACATGCGCCAGCTCACGATCCGCGCGGTCGTGATGGGCATGCTGCTCGGCATGATCATGGTGTGCTCCAACGTCTACGTGAGCCTCAAGGCCGGCTGGAGCATGGGCGTCGCGATCACCTCGTGCGTGCTCGCGTTCGTGGTCTTCCAGGCCATGTCGGCGACCGTCGGACCGCTGTTCGTCCGGCTGCACCGCCTGCCGGTGCTGGGCGGCTTCTTCCGCGCGATCTGGCCCGACAACCACTATTCGATCCTCGAGAACAACTGCATGCAGTCGGCCGCCTCCGCCGGCGGCTCGATGACCAGCGGCGGCGTCGCGAACGCCATTCCGGCGCTCATGATGCTGAGCGCGACCGCGCTGCCGACCGACTTCGCGACCCGCTGCCTGTGGCTGATCCCGTGGGTCGCCGTCATCTCCTATCTCGGGGTCTTCCTCGCCGTGCCGGCCAAGCGGCAGATGATCAACCACGAGCAGCTGCCGTTTCCCTCCGGCATCGCCGCCGCCTCGACGCTCAAGACCCTGCACGCCAAGGGGGGCGAGGCGCTCGCGCAGGCGCGCGCCCTCGGCCTCGCGGGCGTGCTCGGCCTTGCGACCACCTGGATCCGTGACGCCGCCGACCTGCCCTTCATGAAGGTCCACGAGTGGGCGGGTGCGCCCGTCTGGGCTCCGGTGCGCGGCTGGTTCGCGCCCGAGGGCGCGCCCTGGTTCCGGCTGCCGAAGCTGGAAGCCGTGTGGGGCACCTCGGGCATCCGCATCGGCACCCTGAACGGCGAACCCCTGCACCTGAACCAGGTGACCATGTCCTTCGAGGGCTCGCTGCTGTTCGTCGCCTCGGGCGCGATCATGGGCTTTCGCCAGGCGTGGAGCCTGATGCTCGGCGCCGTGGTCAACTACATGATCCTCGCGCCCCACTTCCTGAACACCGGCGCGATCGAGGCCGCGAGCTTCCGCCGGATCAGCAGCTGGTCCCTGTGGATCGGCGTGCCGATGATGGTGACGTCGGGACTGCTGCTGTTCTTCATGAACTGGAAGTCCGTCGTGCGCGCCTTCAGCACCATCACCTCCTTCCTCAATCGTCACTCCGTCGCCGACGATCCCATGGACCGCATCGAGGTTCCGGGCTCCTGGTTCATCACCGGCTTCCTCCTTTGCGGCGTCGCGGCGGTGTGGCTCGCGCACACGCTGTTCCACGTGCACTGGTGGATGGGCTCGATCGCCGTCGTGGCGACGTTCTTCCTCGTCGTCGTGGCGGCGCGCGCGACCGGCGAGACCGACATCACCCCGGTCGGGCCGCTCTCCAAGATCACGCAGCTCACCTTCGGCGCGCTGGCGCCCGGCAACATCCCGACGAACCTGATGACGGCCAACATCAGCGCCGGCGCCACCAGCCACGCCGGCGACCTGCTGACCGACCTCAAGAGCGGCTACCTGCTCGGCGCCAATCCCCGACAGCAGTTCCTCGCCCAGTTCTTCGGCGTCACCGCCGGCGCGCTGGTGGTCATCCCGGTCTACTTCATCCTCATTCCCGATCCTTCGGCCCTCGGCACCGAACGCTGGCCGGCGCCGGCCGCGCTCGTGTGGCGCGGCGTCGCCGAGCTGCTCGCCAAGGGGGTCGGCGCGCTGCACCCGACGGCGCGCATCGGCCTGCTCGTCGGCAGCGTGCTCGGCATCATCCTGCCGCTGCTCGAGCGGCGGTTTCCGGCGCGGAAGAAGTGGATCCCGTCCGCGACCGGCGTGGGACTCGCGTTCACCATCAACGGCTTCAACTCCGTGTCCATGTTCATCGGCGCGTGCCTCGCGCTGTGGCTCTCGAAGGCGAAGCCGAAGGTGCACGAGAAGTACACGGTGCCCGTCTCCTCGGGCATCATCGCCGGCGAGTCGCTGATGGGCGTGGCGATCGCGCTCATCACCGCGCTGCCGAACCTGCTGGCGCTCTTCAAGCGATGAGGACGGGGCGGACGCCGGGAGGGCGGCAGGTGCGTCTCGCCGCGGCGCTCGCGCTGGCGGCGGCCGCGGCGCTCGGTCCGGCGGGCCCCGGCGCGTACGGCGCGACCAGCGCGCCGGCCGGACAGCCGGGAGCGAAGCCCGCGGCCGCGGGCCGGCCCCGGCAGGCGCCGGCCCCCGCGCCCGCCCGCCGTCCCGATCCCGCCGACCTCGCGCTCTACGAACGGCTCTCGGCGCAGGTCAACTCGCTCTGGGACGAAGGCCGGGGCGGCTACGTGCGCAAGGACGGCACGCCCAGCGAAGCCGCCGTGGAACTCGCCCTGGCGCGCGGCGCCGACGGCGACACGCTGGCGATGGGGCGGGCGCTGCGCACGCTGCGCTGGATGCACGGCCTGCTCGACACCGTCGGCGGCGGCTATCTCGAGGGCGCGCGCGACATGGACCACACCACCACCTCGTTCGAGAAGCGCACCGACTTCAACCTGAGACGCCTCGGGCTGCTCGCCCGCGTCGCCGCGCGCAAGGACGAGACCTTCGCCCGCGACGCGCGCCGGGTGCTCGACCACTCCGAGCGGCTGCTGACCGATCCGGCGGGCGGGTTCTACACCGCCCAGTTCGGCTCGCGCGACCTCGAACCCGAATCGAACGGCGAGGCGCTCAGGGGCTGGTGGAGATGGTGCGTGTTCAGCTCCGACGTCCGGCGCAGGGATTTCGCGTTCCGGACGCAGGACCGGCTGTGGAAGGACTGTCGCGAGAGCGACCTCGGGATGGTGCGCCGCGACACCTGGGGCAAGGTGCGCGAGCCCGCGCTGCTCGCCGACCAGACCGAGACGGGGCTGGCGTTCCTGCACGGCTGGCAGGCCGCGGGTCGCGACAGCGACCTCGCGCGCGCCCGCGCGCTCGCGAACCACGTGCGCGCGAACTTCGAGGACCGCGAGCGCGGCGGCTACCGGACCGAGTTCGCCGCCGAGCGATTCGGACACACGAAGCGTTTCTCCCGGCCGTACGAGGACAACGCCGTCGCCGCCCGCTTCCTCGCCGAGATGGGCGCCGCCACCGGCGACACGGCGTGCACGAACTCCGCCCGCCGCGCGTGGACCGCGTTCGGCAAGGCGTTCGAGAAGCCGCGCCTCGAGGCCGCCGAATGGGCGCTCGCCGTGCGCGCCACCTGGGCCGGCCCCGCGCTCGCCCGCGGAAACTGGAGCGTGGCGCCGGCGAAGAAGGCGGTGCCGGCGAAGAAGCCGGCGGCGAAGAAGCGGCGACGCTGAAGCCCGCCGCCGCGCCGGCCGGACGCCGCGGCGTCCTGTTGACGCCCGGCTCCGCGAGCCCCTAACGTCGCCGCGCTCACGAGCCCACGCCCCCATTTCCCGAGGAAATCGCATGCCCCGCGTTCTCGTCACCGGCGTCACCGGCTTCGCCGGAAGCCACCTCGTGGACCTCCTGCTCGAGCAGGGCGGCCACGACATCCACGGCATTCAGCGCTGGCGGAGCCGGACCGAGAACATCGAGCATTTCGCCGACCGCATCACGCTGCACGAGTGCGACCTGCGCGACGCCACCAACACGTTCGAGACGATCGCGAAGGTCCGGCCGGAGTGGATCTTCCACCTCGCCGCCCAGTCGTTCGTGCCGACCTCGTGGGTCGCGCCGAGCGAGTCGCTCACCACGAACGTCCTGGCGCAGGTGAACATCTTCGAGGCGGTCCGCCGGCTCGGCCTCAAGTGCCGCATCCAGCTCGCCTGCTCGTCCGAGGAGTACGGCATGGTCTTTCCGGACGAGGTGCCGATCCGCGAGACCAACCCGCTGCGGCCGCTCTCGCCGTACGCGGTGAGCAAGGTCGCGCAGGACATGCTCGGCTACCAGTACTGGATGTCGTGGAAGGTGGACTCCGTGCGCACGCGCGGCTTCAACCACGAGGGACCGCGCCGCGGACCGGTGTTCGTGGCGAGCGACTTCGCCAAGCAGATCGCCGACATCGAGAAGGGCCGCAAGAAGCCGGTGCTCAGCGTCGGCAACCTCGAGGCGCAGCGCGATTTCACCGACGTGCGCGACATGGTGCGCGCCTACGTGCTGGCGCTCGAGAAGTGCGAGCCGGGCGAGGTCTACAACATCTGCAGCGGCGAGGCGTGGACGATCCAGAAGCTGCTCGACCATCTGCTCGGCATGACGACGGCGAAGATCGAGGTGCGCCAGGACCCGGCCCGGCTGCGCCCGAGCGACGTGCCGATCCTGCTCGGCGACAACTCGAAGTTCGTGAAGGCGACCGGCTGGCGGCCCACCATTCCCTTCGACCGGACGCTGAAGGACATGCTCGAGTACTGGCGCTCGCGCTGACGCGACCATGTCCGAAGCGCCTCCGGCAACCGGCCTCGGCAGGCGACTCGCGCGCAACACCCTGCATGCCGCCAGCGGCCGCGTGGTGGCGCTGCTCGTGTGGCTGGCGATCACCCCGCCGATGGTGCGCGCGCTGGGCGCCGACGGCTACGGGCTGTGGGGACTGTTCCTCGCCCTGACCGGCTGGCTGACCGCGATGGATCTCGGTTTTTCGCAGGCCGCGCTGCGCTTCGTGGCCGCGGCCCGCACGCGGGACGACCACGCGGAGGCGGGGGAGTACGCGACGCTCGCCCTGCTCGGCTACCTCGCGCTGGGCGCGCTGTGGCTGGCGCTGGCGCCGTTGCTGCGCGAGCCGGTCGTCGCGTTCCTGCGCGTGCCCGACGCGTTGCGCGGCGCCGCCGGCTTCGCGTTCACCGCGGGCGCGGTGGTGTTCGCCCTCGCCGGACTCGCGACCACCACGTCCTCCACCCTGCAGGGCTGCGGGCGCTTCGACCTCGCGAACCTGGTCACCCTCACGGTCTCGCTCGTGACCGCCGGCGGCATCCTGCTCGCCATTCACCGCGGCGCGGGCATCGAGGCGATGGTGATCGCCGCCGGAGTGGCGTGGGCGGCGGCCTGGGTCCTCGGACTGCTGCTGCTGGCCCGCGGCGTCCCGGACTTCCGCTGGGCCCGGCCGCGGGACGCGCTGCGCCGCCTGCGCAGCGCGGCGCGTTTCGGCGGGCCGATGCAGCTCGCGAACGGCCTCGCCGTGCTCCACCAGCAGGTGCTCGACAAGGCGCTGCTTTCACGGCTCGTCGCGCTCGCCGCCGTCGCGCCTTACGAGCTGGGCATGCGCGTCGTCACCGCCGCCGCCACGTTTCCTTCGCTGCTGCTGCTGGCGATGATCCCCGCGGCCGCCTCGCTGCACGCCGGCGACGACACGGCGGGGCTGCGCGAGCTTCACCGCAGGTCCAACGCCTACGTCCTTTCGCTCTCCGCGGTCCTGCTGGCCGGGCTGGTCGCGGGCGCGCCCGCGTTCTTCCTCGCCTGGCTCGGGCGGCCCGACCCGCAGGCCGCGTTCGCGCTGCAGGGGCTGGCGCTCGCCGCCTACGGCGCCGCGGCCAGCGGAGTGGCCAGCGCGATGGTGCGGGGAGTCGCCCGCACCGAGCTCGAGCTGGAGTGGTCCGCGGTCGCGTTCGTGATCCATCTCGGGCTCGGCATCCTGCTCGTGCCCCGCCACCAGCTCGCGGGCGTGCTCGTGGCCTACATCGCCGGAAATCTGCTGAGCGCGGCGTGGTTCCTCGCGCGCCTCGCGCGAACCCAGGGCTGGCCGGTCGCGGGCACGTTGGCGGAGCCTTTCGGACGCCCGCTCCTCGCCGCCGCGGCCGGAGTGCTCGCCGGCCTGTCCGTCGCGAGGATGCTTCCGGCGCCCGCGGGAGCCGCGGCCTGGCTGAACGTGCTGCTCATCGGCGGCGCGGCCACGATCGTCACCGGCGGAGTCGCGATCGCGAGCCGCCTGCTGCCGTGGCGCGAGGCGCTGCGGCTGCTCGGCGCCACGCGCGGCTGAGCGCGGGGCTCAGCGCTCGCGCCGCCAGTAGGCGCCCCAACCGTCGATGTCCGCGATCGGCTCGCTGATCCGGTGCTCCGCGCGATAGTCCTCGACGGCCTTGCGGCAGCCCGGGACGGTGCCGAAATCGTCCACGATCAGGTAGCCGCCGACCGAGAGCTTCGGGTAGAGCGCGCGCAGGGCGTCCATCGTGGACTCGTACATGTCGCCGTCCAGCCGGGCGACCGCCAGCCGCTCGATCGGGGCGGCCGGAAGCGTGTCCTTGAACCAGCCCTTCAGGAACTTCACGCGCGAATCGAGCAGTCCGTAACGGCGGAAGTTCTCGCGCACCTGCTCGAGCGAGACGGCCAGCGTGTCGAAGGCGTGGAAGCGATCTCCCGCGTCCGCCGCATAGCGCGCGTCGGGCTTCGGCAGGCCTTCGAAGGAATCCGCCACCCAGACCGCCCGCGACTCGTCGCCATAGGCTTTCAGGATCGCGCGCATGAAGATGACCGCGCCCCCCCGCCAGACACCGGTCTCGATGAGATCGCCCGGAACGCCCCGGTTCAGGACGTCGGTGACGCAGGCCTGCAGGTTCTCCATCCGGCGCAGTCCGATCATGGACTCGGCGTCGGCGGGCCAGTCCCGGCCGGTCTCGCGCAGCGCCGAGTCCTGGGCCGAGCGCCGGACCACCGCCATGTCGCGGGAAGCGAGCATCCGCTGGAGCGGGGCGAACAAGGTCCGCCGCGCGTCGCCGCGCGGGTACTCGACGCGATGCAGGTGCTCGGGGAAGAGCGCGCGCGTGAGCACCCGCTTGAGCAGGTCGAGATAAAGCTCCGCGGCGGTCGAGGGGGCGGTCGGCAGGGCGAGGTCGGACATGGCGCTTCGAGGACTCCGTCGGGGAGGGACCGGGGGATCTGCATGGCCCGTTTCTGGACCCGGCAGGATGGAGAAGTCCTCGGGCCCGCGTCAACTCGTTCTAGACAGCCCGCGGCGAATGCCCGATTCTCGCCGCTTCATGCGCCCGCGATCCCCGGTTCGACGCCGCCGATGAGCCTTGGAGAGCTGAACGGCCGGAGCGTTCTCGTCACCGGCGCGGCGGGCTTCGTCGGTCCGCACCTCGCGCGCGCGCTGGTGGCGCGCGGCGCCACGGTTCATGGTTGCGGCCTCGGCACGCCGCCCGCGGGCACTCCGCTCGCGAGCTGGCGCGAACTGGACCTCGGTGACGCGGACGGCCTGCGCGAGACCCTGCGCGACACCGCGCCCGCCGGCGTCATCCACCTTGCGGGCCAGAGCAGCGCCGCGCGCTCGTTCGAGGCGCCCGAGGAGACGCTGCGCGCGAACGTCGCAGGGACCTGGAACCTGCTCGACGCGATCCGGCGGCAGGCGCCGCGGGCCCGCGCGATCGTCGTCGGCACGAGCGAGTCGTACGGTCCGTGCGAGCCCGGAACGCGGCTCGCCGAGGACGCGCCGTTCCGTCCCGTCAGCCCTTACGCGCTCTCCAAGGCGACGGCCGACCAGATGGCCGAGTCCTTCGCCCGGGAGCACGGCCTCGACGTCGTGCGCGCCCGGCCGTTCGGGCACACGGGCCCGGGCCAGACCGATCGCTTCGTCGTGCCGGGATGGGCGAAGCAGATCGCCGCGATCGAGGCGGGCAGGGCGGAGCCCGTTCTGCGGGTCGGCAATCTCGACGTCACGCGCGACCTTTCGGACGTGCGCGACATCGTCCTCGGCTACCTCGCCCTGCTGGAGCGCGGGACGGGCGGCGCCGCCTACAACCTGTGCCGCGGCGAGGGCGCGGCGCTCACCGAAGTCCTGGCGAAGTTGCTGACGCTCGCCCGGGTCCCGATCCGTCACGAGCAGGACCCGGCACGCCTGCGGCCCGCCGACGTGCCCTACCTGGTGGGCGACCCGTCGCGCGTCGCGCGCGAGTGTGGCTGGCGCGTGACGCGTTCGCTCGAGGAAACGCTGCGCGACGTGCTCGAGGACTGGCGCGGGAGCCTCGCGCGGTGACTCGCGCCGCGGGCGGCGCGCCGCCGCCCGCGGCTCAGGTCCCGACCCGCTTCGGGAACGCGTCCCCCGCGTCGAACTCGAGCGGCGAGCACTCGATGGCCTGCGAGCGTTCGAGGCCGCGAAACGCGTGCGCGACCCGCGGCTCGATCACGACCGTCGTGCCGGCGTCGAGATCGGCTTCGAGCCGTTCGCTCGAGTCGAGATCCTCGAACACGCCGCGGAGCCGGCCCGAGATGACGTAGAAGTACTCCGTCTTCCGCTCGTGCCAGTGGTTGCCGCGCCACAGGCCGGGCCCCGGCAGCAGCTCGAGGTAGGCGATGAAGCGCCACGGGCCGCCGTTCCAGACCGGCGCCGCTTCACCCGCGGGCATGACGATGCGCACGCCGTCGAGGATCGGCTGCGCGGGCGGCTTCTCGAGCACCGGCAGCCGTCGGATGGTCACGCCCCGCATCGCGCTCAGCCGTTCTTCGGTTCCCAGACGTCCGCGAGCACGCAGTCCCACGGGAACTTGAACTCGTCCGCCGGATCGTAGACGTGGGTCTGGGCGTTGACGACCAGCACCTCGGGCGCCGAGAGCGCCTTCCAGCCGTGCAGGATGCGGGGGGGAATCTTGATCAGGCGTGGCCTGAGCGCGCCGAGGAACAGCGCGTTCACGTGGCGGAACGTGGGCGATTCGGGGCGCGTGTCCACGAGGCTCACCTGCAGCTTGCCGCGCGTGACCGTGAAGTGGTCCGTGTGCACGTCGTGCAGGTGCCAGCACTTGACGACGCCGTGGTCGGTCGCGCTCTGGTAGATGTGCGCGACGTCGTCCAGTCCGTCCTTCGTCCACGGGCGGCTCCACAGCTCGGTCACTTCGCCGCGGCCGTCGAGGTGCACGGTCAGGTCGCGGACGACGACGCCCTGGATCGTGGCCCGGCCGGGCGGCTGGACCAGGTACTCGAGGCTCTGCAGCCACTCGACGGTGACTTCACTGGCTTTCTTCACGCGGCGCCTCGCGAGGCTGGGGTGGGAAACCGGATTCGCGCCGGGACTCTAATCAGCGGGCGCGACGCCGCGCAATCCCGCGGACCCGGGACCCGCGATCCGCGCGTCGGGTCCCGGCGCGGGCGCGGTGCGCCGTGTCCCGCGCGTCCGGTTGACCCTCCCCGCAGGCTCCCCTAACCTGCCCGCCGACTTTGCGCAGTGCCCCGCAGGTCCGCAAAGGTCCGCGACTTCGGCGGAGGTGCGGGCCCGTCCACCCCGCGAAAGGACCCCTCGTGTACGACATCACCGTCGTCGGCACCGGCTACGTCGGCCTGGTGACCGGCGCGTGCCTCGCCGATTTCGGCAACAACGTCACCTGCGTGGACAACGACGCGGCCAAGATCGAGCGCATGAAGGCGCTCGAGCTGCCGTTCTTCGAGCCGGGCCTGCCCGAGATCGTCGCCCGCAACTTCAACGAGGGCCGGCTGCACTTCACGAGCGACCTGGCCGGCGCGATCCGCGGATCGAAGGTCGTGTTCATCACCGTCGGAACGCCGCCGCGCGCCGACGGCAGCGCCGACACGAGCGCCATTTACGCGGTCGCCAAGGTGTTCGCGCAGAACCTCGACGGCTGGAAGCTGCTCGTCCAGAAGAGCACGGCCCCGGTCGGCACGTCCCGCGACCTGCAGGCCTGGGTGCGCAGGTGGGCGAAGCGCGGCGCCGAGTTCGACGTCGCCTCGAACCCGGAGTTCCTGCGCGAGGGGTCGGCGCTCGAGACCACGCTGCGGCCGGACCGCGTCATCATCGGCGCCGAGTCGAAGAAGGCGGCCGAAATCCTGCGCAAGATCCACGCGCCGCTCTTCCTGATCGAGACGCCGATGGTCGTGACGACGCTCGAGACCGCCGAGCTCATCAAGTACGCCTCGAACTGCTTCCTCGCGACCAAGATCTCGTTCATCAACGAGATGGCGAACCTGTGCGAGGCGCTCGGCGCCGACGTGCAGACGGTCGCGAAGGGCATGGGCATGGACCGGCGCATCGGCGGCAAGTTCCTGCACGCCGGGCCCGGTTACGGCGGCAGCTGCTTCCCCAAGGACACTCACGCCCTGTCGGCGTTCGCGAAGGACGCGAAGGTGGCGAGCCGCATCATTGACGCGACGATCGCGGCGAACGACCACCAGATGGACCGCATGGTGGCGAAGATCTGCGAGGTGATCGGCTCGCCGCGGGGCAAGAAGGTCGCCGTGCTCGGGTTGTCGTTCAAGCCCAACACCGACGACCTGCGCGCCGCCCCGGCGCTGCACGTGATCGCCGGCCTCAAGCGCCGCGGCGTGAAGGTCGTCGCGTTCGACCCGATCGCGATGACCAAGGCCCAGGACCTGCCCGAGATGCGCAACGTCGAGCTCGGCGCCGACCCCTACGACGCCGCGCGCGGCGCGCACGCGCTGGCGATCGTCACCGAGTGGAACGAGTTTCGCGGCATGAACCTCGCGCGCCTCAAGCGCGTGATGAAGAAGCCGGTCCTGTGCGACCTGCGCAACATCTACGACCGCGCCGAAGTCGAAGCCGCCGGCTTCACGCACGTCGGCGTGGGCAAGGGGCGCGCGGGCGGCGGAAGCCGCAGGCCGTCCCGCGCGCGGAAGCGGAAGTAGGGGAGCGGCGTGGCGCAGTCCGCGACCCTGGAGCGAAGCCGGGTCCTCGTCACCGGGGGCGCCGGCTTCATCGGCTCCAACTTCGTCCATCGCCTGCTGTCGCGACATCCCGCCGCCGAGGTGGTGGTGCTCGATGCGCTCACCTACGCCGGCCGCAAGGAGAACCTGCACGGACTGCCGGACCGGCAGCTGACCTTCGTGCACGGCGACATCCGCGACCCCCAGGCGGTCGCGGCGGCGATGCGGGGCTGCGACCACGTCGTGAACTTCGCGGCCGAGTCGCACGTGGACCGCTCGATCGAGACCCCCGGGGAGTTCATCCAGACCGACGTCTACGGCGTCTTCGTGCTCGCCGAGGAGGCGCGCCGCGTCGGCGTGAAGCGCTTCGTGCAGGTCAGCACCGACGAGGTCTACGGCGAGGTGCTCGAGGGCCACTCGACCGAGGACTGGCCGCTCAATCCGCGCTCGCCCTACGCGGCGAGCAAGGCGGGCGGCGACCGGCTGGCTTACGCGTACTGGGCCACCTACGGGCTGCCGGTCGTGGTCACGCGCTGCTCGAACAACTACGGGCCGCGTCAGTACCCGGAGAAGCTCGTGCCGCTGTTCGTGACGAACGCGATCGACGACCAGCCGCTGCCCGTGTACGGCACGGGCCTCAACCGCCGTGACTGGCTGCACGTGGACGACCACTGCGACGCGCTGCTCGAACTGCTCGCCTTCCCGGGCATCGAGGGCGAGACCTTCAACATCGGCGCGCAGCACGAGCTCGACGTCCTGACGATCACCGACACGCTGCTGAGCCTGCTCGGCAAGCCGAAGACGCTCGTCCGTCACGTCGAGGACCGGCCGGGGCACGACCGGCGCTACGCCGTGGACTCGAGCAAGCTCACGAACGTCACGGGCTGGCGCCCGAAGATCCCGTTCGAGGAGGGCATCCGGCGGACCGTGGAATGGTTCCAGGCGAACGAGGCGTGGTGGCGGCCGATCCGCTCGGGTGAGTTCCGCGAGTACTACGAACGCATGTACGGGCAGCGGAAGGTGCTGAAGGAGGTGCGTGCGTGAGGTCGCGCTGGCGGCGTGCCGCGGCCGGTTTCGTGCTCGCGATCCTGCCGCTCGCGACCGTTTCCGCCTTCGCACAGAGCGATCTGTCGATTCCGTTCGGCGCGGACGCCGCGAACGCACCCGCTCCCGCCGCCGCGCCCGAGCCCTGGCAGGTCGGAACCCTGCCGCTCGGCGGCCCGGTGGACGCGCGCGAGTACGTGGTCGGGCCCGGCGACGTGTTCCGGCTCAACCTCTCGGGGCGGGTGACCCGGGACCTCCCCCTGCAGGTCGGCGCCGAAGGAGCGATCTATGTTCCGGGCGTGGGTCCGATCGCGATCGCGGGGCGGACCCTGGAAGAGTCGAGACGCGAGGTGACCCGGCGGCTGACCCAGGTGATGCGTGGCGTCTCGGTGGACCTGCGGCTCATCCGCACGCGCGTCATGAAGGTCTATCTCGCCGGCGAAGTGCGTGTCTCGGGAGCACTGGCGGTGCCGGCCACGGCCCACGCCAGCGACGCGCTGCCCGATTCGGGCTTCACGCCCGGGGCCTCCGAGAGAAACATCTACCTGAGACGCAGGACGGCTGGTCGGGCCGACGAACAGGTCGTGCCGGTGGACCTGGAACGTTTCCGGCTGCTGGGGTTGCGTACGGGGGACCCGTTGTTGCGCGACGGGGACGTGATCGTCGTGCCGCCGCGGCTCATGCAGGTCACGATCGAGGGCGCCGTGCCACGGCCGGGTTCCTACGAGCTCGGTCCCGGGGACAGCCTGCGGACGATCGTGGACCTGGCGGGAGGCCTGCTGCCGTCGGTCGCGGAGCGGGCGCTGCTGGTGCAGTTCACGTCGCCCGAGCGCGCCGAGTCCACATCGTTCGAGGTCGCGGATCTGGCCTCGGGCGGCTTCAATCCCGCGCTCGGCAACGGCGATCGCATCTACTTCTATTTCCTGCCCCGCTTTCACCAGCTCGATCAGGTCGAAATCTACGGCGAGATCAGCAGGCCCGGCAGCTACCCGATCCGGCCGGGCGTGACGCGCATCACGGACCTCGTGCGCACCGCCGGGGGATTCCTGGATCGCGCGGACCTGTCCACCATTCGTGTCTATCGCGGCAGCCGGATCGCGAGCGACGCCGACCCTGAGCTGGCCCGGCTCGGGAGCCTGTCGCGCCGCGAAATGACGACGACGGAGTACGAAACGCTGCGGGCCCGCCTGGCGGCCCGCGCTCCGGACCTGCGGGTCGACTGGTCGCGGGTGCAGCAGTCGGAGGATCTCGACATTCGCCTTCAAAGCGGCGACGTGATCCGGGTGGACGCCGTGTCGGCGTCGGTCCGCGTGGACGGCGAGGTGAAGCGTCCCGGGATCGTCGCCTTCGCCGATGGGCGGACGGTCGCGGAGTACATCGCGCTGGCCGGCGGGTTCTCGAAGATGGCCTCGCGCGGACACGTGCGGCTCACCAGCATGGCGAATGGCCAGACGGTCCTGGCGCGCGACGCTCAAGTCGTGGCGCCGGGAGACCTGATCTACGTGCCCGATCGCGGCGAGAGTTCGCTGTGGCAGAACTCCCAGACGATCATCCTGGTGCTGGCGCAGGTCGCGACCATCATCCTGGCGCTCCGCCGCTGACGGCGTTTCCGGCGTGAGCCTGTCCGTTCTCGCGCTCGTCCCCTATCCGGTCGAGGGTGCGTCGGCGCGCTACCGCGTCTATCAGCTGGCCGGCCCGCTCGAAGCGCACGGCATCCGGCTGCACGTCCGGCCGTTTTTCGACTCGGCGGGCTTCGCCGCGCTTTACCGCCCCGGGGCGATCGCGGCCAAGGCCTGGCAGCTCGCGCGTGGCGGCGCCCGTCGCTGGGCGGAGCTGGGTCGCGCGGGTCGCTTCGACCTCGCGCTCGTCCACAGGGACGTCTGGCCATTCGCCGGCGACGCGGCGGTCGAGCGACTCGCGAGCCGGCAGCCGCGCTGGGTGTTCGACTTCGACGACGCGGTGTGGCTTCCCAATGTCAGCGAGGCCAACCGCCGATTCGCGTGGCTCAAGCCGACCACCCAGTACGCGCGGCTGGCCGCGGCGGCAGGCGGCGTCGCGGCGGGCAACGCCTGGCTCGCGCGGTGGGCGCGGGAGCAGCGGCCCGGGCGCGCTCCCGAAAGCGTCGAGGTCGTCCCGACCGCGGTGGACACCTCGAGATGGGCGTCGCGTCCCAGGGGGGACGGGCCGCTCCGGCTCGTCTGGATCGGCAGCCACTCGACGGTGCACTACCTCGACCCCTTGCGGCCCCTGCTTCCCGGGCTCTTCCGCCGTCACCCGGAGCTCGAACTGCATGTCGTGGGAGCGCATTTCACCTGCGAAGGCGTGCGTGTCATCGAGCACGCCTGGAGCCTCGAGAAGGAGGTCGAAGTCACCGCCGCCTGCGACGTCGGCCTCGCGCCCCTGCCCGACGATCCCTGGGCCCGTGGAAAATGCGGTCTCAAGCTTCTCCTTTATATGTCGCTCGGGCTGCCCGCGGTCGCCTCGTCCGTGGGGGTGCACCCGGAAATGGTCCGGGACCGGATCACGGGCCGGCTGGCGGACGGGCCGGCCGACTTCGTCGCGGCGCTCGACGAACTGATTTCCGATTCCGGCGCACGGCGCCGACTCGGAGCGGCGGCGCGCGAGGACGTGGTGGCGCGCTACTCGCTCGAAGCGGTGACGCCGAAGCTCGCCGACCTGCTGCACCGTGCGTCGTCGTGATTGGCCCGGGGCCCGCACCCCCCCCCGGAGATCCTCCGCGGACGGCGGGCCCGATGCCCGGGAAGTTCGCTGGTGGACCATGAGCGGCGCGGGCTAGGCTGTGCCCTGCGTGCGCCCGAAAACGGCGCGGCCAAGATGTTCCCAGGAAGGCACCCCTCCACCCACGGGGCCGGCGATGTCGCGCACAGGAGCAGGGAAGCTCGCGGTGGTGGCGGCGCTGGTTCTGCTGGCGCCGTGCGGCGCCCCGCCCGACGCCCAACCCCTGCGATATGCCGGTGAAGAGCCCGCCGGCTCGCTCCCGCGGCTGAGCGTGGCCGGCGCGGTCTGCTTCGAGGCGGACTCGGGCCAGCACGCGCTGACCTTCACGTGCTCGCTTTCGTCGCCTCCCGCGGCGCCCGTCACGTTCCGCTGCGAGACCTTCGATGGGACGGCGACCTCGGCGGGCAACGACTACCTGCCGGCATCGAGGGATCTCGTCATCCCGGCCGGCCAGACGGGCACGACGTTCGAGGTGACGGTCCTCGGCGATTCGCTGCTCGAGGGCAACGAGAGTTTCGAGGTCCGGATCACTTCGGTCGAGAACGCCTTGAGCGATGGTGTGCCGGCCGTGGGCACCCTCCTGAACGACGAACGTCCGCGCTTCGAAGCGCTGCCGACCGGCATTCCCGATTACATGCCCGGGACCCTTCCTCCGTGCTGGGGCTACGCCGACGGCGACGGCCTGCCGGATCTCGCGCTGTACCTGAACACCGGTTCGACGTTCGCGGAGATGCCGGGCTTCCGCGCGCTCCTCGGGGACGGCAACTATCACGGCGGCGCCTGGTGTGACTACGACCGTGACGGCGACATGGACCTGGTGCTGATGCCCTACGGGGGCGACACGCTCGCGAACAGCGGCGTCCAGCTCTTCCAGAACACCCCGTCGGGTTTCGTGGACGTCGCGCCCGGCATGGGCATGAACATCGCAGGGCATGGCGAAACCCCCGTCTGGGCGGACTTCGACGCCGACGGCTGGCCGGACCTGTTCCTGCCCTTCTACGCGCATGTGCCGCCATCGCGCAGCTTCCTGTTTCTCAACCAGCGCGACGGGACCTTCGTGGATTTCACCGACTCGGCGGGTGTCGGGCTCGCCGGCCTGACCATCTACGACCGGCCCGAGGGAGCGTGCGCGGCGGACTGGGACGGCGACGGCGCGCTCGACCTGTACTGCGCGGGTCACCTGTTCCACAACGACGGCGGCGCGCGCTTTCACGACATCGCGGCGCAGGTCGGGCTGCCGGCGCGGTTCGACGAAGGTGCGCAGTTCGTCGATTTCGACGACGACGGGGACCTCGACCTCTACCTTCGAACCGGCACGGGACCCACGCTGTACCGAAACGCCGATGGAGTTCTCGTGGACGCTTCCTCCGTCCTCGGGCTGGGCCTGGTCGGCTGGTCGTGGGGGGACCGCTGGAGCGACCTCGACCTCGACGGCGACCAGGACCTGCTGTGCTTCCTGCCCGACGGGGGAAAGCGGCTCCTGCTGGCCAACGGCGACGGCACGTTCGCCGCGGACACGAGCCTCGCCCCGCTCGGACTGATCGGCACGCTCAGCGCGTTCGCCGACTTCGAAGGCGACGGCGACCCGGATGTCGTGGTGGGCGATTACAGCAAGCGGTTCGCGCGCAACCGGCTCGACCTCGTGCCGCGGGTCACGACCCCGTTCGTGAAGGTGAGGCTCGAGGACAGTCTCGGCCGGCTGACCCTGCAGGGCGCCACCGTGCGACTGCGCTCGCTCGACGACCCCCGACATCCCGTGCAGACCAGGATCGTGGACGGAGGATCGGGTTACCTGGGGCAGGACGAGTACACGATCACGTTCGGCGGGGTCGGTTCCGGAGCCTTCGATCTCGAAGCGAGCCTCCCCGGGCAACCGGGGCAAAGGGTGGTCGTGGGCCCCGCCGAGAATCCGCTGCTCGGCGGCATCCGGCCGGGCGGTTCCCCTCCATGCACCTACGTGATCCGGCCGGACCACACGGTGGTCGTCGAATCCTCGCCGGCTCCGCCGGCATCGCGCCGGCCTCCGCCGGGGTCCGCCGCCTCGCGCACGCCCCGCGCGGGCTGCTGGCTGGAGCCTCCCCATCCCAGTCCGGCCCGTCTGAGCACGCTGCTGGCGTTCTCGCTGCCGTCGCCGGGCGCCGCGACCGTGACGGTCTACGACGTCGGAGGGCGTCGCGTGCGCTCGCTGCCGGGCGGACGTCACGAAGCGGGACGGGGGCGCGTGGAGTGGAACCTTCGAGACGATCGCGGCCAGCCGGTGCGCGCGGGGCTCTACTTCGTGCATCTCGCTCTCGAAGGCCGGACGCTGGGTACCACGCGGCTGGTCGTGCTGCCGTAGGCGAACGGGAGGTTCGCGGCGGCCCTGCGCGCGCCGCTGGCCTGTCGTGCACCGATGCCTTAGCGTCGGGCGAATGACCACCCCGATGCGCAGCGACGCGGGATTCCCGCCCGCACTCCGGCACTGAAATGTGCGGCATCGCCGGCATCTACCGGCTGGGCGGCGCGCCGGCGACGGACTCGCTCCGGGCGGAGGACCGCCGGGTGGTCGAAGCCATGCTGCGCGCCATCGAGTACCGAGGCCCCGACGATTCGGGTCTCGAGTCGCTCGGCCGGGCGACGCTCGGAGTTCGCCGGCTCTCGATCCTCGACGTGGAGGGCGGTCACCAGCCGATCAGCGACGTCGGCGAGCGGGTCTGGGCGAGCCAGAACGGCGAGCTCTACAACTTCCCGCAGTTGCGCGAGAGCCTGGCGCGTCGTCACCGGCTGCGGACGCGCACCGATACCGAGGTGCTGCCGCACCTGTGGCTCGATCACGGGCCGCGCGCCGTCGAGCACCTGCGCGGCATGTTCGCCTGCGCGATCTTCGACACACTCGACCAGACCCTGCTGCTGGCGCGCGACGCGCTCGGAGTGAAGCCGCTGTACTGGGCGCGCGTCGGCGAGAAGGTCCTGTACGCGTCGGAGATCAAGGCGCTGCTCTGCGACCCGCAGGTGCCGCGCGATCTCGACCCGGACGGCGTGGAACGCTACCTGGCGTGCGGTTTCGTCCCCGGCGAGGCGACCGTGCTGCGTGCGGTGCGAAAGCTCCGGCCCGGATGCCGGATGGTGCTGACGCCCTCCGGCATCCAGATCGAACGCTGGTGGCCGCTTCCCGACCTCGCCACCGACCCGAAGCTGGCCCACGCTCCGCTCGACGCTCTGGCCGACGAGACGGGCGCGCGGCTGGCGCGCTCGACCCGCGCGATGCTGCTGTCCGACCGCCCCGTGGGCATCCTGCTCTCGGGCGGGCTCGACTCGAGTCTCGTCGTGGCTTCGCTTCCCGAGGAGATCCGCCGCGAAACGCGGACCTTCTCGATCGGTTTCGAGTCGGGAGGGCATCACGACGAGCGTGGCTTCGCGCGCGAGGTCGCCCGGGTGCTCGGGACGCGCCACCACGAGAGCGTGGTCGCGCTCGATCCCGCGCAAACGCTGGCGCGGGTGGTGACGCTGCTGGACGAGCCGTGCGCCGACGCGGCCGCGGTGCCGGCGCACCTGGTGGCCCGGGCGGCCAGCGAGCACGTGACCGTGCTGCTCTCGGGGACGGGCGGCGACGAGTTGTTCGGCGGCTACCGCCGCCATCGCCTGCCTCAATGGCTGCGCCACCTCGCGCCGGTGCCGCGCGCGCTGGCTCGTGCGGGAGCCCGCCTGCTGGGCGACCGCGATCAGCACCGGGGCAGCGCCGGCGCGGAACGCCTCGTCCTGGTGCGCAAGCTTCTCGAGGCGCACGGCCGGGAGTCGTTCTTCGGCGCGTACCTTTCGACCTTCGAGCCGTGCGCGCCCGAGCGCTGGCACGAGGCGCTGCAGGCCGAACTCGAGCCGGGCGCGGTCGCGGCGCGGCTCGAAGCCGAGCTGTCCGCCGAGCTTGGCGGGCTTCCCCAGGATCAAGAGGCGCAGGCGTTGTGCGTGGACCGTCTCAGGTACCTGCCGGACGACCTGCTGCTCAAGGAAGATCGCATGACCATGGGCGCCTCGGTGGAGGGTCGCGTGCCCTTCCTGGACGAGGACCTGGTGCGCTTCGCTGCCGGACTTCCGCGGCACGCCCGCTTCGGTGATCCCGGCGGGAAGGCGGTGCTGCGCGCCCTCGCGCGCCGCGTCCTGCCGGCTCACCTGGCCTCGCGCCCCAAGCACGGGTTCTCGGTGCCCGTCGAGGACTGGCTGCGCGGTCCGCTCGCGACCCTCGCCGGCGACGTGTTCGCCTCCCCGGGCAGCGGTGTCTTCCGCATGCCGACCCTGCGCCGCTGGCAGGACGAGCACCGGCGGCGCCGCGACCGCTCGGGACCGCTGTGGGCGGCGCTCTGCTTCGAGCTCTGGTGGCGCGAGGTGGCGGGCGCGGACGCCGCGAAGCTGGCCCTCGCGGGCCGCCCCGAGGCGACCGCACGCACGGCGTCGGCGGTCCCGGTGCGCCGGTGAGCGGGTCGGGCGGATCGGCCGCGGCGCGACGCGGCTCCGAGCCGGCGCGGGCCGTGCGTGTGCTGCACGTCATCACCCGCATGATCGTGGGCGGTGCGCAGGAGAACACGATGCTCTCGTGCGCGCTGGTGGACCCCGTTCGTTTTCCGAGCGTGCTGCTCACCGGCCCGGAGACCGGTGTCGAGGGCGAGCTGCACGGCGAAGCGGCGGCCCGCGGGGTCACGGTCCGGGTGGAGCCGCACCTCGTACGCCGCCTGAGCCCCTGGCACGACCTTCGCGCCCTGTGGCGGATCTATCGCCTGCTGCGGCGCGAGCGCTTCGACGTCGTTCACACGCATTCCTCCAAGGCGGGCATCCTCGGGCGGCTGGCGGCGCGGCTGGCCGGCGTGCCCATCGTCGTCCACACGGTGCACGGCTGGAGCTTCAACGATCACCAGCCCCGGTACGTTCGCGCCCTCTACGTCCAGCTCGAGCGCTGGTGCGCTCCGCTGGCCTCGGCGCTGGTCGTGGTGGGCACACCCGACCAGGCCGCCGGTGTCGCGCTCGGCATCGGCCGGCCCGACCAGTACGAGCTGATCCGTTCGGGAATCGAGATCGAAGCGTATCGCGACGTGGCCCTGGATCGCGCCGGAGCGCGCGAACGGCTCGGGCTGCCCGCGGAGGCGTTCGTGTTCGGAAGCGTCGGACGCCTCGGCGAACAGAAGTCGCCTCTCGACCTGCTGCGGGCATTCGAGCGGGTGGCGGGAGCCTGTCCCGGCGCGCAGCTCGTGTACGTGGGAGACGGGCCCCAGCGGAATGCGCTGATCGCCGCGATCGAACGCGCCGGACTGGCCGGCCGGGTGCACCTCGCCGGGCTGCGGCGCGACGTTCCCGAGTTGCTGCGGGCGTTCGACGTGTTCGTGCTGGCCTCGCGCTGGGAGGGCCTGCCTCGGGTGTTTCCGCAGGCCATGGCGGCCGGGCTGCCGATCGTGGCGACGCGCGTGGACGGGGCGCCGGACGCGGTGATCCCGGGCGAGACGGGCTGGCTGGTCGAAGTCGGCGACGTCGAGGGGCTGGCGCGGCGCATGACCGAACTCGCGAACGACGGCGGGACGGCAGCGCGCATGGGCGCTGCCGGCCGTGCGCGCGTGGACCCGTTTTCGGCGACGCGCATGGTCCGCCAGCTCGAGGCCCTCTACACGCGCCTGGCGGAGGAGCGGTGGCCCGGGTGATTCGGCTGACCTTCCTGCTGGCGCTCTTCGCCGGCGTGGTGGCGATGGCGATCCGGCCGGAGCCGGCGCCGCGCAAGCGCCTGATCGAGTTCGGCTGGGATTCACCCGACCCGCACTTCATGCGAACGCACATCGCCGAACTGCAGGCGAGCCCGTTCGACGGTTGCGTCTTCCACGTTCCCTACTTCGAGCCCGGCGGGCGGACCGGCGACTTCACGTGGGAGCTGTGGGGGCGGCGCCGCTTCACCCGCGCCGAGCTCGACTCGGCCCGCAGGGACCTGCTCGCCACGCGGTTCGGCAGGTTTCGCGACAACTTCCTGCGTGTGAACACCACGCCCGGGAACCTCGACTGGTTCGAGGATCATTCCGCGGTCCTGTCCAACCTGGAGCTCGCGGCCTCGCTCGCGCGCGAGGCCGGAGCGCCGGGAGTGCTGCTCGATCCGGAGCAGTACCAGGGGCAGCTCTGGGATTACTCCGTGCAGCGGCGCGCCACCGGCAGGAACTGGGACCAGCTCGCGGCCCAGGTGCGGCGGCGCGGCGCCGAGGTCATGCGGGCGCTCGAACGCGGATATCCCGGACTCACCGTGTTCATGACCTTCGCCTACTCGCTGCCGCTGCACGAGACGATCGGCGGGCGCGGCGCGCTGACCGGGGCGCACAACGGCCTGCTCGCGCCGTTCCTGGACGGCATGCTGGAGGCCGCCCGCGACAGCACCCGGATCGTGGACGGCCACGAGCTTTCCTACTCCTACCGCGATCCCGCCCGCTTCGCGGCCCAGGCGGACAGCATGAGGCGGGGGGTGCTTCGCCTGGTCGCGGACCCGGCGCGCTACCGGCGGCGGATGTCAGTGGGGTTCGGCATCTGGCTGGACTTCGACTCGCCGCGTACGCCCTGGCAACCCGCGGAAGTGTCGCGGAACTACTTCACACCCGAGTCCTTCGGGCGCGCCGTGCAGGCGGCATTGGACAACGCGGACGAATACGTGTGGATCTACGGAGAAAAGCCGCGCTGGTGGACCGTGCAGGGCCGGCCCCAGGACGTGCCCGCGGCCTACGACTCGGTGCTGCGCGCGGTACGGCGCTGAGCGCCCGGCGCCTCCCGTGTCGCGGCCGTTGACCCTTTCCGGAGTCCTCCGGCACACTCCGCGACCCGAAGTTCCCCGCGACGGAGCCCCTCGATGAGCGACACGAGTTCAACCCCGGTGGTGGGCATCGTCCTCCTGAACTGGAGGAACTACCCGGCATCGAGCCGGTGTCTCGAGTCCCTCGCGCGGATCACCTACCCGGCGGCGCGGACCTACCTGGTGGACAACGCCTCCGCGGACGGCTCGATGGAACGCCTGACCGCCGAGTTCGCGAACCGTGGGATCGAGTTCCTGTGGAACGACGCGAACCTCGGCTTCGCGGCGGGCTGCAACGTCGGTGTCCGTCGCGCGCTCGCCGACGGCTGCGGGTACGTGCTCCTGCTCAACAACGACTGCGTGGTGGATCGCCCCGACTTTCTCGAGCACGGAGTGGCCGCGGCGGAGGCCGACCCGCGTGTCGGAATCGTCGGCGGCAAGATCCTGTTCTTCCCCGACACGACCCGGATCTGGAGCACCGGCGGCTGGATCGGACGCTGGGGAGACGAGCACCACGTCGGCCACGGCGAGACCGATCGCGGGCAATACGACACCGCGGCCGACCGGACGTTCATCTCCGGTGCGCTCATGCTGATCCGGCGTCGGGTGCTCGAGCGGCTCGGCGAGCTGCCCGAGGCGTACTTCTTCGGCAAGGAGGAGTGGGAGTACTCCACGCGCGCCATCAGGGCCGGCTTCGTGCTGCGCTACGAGCCTTCGTTCCGCGTGCTGCACGAAGCGAGCGATTCGCACGAGTGGACGGATCCGACCTACGTCTACAACGGCACGCTCTCGAAGGTGCTCTATCGTCGCCGCAATCTCTCGGCGCCGGCGTTCGCGCTGTGGTGGGCGGTGTTTCGCGCCTATCTCGAATTCCTCCTGCCGTTGCGTCACGCGCTCCAGCGCGGCCGCTTCCTGAAAGGCATGCCGTTCACGACCCTGCGTGCGGCGATGCGGTCGGCGGTGCGCGACGTGCCGGGCTGCGAGAAGGTGACGCTCGAGATGCTCGAGCGCTTTCGGCGCGACTCGGGACTGGTGACGTCGCCGCCCGGCCGGGCCGCCGGCGCGACCGAACGCGCCTGACGCACTTCGTTGGGGCCGCGACCCCCGGGGCGCGACCCTGGTTCCGGCAACGCGGGACGCGCCGGTTCTTGACGCCGGATTCGAGCGGCCCGTACTGTCCGCCGGCTCGGGCGGCCGCCTCATGGCCCTGATGCCGACGGTGCCGCACGCACCACGACCCTCCACGAGCCTCAGGATGCGGCAGACGCTCAACGAACTGCTCAGCCCCGAACTGCGAAGCTACTTCACCGCGGTGCGCGCTCACCTGCGGGGCGTCGTGTATTTCGTCGCCGGAGTCACGGTGGTCGCCGCGGCCGTCGCCCTGCTGCTGCCCCAGTGGTACCAGAGCGACTCCAGCGTGCTGCCACCCATGGAAGGCGCCGACAGTTTCGGGACCATGGCCAGCCTCGTCCAGAACGCCGCACTCAGCAAGATCGGGCTCCTGAGCACGCAGAGTCCCAGCGATCTCGCCGCCGAGATCCTGCGCAGCCGGCGGCTTCGCGAAGACCTCGTCAGGACGTTCGACCTGCAGAGCGTCTACGGGGCGAAGAACATGGACGTCGCCCTTCGCAAGCTTGGCCAGCACGTGCGCGTCGAAGTGGACAAGGCGGGCGTCGTGCACGTCGGCGTCGAGGATCGCCAGGCCACCCGTGCGGCGGACATGGCGAACCACCTCGTGGCCGGGCTCGACCGGTTCAATCGCGAGACGTACAGCACGCGCGCCAAACGCGTGCGCCTGTTCCTGGAAGAGCGTCTCGCGGATGTCTCGCGGCGCATGAACGAAGCCGAGGCCTCGCTCACGGCGTACGAGCGCACGCACAAGGTCGTGACCACCACCGAGTCCGCGGGCGTGAGCGGCCTCGCCGGCATCATGGCCGAACGCCTGAACCTCCAGGTCCGCCGCGCCTACGTCGCCAGCTTCAGCCGTGAGGACAGTCCGGCCCTGCAGGAGATCGACTCCGAAATGAGGGCGTTCGAGCGGGAACTGGCCAAGATGCCCGCGCTCAAGCAGGAGGGCGCCCGCCTGGCGCTCGACGCGGAGCTCCAGCGGCGGCTGTTCTCCCTCATCACCGCGCAGTACGAGGACGCGCGCGTCCAGGAAGCCCGCGACACGCCCACGATCACGGTGCTGGATCCGGCACGGCCCGCCCAGATGCGGGCCCGCCCCAGACGGTCGCTGATCGTCGCCGTGGCGACCCTCGTGTCGTCCGTGCTCGCGCTCGGCTGGGTATGGATCGAACGGCGTCGGGCGACGACCGCCTGAGAGGCCGGCGGTGAGCGACGTCCGCGTGGACCGGCCCGGCCCGCGGATCGCGGTTCCGCTGTGGCTGCTGGGTGCCGGCTTCGCCCTGATCAACGCGATCGGGCTCGGTGATCCTTCGCCCGGGAACCGCCTGCTGTTCGGCGCGGCGCTGGGGGTGGCGGTGCTCATCGCGACCGTGCTCGCCCCGTTCGCCGGATTCCTCGTGCTCTCCCTGTCCTGCGTCGTGAGCGTGGTCGTGTCGGTCGGCTCCGGCGAGCGGAACGTCATGCCGTTCGACGTGCTGCTCTTTCCATTGATCGTGGCGACCGTCCGGGAATGGATGCGGCGGCGGTCGCTTCCGATCGCGCAGCTCGACGCACGCTCCGCCGAGCTGGCGGGAACCGTTCGCCGGTTCACGCGATCGGCATGGCTCTACGTCGGCGCGGCCGCCGCCTCGCTGCTGGTCACGGTGTGGATGGGGGAGGCCGCCGGAGCGTTCGATTCGGCCCTCAAGCTCGGGCGGGTCGTGGAAGGCATGCTGGTCTTCGGGATCGGGCTCGCGACGATTCACAACGAACGCGATCTCGGCCGCGTGATCGGGGCCCTCGTCGTCGGGATGCTGCTGCTGGCCGCGGTGAACCTGGCGGGTTTCACCATGGCGCCGATCACCGCGGACAACACGCTCCGGCGCGCGGGCATGACCTGGTTCGTCAACGAGCCGGGCTGGTCCATCGGCGACCCGAACGAGGCCGGCATCGGCCTGCTGCTCGTCTGGGTCGTGCTCCTCGCCTGGCAGAGCCGCCGGGCGACCGCCTGGGGCTGGATCATGATGGCGCTGACGCTGGTCTTCATGTTCCTCACCCAGTCACGCAGCGGGCTGCTCGCCTGGTTCATGTTCACCCTGCTCACCTGGAGACGGATGCCGCGCCGGTTCCTCGTGACGGCGGCCGTCGGGATCCTGATCGTGGCGCCGTTCGTGGCGACCATCTGGTGGGAGCGAATGGCCCGCACGGTGTCGGCCGACCGTGGATCCTTCGAGGTCTACACGTCGCTGGTGCGGGTCTATGGCTGGTTCAGCGCCGGGCGCATGTTCCTTTCCCACCCGATCACCGGGGTGGGCTACCTCGGCTTCCGGCATTTCAGCGACCGCTTCAACGAGCTCGGCATCATGCTCGGTACCTGCGAGAACATGTACCTCGAGGTCGCCACGGGCATGGGGATCATCGGCATCGTCGTGTTCGCGCGCCTGTTCTGGCGGACGCTGAACCTTTCCGACGTGGTGGCCCGGCATGCCCCGCCCGATTCCTTCGCCGCGGCGCTCGCCCGCCTGCACAAGCCCTACTTCATCGCCCTGGCCATCTCGAACCTGACGGGCGACAACTGGGTCGGCCTCGCCGGGATCTCGCAGCTCGCCCTGTGGTGCCTGCTGCTGGTTCGTGCCGGGCAGCTCTCGCTTCGTCCCCGGGAACCCGCGTGAGCGGGGCGCCGGCGGGCCGATCGGCGGGAAGCGGATCGTGAGCGCACCCATCCGGGTCGCCCATGTGGTGGCGACCGTCGGTCGCTCCGGGGTCGAGTCCTTCCTGCTGACGCTGCTGCCTTCGCTGCGGCACGAGGGAGTGGCCGCGACGTTGTTCGTGCCCGGCGAGGGGAATCTGACGACGAAGCTGCGGGCCCGGGGCGTCCCGGTCGAGCACGGCGCTCCGGTTCGAAAGCTCGACCTGCGCGCGGCTTCGCGCCTTGCCGCGGCGTGGCGGGGGCGGTTCGATCTGGTTCACGCGCACGGCCCGCGCGCCGCGTTCTGGGCCGAGCGTGCCGCGCGCAGGGCGGACCTGCCCTTCGTGCTGACCGTCCACGAGCTTCGCTGGCAGAGCCTGCCGCGGGGACCGCGGCGCTCGGCATGGGTGTGGCTCGAATCGCGCGACATGCGCCGCGCCCGGGTGCTGACGACCGTCTCCGACGCCGCCCGGGGCGGCCTCGTCGCCTTCGATCCGTCGCTCGCACCGCGCATCGCGGTGGTTCATGCGGCGACCCCGCTGGCGCTGGACGGTGGCCCCGCCAGGATGGCCGCCCCATTCGTCCGTGGAGGTGCGATGCGCCTCGTCACCGTGGGCCGGTTCGGACCCGGAAAAGGTCAGGAGGTGCTGTTCGAGTCCCTCGCGCTCGCCCTGCAGGGGGGCCTCGACTTCGAGCTCGCGATCGTCGGACACGGACCCGGTGAAGCCGGCCTCCGGTCGCTCGCCTCCCGCCTGGGGATCGCCGACCGTCTGCGCTGGCACGGGCCGGACGCCGACGTCGCGGGACATCTGGCCGATGCGGATGTGTTCGTCACCACGACCCGCGCCGAAACGTTCGGCATCGCGGTGCTCGAGGCGATGCTCGTCGGGTTGCCCGTGCTCGCGACGGCGGTGGGCAGTCTGCCCGAGGTGGTGGAGGACGGCCGGACCGGGCAGCTCGTTCCCTTCGAGCCGGAGGCCACGCTCGCGCACCGAGTCGCGCGCGAACTGCTCGAGTGGAACGCGGAGCGGGCGCTGGCGCGCGAGCGCGGCGCCGCCGGGGCGAGGCGGGCGCGCGAGCGCTTCTCGCCGGAAGCCCTGGCGCGGGGGATGGCACGCGTCTACCGCGAGACGCTGGCCGCGGCCGGGTCCGTCACCCGCGACGGTCCCTGATCCTCCCGGGCACAAGGCCGGTCCGTCCGGAGCTCGCATGCGATTTCCGAAAGGAGGGCCGCCCTTGCCGGGAGCGCGCTTACCGCCGCACGGCCCATTGACTTCGCCCGCCGGGCTTCCGTACCCTGCGTCGCGATTGAATGCAACGCGGCCCACGCTGCCCCCCGCGTGCCCGGCCCTGTCCGGTGCGTCCGGCTGGCCCGCGCGCCGTTGCACCGACATGAAGGGACGAACATGAAGATCCTGGTCACAGGAGGTGCCGGCTTCATCGGTTCGCATCTTTCGGAAGAGTTGCTGGGACGCGGACACGAAGTCTGGGCCCTGGACGACCTTTCGACCGGCCGAATCGAAAACCTCGAGTCCTTCCGGCACAATCCGCGCTTCCGCTTCCTCGAAGGCGACGTCATGGACTCCCCGCTCGTCCACGGGCTCGTCGCCCAGTGCGAGCAGGTGCATCACCTGGCGGCGGCGGTCGGCGTCAAGTACGTGCTCGAGAACCCGCTCAAGTCGCTGATCACGAACATCCGCGGCACCGAGGTGGTGCTGGAAGCCTGTGCCGAACACCGGCGCAAGGTGCTCATCGCCTCGAGCAGCGAGGTTTACGGCAAGGGCGCCACGGTGCCGTTCTCGGAGGACGACGACCGGCTGATGGGCCCGACGCACAAGCTCCGCTGGTCCTACGCGGCGGGCAAGACGGTGGACGAGAGCCTCGCGCAGGCCTACTACCAGCAGCACTCGCTGCCGGTGGTGATCGTGCGCTGTTTCAACACCTGCGGTCCGCGGCAGTCGGCGGCCTACGGCATGGTGATCCCGTCCATGGTGCAGCGGGCGCTCACGGGCCAGCCGATCCTGGTCTTCGGCGACGGCCAGCAGTCGCGCTGCTTCTCGGCGGTGCACGACGTGGTGCGCGGCATGCTGCTGCTCGCGGAAACGCCCGAGGCGGACGGCGAGGTGTTCAACATCGGCTCGGACGAGGAAATCACGGTCTTCGAGCTGGCCCAGCGCATCAAGCGCCTGTGCCGGAGTGATTCGGACATCGAGCTGATGCCTTACGACCGCGTGTACGGGCAGTCGTACGAGGACATGCGCCGGCGGGTGCCGGACCTGCGGAAGATCCGGCGTTTCACCGGCTACCGTCCGCAGTACTCGCTCGACATGCTGCTCGAGACGACCATCCGCGACCACTGCGAGCAGATGCGGATTCCCTGCCCGGTGGGCGTCGCGACGGCCTGACGCCGTCCGACCCGTGGCCGTCTTCCCGCTGGGCGCGTTCCCGATCGCCCTGCTGGTGTCCTTCGCGGCGATGCCGCTCGTCGTCCGCCTCGCGTGGGCGACCGGCTATCTCGACCACCCCGAGGCGCGCAAGCTGCACACCTCGGCGACCGCGCTGCTCGGCGGCGCGGGGGTGTTCGCGGTGGCGCTGGCCGTTTGGGGCGCGGCGATGGCGGTCATGCCGCACACACCGTCGGACTGGGAGGCCTACTACCTGCTGTTCGGCGCGGGCATCGCGCTCGGGCTGGGCCTGTGGGACGACCGCTTCGGCATGTCGCCGCAGATCAAGATGCTGGGGCAGGCCGCGGCCGCGACCATGATCATCGCGGGCGGCGCGGTGCCGGAACTGGGCCTGCCGGCGGGCGTCGAGGGCATTCTCGCGCTGGTGGCGCTGGTGGCGCTCATGAACGCCGTGAACTTCCTCGACAACATGAACGGCATGGTGGGCGGCCTCGCGGCGATCGCGCTGCTGGGCTTCGCCTGGACCAGCTTCGAGCGGGGGGCGAACGGCGTCGCGGCGGCCCAGCTGGCGCTGGCGGGGGCCTGCCTGGGGTTCCTGCCGCACAACTTCCCGAGGGCGCGGCTGTTCCTGGGCGACGCGGGAAGCCTGCTCTTGGGTTATAGTCTCGGCGCTTCGGCCCTGCTGGCGATGAAGTCCGCGCCCGCGGGCTGGGGCCAGGCCGGCCCGGCGATCATGCTGGCGTACCCGGCGTTCGATCTCGTCTTCGTGGTCGTCACCCGGGTGCGTGACGGCCGCCCGGTGCAGCAGGGCGGCAAGGACCACAGCAACCACCGACTCGCGAGTGTCCTCCAATGTCCGATTCGAACCGTCCTGATGATCTGGCTCAGTGGGGCCGTCCTATGCGCCGCCGGAATCGCTACGCTGCGCCTCAATCGGCCGATCCCAACGCTCCTCCTGTCGGTCCCGTTGACGATCCTGCTCTTCTGGAGCGGGCTGCGACTATCGTCCGTGCCGATCGCCCGGCCGTCCCCGCCGGCGAGGTGATCGGCGCCCCGCGCCCGGCGCGGCAGCGCATCCAGCAGGAGCCGGACGACCTCGACTTCCAGCTTCGCGACCTCGTCGGCTTCATGGCGAAGGGTCTGGTGGATCATCCGGGCGACGTGGTCGTCGAGATCCTCTCGGCGGGCGACGACGGCGTGCTCGAGCTGCACGTGAACCCGGACGATCTCGGGCACGTGATCGGCAAGCAGGGGCGCACCGCGCGCTCGCTGCGCCTGGCGCTCGGCGCGGCGGCGGGACGCATCGACCGCCGCATGACGCTCGAGATTGCCGACTAGGCTGGTCTTCCTCGGCCGCGTCGGTCGGACGCACGGCGTGGCGGGTGAGGTGTACGTGGATCGCACGTCGCTCGGGCCCGAGGCATGGCTGGCGGTGGGCCGGCTCGAGTGGCGCGGCCGCGGCGGGCAGGCGCGGCGCCTGGATCTCGAGGCCATGCGCCCGACGCACGACCGGCTGCTCGCGACCTTCCGGGGCGTCGGCGATCGCGAATCGGCGGCCGGGCTGACCAACGGCGAGCTGTGGGGCGACGCGGACCGGCTGCCCGATCCCGGCCCGGGCGTGGCGTACACGTTCCAGCTCGTCGGCCTGCGCGTGGTGGGGACGGACGGCGCCGAGCTCGGCGTGGTGCGGGACCTGTCGTTCGCGGGAGCCCAGCCCCTCTACGTCGTCGAGCACGGGGGCCGCGAGCGGTTGCTGCCGGCCTACGAACCGTTCCTCAAGCGGGTGGATCTCGACGCCGGCGTCATCACGGTCGAGCTGCCGCCCGGTCTGCTGGAGATCTGACGGTCGTGCGGGTGACGATCGTCACCATCTTCCCGGAATGGTTCACGAGCCCGTTCGCCGAGGGCATGATCCGCGTCGCCCGCGAGGCCGGACGGCTCGAGCTCGAGGTCGTGAACCTGCGCGCGTTCACGGACGACGCGCACCAGAGCGTGGACGACGCGCCGTTCGGCGGCGGACCGGGCATGATCCTGAAGATCGAGCCGGTGGACCGTGCGCTGCGCGCGCTGGCGCTGCCGCCCAGGGGCGGGCGGCCGGCCGGGACGAAGGTCGCGCTCACCTCGCCGCAGGGCCCGCGATTCACGCAGGAGACGGCGATCGCCTGGGCGGCGCTCGAGCACCTCGTGCTCGTCTGCGGACGCTACAAGGGCGTGGACGAGCGCGTCGCACGCCACCTCGCGGACGAGGAGTTCTCGGTCGGCGACTTCGTGCTCTCGGGCGGCGAGCCGGCGGCGCTGTGCGTGGTGGACGCGGTGGCGCGGCTGCAGGAAGGCGTCGTGGGCACGTTCGACTCGGTCGAGAGCGACTCGTTCCATTCCGGTCTGCTCGACTGCGACTACTACACGCGGCCGGCGGACTACGGCGGCTGGAAGGTGCCCGAGGTGCTGCTCTCCGGGCACCACGCGCAAATCGCGAAGGCGCGCCGCGAGGAGGCGCTGCGGCGCACGCTCGAGCGCCGGCCCGACCTGCTCGAGACGGCGGCGCTGACCGACGAGGACCGCAGGGTCCTGCGGCGGCTCGCGCGCGGGAAGGACCCCGGGGCGTGAGCGCGCGCGCGCAGGGAAGCGCGGCGGGCGTCGCGACGCGGCCGGCCGGGCCGCTCGTCGCGGCGGCGGGTGCGGCGTTCGTGCTGTTCGCCTTCGTGCTGCCGGGCTCGATCGCGCCGATGGGAATCGGCGCGGGGCTGTGCGGCGCGCTGACGATCGCGGCGATCGCCAGCGGACGGGCGCGCTGGCCGTACACGCCGGTGAACCTCGCCTGGCTCGGCTGGCTGCTCGCGCTGCTGCTGGCGGCGGTGTTCGCGGTGGACCGCGGCGCGAGCCTTCCGCGGCTCGGCAAGGGCTTCTTGCCGCTGCTCGTCGGGCTCGCGGCGCTGCACGGCGCCGACCGCCGAACGGGCGAGCGCGCGCTCGCGGCCTACCTCGCGGCGTCGGGAGTGGTGGCCGCGCTCGGCATCGGCCTGTGGCTCGCGCACGGCGCGAGTTTCGAGTCGCGCGCGCGCGGGCTCTCGGGCCACTACATGACCTTCGCCGGCCAGCTTCTGCTCGAGCTGCCGGTCGCGCTCGGCGTGGCGCTGCTCGCGCGCGGGAGGCGCTGGCGGCTGGGCGCGGCCGCGGTCGCGGTGGTCGGGCTGGTGGCCCTCGCGGCGACGTTCACGCGCAGCGCCTGGATCGGCCTGCTCGTCTCGGGCGCGGTGCTCCTCGGCGCGTGCGCGCCGCTCGGGCTCGTGGCGCTCGCGCTGCTGGCGGTCGCGGCCTGGTTCCTCACGCCCGGCACGCTGGGCGAGCGCGTTCGCAGCGTCTTCGATCCGGCGAACAAGTGGAACGAGGAGCGCATGCACATGTGGGACGCCGGGCTGCGCATGTTCCGCGACCATCCGCTGACGGGCGTGGGCCTGCAGGACCTGCACGCGCTCTACGACCGCTACCGCTCGCCGGCCGCGGTCGAGCGCGCGGGCCACCTGCACAACGTCGTCGTCCAGATCGCCGCGACGATGGGCGTGGTCGGGCTGGCGGCCTTCACCTGGCTGTACGGCTCGCTGGTCAGTGCCGCGTCCGCGGGGCTGCGGCCGCTGGTGAAGCGTCGCGGGCTCGCGGCCGGGCTCAAGCTCGGCGTCACCGCCGCGCTCGCGGGCTTCCTGGTCGCGGGCTTCTTCGAATGGAACTTCGGCGACGAGGAACTCCTCTACCCGCTGTTCACGCTCGTCGGCCTGGCGTGGGCGGCGGGCGCGTGGGACGGGCCGGAGGCCTGATGCGCGTCGCGCTGGTGCACGACTGGCTGACCGGAATGCGCGGCGGCGAGCGGGTGCTCGAGCGCGTCGCGCGGCTGTTTCCGCAGGCGCCGATCTTCACCCTCGTCTGGAACCGCGGCTCGGTGTCGGCCGAACTCGAAGCGCACCCGATCCGCACCTCCTTCCTGCAGGGCCTGCCCGGGGCGGCCCGGCACTACCGCAACTTCCTGCCGCTCTTCCCGCGGGCGATCGAGAGCTTCGACCTCTCGGGCTTCGACGCGGTGATCTCGACGAGCCACGCGGTCGCCAAGGGCGCGCGCGCGGGGCCCGGAGCGTTCCACCTCAGCTACATCTTCACGCCGATGCGCTACGTCTGGGATCTGGAGGACACCTATTTTCCGCCGGGACGCTTTCCGTGGCCGCTGTCGGCGTACGTGAAGCGCACGTGCGCGAGGTTGCGCGACTGGGACCGCCGCACCGCGGACCGCGCACACCTCCTGCTCGCGGACTCGGCGCACGTCGCCGGTCGCATTCGCCGCCACTGGGGACGCGACGCCGAGGTGGTGACGCCGCCGGTGGACGTGGACCGATTCACCGCGGGTACGGGCGCGCGCGAGCGCTACCTGCTCGCCGGGGCGTTCGCGCCTTACAAGCGCGGCGATCTCGCGCTCGCGGCGTGCGCGCGACTGGGGCGGCCGCTCACGGTCGCGGGCAGCGGGCAGGAGCGCGCGCGGCTCGAGCGGCTCGCACCGCCGGGCAGCGTGTTCCTCGGCTGGGTCGCCGAGGCCGGGATGCCGGGCCTTTACGCCTCGGCGCGCGCGCTGCTCTTTCCCGGCGAGGAGGACTTCGGGATCATGCCGGTCGAGGCGATGGCGAGCGGCACGCCGGTCGTCGCCTACGGGCGCGGCGGCGCGCTCGAAACGGTCGGTCGAGGCGCGGACGCCGCGGCGCTGGCGGAGGTCGCGGCCGGCGGCATCGCGCGCGTGCCGGGCGGCGTGCTCTTCGGCACGCAGTCGGCGGACTGTCTCGCGGCCGCGATCGCCTGCCTCGAAGCGACGCGCTTCGATCCGCACGAGCTGCGCGCGCTCGCCGCGCCGTTCGCCGCCGGCGTCTTCGACGAGCGCTTCCGCGCGGCGTTCGAGCGCGGGCTCGCCACACGGCGCGCGGGGGCGGCATGACGCGTGGCCCCGGCGGGGCGCGGACCGGCCCGGACGAACCTGGCGCCCGCCCTCGCGACACGCGGCCCGGCGCCGGCGGCGTGCGGCCCGACCACCGCACCGATCGGCAAGACCGGGCGATCCTCGCCGAGCTGGCCGCACATGCCCGCGCCGGCATGCCCGAGATGCTGCAGTTCGGAAGCCTCGCCTCGGCGCACCAGTACCTGCCGCTCTATCGGCTGTGGCGCCGGAACGTCCCCGCGGGCGCGGAGGTCCTGGACTGGGGCGCGGGCAACGGGCACTTCTCGTACTTCCTCGTCCGCGGCGGCTGGCGCGCGACGGGCTTTTCGTTCATGCCTTTCCTTTACGAGCCGTGGCTGCCGAAGGCGCCGGCGTACCGTTACGTGCCCGGCAGCGAGTCGGAGCCGGTGAAGCTGCCGTTCGCGGACGCCTCGTTCGACGCGGTCGCCTCGATCGGCGTGCTCGAGCACGTGCGCGAGACGGGCGGCAACGAGCCGGGCAGCCTCGGCGAGATCGCGCGCGTGCTGCGGTCCGGCGGCACGTTCGTCTGCTGGCACTTTCCCAACCGCTGGAGCTGGATTGACTCGATCGCCCGGCACGTGCCGGGCAAGCACCGGCACCTGTACCGATACACGCGGGGCGACATCCGGAAGCTGGTCGCGGACGCGGGCCTCGAGCTGCTCGAGACGCGGCGCTATGGCGTGATCCCGCGCAACAACGCCCACCGCCTCCTCGGGCCCGCGCGCGACGCGACGTGGGCCGCGAACCTTTGGGACGCGCTCGACGGCGCGCTGTCGTGGCCGCTCAACGGGATCGCGCAGAACCACTGCTTCGTGGCGCGCAGGCCGGTGGGCTGAGGCGGGCATGCTCCGGCGCATCGCGGCGCATTCGCTGCTCCTGCTGACGGGCGAGGGGATCTCGCGCGGGCTGACGTTCGTGACGACCGTCGTGCTCGCGCGCGTGCTCGGCCCCGAGGCCTTCGGCGTACTCGCGTTCGCGCAGGCGCTGCTCGGCTACACGCTGCTCGTCGGCGACGGCGGCCTCGCGACCCACGGCGTGCGGGCGGTGGCGAACGCGCCGGCCGAGGCGCGCGCCGCGTGGACGGGGCTCGCGACCGTGCGTCTCGCGCTCTCGACCGCGGCGCTGGCGATCGCGGTGCTCGCGGCGTTGGTGCTGCCGTCCGAGCCGCTCGTGCGCACCGTCGCGCTGGTGACGCTGGCCGCCGCGCTGCCCACCGCGCTCCTGCCCGACTGGACGCTGCGCGGGCTGCAGCGCATGGGCCGGGCCGCCGCGCTCAACGCCCTGCCCGCGGCGGTGACGCTGGGGCTCGTCCTGGCGTTCGTGCACGCACCGGGCGACGTCCCGCTCGCGGCGCTCGCGCGGACCGCCGGCGCCGCAGCCGCCGCGATCCTCGGCATGGTGTGGATGCGGCGCTGGCCGTTCACGCGCGCGGCGCAGCGGGAGGGGGCCGCGTGGCGGTCCGCGCACGGCGGCACGGTGCTGATGCGCGCCGGGGCCACGATCCTCGCCGCGAACCTGGCGGTGCTCGTCTACAACAGCGCCGACCAGCTCCTGCTCTTCGCGCTCGCCGACGAGCGCGCGGTCGGGCTCTACGGTGGCGCGTACCGTATCCTGCAGCTGCCCTTCGCGGCGTTCTACGCGCTCACGGCCGCCTCGCTGCCCGCGCTGAGCGCGGCGATGCGAGACGACCCGGCGGGCGCCCGCCGCACCGCCGCGCGGCTCGAGTGGCTGGGGCTCGCGGCCGGCGCCGCGCTCGCCGCGGCGCTCCTGTGGGTGCGCGCCCCGCTCCTGCAGGCGCTCTACGGTCCGGGGTATGCTGCCGCAGCGCCCGCGCTCGGGGTGCTCGCGCTCGCGATCCCGCTCGATTTCGCGGTGTCCGTGCGCGGTCTCGCGGCGATCGCGGCCGGGCGGGAGCGCACGAACCTGGTTCTCGCGGCGATCGGTGCCGCCGCGAACGTGGCCGCGAACCTCGTGCTCATTCCGCGCGCGGGGATCGTCGGGGCCGCGTGGGCGACGGTCGGCACCTACGTGGTGCTCTACCTGCTCTATCGGGCGTTCCTCGATCCGGGGGAGAAGCGATGACAGGCCGGTTCCGCGAGCGCCTCTATGGCGCGTACTACAGCACCACCTTCGCGCGCGCGAACCCCGCCACGGACGCGGACTACCGCATGCGCGCGCGCATCCTGCGGCAGGTCCTGCTGCCGCACCTGCCGGCGTCGCGGGACGCCCGCCTCCTCGATCTCGCCTGCGGCAACGGCTACGCGGTGCACATGCTGCGCGAGGCCGGCTACACGAATGTCCGGGGCGTGGACCTGAGCGGCGAGCAGGTTGCGCTCGCCCGGCGGCGGGGCCTGCCGGTCGAAGAGGGCGACGCGTTCCGCACGCTCGAGGGCGAATCGGCGAGCTGCGACGCGATCCTCGCGCTCGACTTCATCGAGCACCTCGACCGCGACGAACTGCTCGCGTTCTTCGACCTCGCCCGCAAGGCGCTGCGCCCCGGCGGGCGGCTGGTCGTGAAGACGGCGAACGCCAACTCCCCGATCGCGACGCGCCTGCGCTGGGGCGACCTCACGCACGAACAGCTGTTCACCGAGAACTCGCTGCGCGCGGCGTTCCAGGTCTGCGCGCTCAAGCCCCTGTTCATCGGCGGCCAGCGCTACCGGCCGTTCACGGTGGGGGGTTGGGCGCGGCTCGCGGTGGCGAGCGTCGGGCGCTGGCTGTGGGGCATGTACCTGATCGCCGACCTGGGCCGCGAGGGCGTCGGCGTGCCGACCGAGTTCGACCTCGTCGGCGTGGCCGAGCCCGCCTGAGCCGCGAGCGGCCCGTGCGCGTCTGCTGGGTGCTGACCGATCTCTCGGGCGGCGGAGCCGAACGCCTGCCGCTCCGGCTCGCGCCGGCGCTCACGCGCGCCGCGCTCGAGATCGTGCTGCTCAAGGACCGCGTCGAGCACGACGTGCCCTCCGGTGTGACGGTGCGCACGCTCGGGCCGGCGCGTCGCTCCCTCGCGTCCGGCGCGCCGCGCCTGGTCGCGGGCCTGCGCCACGCGGCGAGAGGCGCGGACCTCGTGGTCGGCGGGCTGGAACTGGACGCGACCTGCTTCGCGGTGGCGTGCGCGGCGCTGGCGCGCCGCCCGGTCGTGGCGGTGGTGCACACCGACCTCGAGCGGACCTACGCCCACTTCCGCCTGCCGGGCGCGCAATGGTGGGTCTACGGCCGCGCGCTCGCCGCCTGCCGCCGCGTCGTCGCCGTCTCGCCCGAGGCGCTCGCCGCGGCGCGGCGACTCGGCGTGCCGGACGAGCGGCTGGTCGAGATCCCGAACCCCGCGCCACCCGCGCCGCTCGCCGCCCGCTCCCCGCGCGTCGCCGGCCAGCCGTTCAGGTTGCTCGCGGTCGGCCGGCTCGTTCCCGAGAAGGCGCACGATCTGCTGCTCGAGGCGCTCGCCCGCGTCGCGGATCGTTCGATTTCGCTCACGCTACTCGGCGACGGGCCGCTCCGGGCCGCACTCGAGGGGCAGGCCGCGAGCCTCGGGCTCGGCGGGCGCGTCCGGTTCGCGGGCTTCGTTCGCGACCCCGCGCCCGAGATGGCTCGCGCGCATGCGTGGGTGCTGACCTCGCCGGCCGAAGGCCTGCCGCTCGCGCTGCTCGAAGCGATGCAGGCGGGACTGCCGATCCTTTCGACGCGCTGCGGCCGCGCGGTCGAAGGCCTGCTCGAGGGCGAGCCGACTGCGGGCGTGCTGGTGGATGCGGGCGACGCGGCGGCGCTGGCCGCCGCGATCGACGCGCTCGCCGCCGACGAGCCGCGCGCGGCGGCGCTCGGCGCGGCGGGCCGCGAACGGGTGCGCCCGTTCACGCCCGATGCCCTCGCGCCGCGGTGGGAGCAGGTCTTCGAGGAGGCCGTGCGATGACCGGGGCGCAGCGCATCAGTGCGATCGTGCCGTCGCTGGACCGCCCGGACTGGCTGGCGCGCTCGCTCGCCGCCCTGGCGGCGGCGCAGCCGGGCTTCCACGAGGTCGTCGTCGCGGACCAGTCGCGCGGACCCGAGGCGCGGGAGTTGTGCGAACGCTTCGGGGCGCGCCACCTGGGACTCGCCGAACGCGGTCTGTCGCGCGCGCGCAACGCCGCGCTGCAGGTCGTGACCGGCGACTGGGTGGCGTTCCCGGACGACGATGCGACCGTCGCGCCCGACTTCGTCGCGGCGTTCGCCCGCGCCATCGCGCATTCGCCCGGGGCGGCTTTCGTCTGCGGCCACGTGACCTACCCCTCGGGCCGGACGATGCAGCCGGGCATGGACGGCCGGGCGCGCCCGCTCGCGGACGTCGAGGACGTCCTGCGCACCGCAGTTAGTCCCGGGCTGGTCGTGCGCCGCGAGGCGGTCGAGCGCGCGGGCGGCTTCGACGAGCGCCTGGGCGTCGGCGCCGAGTACCCGAGCGGAGAGGAGTCCGACCTGCTGATCCGCCTTCTCGCGAGCGGTGAGACCGGCGCGTACGCTCCCGAGGTGCGCGTGGACCATCCCGACCCGTTCGAGATCCGCGACGACGCCGGTGCTCTGCGCCGCATGAGCTCCTACGGCCGCGGCTGGGGCGCGCTGTTCGCCAAGCACTCGCGGGGCCCCGACGGCGATCGCTTCGCGCGCCTGCAGCGCCGCTACGAGCGGCGGGCATGGCTCGCGGCGGTCGCGTTCGCGCTGCGCCTCGACCTGCTGCGCATGCGCGAGTACGCCGCCGCCCATCGCGGCCGCCGCGAAGGGTGGCGCGACTGGCTGGCGAGGGAGGGGCGCACATGAACGTCGCGCTCGACGCCCGCAAGCTGTTCGACGGCGGCATCGGCACGTACATCCGCGGCGTGCTCGGGGCGCTCGCGCGCGACGTCCGCGGCGACGCGTTCACGGCGCTCGTGGACCCGCGGGACGCCGGCCGGGTCGCCTGGTCGGGTCCGGTGGCCGAGCGGACCGCGAGCGCGGGCAAGTACGGGCTCTCCGAGCACTGGGTCGTGCCGCGCGAAGCGCGCGCCGCCGGCGCGAAGGTGCTGCACGCCCCGCATTACACGCTGCCGCTGCTCTGGAACGGACCCGCCGTGGTCACGATCCACGACCTGATCCACCTGCGCTTCCCGCAGTTTCACCCGCCGGGCGCCGCGCTCTACGCACGCGTCGTCGCGGGCGCCGCGGTGGCGCGCGCGCGCGTGGTGCTGGCCGATTCGGAGTTCACGCGCGAGGACGTGATCGAGCTGCTCGGCGCGAATCCCGACCAGGTCCGCGTGGCCTATCTCGCCGCGCCCGAAGGCCTGGCCGCGCCGCCGCCCGGGGCGGTCGCGGCGTTCCGCGCCGCGCGCGGGCTGCCCGCCGACTACGTCCTGTATGTCGGCGCCCGCAAACGCCACAAGAACCTCGGGCTGCTCTTGCGGGCATGGGCGGCGATGCGCGGGAGCGAACGCCCACCGCTCGTCCTGTCCGGCGCGCCGTGGCCCGCGGACGACCGGCACGCGCACCTCGCGGCGGCGCTGGGCGTCGCGAAGCACGTGCACTTCGCCGGCGAGTCGCGCGACGACGGGTCGCTCGCCGCGCTCTACGCCGGCGCGGCGCTCTACGCGCACCCGGCGCTGTGCGAAGGCTTCGGCCTGCCGCCGCTCGAGGCCATGGCCTGCGGCACGCCGGTGCTCTCGAGCGACGCCGGCTCGCTCCCCGAAGTGGTCGGCGACGCCGCCCAGCTGCTTCCGCCGCGCGACCCGGCGGCCTGGGCGCATGCGATCACGAGCCTGCTCGGCAGCCCCTCGCGCCGCGACGGCCTGGTCGCCCGCGGCCGCGAGCGCGTGAAGCGCTTCTCATGGGCGAAAACCGCCGAAGCCGCCCGCGCCGCCTACCACGCGGCGGCGGCGGAGTAGGCGACCGCACCCGCGAAAGCCCCGGGCGGCTCGCGATGCAGGCGACCGCACTCGCGAAAGCCCCGGGCGGCCCGCGATGCAGGCGAACGCGGTGCGTCCGAGGAGCCGCGAAGCCAGGGATGGCGGGAGCGGCGACTGGATGCAGCGAGAGCGAGGCAGGATGCCGAGCCGAGCGGGCCGCGTTCGCCTGCATCGCGGGCCGCCCGGGGCGCCCGCCGCGAGCCGGTGCCCGCCGCGAGCCGGTGCCCGTCGCGAACCGGCACCGTCGCGAACCGGCACCGTCGCGAACCGGCACCGTCGCGAGCCGGCACCGTCGCGAGCCGCCTCAGTACGCCGACGCGTCGCGGAACACGCGCACGACCGTCAGCAGCAGGATCCGCACGTCGAACCACAGCGACCAGTGCTGGACGTAGAACAGGTCGTACTCGATGCGCCGCGCCAGCGGCGTGTCGCCGCGCAGGCCATTGACCTGCGCCCAGCCCGTCATGCCCGCCTTCACGTGGTGCCGCAGCATGTAGCGCGGGATCGAGCCGCGGAAGTCCTCGACGAAACGCGGCTGCTCCGGCCGCGGTCCCACCAGGCTCATGTCGCCGGCGAACACGTTCCACAGCTGCGGCAGTTCGTCGAGCGACAGCTTGCGCAGCCACGCGCCCAGCTTCGTGCGCCGCGGGTCGTCCTTCGTCGTCCACGCGACACCGGCCGCCTCGGCGTCCACTCGCATGCTGCGGAACTTGAGCATGCGGAAGCGCCGCCCGTTCATGCCGACGCGTTCCTGCGCGTAGAAGACCGGACCCGGTGAATCCAGCCGGACCAGGATCGCGAGCAGCAGAAGGACGGGGGAGAGCAGCACCAGCCCGAGCCCCGAGCCGGCGAGGTCGAACGCGCGCTTCACGACCGCGTTCCAGCCCTGCTCGGGGCTGTCGGTGACGAGCACCACCGGCAGCCCGTCGAAGTCCTCGACGCTGGGGTTCAGCCGGAACGCGCTCGTCAGGTCGGGCACGAGCCGCACCGAGGCCGTCGAGTCGGCGAGCAGCCGGAGCGCCTCCTCCTCGGCCTGCCACTCGGGCCGCGCGAGCGCCAGGTAGATGAGCTCCGCGCCCTCCTCGCCGGCCAGGCGCGGCAGGTCGGCGATCGCGCCGAGCACCTTCGCGCCGTGGACGGTCTCGCCGACCTGCGCGGCGTCGGCGGCGACGAGCCCGTGCACGCGCAGTCCGAAGTCGGCGTGCCGGCGGATCTTCTCGAGCACGATCCCGGCGAGCTCGCCGGTGCCCACGACCAGCACGTGCCGCAGGTTGTGGCCGCTCTTGCGCAGCGCGCGCAGCACAAGCCGGAGGACGACCCGGCTCGCGCACAGCACGAGCGATCCCACCACGAAGAAAATGGCGATGACGAGACGCGACAGCTCGCCGCGCGACAGGTAGGAGCCGATCGCCGCGAGCGCGCTGATGACCAGCATGGACTGGACCAGCGACAGCAGCTCGGACCCGAGCCTCGCGGTGCGCGCCGAGCGGTACAGGCGCAGGGTCCGCAGCACGAGCAGCGCGCTCGGCACCAGTACGGCGCCGCTCCAGAGGTAGAGCGACAGCGGCGCAAGCCCGCGCGGCGCCGGCAGGCCGAGGCCGTGGAAGCGCAACCACCAGGCGAGCAGCCACGAGCCGCCGATCAGGACGGCGTCCACGGCGAACATCGCGGAGGCGAAGAGTTGCCGGCTTCGGGCGAACATCGCGGCGCAATGTAGCCGAAAGGGCACGGCGCCGGAATCGGGGCGGAAGTAGCGCCGCCGCGAGCGGCGCGCGGAAGGACGATTCGATTCGGAGGCGCTGGACAGGGTTGAAGCCGCCCGCTGCCCCGAGACCGCGAGTGCGTCGCCGCCGCCCGCGCACTCCCCGACGTCTCCCTCGAAAACCGCGTGAAGCAAACCCTCCGAACCCTCGCCCCACCCGGCGCCCGCAAGGAAAATCCCCAGGCGGGCAGCCCCGCATGACCCCATCAGCACGGGAAGCGTGTACGCGACAGGAGCCGGGGCCGCGGCGCGGTCGATGGCCTCGCTGCGAAGCGCTTCCGTAGCCAGGGATGGCGGAGGAAGCGCGCAGCGAGGAGGGCAAGGCGGCAGGATGCCGCCGCCCGACGGCGAGGCCATCGAGCGCGCCGCGGCCCCGGCGACGCTCTCGCGATGGCCGCGACCAGCGAGCTGGCCGGCTTCATTCGTCCTGCCGCCGCCGGCGTCCGCGCGTCTGCTCATGAACATGGATCGCGATCGCCGCACACCGCGACCATGGCGCCATCCCGCGCCGATCCCATATGCTCCCGGCAGGCCAACCCGGAGTCCTTGCAACGATGCGTCGCTCAGTCGTCATCCTGTCGTGCCTGCTGCTCGTCGCCAGCGCGTCGTGCGGCAAGTCCAGCCGTCCCGTTGCCGCCGTGCCCGGGGCGCCGCCGCCCGCCGACTCCCCGGCCAACGCCGTGCGGCTTCTCGAGTGGAGCTGGCAGCGGCGCGACTGCGACGCGCTCCCGCCGCTCTTCACGGACGACTATCGCTTCGTCTTCGCCGCCGGCGATTCGGCCGGCGGCGCATACTCCGTGACGCCGTGGGTGCGCGCGGACGAGCTGGCGGCGTCCTGCGGCGCCTTCGGGCAGGCCGTGGACATCGACGTGAACCTCGGCCCTCCGCTCGCCGAGCTCCCCGACGACCGACCGGGCAGGAACCCGGTCTGGCACCGGTCCATCCGCGCGCCCGTGAGCCTCAAGGTCACGGTGGACCGCGGCGGCGGACCCGAACTCGTCGAGGTCCATGGCTACGCCAGGTTCTACTTCGTGCGCGGCGATTCGGCCGCGATCCCCGCCGAGCTCGCGGCCCGGGGCGTTCGCCCCGACTCGACCCGCTGGTGGATGGACCGCTGGGAGGACGAGACCCTGCCGGAGGGCGTGCGGGCAAATCCGACGCAGACCCGCACCTGGGGTTCGATCAAGGCGCAGTTCCGCCCGCCCGCCGTGTGAACCCGCTCGCGCTGCGTTGCCCGGCCCGCTAAGGTTCGCGGCATGAGCGAGCCAGTGGTTTCCGTCCGCATCCGCCGCCTGCCGCACGCCGGCGACCTGCCGCTGCCCGCCTACGAAACGCACGGGGCCGCCGGCATGGACGTGCGCGCGGCCGTGGAGCAGCCGCTCACCCTCGCGAGCGGCGCCATCTCGCTCGTTCCCACCGGCTTCGCGATCGAGGTGCCGGAGGGCTTCGAGATGCAGGTGCGCCCGCGCTCGGGGCTCGCCGCGAAGCACGGCATCACGCTGCCGAACAGCCCGGCGACGATCGACTCCGACTATCGCGGCGAGATCCGGGTGATCGTCCAGAACCTCGGCCCCGAGCCGTTCGTGATCGAGCGCGGCATGCGCATCGCTCAAATGGTGCTGCAGCGCGTTCCGCGGGTGGCGTGGATCGAGAGCGACGAACTGACCGCGACTTCGCGCGAGGGCGGCGGATTCGGCCACACCGGGGTGAAGTAGAGGCGCCCGCGCCCGGCCGCCGCGCGCCTTGCGCCTCCCCCCGGGCTTCCCCTAGACTGCCCGCCCGCTTCCGTGGCCCGGCCTGTCGGGCTCATTGGCACTGAAAGGAGCCCGGTCATGGGCCTGATCCAGAAAGTCGAGAACGCGCACCTCAAGAGCGAGGTTCCGGACCTCCGTCCCGGCACCACCGTCGAGGTGAGCGTGCGCGTGATCGAGGGAGACAAGGAACGCCAGCAGAAGTTCCGCGGCGAGGTCACGAACGTGCGCGGCGCGGGTCTGCGCCGGACGTTCACGGTCCGCAAGATGTCCGAGGGCATCGGCGTCGAGCGCACCTGGCCGCTGCACTCGCCGTCCATCGCGGACATCAAGGTGATGGGCCAGAAGAAGGTCCGCCGCGCGAAGCTGTTCTATCTGCGCAAGAAGAAGGGCAAGGCCGCCCGCCTGAAGGAGAAGGCCGGCGCCTCGACGAACGAGTGACCCTCGGGCGCTGGCGACGCCTCGCGAGTGCCGAAGCCCGGATCGCCGGGCGCTCCGGCACGATCGCCGGGGTGGATGAGGCGGGTCGCGGCCCGCTCGCCGGTCCGGTGGTGGCCGCGGCGGTGGTGCTCGATCTGTCGCTCGACTGGGACGGGCTCGACGACAGCAAGCAGGTCCCCGCGCGCAGGCGCGAGGAAGTGTTCGCCCGGGTGCTGCAAGGCGCCCGGGCTTTTCGCTGGTGCGTCGCCGGGCCGCGCACGATCGAGCGCGTCAACATCCGCCGCGCGACGCTCGGCGCGATGGCCCGCTCGGTCGCGGGGCTGCCGGTCGTTCCGGAGTGCGTGCTGGTGGACGGCAACGACGAGGTGCCGGACCTCGCCTGCGAGCAGCGCGCGGTGGTGGACGGCGACGCGACCTGCCTGTCCATCGCGGCCGCGTCCATCGTCGCGAAGGTCGTGCGCGACCGGATCATGACACGGCTCGACCGTGTCTGGCCCGCCTACGGCTTCGCGCAGCACAAGGGCTACGGCACGCCCGAACACCTGGCGGCACTCCGCGCGCACGGGCCGTGCCCGGCGCACCGGGCGACCTACGCGCCCGTGATGGCGCTGGAGCTGCCCCTGGGCTGAGGCGCTCGCCGCCTCGCCGCCGGACGCACGGTGAGCCCCGGAACGTGACGCCGCGCCTCTTCACGATGGGCTTTCTGCTACCTTTCGGCCCTCAACTGCCCCCGCGGGAGCGACACGCATGGGACTGTCCCAGGATCGTGGCCGCGCGGGCGAGGATCTCGCAGCGGCCTACCTGCGGCTCGCCGGGCTGCGGCCGGTCGGGCGCAACCTCCGGCTCGGCGGGGTGGAAGTGGACGTGGTGGCGGACGACGGCGCGACGCGCGTGCTGATCGAGGTGCGGCTGCGCAGCCGCGGCGACTTCGGCGGCGCGGCGGCGACGGTGGACCGACGCAAGCGGGAACGGCTGGCGCGCGCGGCGCTCGCGCTCGCGCAGCAGGGCTATTCGCGCATCCGCGTGGACGTTGTGACCGTGGACCTGGACCCCGACGGCGCACGCCTCACGCACTATCGCAACGCAATCACGGAGTGATTCGTAAGCGTCGCTCATGGTGAAGATCCCCCGCATCGGACGACTCCGAATGCCCCGGCTGGGCGCGGGCAACTGGCGCGCGCGGCTGCGCGCCCAGCGCCGCTGGTGGCGCGCCCGGCTCCGGCAGATGGCCGGCGACCACGAGGTGCTGTTTCCCGCCGAGGGCGGGGGCGTCGTCGCGGTCGAAACGCTGACCGGCGAGCAGGCCGACGGGCCGCGCATCGCCATCCTGCACGCGACCGCCGGCAGCGGGCACAAGAGCGCCGCGCTGGCGCTGGCCAGCGCCATCGGCGCGCAGGCGCCGGGCGCCCGCGTGCGCGAAGTGGACACGCTGGTCTTCGCCTCGCGCTTCTACCGCTCGACCTACTCGCAGGGTTACAACGCGATGGCGCAGCGGGCGCCGAAGTTGTGGGGCGCGCTCTACCACCTGTGGGCGCAGCAGCGCGTGCACCGCGCGGCCGGCCCGACGCGCGAGGCGATTGACCGGCTGTCGCTGCGCAGCCTGGTGCGGGTCGTCGAGCGCGAGCACCCCGACGCGGTCGTGTGCACGCACTTCCTGCCGGTCGAAGCGCTCTCGCCGCGGCGGGGGCAGGGCCGTTTGCGGGTTCCGCTCTACGTCGTCATCACCGACTTCACGGCCCACCCGATGTGGGCGTATCCGCACGTGGACCGCTACTTCGTCGCCTCGGACGAGGTCGCCGACGAGCTGCACGGCCACGGCGTGCCGCGCGAGCGCATCGAGGTCTCGGGCATTCCGGTGGACCCGCGCTTCGCCCGCACGATCGGCCGTGACGCCGCGCGCGCGCGTTTCCGCCTGCCGGCCGCGGGGCCGGTGGTGCTCGTCATGGGCGGAGGCAGCGGCGTCGGACCGATGGGCGAGCTGACGCGCCGGCTCGCGCTGCTCCCTTCGCGGCCTTCGCTCGTGGTGGCCTGCGGCACAAACCGGCGGCTGCTCGGCGAGATCGAGGCGCTCGCGGCCCAGCACGACGGCCGCGTGCGCGCGCTCGGCTTCACGAACGAGGTGGATGCGCTGCTCGAGGCCGCCGACGTCGTGGTGGGCAAGGCCGGCGGGCTGACGTGCGCCGAAGCGCTCATCAAGCGCACCCCGCTGGTGGCCTTCCGTCCCACCCCCGGGCAGGAAGTCCGCAACGCGCGGTACCTGGAGGACGGCGGCGCGGCCGTGCTCGCCGACTCGGTCGAGAACGTGGCGGCCTCGGTCGAACGCTGGCTCGCGGATCCCGCGGCGCGCGAGCGCGTGCGCGGGAACGCGGCCCGGCTGGCGCGGCCGCTCGCAGCAGAGACCATTGCCCGAAGCGTGCTCGCGGCCCTGCCCGCCCCGCTCGCACGCCCGGCTTGAGCCGCTCCCCGCGGAAATTGGAGGTCGCGATGCGTTCGATGTTCGCCGCCGCACTCGTGCTGCCCCTGCTCGGTTTCGCCGACGCCGCCTGGGCCGGGCCCAAGGTCGAGGTCTACGGCCTGCGCATGGTCCCCACCGACGTGGATTCACGGCAGTACAGCCGGCCGGGCTGGGGTGGAGGCGTGCAGGGTGTCCTGCCGATGCCCGGCACCGCCACGTTGCTGGCCGGCGTCGTCGGCGTGGAAGTCGTCAACCTGCTCATGACCACCACCGAGTTCCGCGACGCGCTCACCGGCCTGCGCGTCGAGCAGCAGACGTCGCAGAACTACGGCCGGCTGTTCGTCGGGACGCAGTTCGGCTCGCACGGCCGCGGCGTGCTGCGGCCCTACGGCGGCGTCAACCTTGCGCTCGTCTGGTACGGCATCGGCACCGACGTGGTCGTGCCCGACGACTACGACCGCCAGAACGAGATCCGCCAGAGCCTCCGGAGCCGCGACGAGGTCGCCTTCGGCTGGGACGCGAACGCCGGCGTGGACTTCAACTTCTCCGACCGCTGGGGCGTGGACGTCGGGGCGCGCTGGCTGCACTCCTACGGCGTGCCGCAGCAGCTCGGCGCCGGCGCGGTGACGATCCAGCCGGGCTACGCGCAGATCAAGGTCGGCGTGGTCTTCGGCTCGCGACTGCTGAACTGACGGCGCTTCGGCCCGCGACGCGCGCACGCGGGATCGCGCCGCGGGCCGGCGTGCGGACTCCGCGCCACGCGTGCCGGAGCGGGCTCCGGGTCGCCATGGGCCGGTTGGCAGCGTCCGGCAATCGTGGCACCTTGCCCGCCGGTCGCGCCCTGTCCGCCGGGCGTCCGTCCCGAACCCGAAAACCTCCCGGAATCCCGTGAACGCCGCCTTCGCCGACCCATCCGAAGCCGAACTCATCCGCCGAACGCTGGCGGGCGAGCGCGTGCCGCTGGCCCGCGCGATCTCGTGGGTCGAGAACGAACAGCCCGGCGCCGCCGCGCTGCTCGACGCCTGCTTCGGCGCCGCCGGGCGGGCGTTCCGCATCGGCATCACCGGCCCGCCCGGCGCGGGCAAGAGCACGCTCGTCACCCGGCTCGCCCGGGAGTACCGCGGCCGCGGCGAGACGGTCGCGATCGTCGCGGTGGATCCGACGAGCCCCTTCTCGGGCGGGGCGCTGCTCGGAGACCGCGTGCGCATGAACGATCTGGCCGGCGACCCGGGCGTGTTCATCCGCTCGATGGCGACGCGCGGCAGCATGGGCGGCCTCGCGGTGCACACGGCGCAGGTCTGCGACGTGCTCGATGCCGCCGGCTTCGGCCGCATCCTGATCGAGACGGTCGGAGTGGGGCAGAGCGAGCTCGAGGTCGCGCAGACCGCCGACACCACCGCGGTCGTGCTGGTGCCCGAATCGGGCGACGCCGTGCAGGCGATGAAGGCCGGGCTCATGGAGATCGCGGACGTGTTCGTGATCAACAAGGCCGACCGAGAGGGCGCCGAACGCGCCACGTTCGCCGTCCAGTCGGCGTTGGAGCTGCGCGCGCCGACCAGCGCCTGGCGCATCCCGGTGCACCGCACGGTCGCCTCCCAGGGCGAGGGCGTCGCCGGGGTCGTGGACCGCTTCGAGGAGCACCTGCTGTTCCTGCGCGAGAGCGGCGGGCTCGAACGCCGCCGCCGCCAGCGGCTCGAGCAGCGGCTGCGCGACCTGCTCGAGAGCCGGTTGTGGGCCGGGTTCCGCGCGCGGATTCCGGACGCCGACTGGCGCCAGAGCCTCGAGGCCCTCGCCGCGCGCCGCCGGACGCCGAACGAAATCGCGGCCGAGCTGGTCGCGCGGGCGGCGAAGGCGACGAGGGAATAGGGGCGGTCGTACGCGCGCGGATTCGATATTCCCCGGCGGGCCGATTTCGGCATTGCCGTTCGCGCATGCCGGTGCCAGTCTTTCGTGTGCCTGCCCGGCGAATCCGCCGCGTCGGCCCATTGCCTCCCGCGAAAGCTGCAATCATGATCACGCCCCGGCCGCTCGCCGACACCACCATCCTGCTGCTCGCGCTCGCCGCGTCGGCTTCGCCCGCGTACCCCGGCTGGGGTCCTGAGCCGGTGGAGGTGCATGCCACGACGAACCTGTGCCCGCAGGTCGCGGCCTGCGAGGACAGCGCGAACGGGGTGATCGTGGTGTGGCAGGAGATCCTCGCCGGGTCCGCCGGCGTCCTGCGTGCGCGCCGACTCCTGCCGACCGGTGATCCGGACCCTGCCTGGCCCGCACCGGCCGTTGTGTGCTCGACGGCGGCCGCGCGCTCGATGGTGGGTGCTCTCCCGGATGGGCTCGGTGGTGCCTACGTGTGGTGGAAGGAAGCCGGGGCGCTCTACCTGAGCCGGCTGGGTTCGAACGGCGTCGTCGCGGCCGGCTGGCCGGGGCGGGGCCGTCTGGTCGAGAACGAGAGTTGGGTGGCCGCGCCTCGCGCGATCGGCGATGGGCAGAACGGTCTCTACATGGCATGGGTCGGCGCGCGAAACGAGCTCGTGTGGGACGGTTCGACCTACGAGGTCGTGCGGGTCTGGCGACAGGTGGTACTGCACGTGGGCCCCGGCAACTCGTCCGCCGGCGGATGGGGACCGTTCCCCAAGGTCATCGGAACCGCGAACGACCCTTCGGCGTTCGTCACTCAGACCTCGATCGGACTTGCCCCCGACGGCGGACTCTGGCTCGTGTGGTCGACCTGGATGCCCGGATGGGGTGCCGGACTGAACCTGCTCGGCGCCTGGTGGGCCGCGCGCATCACGGCTTCGGGTTCGATTCGCTCCGGCTTCGACCCGCAGGGCGCGTGGCTGGGTCCTTTCCCGGGCGAGGATCCGTCGGAGACGTTCACTTCGTTCCCCTCGGATGGTGGCGTGATCGCTCCCACACGGACTCTCGCCGGCGTCATTTCGGACGGGGCCGGAGGGGCGTACGTGCTCACGACGAGGCCGGCCTACCCGCCGTCGGGCTACTGGGTCCAGCCGATCCTCACTCACATCGACGATGCCGGCGTGCCCCTGACGGGCTGGCCCCGCGACGTGGGGGGGGACCCGCTCCACTTCCTGAGCGGCGGTCCAGCCTCGGGGTCCTTCTCGCTTCTCCGAATCGAACCCGCCGCACTCGCAGTGGGTGCGCCCTACTCTGGCGTCGAGGGCGAGATCGGCTACCGCTTCACCCGTCAGACGGAAGAGGCCGCGGGCGTCGTCGTCGCGGAGACGCGCGACCACAGCCTGATGGGACTGGAATACGTCGTGCCCCAACCCGGTCACATCCTGCTGGCCAACTGCCTCGCGAGCGGCACGCCGGGTTCGTGGATCACCGGGCCACAGAACGCCTTCGTGAACGTTTCCGGCAGTTTCGGCGGTGATGGCTTCCGGGAGCAGGCTCCGGATTGGACCGAGCACCGGTATGGCGACGTCGCGCTTTCGGCCACTGCCGACGGTGGAGCGATCTTCGCGTGGTCACAGCTCGTCGGTCGTCAGGGCGTCTTCGCGGTGCGTCTCAATCGCGCGGGGCTCGTGACCGATGTCCCGGCCGCGGCCGTACTCCCCGCGCCGAGGCTCGCGCTGCGTTTCGCGCCCGGCGCGGGCTTGCGCGCGCGCGCCTCGTTCAGTGGCGGGGGCGAAGCGCGGCTGCTGGTCGCGGACGTCGCCGGGCGCGCGGTGGCTCGCGAGAAGTTCGAGACCGCGCCGGGCGCACGCGAGTGGACGCTGGCGGGCACCGCGGGCCTCGCGCCGGGGCTCTACTTCGCGCGCGTGCAGCGCGGAGCGGAGGTGCTGACGGCGCGCGTCGTCGTCACCCGCTGACCGCCTCGCTCACTCCGCCGCGCGTTCGCCGCCCTGTCCGCAAGCGGGCCTGCCCGCGGACGGCCGGTGAGCTTCCGCCCCGCCGGCCCGCGCGCGTTATCCTGCCGCGCATGGCCGCCCCGAACCGGACGCGACGACGCCCCGACGCGGTGCTCGCCGGGCTCGTCGGGCTGGACCTCGCGCTCAAGCTCTCGGCCGCGCTGCGGCCGCTGCGGCTGCTCGACGGCCTGACGATCCCCGACGACGCCTACCTGTCGCTCACGATCTCGCGCGGCCTCGCGCACGGCCTGGGGCCGTGGTACGGCACCGGCCCGACGAGCGGCTTCCAGCCGCTCTACGTCCTGCTGACCGCGCCCTTCCACTGGCTGTTCCCCGGCGACCCGGACGCGGTCGTGCGCGCCTCGCTGATCCTGCTGGTCGCCGCCGACGTGCTCGCGCTCGTGCTGCTGTGGCGGCTCCTGCGCCTCGTGTTGCGCACCCGCTTCGCCGCCGGCGCGGTGGCGCTCGCGTGGGTGCTGAGCCCCTACGTGCTGCACACGACGCTCAACGGGCTCGAGACGACGCCGGCGTTCACGACGCTGGTCGCCTTCTTCCTCGCGCTCGAGCGCGTCCGCCGCGCCGCGGACGCGTTCGCGCGCACGCGCCGTATCGTCGCGGCCGGCGCGCTGCTCGCGCTCGCGGTCTTCGCGCGCGTGGACGCGCTGGCCGCCGCGCCGGTCGCGGCGGGATGCCTGTTCGCGTGGTCGCGCGGCCGCGGCGAGCCGTGGCGCTCCGGGCTGCGCGATGCCGCGCTCGCGGGTGCGGTGGCCCTGGCGTGCTACCTGCCCTGGATGGTCTGGCTGCGGGCGGCGACCGGCGACTGGTTTCCGGTCTCGGGCGCCGCGCTGCACGCGATGGGCGTCGCCAACGTCGGCCACGAGCCGGGCTGGCGGAACTACTGGGGCCCGATGGCGGCGCGCGCGCTCGACGTGCTCGCTCGGCGGAACGCGTTCCCGATCGCCCTGGCGGGCCTGCTGGCCGTGACGCTGGCGCTCGCCCGCGTGCCCGCGCGCGAACTCGGCGCGCGGCTGCGGCCGGCGGCGCCGGCGGCGCTGTTCGCCGCGACGCTGCTCGCGGCCTACGTCGCCTGGCTCAACGCGGGCTGGTTTTATCCGCGCTACTTCTTCCCGGTGCTTCTGCCGCTGCTGCTCGTCTGCGGCGCCGGGCTGGACCTGCTCGCCGGGCGCTTCGCGGCGCATCCCGCACGCCGGGCGCTCGCCGCGGCGGTGCTGGCGCTCGTGGTGGCGGGCAACGTCCTGCAGCCGCCGTTCGCCCGGACGTGGCTGTCGCGCAACGACCGTACGCTCGGCTACCGCAACGCGGGGCTGTGGGCCCGCGGGCGCTTCCCCGCTGGCACGGTGATCGGGGCGCTGCAAAGCGGCGCGATCGGCTACTACGCCGACTCGCTGGTGGTCGTGAACATGGACGGGGTCGTGAATCGCGCCGCCTACGAGGCGCTGCGGGCGCGCCGCCTGTCCGACTACCTGCGCGACAGCGGCGCGCGTTACCTGCTCGGCATGCGCGAGGACCCGGCCTATCTCGAGGCCGGGACCGCCCGGCCTCGGCCCGGCGAGCTGGTGCTGCTCGGCCGCATGGGCGATTTCACGACAGGGCCGGACCCGTGGTTCGTCTGGCGCGTGGGCGCAGCGGCGTCGCCGCTCGATCCGCGCCTTCCGTAGGCCGGCTCGCGCGGCGCGAGCCTTGACCCTGATTCCGGGGCCCGCTTACGCTCCCCCGGCTCTCGACGGCTGCCGGGCCCTTCCGGACCCGCCGTTCATCGGCCCTCCACGAGGATCCGCTCCATGGCGTCCCGCACCCCGAAGACGAAGGCCCGCACGACCTCCCGCAGCCACTCCGCGCGCCCGGGCCCCGCGCGGAAGTCGCCCGCGCGCGGGCGCAGGGTCGCCCCGGCCGCCCCGAAGGCCAACGGCGCCTTCGCCGCGCAGACGCGGTCGTTCGAGTCGGCCTACCCGAAGGACCGCGAGCGGCGCGACCTGTATCCGTTCACGATCTCGGGCCTGCCGATCAAGCCGCTTTACGGCCCCGCGGACCTTCAGGGCATGGACCTCGCGCGCGACCTGTCGGTACCGGGCGAATACCCGTACACGCGCGGCGTGCATCCGACGATGTACCGCGGCCGCATGTTCACCATGCGGCAGTTCGCCGGATTCGGCACGGCGCGCGACACGAACCAGCGCTTCCACTACCTGCTCGAGCACGGCCAGACCGGACTGTCCATCGCCTTCGACAACCCGACGATCATGGGCTACGACAGCGACCACCCGAAGTCGCACGGCGAGGTCGGCAAGTGCGGGGTCGCCATTGACAGCCTGCGCGACATGGAGATCCTGCTCGACGGCATCGACCCGGGCGCGGTCTCGACGTCCATGACGATCAACGGACCGGCGTCCATCATGTACGGGTTCTACCTCGCGAACGCCGAGAAGCGCGGGGTGCCGTTCCGCCGGCTGCGCGGCACGCTGCAGAACGACATCCTCAAGGAGTACATCGCCCAGAAGTGCTGGTGCTTCCCGCCCGAGCCGTCGCTGCGCATCATCGTGGACCTGATCGAGTTTTCGACGAAGCACGTTCCGCAGTGGAACACGATCTCGATCAGCGGCTACCACATCCGCGAGGCGGGCTCGACGGCGGCGCAGGAGCTGGCGTTCACGCTCGCCGACGGCTTCACCTACGTCGAGCGCTGCCTCGAACGCGGGCTCGATGTGGACGACTTCGCGCCGCGCCTGTCGTTCTTCTGGAACAGCCACCTCGACTTCTTCGAGGAGATCGCCAAGCTGCGCGCGGCGAGGCGCATCTGGGCGAGGCACATGCGCGAGCGCTACGGCGCGAAACGGCGCGAGTCGTGGCTGATGCGCTTCCACACCCAGACGGCCGGCTGCTCGCTTTGGGACAAGCAGCCCGAGAACAACATCGTCCGCACGGCGTTCGAGGCGCTCGCGGGCGTGCTCGGCGGCACGCAGTCGCTGCACACGAACTCGATGGACGAGACGATCGCGCTGCCGAGCGACAAGGCGGTCAAGATCGCGCTGCGCACGCAGCAGATCATCGCCCACGAGATCGGAGTCACCGAGACGATCGATCCGCTCGCGGGCTCGTACTACGTCGAGCACCTCACGAACACGCTCGAGGAGCAGGCCGAGGACTACTTCCGGCGCATCGAGGGCATGGGCGGCGTCGTGCCGGGCATCGAGAAGGGCTTCTTCCAGCGCGAGCTGGCGGCCGCGGCCTACCAGTACCAGCAGGAGGTCGAGCGAAAGCAGCGCATCCTGGTCGGCGTGAACGAGTACGTCGAGCCCGACGAAAAGCTCGAGATCCCGATCCTGTACATCGGCGAGGAGGTCGAGGCGGGCCAGAAGCGCGCGATCGCCGAGCTCAAGCGCGTCCGCCACGACGCGGCGACGACCGCGGCGCTCAAGGCGCTCACGGCGGCGGCGGCGACGGCTCCCGGCGGGGCGAACCTGATGGAGAAGATCCTCGAGTGCGCGCGCAGCTACGCGACCGAGGGCGAGATCCGCAACGCCATGCGCGAGGTGTTCGGGGACTACGTCGAGTCGGTGGAGTTCTAGTGGACCGGAACGCACTGCTGGCGGGCGGCGCCGTGGTCCTGCTGGTGGTCGCCGCCTTCGTCATGCGCGGCGGACGGCGGGAGGACGAGGCGGAGTCCGGCGGGGCCGGCACCGCCGCCGAGGACGCGGTCTCCGAGGGTGCGGCGCCCGAGCCCGACGTGCTCGAATCCGAGCCCGACGACGACTGGGGCGAGGACGAGGTCGTCGCCGTCACCTCGGATGGCTACGGCTTCCTGCCCGACCGCCACGCCGTGCGCCTCGTGCCGCCGCAGGAGGAGGGCGAAGGCTGGAAAGCGGGCGAGTCCGCCAATGCCCGGCGCGGGGCCGCGGCCATCGCCGCGAGCTGGCATGCCGGCGACTTCACGGGCGCGCGCGTGCGACGCGGCGGGGGCGATGAGCCGTGGCGCTTCGAGGCGCTCGGCCGCGACGGCGAGTTCGTCGTGTTCGGGTTCGAAACACGGGATGCCGCCGAGGCGGCGCTGCGCCTGTTCGAGACGCGCGGCGTCATCCGCGTCGGGCAGGACGAGGACGGCAATCCGGCGCCGCCGTCGGAGGAGCAGTTCGCCGAGGCGCGCCGCATCCACGAGGAAACCGAGCAGGCGCTCGCGCTCGAACGCGAGCCGGAGGAGCACGAGGGCTGAGTCGCGGCCGTCCGCGGGCCGCGCACCGGTGGCGCTCGCGATCGGCGGATGCGAAGGATGGACCGGGACGCGGGCGGGGCTCGCCCGGACAGGTGTTCCAGAACGTCGGAGGAAGCGATGCCGCGCAAGATTCGCGTGCTGGTGGGCAAGCCCGGCCTGGACGGCCACGATCGCGGCGCCAAGGTGGTGGCGGCGGCGCTGCGTGACGCGGGCATGGAGGTCATCTACACCGGGCTGCACCAGACTCCCGAGCAGATCGTCGAAGCGGCCGTGCAGGAGGACGTGGATGTGGTCGCACTCTCGGTCCTCTCCGGCGCGCACATGACGCTCTTTCCAGAGGTGCAGCGGCTCATGGAGGCCGCGGGCGTCGGCGACAAGCTGCTGACCGGCGGCGGCATCATTCCGGCCGAGGACATGCAGACGCTGCTCGAGCGCGGCGTCGGCCGGTTGTTCGGCCCCGGATCGTCCACGGTGGACATCGTCGTTTACATCCGCGAGTGGTATGCGGAGCGGCATGGCGCCGACGCGCTGCCGCCGCTGCCCCCGCCGCCGCCGCGGGGCGAGCCGGTCGTCGGCTCGGGCGAGATGCCGGCGCCCGCTTCGCCGCGGCCCGACCGTCACCATGTGCGCGTCGCCACCGCGCCGGCGCCCGCCACGAAGCGCAAGGCGGCAGGCGGCAGGCCGGCGAAGAAGTCCGTGCGCGCCGCCGCCCGGCCGGCGAAGCGCAAGGCGGCGAAGCAGGCCGCGCCGAAGCGGGCCGCGAAGCGCGGGCCGGCGAAGCAGGCCGCGCCGAAGCGGGCCGCGAAGCGCGGGCCGGCGAAGAAGACCGCGCCGAAGCGGGCCGCGAAGCGACGCGGACGCTGACGCCGGAGGCGACGTGACCCGCCTCAGCCCGCCACGGCTCGAGTTCGCGAGCCGCAAGGATCTGCCGTACCTGGTCGAACACTGGTACCTCGGTTCCCGCGTCCGCCATTACATGATGGTGCGGCGCTTTCAGGAGGTGCTCGAACACGCCGACCTGGCGGCGGGCCAGGCGGTGCTCGACCTCGGCTGCGGCTGGGCCTACGGCACGCACTGGGCGCACACCCTCGGCTGTCGCGCGACGGGGATCGATCTGGGCATGGACCAGCTGCGCTGGGCCCGCGGTGCGCTGCCGCCCGGCGCCTCGCTCGTGCACGCCAACGCGAAGGCGCTGCCGTTCCCGGACGCATGCTTCGATCGCGCGGTGTCGGTCGAGATGATGGAGCACGTCTACCGGCCCGACCGCCCGGCCGTGTTCGCCGAGATCGCGCGCGTCGTCCGGCGCGGCGGGCGGATCGCGATCTCGACTCCGAATCCGGCTTCGCCGATCGAGTCCGTGAAGCGCGTCGCGGTGCGCTGGCCGTGGCTGCGCCGGGCGCTGCCCTCCTCGTGTTTTCCCGAGGCCAGCGACGACGCGGCCGCCTACCACCCGTATCGCTACCACCATCCGCTCGCGGCCGCCGAACTGGCCGCGGGGCTCGCGAGCGCGGGGTTCCGCGTGCTGGGCACGCGGCATTTCCTGTGGGTGCCCAAGACTCTGCCCGATGCGCTGGCCGGAGCGGGGCGCGCGGCCGAGGCGCTGGCCGAAGCGCTGCCGCTCGTGCGCGGCGCGGGCGCGACGACGCTCGTGTGGGCGGAGCGCGCGTGAGCCCGGCGCCGCTCGTCGTCGTCATCAACGGCAGCCCGCTGCCGCGCTCGAGCGTCTCGAAGATGCTCGCGGCGGTCGCCGCCGGCGCGCGCGAGGGCGGGGCCGAAGTCGCGCGGTTCGACTGCTACTCGCTGTCCGTGAAGCCGTGCATCGCCTGCGGACCGGATGCGACCAGCGGCTACTGCGTCTTTCACGACGACATGGACCGTGTCTACGCGGCGCTCGAACGCGCGCACGCGGTCGTGGCCGGCTCGCCGGTCTACTTCGACACGGTGAGCGCCCCGTTCAAGGCGCTCATTGACCGCTGCAACTGCGTGACGCCGCTCGTCACGCTGCCCGGCGGGGGCACGGACGTGGTGCCGAAATGGGAGCGCACGCGGCGCGGCGTGTTCGTGACCGCGTGCAGCTCGAACCACACCCACGAACTCGCCGAGCGCACCGTGCGCGGCTGGATGAAGTGGGTGGGGACGAAGTGGCAGGAGACGATTCTCTGGCAGCACCCCGACGACGAGCTCGGCAGCGTCACCGAAGCGCTGCTGGCGCGCTCGCGCGATGCGGGCCGGGAGCTGGCGACCAGCCCGCCGCTGCTGCCTGGCGGCGTCGAGCCGCGGCGCTGAGCGCGTACCGCACGCCCCCGCGAGCGAACCACGCGACGAAGTCGAAAACTCAAGGTCCTTGTGAAGCGCGCTCCGCGGACATGCCGCCGCCCCTGCGCAGGTTGATGCGGGGCAATCGGCGCCGGGAATTTGCCCTGCGTTTACAGGCGAGTTGCTAACCTGCGTTCACGCGGGTCGCCATCCGATCTCGAGGCCGAATCGTCCCCGGGCCGCCTCAAGGAGAAGCTCATGAAGAGCGCCATCGTTCGAATGCAGTCGCTTCACGGCAATGCCGAGTCCTCGACGTTCGCTTCCACGCCGCCGCGCGAGAAGCCGGTGCGCAAGGCCGCGCGCGTGACGAAGGCCGCGCAGCCCTCGCCGCGCAAGGCCGACCACGAAGCGGTCGCCGTGCGCGCCTACGCCCTGTTCGAGGCGTCCGGCCGTCCGCCTGGCCGCGACCAGGAGTTCTGGCTCGAGGCCGAGCGCCAGTTGCTCGCCGAGCTGCGCGTCTAGCCGGCCCGGTCCCGGCGGTCGCAGGGCACGCGAGGGATCGTGTGTCCGCGCCGCCGCCGGGTCCGTGGCGCGGAGGGCGCCACGCCGCCGCATCACGGGCCGATCAGCACGGGCGTCGGATAGCTCTTGAGCATCATCGCCTTGTTCAGCGTCGGGCGCTCCCCGGTGATGCCTCCCTTGCAGATGACGGCCCAGTCGGCGGGCGTCAGCGCCATCGCGTTGCCCAGGGACGACCACGGCTGTTCAAAGCTGCCGTTCTGGGGACCGCCGTAGCTGAAGTCCACCCATGCGGCGGGCCTGTAATGGACCGTCATGCTGCTGTCGGCGGCGCTGATCGCGCTGATGCGGGCGAGTTCGTTGCCGCTGGGCTCGAAGCTTCCCGAGTAGCTGTTCGTGGACGGCACCGTAGCCTGGTCCAGCGCGATTCCGGCCACGTCGTGCCACAGGTCGCCCGCGTCGCCCAGGTTGACGTTGCGCTCGAGGTCGTACCTGCCGTCGGCCTGAAGGAGCGCGACCTGGAAGTGATTGCCGTTGGTGGGCCAGCCGCTTTGCCCTGGATAACCTTCAGTGTCGTTGCCGCCGACGTTCTCGTCGATGTGCCAGATGGCGAGCCCGGCGCCACCCTGCGGAATCTTCCGGTCGTAGCCTTCCGGCTGCCGGTTCTCGATCAGCAGGTATTCGTTGCCGGGCATTCCCAGGTCCACCCGAAGCACGCTGGGTGAACGTTCGACCGGCTGCAGAGCGAAGGTTCCCGGAGTCGTGAGCCCGCCGGGCACGACCCAGCCGAGCTGGATGCGGCACCAGGCGGAAGGCAGGGGCGGAACCAGTTGATCGCCATCCCATCCCCAGGAGTTCGACATCAGGCAGAAGTTGCCGATCCCCGCGCTGGTGTAATCCGTGTCGTACAGATCGGGCAGGCCGAAGAAGTGCCCGGTCTCGTGCGCGATCACCCCGAGCCGCACCAGGTCGGGCCCGCTCGTGCCCCAGCGCGCTGGCTCGGTGTGATAGAGGTCCACCTTGACGTTGACGTTGTTCGCGTTCCGGTCGGCGCTCGTCCACGCATCGCCGCCGTAGAGGTTGCTCAGCATGCCCTGGTGCGACCAGATCGTGTTCGTGCCGTTTCCGTTCTGTTCGCCACCGTAGCCGGAGTGGATGAAATCGATGGCGTCCACGTAACCGTCGTTGTTCTGGTCGAAGTCGGCGAAATTCACGACGCCGTCCACCAGCGCGAGCGCGTCGTGCACCATGCCCGCCGCGTTGTTCGGATACGGGTTGGCCGCACTCGGGAGCCCGTAGCCACCGTTGGCGTACCACGCTTGTTCGTGCGGCAGCGTCACCCAGGCGAGTACCGTGCTCTGAAGCGTGAGCAGTCCGTACGACGCTTGCGAGTAGTAATCGCGCACGCTGCCGCTCGGAGCGTTGAAGCCCGTCGAGCCCACCAGGTTGAAGAGCGAATCGTAGGCCGAAGGCGCGCGCCCGCTGTTTTCCACGGTCTGATCGGAGAACAGGCACAGGATCACGAGATTCTTCACCACGCCGATGGGCGTGGTCGCCGCGGGTGCCGGGCGCGTACGCGACAGGTTCGTGCGCGCGAGCCGTTGCGCGCGCGCCTCGGGGCCCGGTCGGGGCCCCCCCTTCGCGAGACCGAGTGCCCGTGGGTCGGAGCGGCCGACCGCCGCGTCGGTCGCGACCAGCTCGCCGCTTCCGCCCTGGCGGGCGTAGCGCCACTCCCCATTCACCTGCACGACCGGATATCCCTGTGCGTCCTCCTGCCAGTGCAGCCACTCGTCGCCGCGCAGGTAAAGGGTGATCCGGCTGCCGTCGGGCTGGACGAACTGCGCCGGACGCGGGTCGGCGTTGATCGCCGCCGCGGTCCGCGGCAGGGCGGCGAGCGCGAGGGCGATCGCGGCGAAGGTGGCGAGCGTTGCCCGTGCGGTGCCCCTCATCGCAGCCCCACGAGAACCAGCACGTGGCCGGTCCCCGTCTCCAGCGCGCTCATCGCCTTGCCGAGCACGGCGCCGTCGGCGCGCGCGCCGTCGGCCACGCGCATGGCGAAGCCGGCATGCGATGAGGTGGTGAGCAGGTCTCCCGGGACGATGGCGCCGAAGTCCGCGTCGCACTTCACCCACACGCGACCGGTCAGGGCGACCGCCTCATGCGCGGGCTCGTCGAACGACTTGCCCTTGAACACCACGGCGGGGTCGAGGCCGTTGGCCCCGCTCACGACGCCGGCCACCCGCCGCGAGCACGGCTCGTCGGCCACGCGCAGCCGGCCCGGCTCGCGCTCGTCCATCATCAGCACGGTGCCGGGCTCGACGTTCGCTTCGCGTACCGGGAAGCTCTCGGCGAGATCGGCGCCCAGGATCTGCAGCACCCGCACCTTGGCGAGCCCGTCTGCGAACAGCGCCGCCCCGCCGCCATCGTTGCGGAAGTAACCGCCCTGCCCGCTCGCCGAGGTCGAGAGGCCCGTGACCCCGGAGTATCCGGCGCCGGAGCTCTGTCCGTAAACGCCGTCGTTCGCGTCGCTCGTGGCGTAGACGCCGAACGCTCCGCGGCCCAACGGGCCGGCGCCGACCTCGCCGATGGCGTAGACCGCTGCCGCGTCCGGCCAGGCGATGTGTCCGCCGGCACGGCTGCGGATGCCGTAGAGGCCTCTGTCCACCTCGAGCCGCGCCGCGGGCGCCGGAAGAGTCTGGATGTTGCCGATCACGACCGTCTGCGTGGTGCCCTGGGCGTTCAGGTAGAGCGGCAGCGCCTTGTCGGTGGTGTAGTCGTAGCCGTAGACGAACGCGCGGTCCGGCCAGCCGCCCTGCAGGAACACGCCCTTGCCGGTGGCGGGGTAATACGTGTTACCGGTGCTTCCGACGTTGCCGTTGTAGGTGATGTTCTGGTGGCCGTCGTCCGCCCACGGGCTGCTCCCTCCGCCGTTCAGCGCGCGAAGCGCGTAGGGCACGGCCAGGATGGGTTGGCGGGGCGTGAGGGTCGTGTAGGCGCCCGAGCCGGCCGAACGCACCTGAATGTCGAGCCAGACCTTGCTGCCGTCGAACACGGCCGCCCCGAAATCGAGGGAGTCGGTGAACAGTCCGCTCACGACCTGCTGGTTCAGCACCGTGATCGGCGTTCCGACCGCGCCGGGTCCGGCCGCCGCGTTGTAGAGCGTGAAGACGAAGTCGTAGCTGCCGGTCACCGCGATGCCGTTCAGCTGCAGCTCGCCCTGGTAGGTGATGGCGGAGCCCATGGGCGCCGCGCCGGCGGCTCCGGGAAAACCCGGGAGGGCGAGGGCGGCGAGCAGAATGACCAGAGGTCGAATGCGCATGGAAGAGGTCTCCTGGATCGGGTGCGGGCGGATGTGCGCCGCCGGATGCGTCGTCAGTGGAGCAGCACGACGCGACGTGAAGTGCGCCGAACGTCGGTTTCGAGTCGGAAGAAGTAGACGCCGGCCGCGAGGTGCCGCCCGTCGTCTCCGTCGCCGTTCCAGTTCACCCGGAAGGTTCCCGCCGCCTGAGCGCCGTTCATGAACGAGCGCACGCGCTGGCCGGCGAGGTCATAGACCTCGAGTCGCGCGTGGCCCGGGCGGGCGAGCGCGAAGGCCACCTCGGTGCTGGTACCGAATGGATTGGGCCGCGGCGCCGACAGCAGGTCGGGCTGCAGGACGGCGGGTGGATCGGGAACGCCGAGCGCGGTCGTCGCCGAGGGCACCCAGCACCCGCCGTGCACGGTGTACGGCCCGCCGGTGAGAGCGCCCGCCTCCGGCTGACCGATGGTGCCCGAGAGGGAGAACGCCCCGCCCGAGCTGCCCGTGGCGCCGCCGCCGCCGATGGTTCCTCGCTTGATGGAAAAGCCCTGGGCGTGCGTCCACGATGGGGTGCCCGCGCCGGCGACGGCGAGGCAGGCGACGAACGCGAAGGTGCGGGCGCACCTGTTCACGAGTCTCACGATGGCTCCTTTCCGGCCGCGCCCGCGTCCCATGCGCGCGAGGCGGCTCACGATGGGGAAACGAAGCTTCGCCCCGGGGCGAACACTCACCCTCCGGGCCGCCGTACCACCCCGGCGACCGGCCGCGGTTTCCGGGTCGCTCGCGGAACCTCCCGGAAGCCGGGCCGCGGTCGCGACGGCGGCCCGGGCGTGTGCGCCGACCCGGATGGCGCGCTTGGTGTAACGTCGCCGGCTCACCGGCGGCGACGCGCCGCGGCACGCGGCCCAGCGGCCGCGCGTCACCCTTCACCAGGATCGAGGGCCATGTCGGCAGCGCATTCAGACGCGTTCGTGTTCTTCGGCGCCACCGGCGACCTCGCCTACAAGCAGATCTTTCCGGCGCTGCAGGAGCTCGTCAGGGACGGCAAGCTCGAGGTGCCGGTGATCGGCATCGCCTGCTCGGGCTGGAACGTGGACCAGCTTCGCGAACGGGCCCGCGCCAGCCTCGCCGAGCACGGCGGCGTGGACGAGCGCGCGTTCGAGAAGCTGTCCCGGCAGCTTCGCTACATTGATGGCGACTACAACGACGCCGCGACGTTCGCCCGGCTTCGCCAGGCGCTGGGCGAGGCCCGCCGCCCGCTCCACTACCTGGCCATCCCGCCCAGCCTGTTCGTGCCGGTCGTCGAAGGGCTGGCCTCGGCCGGCTGCTCCCAGGGCGCGCGCGTGATCGTGGAGAAGCCCTTCGGCCGCGACCTCAAGTCCGCGAAGGCGCTCAACCGGACGCTGCACCGCTATTTCCAGGAGCGGGACATCTTCCGCATTGACCACTACCTCGGAAAGGAGCCGGTGCAGAACCTGCTCTACTTCCGGTTCGCGAACGCGCTGCTCGAGCCGCTCTGGAACCGCGATCACGTCGCCAGCGTGCAGATCACCATGGCCGAGGACTTCGGCGTGCAGGGCCGCGGCAGGTTCTACGACGAAGTCGGGGCCATCCGCGACGTGGTGCAGAACCACATGTTCCAGGTCCTCGCCCTGCTGGCCATGGACCCGCCCGCCAACCGCAGCGCCGACGCCATGCGCGACGAGAAGCTGCGGCTGTTCCGCTCCATGCGGCCGCTGGAGCCGGCCGACGTCGTGCGCGGGCAGTTCGAGGGCTATCTCGCGGAGCCGGGAGTCGCCGCGGACTCGAAAGTCGAGACCTACGCCGCCCTGCGCGTGCACATGGACACCTGGCGCTGGGCCGGTGTGCCGTTCTTCATCCGCGTCGGCAAGCGCCTGCCGCTCAAGTGCACCGAGGTGCTGGTGCGCCTGAAGAACCCCCCGCAGCAGGTGTTCGACGATCTGCCGGATTCGGCGGTGAACCATTTCCGGTTCCGGTTCAACCCCGACGTCGCCATCTCGATCGGCGCGCGCGTCAAGCTGCCGGGGGAGGAGATGCTGGGGCGCGAGGTCGAGCTGGTGGCGCACCGGCACGTGCGCACGGCGATGGCGCCCTACGAGCGGCTGCTCGGCGACGCGCTCGAGGGCGACTCGGTGCTGTTCACTCGCGACGACTGCGTCGAGGAGGCCTGGCGCGTTCTCGATCCCGTGCTGGGGGACCGTGTGCCGGTGCAGCGCTACGCGGCCGGAAGCTGGGGTCCGGAAGCGGCGGACGCGCTGACCGCCGGCTTCGGCGGCTGGAACGATCCGGAGCCGGCCCCGGCGCCGAAGGCCGGCGCATGAGCCGCGAGGCGCCGGTCGTCTTCCTGTTCGATGTGGACAACACGCTGCTCGACAACGATCGGATCAAGTACGACCTGGACCGGCGCGTTGCCGCCGGGTTCGGCCCCGAGGGGGCGGCGAAGTTCTGGAGCACCTACGAGGATCTGCGCGGCCGGCTGGGCTACGCCGACCTGCTCGGCGCGATCCAGGTGTTCCGGCTCGAATGCGACGACGCCGTGCGCGCGCAGGAACTGGCCGAGTTCCTGCTCGACTACGACTTCGCCGCGCGGCTCTTCCCGCGGGCGCTGGAGGCCATCCGGCACCTGTCGCGCTCCGGACCCTGCGTGGTGGTCTCCGACGGCGACGCCGTGCTTCAGCCCCGCAAGATCCGCAACTCCGGCATCGCCGCGGCCGTGCAGGACCAGGTGCTGATCTACGTCCACAAGCAGCGCATGCTGCAGGACGTCGAGCGGCGCTATCCGGCGCGCCACTACGTGATGGTCGAAGACAAGCTCGAGGTCCTCGACGGCATCCGGCGGCGCTGGGGCGATCGGGTCACAACCGTGCTCGTCCGTCAGGGCCACTACGCCGAGGAGCAGTCGCGGCTCTCGCGGATTCCGCCCGCGCAGGTGACGCTGCGCGAGATTGGCGAGCTCTGTGACCTGCCGGCCGCCGACCTCGTTTCGCCGCCCGCGAAGCCGCAGGCGCGGGAGTGATTCGCGGACCCGCATGAGCCGGGGGTGATGACGGCCGCGCGAAGGACTTGTCGGGCGGCGCCCGAACGGCGAGAGTCGGTGCGGCAAGGTGGAGGATTCCGGTCATGATCATCGAACTGCTGGCGGCCGCCGCCCTGGCGGGTACGCCGCTCGCGGCCGAGTCGGGACCGCAGGGCCCGCGAACCCTTCGCGTCGTCTCCGTCGAAGGGGTTCCGGCGGACTCCACGATCCGGGCGGGCTTCATGGCGGGCTTCGACGAGGCGATCTCGGCCGGCACGCTCGCGGTCGAACAGCGCGAGCGGGACGGCGCATGGCGGCCGGCCGGCACCCGGCCCGATCGGTTCGCGCGCGAGGACGATCCCGAGGCGGCCGACGCCTGGACCCTGCAGGTCGTGGTCCGCGCGCCGCCGCCCTTCAGCGCGAAACGCAGGAACCGCTACACCGGCAAGTACGAGCGCTTCGTGGACCCGCACCTGAGGGCCTCGCGCGGCATGACGGTCGCGCTGCTCGTGCTCTCTCCCGAGGCGATCGCCGCCGGCGCGCGCGCGATGCCGGAACACGCGGCGATCGTCTTCCCGCAGGGCGTCGCGCCGACAGGAGTCCTGCGCAACACGGCCGAGGGTTTTCGCTTTCCCTGGCGGGACGCGGGCCGCGCGACGGCGCTGCTCGCACTGGACCTGCTCCATCACCGCGCAGGCGATTTCCCCGCGGACGTCCGCTGCGACCTGTCGCCGGCGCTGCGGGCCGAGAGCGCCCGCTGAAGCGCCGCCCGCACGAGGAGGATCTTCCATGAGAGACCGCGTTCCCGCGTCGTTCGCGATCGCCCTGCTCGCCCTGCTCGCGGGTTGCGCGCCGGCGCAGAAGCCGGCGAAGGCGGCGCTCACCGAGCACCAGCGGGACAGCGTTCTCGCGACCGAGCCGATTCCCGGCGCCGCGACGGTGGGCAGGGCGCTCGAGCAGTCGGCGAAGGCGTCCGCCGGCGCCGCGCAAATGGATTCGCTCGCGCGCTGACGCGCCGGCCGGCTTTCCGGTAGAGTTCCCGGCGCTCCACGCCGGCATCGCCCTCGCCGCGTCGCCTCCGGCGGATCGCCCCGGCGTGCCCTCCGCATCCACCCTCAGGGAGTCCGTCCGCATGCTGATGCTGAAGGAAGAACACCACCAGGTTCGCGACATGGTGCGCCGCTTCGCCGAGGAGATCGTCGCTCCGCGCGCGCGGGACCTGGACGAGCACGAGGAGTTCCCGCTCGACACCGTGAAACAGATGGGCGATCTGGGCCTGATGGGTCTGCCGTACCCCGAGAAATACGGCGGCGCGGGCATGGACACGCTGTCGTACGCGATCGCGGTCGAGGAGGTCGCGCGCGTGTGCGCGTCCACCGCCATCACGCTCGCGGCGCACGTTTCGCTCGGCTGCGGTCCGGTCTACGGCGCGGGCACCGAGGAGCAGAAGCTGCGCTTCCTCGTGCCGATGGCGAAGGGCGAGGCGATCGGCGCGTTCGGGCTCACCGAGCCGAACGCCGGCTCGGACGCCGCCGGCACCCAGACGCGGGCGGCGAAGGTCGCCGGCGGCTGGCGCGTGAACGGCTCGAAGATCTACATCACGAACGCGAGCTACGCGAAGTACGTGACGCTGACCGCGGTCACCGACGCGAGCCAGGGCGCGAACGGCATCTCGGCGTTCATCATGGACACGGCGACCCCGGGGTTCCGAGTCGGCAAGAAGGAGAAGAAGATGGGACTGCGCGGCTCGGACACCGTCGAGATCGTGTTCGAGGACTGCCTGATTCCCGCCGACCAGATGCTCGGTGAGCCCACCGGCGGCTTCAAGGCGTTCATGCGCACCCTGATGGGCGGCCGCATCTCGATCGGCGCGCTGGCCCTCGGCTGCGCGCAGGGGGCGTACGAGCACTCGCTCAAGTACGCGAAGGTGCGCCACCAGTTCGGGCAGCCGATCGCGAACTTCCAGGCCGTGCAGTTCATGCTCGCCGACATGGCGGTCAAGATCGAAGCCGCGCGCCACCTCGTCTACCACGCGGCGATGCTGCGCGACGCCGGCCGCGAGTTCGGCAAGGAGGCCTCCATGGCGAAGCTGTTCGCCAGCGAGATCGGCAATTGGGTGACCGACAAGGCGATCCAGATCCACGGCGGCATGGGCTACTGCCGCGACCTGCCGGTCGAGCGGATGCACCGCGACGTCAAGCTCATGGAGATCGGCGAGGGCACGAGCGAGATCCAGCGCATGGTGATCGCCCGCGAGATCCTCCGCGACGTCTGACGTGCGGGAGGACGCGCGCATGCGCTGGGCGAGCGCGCACGCGCTGTCGCACGACGCGGCGGAGGCCGCCGAGTCCGTCGCCTTCGAACTCGCCGGCGCCCTCGGGCCGGGTCCGGTGGATCTCGCGCTCGCATTCTACTCGGCGCCACTCGCCGCGTCCGCCGAACGCATCGCCGCGGTGCTGCGGCGCGCGCTGGCGCCGGCCACGCTCGCCGGCGTCCCGGCGCGCGGGATCGTTTCGTCCGCTCACGAGCACGAGCAGGGCGCCGCGCTCTCGGTCATCGCCGCGAGACTTCCGGGCGTCGAGGTGCGTCCGCTGCTGCTCGTGCAGGAGGCGTGGCGCGACGAGGTGGCCGACGCGGCGGCGTTCGATCGGCTGGCGCCGGGACTGCGCGGCGCCGAGCTGGCGCTGTTCGCCGCCGATCCGTTCTCGCTCGATGGCGAGCGGGTGCTGGCGCTCGTCAACCGCTTCGCGCCGGACGTCCGCATGGTCGGCGGCTTCGCCAGCGCGTCGGCGCGGCCCGGCGGCAACTGGTCGTTCCTGAACGACTGGGCTTCGCCCGAGGGCGGTTTCATGATCGCGCTGCACGGTGCGCTGCGCGCGGACGTCGTCGTTTCGCAGGGCTGCGAGCCCGTGGGTCCGGTGCTCGAAGTGACCCGCGCGCGCGACCTCCTGATCCTCGAGCTCGACGGACAACCGGCGCTCGCCCGCATCGCGCGGGTGCTGGGCGATCTGCCGGAGGACGGGCAGGCGAGGCTTCGGCAGGGGCTCTACGTCGGCCGGCCCGCGCACGGCGACGCCGGCGGGCGCGGCGGGTGGCTGATCCGCAACCTGCTCGGAGCCGACCGGGAAAAGGGCGCGATCGCGGTCGGCGACCGGATCGGAGCGGGCGAAAAGATTCGCCTGCACGTGCGCGACGCGGACGCCGCCGCGGCCGATCTCGGCATGCTGCTCTCGCCGCAAACGTTCGACAGCCGCGCCGCCGCGGCCCTGCTGTTCGCGTGCAACGGCCGCGGTCGCGCGCTGTACGGCGAGCCCGACCGCGACATCGCGACGCTCCAGGCCGCGCTCGGCGGCGTTCCCGCCGCGGGCATGTTCTGCGCCGGCGAGGTCGGTCCGATCGGCGGCCGCAACTTCCTGCACGGACACACGGCCAGCATCGCGATCGTCCGGCCGCGCTGAAGCCGGCGGGGTCAGGCCGGCGCAAATCCTCCTCGAGAACACGCGCGCCCCGATCCGGCGCCGGGGCCCTCGCGCTGTGCCGCGACCGCCGCTGTTCTATCCTGCGGGTGCGGCCGATAACCCGGACGCTCCCGCCGCGCGGGAGCCCTTCCCATGCACACCTCCTCCTCGTCCAGCTCCGTGACGCCCGCCCTCCAGGGTGGCGGGCGCGTCGCCGACCTGCCGTCGCTGCGGCGGCCGGTCACCGTCGGCGTGCTGTCGCTGTGGCTCGTGGGATGGGCCTTCGGCGTCGCCTTCATGATCCAGCAGTTGCTCCTGCCCGGGCCGTTCGCCGCCGACCGCCTGTTCCTGTTCGCCTGGCTCGTGCTGTGGCTCGCCGCCGGCGGAGGCGTGATGGCCTACATGGTCTGGCTGCTGGTGGGCCGTGAGCGCATTTCGATCGAGGGCGACGACCTCGTCATCCGGCTCGGCATCCTCGGCCTGTGGCGCACGCGGCGCTGGCCGCTCGCCTCCATCCGTCGCCTGCGTCCGTTCGGGCGCGGGATCCCGCCGGTGATCGCGTTCGGCCTCGACGTGTCGGGGCAGGGAGCCAGCGGCGCGCGCTTCGAATCCGGCGGACACGTCGTGCGCTTCGCGCGCTCGCTGAGCGAGCACGACGCGCGCGCCCTCGTGGACGAGCTGCGCTCGCGGCACGCGTTCGACCCCGATTCCGCGGCTGATCCCGCGCGCCCGCACGCCCAGGGCGCGGCATAGGGCGCGAGCGCGACGCCGCGCGTCGCTCGCGTCGGCGATTCGACCGTCGGCGCACGGCGTTGCGACCGCCGTGCGCGCTCGCGAATCAGGACGATGAATCCGCCGCCAGAGCGCGGCGCTGCTCGCGATGTTCGCGCGCCAGGGTCACGACGAGCAGCGCCGCGAACGCGACCAGCGCGAGCCCGCTCGCGCGCAGCATCGCGTCGCCGGTCTCGCGCTGCTGGGCGAGCGTGAACCAGCCGCACACGAGCGCGTCGTAGCGGGAGTAGAAGACGCCCATCGCCCCCAGCATGGCGACGGTGAGAATCGAAGCTCCGCCCCGGGCCGCGAACGGAAGCCGCCGCCAGCCGGCCCCGAGTCCGAAGCCGGCCGCCAGCAGCGACAGATGCCGGAGCTGGTCCATGACCTCGCTTCGCGCCGCCTCATCGAGCGAGCGCGGCAGCATCCAGAAGACGAGCGCGCCGGCCGCGAAGGCGAGCCCGGTGAAACCCGCCGGGTCCCAGCGGCGCGCCGCCGCGTCAGGCGTCCGCCGTCCCACCAGCGCGCCGAGCACGAGCAGCAGCGGCACCTGGATCAGGACGACGCGCACCATGACGCCGTCGAGGTAGGGATCCAGCGGCGGCGCGAGCAGCGCGCCGGTGACCAGCAGCCAGGCGAGCGCGAGGATCATCGGAGGGCGTCGCGGATCCGCGCCGCGATGGATCGAGCGTCGCCGGCGCCGAAGATCCGGACCAGGCGCGAGTCCGGGTCGAGCAGGTAGAGGTCGGTGCCGTGATTGACGAGGCCGTCGGGACGCCGAACGACCAGCACGCCGAAGCGCTCGTAGGTGCGCGCGGCGTCGGGATCGGCGAGCGAGGCGAACGTCCAGCCGGGAGGATCGCCGTAGAGCCGCCGCAACTCGGCGAGCCGCTCGGGCGGGTCCGAGTCCACGCTCACGCTGACGATCTCGAGCCGCGGGCCCACGAGGTCGCCCAGTTCCTCGCGCACGCCCTCGATGCGGGCGGTGTTGGCCTGGCAGACGCCGGTGCAGCTCAAGTAGAAGAAGTTGACGAGCCGCCAGCGTCCGGAGGAAGCCGCCAGCGTCCGCGGCTGCCCGTCCGAGCCCACGAGCCGCAGCTCCGGTGTGGCGCGCGGCAGCGGCCCGGGAGCCGCCGCCGCCGCCGAGAACGAGGTGAACGCCGTGCCGCCGTACGTCCAGACGGCGAGGAGCGCCGTCCAGCCGGTCACGCATACCAGCGGCAGCAGGCCCCGGAGCCCGGTCCGCTTCATTGACCTGCCGCGCGCCGGCCCTTCATGAGCGAAACGTAGAACGTCAGCACGCCGATCAGGAACGTGAGCGCCGAGATCGCCCCGAGCAGCGCGAGGTGCTTGCCGGTGAGCGCCAGCGAGCTCATGGGAATCATGTCGTAGCTCGCGTAGCGCCGGGGGACGGAGTTCGCGCCGCCCAGGTAGAACGACGTCACCAGTCCGTAGCCGCCCAGCAGCATCAGGCCCAGCGAGGCCGCGGCGAGCTTCTCGGCGTGCGAGCGGTACAGGTGATGCGCGAAGCCGAGCAGCATGAGCACGTAGCCCACCAGGAAGTAGGTGTGGAAGTGCCCGGGGACCCAGAGCGTGTTGTGCAGGACGCGGTTGATCGCGATGGTCGAGTCCGCGACGGCCGCGAAGCCGCCCACGACCCAGCCGACGATGCCCGCGGTCATCGCCAGCGGCGTGAAGCTCCAGCGGTTGCTGCCGCGGTACACCTGGCCGATGACGCCGAAGATCGTGACCGCGGTCGCGGGGACCGAGCTCAGGTACGACGTGACCTGCCCGACGATCTGCAGCGCGAACGGCTGCGCGAAATCCATGTAGATGTGGTGGAAGTAGGCGGTGAGCACGAACAGCAGCGTGACGTTCCACGACAGCGTCGTGATCCGGTTGTTCTTCCACGGGCGTCCGGTGAACTCGGGCAGCAGCTCGTAGACGGCCGCGACGCCCATGTACATGGTCACGTTCACGATGGTGTGCCCGAACAGGAACACCATGTTCTTGAGCAGCAGCGCGTCGTACTCGACCGACGGGTTGAACCACTTGAGCAGGTAGAGGAAAAACACCGCCGCGCCGACCACGGTGGTCAGGCTGCCCGCCACGGTGACGACCGCCGCGATCATCACGGTCGGCGGCGTCTCGGGTTCGCCGGCGCGGGTCCAGCCGAGCATGCCGGCGGGGCCGTAGCGGCGCGCGATGACGCGCAGGATGTCGAGCTGGGTCAGCAGCCAGCCCACGCCGAGAATCATCAGCGACGCGGTCGCGAGGCCGATGGACCAGTGCGGCCAGCCGGAGGCCGCGAACGGCAGCGGGTAGAGCAGGTACCAGCCGGGACCGAAGCGCCCGACCAGCGTCGCGACGACCAGGCCGACGACCCCGAGGACGATGAGCACGTAGGAGGTGTTGAGCACGCGCAGGCTCGGGGGCGCGTAGCGCGACACCAGCAGCCAGAGCATCGCCAGACCGCCGGTGAAGAGCACGCCGGCCATGCCGAGTCCGTGCAGCGTCATGATCGCGTAGAACAACTGCGGGTCGAGCGCCAGCACGCCGGACTGCCCGGAGCGCATGAGGAATCCGAGGATCACCATCACCGCGAAGAGCACGCAGGTGGTGATCAGCCACAGCGAAACGGCCGAGCGACCGCGCGAGGAATCGAAGGTCTGTTCCGGGTTCATGGTCGGCTCACCTCACTCGAAGGACGGAAGTCATGCCGTGGTGCACGAGGCCGCAGTACTCCATGCACATGATGTGGTAGTCCCCCGGCGTCCGGAACGTGTAGAACAGGCGGTTCGTGTACCCCGGCATGGCCTGCGTCTGGGACAGCAGGTGACCGGAGGGGCTGTAGATGCCGAAGCCGTGGTTCACGTCGCCGGAGGTGACGCGGAACTCGATCGCCTGGTCCACCGGAACCTCGATGGCGCCATCCTCCGCGAGCGGGGCGCTGCCGAAGTCCCAGGCCCACATCCGGCCGGTGACATCCAGCTGCACCTGGCCGTGTTCGCCGGGCGAAGGGTACGGCAGGTGCGCCATCGAGACCGCGAAGGTCACGGCGAGGCCGACGATCAGGACCACGAAGTACACCTGACGCGCACCGTAGACCTGCTTGGGCACGGTCGGACTGGGCTGGGCCACCGGACGGCGCCCGAGCCAGACGGCGATGCCCCACGCGGCGACGGCAACCACCAGCGTCAGGACGCCAAGAAGCCAGATGGACATGGATACCTCCAGGATGTCGCGCCGGTGTGTCGCGAGCGATGCCGTCCGTGCCACCGATGGCGCCCGAACGTACTCTAGTCACCGCGCTCCGGCGGGCGCAAGGCGACGAGCGCACGCCGAGAATGAACACGCGCTCGCCGCCGAGAAACACGCGCGCCGGGTGCCCGCCCGCGCCCGCTCGTGTAAGATGCGCACCGGATCCCGCACCTGCCCGCTTCGACCCTCCGCGGCGCCCTCCGGCCCGCCGGCTTCCAGAGGTTCCTCATGGCCACTCCCGACGTCTTCATCGTGGGCGCCGCACGCACGCCCACCGGCAAGTTCCTCGGCGCGCTGTCGCCGCTCAAGGCCTCCGACCTCGGCGCCGTCGCGATTCGTGAAGCCATGCTCCGTGCAAAGCTCGGCGGCGACGACGTGGACGAAGTGATCATGGGCCACGTGGTGCAGGCCGGGCAGGGCCAGGCGCCCGCGCGCCAGGCGCAGATCAAGGCCGGAATCAACCCGGCGGTCGGAGCGGTGACGATCAACAAGGTCTGCGGCTCCGGACTCAAGGCGGTGATGCTCGGCGCGCAGGCCATTCGCGCCGGCGACGCCGAGTGCATCGTCGCCGGCGGGCAGGAGAGCATGAGCACCGCGCCCCACTACCTGTTCACGCTGCGGAGCGGACAGAGGCTGGGCGACAGCACGCTCAAGGACGGCGTCGTCATGGACGGACTGTGGTGCTCGTTCAACGACTGCCACATGATCGAGCTGGCCCAGTACACCGCCGAGAAGGCGAAGCTCACGCGCCAGCGCATTGACGAGTTCGCGCTCGGCTCCCAGAGGAAGGCCGCCGCCGCGCAGGCTTCGGGCGCGTTCGACCGCGAGATGGCGCCGGTCACGATCCCGCAGCGCAAGGGCGAACCCCTGGTCGTCCGGGCCGACGAAACCGTGCGCGGCGACACGACGCTCGAGGCCCTCGCGAAGCTGGGCGCGGTGACGAAGGCGAAGGACGGGGTGATCACCGCCGGCAACGCGCCCGGCCTCAACGACGGCGGCGCCGCGCTCGTGCTGATGAGCGAAGCGCGCGTCAAGGCGACCGGCGCGAAGCCCCTCGCCCGCGTGACCGGCTACGCCACCGGCGGCGGAGAGCCGAAGGAGTTGTTCTTCGCGCCCGTGGACGCCGTGCAGAAGCTGCTGAAGAAGTTGGGTGTCGCGATCGGCCACTTCGACCTGATCGAAGCCAACGAAGCCTTCGCCGCGCAGGCCCTGGCCGACGGTGACGCGCTCGGCTGGGACTGGGAGCGCGTCAACGTGAACGGCGGCGCCGTCGCGCTCGGCCACCCCATCGGCGCGAGCGGCGCCCGCATCCTGACGACGCTGCTCTACGCGCTCGAAGCGCGCGGCAGGAAGACCGGGCTCGCGACGCTGTGCCTGGGCGGAGGCAACGCCGTCGCTCTTTCCGTGGAGCGTGTCTGATGAGCACCCTCGCCGAGCAGCGGACGAGCGGCCCGTCGGCCGCGGTGAAGAAGGTCGCCGTCGTGGGCGGCGGAACGATGGGCAACGGCATCGCTCAGGTGTTCGCGACCAGCGGCCTCGACGTCGAACTGATCGACGTGAAGCCCGAGTTCGTGGACCGCGGGCTCGCCACCATCGCGAAGAACCTCGACCGCGTCGCGAAGAAGCAGGAGTGGCCGGCCGACAAGGCCGCCGGCATCGTCGGGCGCATCCACGGCAGCACCTCGCTCGACGCGGCGAAGGGCTGCCAGCTCGTGATCGAGGCCGTGACCGAGAGCTGGGATCTCAAGAAGCAGATCTTCACCACACTCGACGCGGCCTGCCCGGCGGGAACGATCCTGGCGAGCAACACCTCGAGCATCTCGATCACCGAGATCGCCGCCGTCACGAAGCGCCCCGGCCTCGTCATCGGCATGCACTTCATGAATCCCGTGCCCGTGATGCAACTCGTCGAAGTCATCCGCGGCCTCGCGACCACGGACGAAACGTACGCGTTCACCGAGGATCTCTCGAAGCGCCTGGGCAAGACCCCCGTCGAGGTCAACGACTACCCCGGCTTCGTCGCCAACCGCATCCTCATGCCGATGATCAACGAAGCCTGCTACACGCTCATGGAAGGCGTCGCGACGAAGGAAGCGATCGACACCGTCATGAAGCTCGGCATGAACCACCCCATGGGCCCCCTCGCGCTGGCCGACCTGATCGGCCTCGACACCTGCCTGTCCATCATGAACGTTCTGCACGAGGGCCTCGGCGACTCTAAGTACCGCCCGTGCCCCCTGCTGCGCAAGATGGTCGCCGCCGGCTGGTTGGGCCGAAAGAGCGGCCGCGGGTTCTACGAGTACGCGCAGGGCTGAGGCGTTCGGCTTCGGCGGATCGCTTTGGGTGGGCGCGGGTGCTGGGTGTGGGGGGGCACGCGTCGCGCGGGCTGGCGGACGCCGAGGACCTCCGCGTTCACCATGAGCGCGATCTCGGTGGACGCATCCCGGTCTCTCGCCCGCCCTCACGCCCCAGGCGCTGGCGCCTCGGCGTGCCTCGCGCTTGCGCCGCATGAACGCCGCGCCAAAGACCCGCTCGGCCTCGAGCTGGTTGTGCGCCCGGCAGCGCAGCCGGAGGTTGTCCGCCGTCGGCTGGCCGCCCCGGGCGACCGGGACGACATGATCGAACTGCAGCGCGACCCGCGTCCCGCAGCGGTGCCCGTGGTCGCCGACGAACGTGCAGCGGCCCCGGTCGCGCCCGACGACCGCGCGACGGACCGCGGCCGGAATGTGCCGCGGATCGCGTGATGCCCGCGCCGGCCGCGGCCGCGCGGTGCCGGCGAACCTGCGCGCCTCCAGCCGCGCGATCAGCGCATCGAGCGCGCGCTCCAGCACCTCGCCCTCGTCGCGCGTGGCGTGCGCGAGCAGCGCCCTGGCGTACTCGAGCTTCTCCCGCGCGGCGGCGGTGAGCGCGACCCGGCGCACCACAGGCGCCGGCGCCTCGAATACTGGTTCTGCCGCACGCGCCACTTCGCGGCCGGGCGATGCGTCCGCAGGCGCCAGCGCCTGCGGAACCATCGCGGTCGCGGGATCCGGTCCCATCGCCGGGCCAGTCTCCGCGACGCGCTCGAGCATCGGCGCGCAGGGCGGGGCCGCTCGTGCGCGCAGGGCGCGCTCGATCTCCTCGATGGTCCTGCCCGCCGCAAGCGCGATCAGCTCGGCGCAGTTGTCCTCCGTGAGGT
>WBZR01000245.1_pt1 | contig 92241 bp, 81 predicted proteins | sample 5204231 | NCBI WGS metagenome assembly WBZR01 (sample SAMN12412403, study PRJNA552823) | activated sludge metagenome | isolation source: activated sludge from anammox sidestream of wastewater treatment plant... | place: USA: Virginia | collected 2017-08
AATGGCTGGAACCACGATGAACACAGGCTAGGACGACATTGTGGGCGTCCGTGGGTCAATTCGGAGATGGTGCCACCAAATGATTTAGTGACGCCCAAACATATCTATTTATTATTGCGGCATCCCTTAGTTCGCATAGACACTGACCCCTGTGATGAATGCGCTTACCGGTGACCAGAAATGGGGGGATAACAACACACCAGCCCCGATAATACAAGGCTCCCCTTTGCTTCATCCCCGTGAAAGCGCTAAACCGAACCATTTATAACTGAGAATGGATTGGAAGTCAAGCTATGCTTGACAGCTATTTGACAGCTATGCTAGCCAGCTATCACCTTAGTACTTCCCACGGACAAATTGCCTCAGCCCCTATCTATCTAGGCGATGATCTGCGGAATCGGTACGCCGTATACATCGGTGAGGCGCATCTGCCGGCCCTGGTACCGGTAGGTCAGCTTCGTGTGATCCATGCCGAGCAAATGAAGGATGGTGGCATGGAGATCGTGAATGCCCACCGGCTGCTCCTCGGCCTTGTAGCCGAACTCGTCACTCGAGCCGATTGCCTGGCCGCCCTTGATGCGGGCGCCCGTCATGAAGATGGTCATCGCGCCGGGATTGTGGTCGCGCCCCACACCGCGCTGCGAAATCGGCATGCGGCCGAATTCGCTTTGCCAGATCACCAGCGTGGAATCGAGCAGCCCGCGCTTTTTGAGGTCGGTGATCAGGCCGGACATCGGCAGATCCACCTCGGCGGCGTGGCGCGTGTGATTGTCCGCGATGTTCTCGTGCGCGTCCCAAGTGTCCAGATTCTGGATGCCGAGTCCGCCGTGATACAACTGCACGAAGCGGACGCCTCGTTCCACCAGGCGGCGCGCCATGAGGCACTGCCGGCCGAAGGGCTCCGTCGTGGATTGATCGAGCCCGTAGATCTTCTTCGTCGCCTCGGATTCGCCCTCGATGTCCACAGCCTCCGGCGCACAGGACTGCATGCGGTAGGCCAGTTCATACGACGTGATGCGAGCCGCAAGTTCGGAATTGGCCGGATTCTTCTCCTCATCGAGCGCATTCAGCCTGGCGAGCAGGTCGAGCCGGGCGCGCTGTTGCGCATCGGAAATGGAAGCAGGCGGTTTCAGATCGACGATCGGGTCGCCCGCCGAGCGGAAGATCGTGCCTTGATACACCGCGGGCATGTAGCCGGCGGTCCAATTCGCGGGACCTCCGAACGGGCCGCCCCGCGCATCATAGATGACGACGAAGGCCGGCAGATTCTGATTCTCCGACCCGAGTCCGTAAGTTACCCATGCGCCCACGCACGGCGCTCCCATGCGCACGGTGCCGGTGGCGAGTTCGTAGTGCGCCATCACGTGATCGTTGGACCGGCCCACTACCGAACGGATGAACGCCAGTTCGTCGACGTGGCGCGTGACGTGAGGGAAGATCGATGAGACCTCCATCCCGCAGTTGCCGTATTTTCTGAACTCGAACGGGGAGGGCATCAATGGCCCGGGGTGCCCCTGCCGTACGACGATCTCACCCTTGCCCGCAAGCGGCTGCCCGGCGAACTTGCGCAGCGATGGCTTCGGATCGAAGGTATCCACGTGGCTCACGCCGCCGCTCATGAACAGAGAGATGACGGCCTTGGCGCGGGGCGCGAAGTGCGGCTTGCGCGGCGCGAACGGAGTTTGCAGATTCCCGGCAGCCCCGCAGGCTCCGGGCGAAGCAAGCAGTCCCTGCTGATCCAGAAGGCAAGCGAGCGCGAGGCCGCTTAAGCCCCCACCCGCTTCAAACAGGAATTGCCGGCGTGAGACGAACTGCTTCGGCATGGACTACCTCATGTAGAGAAATTCGCTGAGGTTGACAAGGACATGGGTCAGGTCCTCGACATTGTTGTGTTGCAGAAATTCGAGGCCGAGGGACCGCTCCCTGTCCGTGGGCGGACGGCTCAGAGCAATCTCGTAGGCGAGCCGCAACTGTTCGCTCGAGTCCTTTCCCGACAGGCCTCGAACGCGGTCTGCAAAGAGCTTCGACTGCTCGAGTACAAAGTCGTTATTCAGCAGGGCCAGCGCCTGGGTCGCCACGGTGGACACGTTCCTCCGCCCGCAGGTGATGGTCTGGTCCGGCAGGTCGAAGACCTCGAAGAAGGGGAAGGGAAGGCCGCGCTTGCGATAGACGTACACGCTGCGGCGCCACGTTTCCGGGCCGTCCTTCTGCCTGCGCCAGATGCCGTATTTCATCGAGTCGAGCGACTCCTTGGGGAGTGTGGGGAACACCGCGGGCCCTTCCATCCGCGCGTTGAGCGTCCCGGCCACGGCGAGGATCGAATCGCGCACAATCTCCGCCTCCAGCCGCTGCTCGCGGAAGCGCCACAGCCACGTATTGTCCGCATCCCTGGCCTCATCCTGCCCGTTGCCGAAGGAGGAAGCCATTTGATACGTCTGGCTGTTCATGATGAGCCGGTGCATGTCCTTGATGCTCCAGCCCTGCTCGCGGAATTCCACGGCGAGCCAGTCGAGCAGTTCCGGATGCGAGGGCTTGTCTCCGGTGTGGCCGAAGTTGTCGAGCGTCGGCACGATGCCGCGCCCGAAGTGGTGATGCCAGATGCGGTTCACCATCACCCGCGCCACCAGCGGGTGATCCGCGGAAGTCAGCCACTCCGCCAGCGCCCGGCGGCGACCGCTGGTGTGACGTCCGGGAGGTGGCAACTCGGTGGGCGGTTCTCCTTTCACCAGCACCGTCACAAAGCCCGGCTTCATTTGCGAACCATGGCTGTACATATCCCCGCCGTAGAGGAAATAAGATGGCGGCGGCACGTAAGGCTTGCTCGGGTCCGGCAGGTAGGATCCTTCCGTCACCTCGCGCTTGATCCCCTTGCCGGGCGCCGGCTCGTCGCCTGGGCCGTCGGGAACGAAGCGGTAGTCCCCGTCCGCAATCCCCATTGCCATCGGGATAGGCGCAGGGCGCTCCTTTTCGATGCTTCTCATCTCGGCAAGCAGGCTGTCGCGAAGGACGCGCTCTTCCGGCTTGAGGTGCGGCTCCACTTCCGCGCTCGAAACCTTGGTGGTGCGGATCACCTGGTTGGCCAGCAGCGCCTGGCCCGGCGTGCGCTGCTCCTCCGGCGTCGCGATGGCTTCCTGCACATTGGCCGGGAACGTCTTGTACTTCTGCTGGACGAGGACCAGCTTGTACGGATCCTCAATGGCGGCAATCCGGCGCCTCAGCGGGGCCAGCCGCTCATCGATTGCGGCGTTGCGCCGGTAGTATTCTTCCGCCTGCGCCTTGGGAACCAGCGGGTGATCCACCTCGACGTAGCTGAACAGCGAGGCCTGAAGCCGGTAGTAATCGCGCTGGAGGATGGGATCAAACTTGTGGTTGTGGCAGCGGGCGCAGTGGACGGTCAGCCCCATCACTCCCCGGCCGAGCGTGGCGATCATGTCGTCCAGGTAGTCGTAGCGGAACTGCGGATTGTCCTTTTCGCGGAAGCCGACCTTGGCGTAGTTGCGAAGAAATCCCGTCGCTATCAACGTGTCATAAGTGACGTTGCCGACTTCATCCCCGGCGATCTGCTCCTCCAGGAACCGGTTGTACGGTGTGTCCTGGTTGAACGAGCGGATCACGTAATCGCGGTAGCGCCAGGCATTGGGCCGATCGAAGTCGTGCTCATAGCCGTTCGAATCGGCATAGCGCGCCACGTCGAGCCAGTGCCGTCCCCAGCGCTCGCCATAATGCGGCGAGGCCAGCAGCTTGTCGATGAGCTTTGCCCACGCGTCAGGACGCTTGTCGTCGAGGAATTCGCGAACTTCGGCGGGAGTGGGGGGCAGCCCGATCAGGTCGAGATACGCGCGCCGGACCAGAGTGCGGGCATCGGCGCGCGGGGCAGGCGTCAGATTGCGCGCATCGAGCGCCGTCTTGATGAAGGCGTCAATGGCGTTGTTCGCCCAGCGCGGATCCGCCACTCGGGGCACGGGCGGACGGACCGGCGCGCGAAAACTCCACCAATCCAGGGCGTTCGGCGGCAGTTGCGAATTCTCGATCGCCTTCAGCGGATTCGCCGCGGCCGTCTTCCCGAGTTCCCCTTCCCACACAGCGCCCTGATCAATCCACGCCCGGATGGATTCCACCTCGGCTGCCGTGAGTTTCCCGTCCATCGGCATGGCCGGCTTCTCCACACCGGAGATCCTCTTGAAGAGCATACTCTGCGCGGCGTTGCCCGGCGAGAACGCGGGGCCTTTTTCGCCGCCCTTGAGCGCCGCCTGCCGGCTGCGTAGATCGAGTTTGCCTAACTGCATCGCAGCCCCGTGACACTTCACGCAGCGTGTCTCTAAAATAGGTTTGATCTCTTTTTCGAAGGAGACAGGCTGCGCGGCGGCTGCGCACACAGACGCCGCCAGGAAGATCGGCAGAGTTCTTGACGCCAGCATGAGAGACTTGGCTGCAATTATATTCCTGTTGAGGTGTGAATGCCAGAACGTGAAATTTTAGATATTGCTGAATTGCAGAGCCTGGCCGGTGAGGAGGTAGCCGTCAGCGATTGGCTCGAAGTCACCCAGGAGCGCATCAACGCGTTCGCCGACGCCACCGGCGATCACCAGTGGATCCACGTCGATGTCGAGCGCTGCCGCCGCGAATCCCCCTTCTCAACCACCATCGCCCACGGCTTCCTGACCCTGTCGTTGATCCCGCAGTTCACCTATGCGACCATCCGCATCCGCCAGAAATTCGCCATGACCATTAATTATGGTTGCAACAAGGTGCGCTTTCCCCACCCGGTCAAGTGCGGAGCCCGCCTGCGCGCACGCCATCGCCTGCTCGAGGTGGCCGAGGTGCAAGGCGGCTGGCAAAGCCGCTGGCAGGTGACTATCGAGATCGAAGGCGTGGCGAAGCCTGCCTGCGTGGCGGAGACGGTGGTGCGGTATTACGTGCCGGGTTTGGGGTGAGCGTGGGTGCGGGGATACTGAGGCATCCCGCGCGTCAAGGCGAGAAGCTAACCTTGATCGGCTGGAGCGAGCAGAAGCAACCCCAAGACAAGAGTCTCCAATGCAAGCAGAGCCTTTCTCGCCTCTTGCTGAGCGCCGGCTGTCTTGAGATGCTGAACGATTTCGAGTTCTGACCTGTCCGGATTAGCCGGGTCGATCACAACGAGATTAGGTCCAAATTGCTGCCCTAGCAATGGTGCGAATTCCGGATATGCCATCACGATCATGTTCTTGCGTAGGACCATTCAGGCGTTAAGTTCTAGCCGGCACGATTCCGTAAAGCCGGCTCCTACAAGGCCAAGGATGATTTCCGCATCCCGCAACTTCTGCTCGCGTTCCGAGTCCAGCGACGACTCCGTCCCCCTGCGGGTGAATGCAGGGGGTACATAAACAGTCAAGCCATTTGCAGCGGCAAGCGCCTGAAGGCGTAGGGCAGTGATTTGGTCAGCCGCTTCGCCGTACGAGATGAACACTTTCATGGTTTGGTTTACTGCTCTTCGATTATAGCCCCGCAACAGAAAGCGACGGTCCTGTCCTCGCCAATCAAGGGCCCTCCCTCTTCGTCAGGACTCGTCCTGGGATCAAACGCCGATCCCCTCAGGCTTTCTCCCTACGCCGAACCCGCCTCCTTCCGCCGATCCATTCCACGAATGCCCGAACCATCGCTCGCATTCCTCTCGAAGCAAAAGCTCCACATCTGCCGCGGCGGCGTTACCCAAGTCGTCGAAAGCGAGTTCGAACGCACCGTGCGCGAGCGGTCCGCGTCCATTGAGCGGCGCCATGCCTGGAAAACCCAGGGCCGGGGAGCCATGTTCATGCGCGGTGTTTGGGCTGCGGAGCCGAACGGCCGCAATGACGTGCCCGTGCTGCGGACGGGCCTTGCCGCGGGGCCCGGCGGCGCGCTGCTGTACTCCATGGAGACGGACGCCGTCAGCGGCATCTTCCTCCTCGATGCCGCCGGCGTCGAGACGCGCCTTTTCCACACCGCTGATTTCCGCATCCGCCATGCGGCCATCCATCCTGACGGCGATACGCTCGCCGCCACGGTCTTTCACGCGGACAGCATGCGCTCCAATATCGCCGTGCTTCCCGTCCACGGCACGGACTTCTCGGAAGTGACCGAAGGCGACTCCTTCGATCAAGCGCCGCGATGGGCGCCGGGAGCGAACCGGCGGATCGTATTCCAAAGCGCCGGAGTGGGGCGCGATGCCGCCGGGCGCTTTGCGGGGCTCGGAGCCTGCACCATTCAATCCCTCGATCTCGATTCCGGCGATCTCGAAGAGGTGGCGGGAGAGGAAGGCCGTGACCTCCTCCAACCGCGCCAGACTGCCGGGGGAACCCTCTACTACATCCGTAAGCCGTACGAGTCCGGCGTGCCGGATGCCAGCCTGCTCGGCTCAATGAAGGATGCCGCGTTGTTTCCCTTCCGCATGGCGCGCGCGGTGTTCCAATACTGCAACATCTTCTCCATGATGTACACAGGCAAACCGCTTGTATCGGGCAAAGGAGCCATGCACCGGCGGATGGACCCCCGTCAGATGTTCATCTACGGCAACCTGGCCCAGGCACACATGGCACAAACTGGCGAGGACGAGGCGCAGGGCCTTGTTCCCGGATCGTGGGAACTGGTGCGCCGGGCCAGCGGCGGGCAAACGGAAATCGTGGCGAAAAAAGTGCTCGCCTACGATCTCGCCGCCGACGGCAGCGTGCTTTGCTCCGACGGCGCCGCCATCACCCGGATCAGCCCGCAGGGACGCACGGAACGCATCGTGCGGGCGGAACTGATCGAGCAGGTGCTGGCGCTGTAAGGGTTCAGACCGACGGCTCCGGCCTTTAAAACGGCTTCGAGGCAGGGATGCCTGGATGAACGTCTCGATCTGGCCTCAAGCTTCCTTTTTCTTCAACTGCGCGTCGTTGGCCGCGATGAACTGGCGCAGTTCCTCCGACCGGTCGAGGAGCTTTTCCCACTGCTCTTTATACAAGGTGACGGGGAAGCGTCCCAATCCGTAGACTGATACCGCGCCCTTGTCGCTGACCTTGTAACTGATGGCGCCCTTGGCGGCGGGCTTTTTCAGTGCTTCGTTCTCCGCTTTGAGACGCTCAATTTCACGCAGGAGATCGTCTGGGGTTGACATATCACTGGGATTCTAGCGCGGATTGGGATCCCCGCGCATGATACAATCCCCACCGTCATGCAGCGCAGGGAATTTCTCGGGCTCATTCCCGCGGCGGCTCTGAGCGCCGCGGACTCTCCTTTCCTGAAAGGCATTTGCGGCGCCATCTTCCCGCGAGAGATGCCTCTCACCGAGCAGTTCCGCCGGGCTCGCGATGCCGGCTTCGCGGGCCTGGAGATCCGCCTCGGCGGCGAGTTGCGTCACGATACTCCCCTCGATCACGCCGCGCGTCTCGCCGAAGAGGCCCGCAAAACCGGGATCGCTATTGTCAGCCTGTGGGTGTCGCAAGCGCTCACCGCGGCGCCGTTGAATCACGAAGACCCGGAGGTGCGCGCCAAGGGGGTCGCCGTGCTTCATCAGGCGATCGATCTCGCCAAGACTGTCAATTGCGGCGCGCTGCTCATCGTCCCCGGCCGTTTGGGCGATGGGCGGAAATTCATGTACAGCTATCAGGACACCTGGGACCGCGTGACGGCGGAGTTCCGCAAAGTGATTCCGCACGCCGAGCAGGCGCGCGTGCTGCTCACACCGGAAAATGTCTGGAACAAGTTCCTCGTCAGCCCGCTCGAGATGAAAAAATTCATCGACCAGTTCTCAAGCCCTTGGTTCCAATCCCATTTCGATATCGGCAATGTCATGCAGTTCGGCTATCCCCAGGATTGGATTCAAACGCTTGGCCCCCGCATCAGGCGCGTCCACGTGAAGGACTATAAACTCAGCGAGCGCGCCGAGCAGGGCCGCTTCGTCGACCTGCTCGAAGGCGACGTGGATTGGCCCGCCGTGATGGCGGCGCTCAAGAAGGCGGGCTACCGCGGCTTCCTCAGCCCGGAAATGGGGCACCGGCCCGAAGACCCGGACTATCTCAACAAAGTCTCGAAGGCCCTCGATCAGATCCTCGCCATGGCATGACGAGATAATGGAATTGGCGCATCCATGAAACTCAACGACCGCTACACCGTGGAATCCGGCTCCGTCTATTTGACGGGCATCCAGGCGCTTGTCCGCCTGCCCATGGACCAGATGCGTCTCGACCGCAAGGCCGGCTTGAAGACCGGCGCCTTCATTTCCGGCTACGAAGGCTCTCCTCTCGGCGGCTACGACCTCCAGTTGCAGCGCGTGCGCGGCATGCTCGCCGAACTCGACATTCACTTCTGGCCCGGGGTCAACGAAGATATGGCGGCCACGGCGATCTTCGGCAGCCAGATCTACCAGGTGCTCGGCTCGTCGAAATACGACGGCGTAGTCGGCATCTGGTACGGCAAAGGCCCCGGCGTCGACCGCTCGGGCGATGTGCTGCGCCACGCCAACCTGGCCGGATCGCCGGGATTTTGCGGCGCGCTCGTGCTGGCCGGCGACGACCATGCTTGTAAGAGTTCCTCCATCCCCCATCAAAGCGACTTCAGCCTGATGAACGTGGGGATCCCTGTTCTGTTCCCCGGCAATACGCAGGAGGTGCTCGATCTTGGCCTCCTCGGCATTGCGCTCTCGCGCTACACCGGGGCATGGTGCGGCATGAAACTCCTCACCGCGGTGTGCGATGGCGGCGGCACCGTGGAAGCCGGCTCGGCGCAGGATATCCGGGTGCCGGACGGCTACATGAAAAAGACCGACGCCCGGCTGCTCATCCCCTTCACCAACGGCATGGAGCCGGAGGTCAATCACCGGCGTCTGGAAGCGGCCAAAGAGTTCGCGCGCGCCAACGGTCTCAATCGATGGTTCGGCGCGCGCGGCAATGCGTGGCTCGGCATCGCCACCGCCGGCAAATACTACTACGACCTGATGCAGGCCCTGCGCGATCTGGGGATCTCCTCCAGCGATCTCGAAGCCATGGGTATCCGTGTCGCGAAGTTCGGTATGACCTTCCCCGTCGAGCCGCACTTTGCCCGCGACTTCGCCACCGGCCTCAGGAAGATCTTCGTCATCGAAGAGAAGCGCAGTTTCCTTGAAATGCAACTGCGCGATGTACTGTACAACATCGCCGCGCATCCGGTAATCTTCGGCAAGGAAGACGAATCCGGCGCGCCCCTGCTGCCGGCTGCGTACGAGATGGACGCTGATCTGCTTGCGCGGGCCATCGCCGGATGCTTTGAACACACGGAACTCAGCGAGCCCATGCGGCGCAGGCTGGCGCGCCTCGAGGCAGCCTCATTGCGGCCGAAGGAACTCGTGCCGATGCGCCCGCCGAGCTTTTGTTCCGGGTGCCCGCACAACCGCTCCACCCTGCTGCTCGAAGGCCAGGTGGCCGGCGGCGGCATCGGCTGTCACGGCATGTCGGCCATGCTCAAGGATGCAAGCCGCGGCTACCTCTTCTGCACCCACATGGGAGCCGAAGGCGTCCCCTTCATCGGCATGACTCCGTTTGTCGAACGCAAACACATGTTCCAGAACATGGGCGACGGAACTTATTTTCATTCCGGCTCCATCGCCATCGAGAGCTGCGTGGCCGCCGGCGTGAACATCACGTTCAAGATCCTTTACAACGGGCACGTGGCAATGACCGGCGGGCAGGAGGCGACGGGCGCGCTCCCCATACCTGATCTCTCGCGCAAACTCGAAGCCGAGGGCGTGAAGAAAATTGTTGTCCTCGCCGAAGACGCCGCCAAATATCTCGATGGCCCCGTAATGGCGAAAAATTGCGAGGTGCGCGACCGCATGGAGATTGAAGCGGTGCTCGCCGAGTTGGAGAAGATATCCGGCGTTACCGTCATTATTTATGACCAGGAGTGCGCGGCGGAGAAACGCCGCAGCCGGTCGCGCGGCAAGGCCGAAGAGCCCGTGAAGCGCCTCGTCATTCACGAAGAAGTGTGCGAAGGATGCGGCGACTGCGTGAAGCAGTCCAATTGCATGAGCCTCCATCCCGTCGAGACCGAACTGGGGCAGAAGATCCGCATTCATCAGTCTTCCTGCAACAAGGACTACAGTTGCGCCCTCGGAGATTGCCCCTCCTTCCTCACCGTGACCATCGCCGAAGGAACGGGCCTCAAAAAACGGACGCTGCCGGCGCTCCCCGGCACGGACGTTCCCCCTCCCCGGCAGAAGGTGAAGGCGGGGGATGGCTACCGCATCCTCATGCCGGGGATCGGCGGCACGGGCGTGGTCACCATCAATGCGCTGCTTGCCGCGGCCGCGTCGATGGACGGCCTCCACGTGCTGACGCTCGACCAAACGGGTCTTGCCCAAAAGGGCGGCGCCGTAGTGTCGCATCTCGTCCTCAGCGAAACACCCATCGAGATGGCCGCGCGGACGAACACCGGCAACTCGGACTTGATTCTCGGCTTTGATCTGTTAGGCGCGGCCAATGCGGACAACCTCAAGACCGCGGATGCCGGACGGACGGTGGCGGTGCTCAACACCACCCATGTGCCGACCGGCGAAGAAGTGCGAAACCGGAAGGTGCTCTCCGGTCTCGAGCATCTGGTAGACGTCGTCAAGAGCCAGACGCGGCATGGGCATAATGTTTACCTGGATGCGACGCGCCTCGCGGAGGACCTGTTCGGAAGCCACCTTGCGGCGAACACGATACTGGTCGGAGCCGCATATCAGGCGGGCCTGGTTCCCGTGAGCGAAGAATCGCTTAAAGCGGCCATTCGCCTCAATGGCGTCGAGGTCGAGCGCAACCTCCAGGCACTCCTCTGGGGCCGCAAGTACTACCTCGACGCCGCCTCCGTCGAGGCCCTCCTTTCCCCTCCTCAGACGCAGGAACCCAAACCGTTTGACCGGGTGGGGGAATTGACCCGCTACCAGAACGCGGCCTACGCAAAGCAATACCAGGAATTCGTGGGTCAGGTGGCGCACCAGGCTCCGGCGCTCACTGATGTCGTCGCCCGCTATCTCTACAAGCTGATGGCCTACAAGGACGAGTACGAAGTCGCGCGCCTCCTCACCAAACCCGAGGCGGAACGCGCAGTGCTCGGCATGTGGGCCAAGCCCGAAGCGCTCTCCTACAACCTGCATCCGCCGTTGTTACGTGCATTCGGCGTGAAAAAGAAGATCCAGTTCGGGCCCTGGTTCCGCACGCCCCTGCGCATCCTGGCGACACTCAAGTTTCTTCGCGGCACTCCCCTCGATGTGTTCGGTTACCTTCCCCACCGCCGCATGGAGCGCCAACTCATCTCCTGGTACCGGGAACTCACCCAACAGGTGCTGAGTCATTCCACCGGGGAGAATGACGCACTCGCTGTGGAGATTTTAACCCTGCCCGAACTGATCCGCGGTTACGAACAGATTAAAGAGGAAAATGCGCGGAAGGTAAAGAAACTAGCAGACGAGAAGCTCAAGCAGTTGATTGCTGCAAGGACTCCAGTGAAGGCGGGCGGCTAGGCGGAGAGTGGGGCAGTTCACCCAGAAAGACATTGTGCACGCTGCGGTGGGGCATATGCCTCATCTGTTTCTTGTGTCAAATTGTTTCTTTTCAATCTGTTAGAAAGATTTATCGCTTTTGGAATCTTTCGTGCTAGCGCATAGAGAGGTTGTCTCATCCTGAAACCGAAGGAGGAGCGTTCTAATATTATGGGGAATATCAGAAACCGAAGAGTCATACTTCGGATCAGTCTGGCACTCACGGTGTTGATAGGCGCGGCTGTTTTGGTGAGCGCGCCCAAGTCACCGTTTACCCAAAATGATAAAGCCTATTATCTTGACGAAAAAACGGTGAACTACGTGCGGCCGGGATTGAAGGTGACCGTGACAGCGGCGTCGATCGCCACCGACGGCACCATCACGGCGCGGGTGAAGTTCGCTGACCCGGCGGGCGTTCCGCTGGACAAGGACGGCATTCAAACCCCCGGCGTGATCGGAGCGAGCGCCATTGCCGCATACATACCGAGTGGTCAGAGTCAGTACACGGCCTACACCACGCGGCGGCAGACCAGCACCATCACCGGGGATAGCGCGGTACAGGCAAGTACGGATTCCGGCGGAACCTGGACCAAAGTGACGGACGGCGAATATACCTACAAGTTCGCCACCAAGGCGCCGGCAAACTACGAGAAAAGCTCGACCCACGCCATTGGCGTCTATGCCAGCCGCAACCTGACGGAGTTCGATTTGGGCACCGCGCTTTCTGATTCGGTTTTCCCGTTCGTGCCGGACGGCTCGGCAAAGCCGGAAACCCGGGACGTAATTCGTACCGAAAGCTGCCAGCGCTGCCATGTGGACAGCTTCGCCTTCCACGGAACCACCGGAAGAACCAGCGTCCAGATGTGCGTGCTCTGCCACACTCCGCAGTCAACGGATCCGGATACCGGTAACACGATTAACTTCCCGGTGATGGTTCACAAGATCCACATGGGCAAAGACCTGCCCAGCGTCAAAGCAGGCGGGAAATATCAGATCATCGGATTCGGCAACGCCGTGAATGACTATTCCGATGTGGGATTCCCCACCGACCAGAGAAATTGCACGGTGTGCCACGAACAGACCACTGGCGCTGCGCAGGCCAAGAACTACCTCACGAAACCGAGTCAGGCGGCCTGCGGCGCATGCCATGACAACGTGAATTTCACCACCGGCGAGAACCACGTCAATCTGCCGCAGGTCAGCGACAACCAGTGCTCAGGATGCCACATCCCGCAGGGCGAGTTGGAATTCGACGCTTCCATTTTGGGCGCGCACACCATTCCCTACAACTCTCGCGAGTTGACCGGGTTCCAGTGGGCCATCACCAAGGTGGATAACGGCTCCGCCGGCAAGAAGCCGACTGTCACCTTTACCCTCGCTAACAAGAATGGCAATCCCCTCGCTCCCTCCGATTTCGCCCGCCTGAATGCGGTGTTAGGTGGACCGACGACCGACTACACCACCAAGTTCGCGGGGGCAACTACGAACGGTTACGTCTCCGAGGACATGCTCAAGGCGGCTGGAGCCAACGGTACGTACACTTACACCTTTGCCACGGCAATCCCCGACAATGCCCGTGGAACCTTCTCCATAGGCTTGGAAGGCCGCCGGGTCGAGGTCATCTATAAAGGCACCAAGCAGGAACAGTCCGTCCAGTACGGTCCGAAGAAAAATGCAGTGACGTACTTCACCGTCGACGGCACACCGCCGCTCCCGCGCAGACAGGTCGTGGCCATCGAAAAGTGTCAGCGTTGCCACGTCAGCCTCAGGCTGCACGGCGAAAACCGCATCGACACCATCGAGCAGTGCGTCACCTGCCACAATCCGGTGGAGAATGACTCCGCGCGCCGTCCCGCCGCGGCCGGAGCGCCGCAAAGCATCGACTTCCGCCAGATGGTTCACAACATCCACGGCGGAGAAAGAACGAAGGCCGCTTACAAGATCGAAGACTACATCATCTACGGGTTTGGCGGATCGCTGAATGACTTCAGCGAAGTCACCTTCCCCGGTCGTCTCGCTTCCTGCGACATGTGCCACGTGAACGGCTCGCAGCAGTTGCCGCTGCCGGAAACCAACGCGGTAGTCTCCAATCCACGCGGTTACCTCAACCCAAGCGGGCCGGTTGCGGCGGCCTGCCTGTCCTGCCATCGCAGCAAAGACGCTGCCTCCCATGCGCTGGCGAACACGACAACACTTGGCGAGAGTTGTGCGGCCTGCCACGGTTCCAGCGCCGAATTCGGCGTCGTAAAGGTTCACGCGGCTCCGTCAACTCCCCAGGCAAACGAATAGACGATCACCTCCTTTCGATGCGTGTGTGTGAATCAGGGCCCGCCGGCTTGGCGGGCCTTTTTTTATGCCGGGCATGGCGGGGGAACCGCCGCCCTCAAAAAAATTTCATTCCCGTGATGGGTTTTCCGCCGCGATTTCGCTTTCCACTGTGGGAGCACGTTGCCCGGAGTCCCGATCATCGATCTCGAACAGGCCAAAACTAGAAAAAAAGACGAAATCGCCTGTTCGCGTGCTTGCACCCAGGACCTACGCAAGCATTGCCTGTTGAACTTTGGGATGTGCTGTGATAGGTATGTACAGCGGGTTGCTGGGGGGAGGGTTTTGCCCTCGCCCGCGTGCAGCCCATGGAGATCGAAGTTTGTGGTTCTCCAGACCGGCGTAACGGTCGGGTGACGCCTTCCTGGTTGAGAACCGGAAATTTAAAGAGGGTTTGAAATGGCAAGAGAAAGCGCTCAGCATAAACTGGATCGGGTACGGCCCCCGAGAGTTCACATTACTTACGACGTGGAAGTGGGCGACGCAATTGAGATCAAGGAGTTGCCGTTCGTCCTCGGCGTTCTTGGTGATTTCACCGGCATGCCCGAACAACCCCTGCCCCGCCTTCGGGACCGCAAGTTCGTCGAGATCAATCCCGACAACTTCGACAAGGTCCTCGAGGCCATGAATCCGCACCTGGCCTACCAGGTGGAAAACAAGCTCAGCGAAGATCCGGATGCCGGACAGCTTCGCGTCAATCTGAGTTTCAAGAGTCTCGACGACTTCGAACCGGAGCAGGTGGCCAAGCAGGTGAAGCCCCTCAAGGAACTCCTCGACTTGCGCACCAAACTGGCCGACCTTCGCGGCAGCCTCATGGGCAATGACAAGCTCGAAGAGATGCTGCTCGACTCCGTCGGCGATCCGGAGAAACTGGCAAGACTGAAGTCGGAAGTGAAGCCCGAAGGAGGCAGCAATGAGTGACGCACAACGCGCAGCCGCCCAGGCACAGGAAACCGTCCTCGAGACCAGCCTGCTGGACAAGATCGTAGACGAGGGCCGTTTAGGCAAGGATCCTGCCGCCAAAGAGCGCGGCAAGGAGCTCATTAAAATCTTCGCCGAGCAGGTGCTGGAAGGTTCCATGGCGGTGTCGAAAGACGCCGAGGCCATGATCAACGCCCGCATCGCCCAGATCGATCACCTGCTCTCCATCCAGTTGAATGAAGTCATGCACCACCCCGCCTACCAGAAGCTCGAATCCACCTGGCGCGGCGTGAAGTACATGATGGACCAGAGCGAGACCAGCGACATGTTGAAGATCAAGATCTTCAACTGCAACAAGCGCGAACTGCTCCGCGACCTCCAGCGCGCGCCGGAGTTCGATCAAAGCACCCTGTTCAAGAAAGTGTACGAGGAAGAGTTCGGCGTCTTCGGCGGCGCTCCCTTCGCAGCCCTCGTCGGCGACTACGAATTCAGCCGCCATCCCGAGGATGTGGAACTGCTCGAGCGTGTGGCTCAGGTTGCCTCCGCCGCCCATGCGCCGTTCCTTTCGGCCGCTTCGCCGGAAATGTTCAACCTCGAGAGCTACACCAGCCTCGATGCGCCTCGCGACCTCGGCAAAGTGTTCGACACCACCGAGTACGCCAAGTGGAAATCCTTCCGCGCCAGCGAAGACAGCCGCTACGTCGGCCTCACCGTTCCGCGCATCCTCATGCGTCTACCCTATGGCCGGGCCAACAAGCAGATTGAAGCCTTCAACTACGAAGAGGGAGTGGATGGCACCGACCACAGCAGGTATCTATGGGGCAATGCCGCCTGGGCGCTCGGCGCCCGGTTGACCAACGCCTTTGCCCGCCATGGCTGGTGCGCCGCGATCCGCGGTGTCGAAGGCGGCGGCCTGGTCGAAGGTCTCCCCGTCCACAACTTCTACACCGATGAAGGCGACGTCGCCATGAAGTGCCCCACCGAGGTTCCCATCACCGATCGCCGGGAGAAGGAACTCGCCGACCAGGGATTCATCCCGCTGGTGCACTGCAAGAACACTGACTACGCCGCTTTCTTCAGCGTCCAGAGCTGCCAGAAGCCCAAACTGTACGACAAGCCCGCGGCCAACGCCAACGCCCGCCTGTCCACGCAGTTGCCCTACATCCTCGCCTGCAGCCGCTTTGCGCACTACCTCAAGGCGATGATGCGGGATAAGATCGGCAGCTTCATGTCGCGCACCGATTGCGAAATCTGGCTCAACCAGTGGATCAATAATTACGTGGTTCCGGATGACACGGCGTCACCCACCATCAAGGCTTCGCACCCGCTCCGTGAGGCAAGAATCGACGTCCAGGAAATCCCTGGCAAGCCGGGAGCCTATCGCGCGGTTGCGTTCCTGCGGCCCCATTTCCAGCTCGACGAACTGACAGTTTCGTTGCGCCTGGTAGCTGAACTCCCCGCGCCGGCCAAGAAGTAACCGGCGAAGGATAACCTTCCTGGAGAGTTACCGCACCTGACTCTTCGTAACTGATAGAACAACACTTTGAGCTGAGAGGAGAATTCTCGAATATGTCGCAATTTGATGCATTCCTGAAGATCGATGGGATCAACGGGGAAACTGACGACAAGATGTTCCCGCAGCACATTGAGCTGCTTTCCTATTCGTTCGGAGCCACGCAGACCGGTAGCTTCGCCTACGGCGGCGGCGGTTCCACCGGTAAAGTCCAGTTCCAGGACTTCCACTTTACCAAGCGCGCTGACGACGGCACGCCCCACCTCTTCGACGCCTGCTGCAGCGGCAAGCACATCCCCAAGTGCGAACTGCTCGTGCGCAAGGCGACCGGCGACGGCGGCCAGCAGGTCTTCTACAAGGTGACCTTCGAGGATGTGCTGATTTCCAGCCAGACCGTCAGCGGCCAGGGCCACGGCGACCCCATCCCCACGGAGTCCATCAGCTTCAACTTCGCCAAGATGATCATGGCGTACGGCAAGCAGGACGCCAAGGGCAAGGTGGGCGCTCTGGTTCCCAAGGGCTGGGATCAGAAGAAGAACGCCAAGGTCTAACCTGCGCGCGCTTCTTGCTGATTGTAGCGGAAATGACGCATGGCGCCGGCCGGCTCTGACCAGCCGGCGCCATGCGCCCGACTCTCTTGTTCTGATCGTTTCTGATTCAAATTCCAGGCCAACTCCGCGGGGCTGCCACGCGGGCAGATTAATCGAGTAAACAATGACATCCAGGGAACTATTCCAGGCCGGCAAGCTGACTGAGGCCATCCAGGCGCTGAGCGCCGAGTTGCGTGACAACCCCAGCGATTCCAAGAGACGAACATTTCTGTTCGAACTGCTTTGCTTTGCCGGCGATTTCGACCGCGCCCGCAAACACTTGGAATTGCTGGCAAAGGAAAACCAGAAAGCGGGCATGGGCGCTCTCCTCTACGAGGGGCTGATGAACTCCGAGCGCACCCGCAATGAGACTTTTGAAAAGAAGGAATACCCGTTCGTTCCCGCCGGCGCTTCCCGCGGCGGCACCCTGAACGGCGCCCCCTTTGAATCCATGGAAGACGCCGATCCCCGTATTGGCGCCCGGCTCGAGGTCTTCACTGCCGGAGCCTATCTGTGGATCCCCTTCGAGCATATCGATTCCATCACCATCGAACCTCCGAAGCGTCTTCGCGACCTGCTTTGGGCGCCGGTTCTCATCCACACCGCCGAAAGCTTCAAGGGCGCGGAGTTGGGCGAATGTCTCCTCCCCGTCCTCTGTCCGTTCTCCTTCAAACACTCCGATGACAATGTCCGGCTCGGCCGCTCCACGGTCTGGGAATCCGAGGATGGCAAGGACATCCCCTTCGGCCAGAAAATGTTTGTCGTCGACGGCGAGGATTTCCCGCTGCTCGACATTCGCAAGATCGAGTTCCACGCGGCCGAAGCGCGGGCCGCATCCGCCGGCGAGGCCGGAGAAACAGCGGCGAGCTGATCCTCGCTACCTTGGAACGGCGCCGGCGCAAGCTTCGCGGCAGATACCCTTGTCCGCCATGCGCCGCCGCCACGGTTAAGTTTGACCCATGCCCAGGGATAACGATCAGATTGTTTCGCTGCCGATCCTCGACAGACTCACGGATCAGGAGCCGAATCTCGCCTCCGATCCCCCCCTCACGAGGGCTCAAACCGTGCGCCTGCTCAAAGCCTCGCTGCGCCGCGACCTCGAGTGGCTGTTCAACTCCAGGGCCAATCACGAATGTCCCCCTGCCGCCGAACTGCCCGAGGTGGCCAAATCCGTTTACAATTACGGTTTGCCTGACTATACGCACCTCAGCCTCAGCAACTTTGGAGACCGCCAGCGCCTGCAAAAGCAGTTGGAACTGGCCATCAGCCTCTTCGAGCCGCGCCTCGACGGCATCACCGTCCACCTTCTCGACAACAGCTTCGATCCCGGCCGCGCCCTGCGCTTCCACATCGACGGCATGCTCAGAATGGACCCCGCCCCGGAGCACATCTCCTTCGACACCGTGCTCGATATTCCGACGGGGGAGTACCAGGTGAGGGATTCCAGTGCGGGATGACTTCCTTCCTTATTACGAGAAGGAACTCAGCTACCTCCGGCAAATGGGAGCGGAATTTGCCGTCAAGTATCCCAAGATCGCATCCCGCCTGTTCATGGAGCCCGACAAGTGCGACGACCCGCACGTTGAGCGCATCATCGAATCCGTCGCCTTCCTCGCCGCCCGCGTGCATCTCAAGATCGACGACGAATTCCCTGAGATCACCGAAGCGCTCCTCTCCATCATCTATCCGCACTACGTCCGCCCCATTCCCTCGATGTCCATTGTCGAAATGGTCCTGGACCCGGAACGCGGCAAACTCACCTCCGGCCTGAAGATTCCCCGCAACACCACGATGTATTCGAAGTCCGTCGGCGGGGACCCTTGCAAGTTCCGTACCTGCTACGACACCACCCTCTGGCCCGTCACCATCACCGAGGCGAATTACCTGCCCCCGGACCGTCTCACCCCGCCCATCAAATCCACCGAAGCTGTCGGAGCCTTGCGCCTGCAATTGCAGACCGCCCAGGATGTCCAGTTCGACAAACTCGAAATGGATGCCCTTCGTTTTTACCTTCACGGCGACAGCAAGCTGATTCACACCATCTACGAACTCCTGCTCAACAACTGCGTCCAGATCCAGATTCGCGATCCACAGAACACCCGCCGCAAGCCCATCATTCTCCAATCTTCCAGTCTCCGCGCATTGGGCTTTGCCGAAGACGAGGGGATGCTGCCCTATCCGCGCCGCTCCTTTCTTGCCTACCGGCTCTTGCAGGAGTACTTCACTTTTCCCGACAAGTTTTTCTTCCTCGAGTTGAAAGATATCGCCCATGTTTGGCGCATGGGATTCAAGGAACAGGCGGAAATCGTGTTTCTCATCCGGCCCTTCGAACTCGAGGACAGGCGTCAGGAGTTGGAGCTCAATATCAGCCCCAAAACCTTCCGGCTGGGCTGTACCCCCATCATCAATCTCTTCCCGCAGACCTGCGAGCCGATTCTGCTCGATCAGCGCAAATACGAATACCCGGTCATTCCCGACATCCGCCGCATCAACTCCACCGAGATCTTCTCCATCGAGGAAGTTGTCTCCATCGATCCCCAAACCAGGGAAAAGAAGACCTTCGAGCCCTTTTATTCATACCGCCACGCCGCCACGCGTGATAACAAGCAGACCTTCTGGGTGGCCAACCGCCGCCCCTCGGAACGGCGCAACGACGAAGGCACAGATATCCATCTCTCGCTTGTCGACCTCTCGATGCGCATGGTGCGGCCGGACGCAGATACCCTGACCGTCCGCACCCTCTGCACCAACCGCGATCTCCCCTCCCGCCTCCCGTTTATGAGCGAAACGGGGGACTTCAATATTGAGGGAATGTCCGCCCTACAGAAGATCGTCTGTCTGCGGAGGCCCACATCCCCGCTGCGCCCTCCCGTCGGCAAGGGCATCTTCTGGCGTCTGATCTCCCACCTCTCGCTCAACTACCTCTCACTGGTCGAAGAGGGCAAGGATGCCCTCCAGGAGATCCTCAAGCTGTACAATTTCACTGACTCCGTGTACACCGCCAAACAGATCGACGGCATTGTCGGCTTGAAGAGCAGCCGCCAGTTCGCCCGTGTGATCTCCGAGAACGGCATCAGCTTCGCTCGCGGCATCCGCGCCGAGGTGACCTTGGATGAGGAGCAGTTTGTCGGCGGCGGTGTTTTTCTCTTCGCCAGTGTCATCGAGTATTTCCTCGGCCTCTATGCGACGCTCAACAGCTTCAGCCAGTTGGCCGTCCATACACGCCAGAGAAAGGAGGTATTGCGGGAATGGCTGCCGCGAGCCGGACAAAGGATTCTGATGTAAGACAACCCATTCTGGCGGGCGACATCAAACAGACCCCCTGGGAGTTCCAGTTTTTCCAGTGCGTGCGCTGGCTGCAACGCATCGAAACCGAGCGCGGGCAGATCGGAAAGTTCTATCCACCGTCGCGCGAGGTGCTACGCTTCCACGCAAACCCTTCCACCGCTTTTCCGCCCTCTCAGATTCATGGCATCGAGTGGCCGGAGGAGGGGGCTATTGCGCTCACAGTGAACTTCATGGGCCTGTTCGGCCCCTTGGGCGTACTTCCCCTTTACTATTCCCAATACATCATGGCGCGCCTGCGGGCCAAGGATGGCGGCTTTTCTTCCTTCCTCGACATGTTCAACCACCGCATGATCTCGCTCTTCTATGCGGCCTGGGAGAAGTACCGCTTCTATGTGCCTTATGAGCGCGGCGAACGCGACCGGCTATCCCAATATTTGATGGACCTGATCGGCCTGGGCACCAAGGGGTTGCAACGGCGCCAGGATGTGCGCGATGATTCCCTGCTCTTTTATAGCGGGCTGCTCTCGCTTCTGCCCCGTTCGGCGCTCGCCTTGGAGCAGATCCTCTCGGACTACTTCGACGTTCCCATCCAGGTGGAGCAGTTCGTGGGAGCGTGGTATCCGCTCGAGCCGAACTCCATCTGCCGCTTTCAGCGCGGCGACAGTTATGCCGAGCAATTGGGGGTGGGCGTTGTGGTGGGCGACGAAGTGTGGGATCCGCAATCGGGCATTCGCGTGCGCGTGGGGCCGCTGACTCTGCGCCAGTATCTGGATTTTCTTCCGAATGGAACGGCCTACAAGCCGCTGAAGGCTATCACTCGCTTCTTTTCGAACGGCGAGCTGAGCTTTGAAGCGCAGTTGATCCTCAGGCGCGAGGAGGTTCCCTCCTGCGAACTCGGGGCGCTTGGCGAGGCTGGTCCCCGGCTCGGCTGGGTCACGTGGGCCAAGAACGTCCCCATGCGGCGGGATCCGGACGAGACCGTTTTCAAGATATGATTTCTAAACTCTGGAAAGGACTGCTATGGGCGTCAACCTCAAACAACTGATTGGCAAACTAAACGACGTGACGCGTAACGCGCTCGAAGGCGCGGCGGGACTCTGTCTCTCGCGCACGCACTATAACGTCGAAATCGAGCATTACCTGCTCAAACTTCTGGACTACAGCGACTCGGATGTTGCCAAGATACTGCACCAGTATGGAGTCGATCCCTCCCGGCTGACCGCTGAACTGGGCCGTTCGCTCGACCAGGTGAAGAGGGGCAATGCCAGTACTCCATCGATCAGCCCGAACATCTTCAAGCTGATGACGGAAGCCTGGACTTACGGCTCCATCGACTACGGCGCCGTCAAGGTGCGCAGCGCCTTCACGCTGCTTGCCCTGCTCTCCAATGAGGAACTCGCCCGCGTAGCGCTCTCCTTCTCCAAGGAGTTGCAGAAGATTCCCGTCGAGGGATTGAAGAAAGACCTCATGTCGATCGTCTCGGGGTCCGCGGAAGACACCATCGCCGAGATTGCCGAGGCCCCCGCCGCCGGTAAACCGCGCGTGGGCACCGGCAAGACCCCCAACCTCGATCAGTACACCGTGGACCTCACCGGCAACGCCAGAAAAGGCAAGGTGGATCCGGTGCTGGGCCGCGATTTCGAGATCCGGCAGATCATTGACATTCTCATGCGCCGCCGCCAGAACAACCCGATCCTCACTGGTGAGGCAGGCGTCGGAAAGACCGCCGTGGTGGAAGGTTTCGCTCTTCGCGTGGTGCACGGCGACGTTCCTCCGCCGCTCAAGAACGTCGAAGTCCGCACGCTGGATCTTGCTTTGCTCCAGGCCGGCGCGGGTGTGAAGGGTGAGTTCGAACAACGGCTCAAGAGCCTGATCGAGGAAGTGAAGTCCTCCCCAACCCCCATTATTCTCTTCATTGACGAAGCCCACACCATGATCGGGGCCGGGGGGCAGGCAGGACAGGGCGACGCCGCCAACCTGTTGAAGCCCGCCCTGGCGCGCGGTGAACTGCGCACCATTGCCGCCACCACCTGGTCTGAATATAAGAAGTACTTCGAAAAGGATCCCGCCCTGGCACGCCGCTTCCAGGTGGTGAAGGTGGAGGAACCGGACGAGAAGACCGCCATGATCATGATGCGCGGCATCGTCGGAGCCCTGGAGAACCACCACAAAGTCCGTGTCGTTGACGACGGCGTCTCTGCCGCGGTCAAGTTCTCCCACCGTTACATCGCCGGTCGCCAGTTGCCGGACAAGAGCGTGAGCGTACTGGATACGGCGTGCGCGCGAGTTGCCCTGGGCCAGAACGCGATTCCTCCGGCTCTCGAGAATGTTCGCCGCGAACTGGACGATCTCGAGACCCAGGAACGGGTGCTGAAGCGCGAGGAGGCCGTCGGGGCCAACCACTCCGAGCGGCTCGAGCAGATCGCCAGGCAGAAGGAAGGGACAATCGCCAGGCTGAAGGCGCTCGAGGAGCGGTTTGAAAAGGAGAAGGGGCTGGTGGAGAAGATCCGCGCCATCCGCTTCCGCCTCGAAGATCCCAACGCCAAGATGCCAGAAGGCATGGAAGAGCCCGCGGGCACGCCGCATGAGATGAAGGAAAACCTCATCGCCCTGAACAAAGAACTGGATGAGTTGCAGGGCGAAACTCCGCTGATGCGCGTGACGGTGGATTCGGTGGTGGTCGGGGAGATCATCTCCGGGTGGACCGGCATTCCCGTCGGCAACATGATGCGCGACGAAGTGAAGACCATCATGGAGCTGGAAAGGCACCTCGGCAAGCGCGTCATCGGCCAGGATCATGCGCTGTTCGCCATCAGCCAGCGCATCCGGACCAACAAGGCGCGGTTGGAAGACCCCAAGAAGCCTATCGGCACCTTCCTTCTGGTGGGCCCGAGCGGCGTGGGAAAAACGGAGACGGCGCTCACCCTTGCCGACATGCTGTACGGCGGCGAGCACAACGTCATCACCATCAATATGTCCGAGTTCCAGGAAGCGCACACGGTGTCCACATTGAAGGGTTCGCCTCCAGGATACGTGGGCTATGGCGAGGGCGGCGTGCTGACGGAAGCCGTGCGGCGCCGTCCGTACTCGGTTGTACTGCTGGATGAGGTGGAGAAGGCGCACCCCGATGTCCTGGAGCTGTTCTTCCAGGTCTTCGACAAGGGCATGATGGAGGATGGGGAAGGCCGGGAGATCGACTTCAAGAACACGATCATCATCCTCACTTCGAATGCCGCTACCGATTCGATGATGAAGCTGCTGGCCGACCCCGAAACCGCCCCGTCACCGGATGGCCTGATCAAGGCGGTCAAGCCGGAACTGGACAAGATCTTCAAGCCGGCGTTCCTGGGCCGCCTGGTGATCATTCCGTACTATCCGATCCGCGATGAAGCGATGAAGCTCATCATCCGCCTGAAGCTCGGCAAGATCCAGAAGCGGATCCTGGAGAACCACAAGATCGAACTAAGCGTCACGCCGGAGTTGGTGGATGAGGTGGCGACGCGCTGCACGGAAGTGGAAAGCGGCGCCCGCAACGTGGATAACATCCTCACCAACACGCTGCTGCCGGACATCTCGCGACAGTTGCTCGCCGCGATGGCGGAGGGAGTGAAACTGAGCGAGATCCATGTGGCTGTTGGGGAAAATGGCCAGTTTGTCTATTCCTAACCGTTAGTTCAGAGGCGGCGGGAGGCGTCATTTTTCTCCGTGGAGGATGATAACGCCCGCCGCTTTTTTGCGCGTATCTATATTGGAGCCGGAAACGGTCTACACTAATCCGGAGGAGGTTGGTCCATGCCTGAATACACACAAACCGATCGCCCGATCAAGGTAAAAACGCCCCTTGGCGACGATGTCCTGCTGCTTGAAAGGTTTGACGGCAAGGAAGCGATCTCGCAACCGTTTGAGTTCCACCTCCACATGGTCTCCACGCAGAAGGCGCTCGACCTCAATTCGCTGATCAACCAATCGATTACCCTCTACCTGCGGCTGCCCGACAACAGAACTTACCGCTTCATCAACGGCAAATGCCGCAGCGCCCGGCAGCTCGAACTCGACATGGGGCTCACCACCTACCAGTTGGAAATGGTCCCCTGGCTGTGGTTTCTAACTCAAAGAACCAATTGCCGCTTCTTTTTGGACAAGACCGTCCCGGAAATCCTGGAAGCGATCTTCGGCGAACATGGCGGCGACTTCAATATGTCCCTCACCCGCGGCTATGAGAAGCGCAAGTATTGCGTTCAGTTCCGCGAGACGGATTTCAACTTCGTCAGCCGCCTGATGGAGGAGGAAGGCATCTCCTATTACTGGCAGCAGAGCGAGTCGAGCCACACGATGGTCCTCATGGACGCTCCCTCGAGCGTCAAGCCGTGCCCGGTCCAATCCACGGTCAAGTTCGCCCATCAGATCTACGTCGAAGAACCTGAGGATTTCATCCACACCCTGGATTTCGAGCGCTCGTATCGTACCGGCAAGGTGTTCCTTGCCGAGTTCGATTTCACCAAGCAGTACGACCCGTTCACAACCAATGTCAGCGGCAAGTACAGCCAATCGGAGAAGTACGATTTTCCGGGCTACAAGTGGAACGGCCCCGGGATGGACAAGCTTGCCCGGGACTGGCTGGAAATGGAGGAGTGGCCGGAGAACCTGGTGCGGGGCCACAGCACCGTGCGCGCATTCACCCCTGGCTACAAGTTCACACTCACGGAGCATTTCAACAGCGCCATCAACCAGCCGTATTTGCTGTTGGCTGTCTATCATCGTGCGGAAGGAAGCAACTTCCGATCGGAACTGGAGGAGCCTTTCCGTTACACCAATACCTACGAGGCGATGCCTTCGGCCATCCCGTACCGCCCTCCGCGGCTCGCCATCAAGCCCACCATCAAGGGCACTCAGACCGCCATTGTCGTCACCGATGTTGCGGGCGAAGAGATTTACCCCGATAAATACGGGCGCGTGAAAGTGATGTTTCACTGGGACCGGGAAAGGAAGAACTCCTGCTGGATCCGTGTGTCGCAATCCTGGGCGGGCAACAAGTGGGGATGGATCACGATTCCGCGAGTGGGGCAGGAGGTGGTGGTCAGCTACATGGAGGGCGATCCCGACCGCCCGCTGATCACCGGCCGCGTGTACGACGAGATGCAGCAGGTGCCCTACATGCTGCCGGATCACAAGACGGTCAGCACGTGGAAATCGCGCAGCAGCAAGCAGGGCGGCGAATCGAACTACAATGAAATCCGCATGGAGGATTTGAAGGGCTCGGAACAGTTGTTCATCCACGCCGAGTTCCAGCGCGATGACCGCACCAAGCAAGAGATGCGGGAGTACGTAGGCGGCTCGCGCCACCTGATCGTGAAGCAGGATCAACGGGAAGACATCACCGCGAACAAGCACCTCAAGGTGGGCGGCGACCAGAAGGAGAAGATCGGCGGGAAGTATTCGCTCAACGTGGGCGGCAACCAGCAGAACAAGGTGGGCCAGAACGCGGCGCTCGAGGCAGGCATGGAGATCCACATCAAGGCCGGGATGAAGCTCATCCTGGAGGCGGGCATGCAGGCCACGCTGAAGGGCCCCGGCGGATTCGTGGATGTCAGCCCCGCCGGAGTGACGATCCAGGGCACGATGGTTCTGATCAACAGCGGCGGGGCGGCGGGATCCGGCAGCGGCTGTAGCCCCGAGGATCCGACGGCTCCGGATCAGGCCGACGACGGGACGAAGTTCACCAAGATGTAGGCCGGCGGCCTGTTTAGTGATGGTATGCAGACTGTCCAGTTGCGCCGCCGGGATTAGTGTATAATGCCCGGCGGCTATGAATCGCATGGAGCAGCGCTCTTCGGGCCACGAAACGGCTTCCCGCTACGTCACCATCAAGACGATCCTGCAACGCACCGGGATCCACCGGCAGACCGTGCATTACTATCTGCGTAAGGAACTGCTGCCGCAGCCGGTGCGCACCAGCCGCACTTCCGCTCTCTACCAGAACACGACAATCGACCTCATCCAGTTGATCCAACTCCTGCAACGGCAGCAGCGCCTGAGCCTGGAGGAGATCACGGCGCTTTTCCGCCGGCACAACTACGATGTCCGCGCCATTCGCGCTGCCGCATCGCAATCCGCCGCTGCCTCCACCGGCGCCCTGCTCGGGGATCCGGCATCCGCGCCCATCGCAATCGGCGATATCGCCGAACGCCTCGATCCGCCGCCCCGGCGCGAGTGGATCGAGCAGGCGCTCGCCTCCGGCATGGTGCATTCGGAGATCCGGGACGGACGCAAGATGATCTCCGCCGGCAGCCTGGAGGCGCTCGGCGCCATCTGGGAAGGCGTACGCAGCGGCGCCTCGCTCGACGAGTTCCGGGACCTTGCGCGGCGGATGGAGCGGGAGGCGCAGGCGGAGTTCGACCATTTTCTGAACTCACTGCGAAACCTGAACGCGGTGAGTGAAGCAAGTACCCAGGTGGCGCGGCTGTTCTCGAGCCTGGAGCGCTTCGGCGCATGCCTCCGGCGGGAGGCATTGCACAGCCTGTTCATGCAGCGGCTGCGCCTGCCCGGCTATCTCTTCCTGAGCCCTAACCGCACTTATGTGTTTCCCAGCCGGACGTTTCTCCAGCGGATGGGTTTGTTTCGGGAGCTGGATCTGATCCTGCGGCAACTCGACCGCAAGCCAGACGACCTTGCGGCATGGTGGAGCCTGGCCCGCGCCAGCTATCTCAGCTCGGACTGGGTGCGGTCGCGCAGCGCCGCTGTCGAAATCCTCCGGCTGGCTCCGAACGATGCCGGCGCGGAGGCCCTTTACGGACAAGCGCTGACGTTTTTGGGGCGCATGCCGGAGGCTATCGCCTTCCTGGAAGAGGCGATCACGCACGGTCCAAACCCCATGGCCAAGGTGCGGCTGGGGCAAGCCATCGCGTTGCACGCGTATGAAACAGGTGATGCTTCGCTGCTGCTTGATGCTGTCGTGCGGCGGACGCGGCTAGCCAATGAAGCCATCCGCGAGTCTGCTGGAAACCCCGGACTTCACCGCAAAGTTCGTCTCAACGTTCTTCTGGATACGCTGCATTTCAGCGATCCGCTGGGATTGAACCGGCCTGTGGAAAAAGAGGCGCAGGCACTTTACGACGAGTTCCGCGGCCTTCCGGACAAGAAGCTGCCGGTCTTTGCCGGGATCTCCCTGGCGATGTCGAAGATGTATGTCACATACGCGCTCTATCTCATTCGCCAGCAGCAGGGGGATCCGAAAGCGGAGAAACTGCTGGCGGAGATCGCGCGGCTGGACCCTGATTGCGTGCTTGCCGGACGCGGCAACGGGCAGCCGGCTTCGACGGTTAAAGCAGCGAAAGCAGCGCGCCGCGCATCACGTCGAACGTCGCCTCGAAAGCCTGCTGGTGGGGTTCGTGGCGCGCGCCGGGGATGAATCGGGTTTCGACAGGCCCCTGACAGCAGGCGCGGATGGCCTCGAGTTGGGCGCCGGTTCCGTACTCGTCATCGGTTCCCTGCAAGGCAAACACCGGACACCGCACTTGCCGCATCTCTTTGCGGATATCGAAAGCGTCGAAAGAGGGAGCCAGCCAGGCGCCGGCCCAATTCCAGAACAACGTATCGGTTTTCTCGCCGTGATGGCGTATCAGGCGTTCCCGCAATCCCTGGCTGTAGGCGTCCACAGCGGCGCGGATTCCGGCGCGGGTGATGTCTTCCACAAACAGGTGGGCTGCTTCGGAGAGGATTGCCCGCGGAGGCGGCGCGTTCTCGATCGCGGCGTACAGGAGGGCGATGGAGGCGCCATCGCTATGTCCGGCGAGGACGAAATCCCGTTGCTTTTCCGCCTCGAGCAGGTGATGGAGCACCTGAGCCTCCTCGTAGAGGTAGCGCGGAGTTCGCGGTTGGCACAAGTCCGGTGACCGCCCGTGCCCCTGGCGGTCATAGACGAGCGCGGGATATCCCGTCGCCTCGACGAGCTTTGCGGGAAAATCGCGCCATAGCGAAACACACCCCAGACCGTGGTGCAGGAACACCATCAACGGATGGGCCCGCCGCCCGGCAATCCGCTCCACGTACAAAGAATCGAAATGCACCTCCAAATTATAATCAGGCTTGTGAACCCGGCTTTTCTAGAACGCGCCATCGCGCTGGCCATCGAAAACGTGCTCGCCGGCGGCGGCCCTTTTGGGGCGGTGATCGTCCGCGACGGCAAGATCCTCGCGGAGGGGGTCAATATGGTGATCTCGACCAACGACCCGACGGCGCACGCCGAGGTGACGGCGATCCGCAACGCGAGCCGCGCGCTCAACGCCTTCCACATGCCCGGCTGCGAGATCTACTCGAGTTGCGAGCCGTGCCCGATGTGCCTCGGCGCAATCTATTGGGCCCATCTCGACCGCGTCTACTTCGCGGCGACACAGCAGGAAGCGTCGCAATCGGAATTCGATGACACGTTCATCTACCGGCAGATCGCCCTGCCTCCGGAATCGCGTTTGATTCCCATGATCCACGTCCCCAGCGGAGGCCGTGCGCTTGCGCCATTCCAGGCGTGGATGGAAAAAGAAGACCGGATCCGGTATTGAGGGTGAGGCGGGACTAGAACTTCTCCAACTTGTTCAACATGGACCGTGTGTTTCCGGCGCGCGGCAGGTCCACGGCGTCCACGGCCTTCCAGTTTTCGTCCATCGCTCCGATGTAGCGCGCCTTGTCGCGGTCCTGTCCCATGAAGATGACGTAGATGCCCAGGTTGGGGTAGTGCAGGAGGCGGTATTGAATGACATCGCTTTCCTGGGAGCGCCAGCGGTCTTCGGCGGGCCGGCCCAACTTCCGGATGACGGCGTTGGCGTCATCCATGTGGCTCAGGCCGTAGGATTGCTGGACAATGCCCACGTACTGGACATTCTCCACGCCCACGCGCCCGCGGAAGAAACTGACCACGATGAAGGTAAGGATTATCCCCGCGGCGAGCACGCCGAGGATCAGCTTTCCGATGCGCGATTCAGCTCCCTCGTTGAGCCGCATGGCGGCAACGGGGGAGACCGGCGGTGGAGGCGCCGGCGCGGGTGGACGCGCGTAATCATTCACCGCCCTCGGCATTTCAATTACCCGCCGCTCATGCGGCCAGAGGGCGCCGGCGTTGTACTCGAGTTCCCGCTTCAACCCGACGATCATCACTGGTTCGTCAATGCGGGAAACTTCTCCCAAAAAGCGGCGCGGGACCCAGACTTCCTGTCCGGTCTTGGAGTTCTTCACGAGAATCTCGGACCAGGTGGCCTTCTCGAAAATCCACTCATTGTGCTCGATGTTCAGCACGGGCGGATAGAAGGAGAAAGGACGCGGACCCATCGATTCCAAAGACGGCGGGATAGGAGGGATAGACATGGGGTCGCCCGTTGCTTCTATATTAGCTTACGTTCCTCATGGGCAAATTCATGCGTTATCCTCAGGGTACACCGAGGATAGATGAAAAGAATCGCACTCGCTTTCACATTGACAGGACTACTCGCGCTCACGGTATCCGCTCAGTCCGGGCAGGAATCCGGCAAGGCCGGCGAACAGAAAAGCTCCGCCGCAAAGGCCGAGCCCAAAGAAGAGTCGTCCGTGACGGAACACACCATCGTTCTGAACGGGCAAAACATCGCTTACAAGGCGACGGCCGCAACCATCATATTGCGAAACGAGAAAGACGAGCCGGCGGCCAGTGTCTTCTATGTCGCTTACACACGCAATGGCGTGGACGGCCTCGATCACCGGCCGCTGGTGTTCATTTACAACGGGGGACCGGGGGGATCCTCGGCGCCGCAGCATATGGGCGCCTTCGGGCCGAAGCGGGTGGTGACCGTGGATGCGGGTCCGACGCCTCCGTCTCCGTACAAGGTGGTGGACAACAAGGGTTGTCTTCTCGACGCCGCCGATATGGTTTTTATTGATCCTGTGGGAACCGGATACAGCAAGCCGCTCGGGAAAGCGACAGGGAAAGATTTCTGGGGTGTGGACGAGGACGTGAAGTCGCTGGCGCAGTTCATCCGGCGCTATGTGGGCAGGAACCAGCGCTGGAACTCGCCGAAGTTTCTCATAGGCGAGAGCTACGGAACATTCCGCAATGCGGCTTTGTCGAACTATCTACAGTCGAAGGACGGCATGGACTTCAACGGGTTGGTGATGATCTCCACGGTGCTTGACTTGCGCCAGTTGCTGTTCGGCACGGGTGACGACCTTTCCTACGTTTTGTACTTGCCGAGCTATGCGGCAACCGCCGCCTATCACAAAATGCTGAAAGATCCGCCGCGGGATCTCGGGGCCTTTCTCGAGGAGGCGAGGCAATTCGCCGCCACGGAATACTTACAGGGTCTGCAGCAGGGCTCCGCCCTGAACGCTGATGAACGAGGGAGACTGCTGAAGAAGCTTTCGCGATTCACGGGATTGGATGAGGATTACCTGTCGAAGGCAAACCTGCGGGTGAACCTCGGGCAGTTCATGCAGGAGTTACAACGCGCCCGCGGTTTGACCACGGGGCGGCTCGATGCCCGCTTCTCCGGCCAAAGTTTCGACCTGTTGAGCGAATACGCCAAGTACGATCCCATGATGCCTGCCGTATTCGGCGCGTTTGTCGCCTCCCTCCATCAATATGTCACGAAGGAACTGAAATTCACCTCGAACGAGGATTACGTGCTGCTGAGCAGAGAGGCCAATGCCCATTGGAATTGGAAGCGGGGCTCGGGGGCGGGCGCGTGGCCGGGTTCTCCGAATGTCGAAGACGATCTGGTGGAAGCGATGATCAACAATCCCAATCTGAAGGTGCAGGTGGAAAACGGCCTCTACGATCTGGCGACGCCGTTTTATGCCACCGAATACACGATGGACCATCTCAACCTGCCGGCCAAACTGCGAAAGAACATTGAGCAGAAATACTACGACGCGGGTCACATGATGTATCTGCATGAGGAGGCCCTGGAGAAACTGAAGGCGAACATCGCGCAATTTATTACCAGCAACTCCGCGCGTTAGGAACGACGTCCTGACACGGCGCCTGCCGTAGCGGAATAATCTAGTCAGGTAAACTACCGCTTATGTCCATACGCAAGGAAGATGCCCTGGAGTACCACCGGCTGCCCACTCCAGGGAAGATCGCCATCACCCCGATCAAGCCCTGCCGCACGCAGCGGGACTTGAGTCTTGCTTATTCCCCCGGAGTCGCCGTTCCCTGCCTCGAGATCGAGCGCGACCCGGCGAAGGTATACGACTACACCGCGAAGGGGAACCTGGTGGGCGTCGTCACTAACGGCACCGCCGTGCTGGGACTGGGCAATATCGGTCCGGCCGCGGGCAAACCCGTGATGGAGGGCAAGGGAGTTCTCTTCAAGCGTTTCGCCGATATCGATGTGTTCGACATCGAGTTGAACACCAAGGACCCGAAAGAGATCATCCGAGCCTGTCAGATGATGGAGCCGACTTTCGGCGGCATCAACCTGGAAGATATTCGCGCTCCCGAGTGCTTCGAGATCGAAGAGGAATTACGGCGCACCATGCAGATCCCCGTCTTCCACGATGACCAGCACGGGACGGCGATCATCGCGGGGGCGGCATTGCTCAACGCCGCGGAACTTGCGGGCAAGCCGCTCGACACGATCAAGGCCGTTTTTAACGGAGCCGGGGCGAGCGGGATCGGCTGCGCGGAGCATTTCATCCGCCTGGGCGTGCGGAGAGAGAACATTCTCATGTGCGACACGCACGGCGTGCTGTACACGGGCCGGACGGAGGGGATGAACCAATACAAGGCGCGCTTTGCGCGGGACACGGCGGCGCGAACGCTGGAGGAAGCCATGCAAGGCGCGGATGTGTTCTTCGGGCTTTCCGCGGCGAACTGCGTGACGCCGCAGATGCTGCTCGGGATGGCCGCGAATCCGATTGTTTTCGCCATGGCGAATCCCGACCCGGAGATTCCCTACGACCTGGCGGTGGCCACGCGAAGCGACATCATCATGGCCAGCGGGCGTTCGGATTATCCGAACCAGGTGAATAACGTCCTCGGCTTCCCGTTCATTTTCCGGGGCGCGCTGGATGTGCGCGCCTCCACCATCAATGGTGAGATGAAACTCGCGGCTACGCGCGCGTTGGCGGCGCTCGCCAAGGAAGACGTTCCGGATTCGGTGATGCGGGCCTATGGCGTGGAGCACATGGGATTCGGCCGCACCTACATCATTCCCACGCCGTTCGATTCCCGGGTGCTCATCTGGGTGGCCTCGGCGATCGCGAAGGCGGCCATGGACAGCGGGGTGGCCCGCAATCCCATTGACATCGAGGAATACAAGGAGCAGCTTGCGCGCCGGTTGGGGAAAGCTCAGGAAGTCACGCGAGTTCTCATTCACAAGGCGCAGCGGAGCCCCGTGCGCGTGGTCTTTCCCGAAGGCGAGGAGCCGAAGATTCTCCGCGCCTGCCAGATTCTGAAGGACGACGGCATCGCCAAACCGATCCTCCTCGGGCGGCGCGAAGTGATTCTGCGCAAGGCTGCCGATCTGCGGCTCGATATCGGCGATCTGCGAATTGTGGATCCGGCGGCCGATACGCATTTGTCGCATTACGCCGATGGGTTCTATCATTTGCGGCAGCGCAAGGGCGTGACGAAGAACGAAGCGGGGCAGCAGATCCTGGAGCCGGTTTTGTTCGGGTCGATGATGGTGCGCCTGGGGGACGCTGAGGCGCTGGTTGCCGGGCTCACGCGGCACTACCCGGACACCATCCGTCCCGCTCTTCAGGTGATCCCGCTGCGCGAGGGGTGCCGCCGTGTTTCCGGCATGTACATGCTGATTACGCCGCGGGGGCAGGTCTATTTCCTGGCCGATACCACGGTGAACATTGATCCGAATGCGGAAGACCTTGCCGAAATCGCCATCGAAGCGGCGCGCACGGTGGAGGGCTTCGACGTAGTGCCGCGGGTGGCCATGCTGTCGTTTTCGAACTTCGGCAGCACACGCCACTCACTCGCCGACAAGGTGCGCCGCGCGGTGGAGATTGCCGCGGTGCGCGCTCCGGATCTCGTCATCGACGGAGAGATGCAGGCCGATACGGCCGTGGTGCCGGAGATACTCGAGGAGACCTATCCCTTCAGCCGGCTCAAGGGCGGGGCGAATGTTCTCATTTTTCCGAATCTGGAATCGGGCAATATCGCCTACAAGCTCCTGATGCGGATTGGGGGTGCGGAGGCGATCGGCCCGATTCTGATGGGGCTGTCGAAGCCGGTGCACGTGCTGCAACGCGGCTGCGAGGTCTCCGACATTGTGAATGTGGCCGCGATAGCCGTGGTGGACGCCAATCGCTCCGCCCGCGCACCGGCGCGTTAGAGAGCCGCCGGGACATCCGGGAGATGGATTGTTCCTTCGAGGAACAGGACGGCGTTTCCGGCAATGGACACGCGATCGCCGCGGTCCTCGCAGAGCAGTTCGCCTCCGCGGGCGGAGATCTGGCGGGCGTGCAGTTTTGTTTTCGCGAGCCGCTTGCTCCAATAGGGAGTCAGGGTGCAGTGGGCCGAGCCGGTGACGGGATCTTCGGGCACTCCCTTCGAGGGGGCGAAGAAACGGGAGACGAAGTCCACCTGGCGGCCGGGAGCGGTCACGATGACGGCGAAGCGGTCCACCTGCGCCAAACGCCCCATGTCCGGCGACAATTGGCGCACGTCTTCCTCGCTTTCGTAGACACAGAGGTAGTCGCGCGCAGCGAGAATCTCGAGGGGCGCCGCTCCCAAGGCGGCGACGAGTTCCGGATGAGGCGTACATTGCGCAGGCGGCCGCGCGGGGAAGTCCAGAGCGATTGAATCCCCGGCGCGAGTAACGCGGAGCGCGCCGCTTCGGGTGCGGAAGTCAATGGCATTTCCCGGGAATCCCAGTTTCTCCCACAGCACGAAAGCCGAGGCAAGGGTAGCGTGCCCGCACAGATCCACCTCGACGGCCGACGTAAACCAGCGCAGATGGAAACCTTCACCGTCTGGCACAAAAAATGCCGTCTCGGAGAGGTTGTTCTCGAGGGCAATATTTTGCAGCACCTCGCCTCCGAGCCAGGCATCGAGCGGGCAGACGGCCGCGGGATTGCCGGCAAACGGTTGTGTTGCGAACGCGTCCACCTGATAGACAGGGATTTTCATTCGCCTATTCTAGCCCGCGTGCTAGATTGGAAAGTTGCACAGATCCGTTACATGATTCCTCGCTGTGTTCATCTGTTGTTTCTCAGCGTCACTTTGAGCGCCCAAACGAATCTTTCGTTGAAGGAGGCGATATCCACCGCGCTTAAAGAACACCCTTTGCTACAGGCCGGGGCGGAACGGATTGCGGTGAGTGAGGGATTCCGGCGCCAGGCCGGGCTGATGCTGAATCCGCGGCTCGTGTTGCAGAGTGAGAATACAAGGTTCACGGGGAGACCCTCTTTTTCCTACGCTTCGGATGCCGACACGTTCGCCTACCTCACGCAGATTTTCGAGACCGCGGGGAAACGGGCGAACCGCGTCAGCCTGGCCTCGGAAGGGGTGCGGCGCGCCACGCTCGAGCGGGGGCTTACCGAGCGGCTGATTGCCTTTCGCGTGCAACAGGCGTACTGGCTTGCCGCCGGAGCGTACCAGGCGCGGCTGCTGCTCGAGGAGAACGTGAAGAATTTCCAGCGCATCGTCGAGTATCACGAAGCCAGGGTGAAGGAAGGCGCCATGGCGGAGGCCGACCTCCTCCGTGTTCGCCTGGAAGGGGAGCGGTTGGCTGTCGATCTCAACAACGCCACGCTGGATGCCGAACGCGCCCGGATCCAGCTTTACCGGGAGATGGGGCAGACCCGGTTCCCCGACGTGCGCTTCACGGATCCGCTGGAGCCCGTTCCGGATCCGCCGCCGGTGGACTTCGGGCAGGCCAACGACCGCCGTGCGGAGATGCGCCTGGCGCGGCAACTCGTCGAGCAGGCCCGTTCCAATCTGCGGCTTCAGCAATCCACCGCCAAGCCGAACGTCGAATTGCTGTTCGGATACAAGCGCACCAGCGGGTACGACACCATGGTGGGCGGGTTCCAGATGGATCTTCCTTTTCGGAACCGCAATCAGGGAAACATTGCGGCGGCCGCTTCCGACATCCGCGCGGCGGAGGCGTCGCTGGCGGCCACGGAAGCGCTGGTGCGCGCGGAGGTCAATGCGGCGCAACGCGAGGTGGAGATCCGCGGGCGCCAGATCGGCGACTCGATCAGGACGATGCGGCAGCAGGCCGACGAAACGGCGCGGATAGCCGAAGCGGCGTACCGCGAAGGCGGGACGGATCTGCTGCGGCTGCTCGATGCGCAGCGCCTTCGTATTGAAATGCAGCTATTCTATTACCGGGCTCTGGCCGACTACCGGCAGAGTATTGTAGCGCTCGAAACCGCGCTGGGGGTGATGCCATGAAGCCCGCTGTTGTTGTGATGCTTGCGCTGCTCGCCGCCGGCTGCTCGAAATCGCCGGAGGCTGCGCCCGCGGCGCAATCCGCCAAGCCCGAAACGAAACCGGCGGACAAAGACATTGTTCTCGACGCCAACCAGCAGAAGCAGGCGAATCTGGTGGTGGAAGAAGTAACGCCTCGGAGCCTGGCGCAGCATATCGAAGTGAACGGCCGGCTCTCGGTGAATGAAAACCGCACCTGGCATGTCGGCTCGATCACCGATGGCCGCATTGTGCGCGTCAACGTCAATCCGGGGGATCGCGTGCGGAAGGACCAGTTGCTGGCCGGCCTGCACAGCCACGACATTCACGAAGCCCGCGCCGAGTACCGCAAGGCCACACAGGAGTTGACGCGGCTCAAGTCGGTGCTTTCCTATGCCCAGCGCCAGCGCGACCGCGCCCACCGGCTTTATGATTTGAAGGCCGCGTCCTTGGAACAGGTGGAGCATGCCGAAACGGAGTTCAAAAACGCGCAGGTGGCCGTTGAGAACGCCGAGACGGAACTCGGCCGGACGCGCCAGCACCTGGTGGAATTTCTGCAAGTGGGCATTGACGATCACGATGAGAAGGCAGGTGAGGAACACGACCACATGGCGGATCTCATACCGGTGAAAGCGCCCGCCGATGGAGTGGTGCTGAGCCGCAATGTGACGCCGGGATCGGTTGCCAGTCCAGGCGACGAGTTGTTCGTCATCTCCGATCTTTCGACAGTTTGGATGATTGCGGCGGTCAATGAAGAGGATATTGGAAAGGTTCGTCTGGGTATGCCGGTGACCGTGCGGGTACAGGCTTATCCGGACCAGGCCTTCCCGGGCCGGGTGACCAAGCTTGGCGACCAATTGGACCCGGCAACCCGTACCGTGCCTGTGCGCGTCGAACTCGCCAACGGCCAGGGACGGCTGAAACCGGAAATGTACGCCACCGCGGAGATCAATGCAGGCGGCAGCGCCCAGGGGATTTTTATTCCCGAATCCGCCGTTCAGCAGGTGGAGGGGAAGTCCACGGTTTTCGTGCGGAAGGGGCCGGATCGTTTCGAGGCAAGGGTCATCGAGACTGGCCGGATTCTCGACCACGAGTTGGAAGTGACTCGCGGCTTGAGGGCGGGGGAGCAGATTGTTACGCAAGGCAGCTTCACGCTCAAGTCGCAGCTTCTGAAAGGATCGCTTTCCGAATAGATGCTGAACCGCATCATTGAATTCCATCTGCGCAACCGGCTGCTTGTGCTCACCGGGCTGGTGGTTCTGATTGCCACGGGCGTCTACACGGTCTACAACATCCCGATCGATGCATTCCCCGATCTGACGAACAATCAGGTGGTGGTAATTACGGAGTGTCCGGCGATGCCCCCGACGGAGGTGGAGCAATTGGTCACCTATCCCATCGAGGTGATCCTGATGGGGGTTCCGAAGACGCAGGGCATCCGCTCGGTGTCGAAGCTCGGGCTTTCGATGGTGACAGTGGTATTTGATGATGCCGTGAACGTGTACCTGGCCCGGCAGTGGATCAATGAGCGGCTACAGGAGGTGCGCGCGCGGATTCCGCAGGGGCTCGAGCCCACGCTCGGCCCGGTGGCGACGGCGTTCGGCGAAATCTATCAATACACGCTGGAAAGCAAGACGCTCTCACCGATGGAGTTGAAGACGCTGCATGAGTGGCAGATCAAGAACCAGCTTCGGGCGGTGCGCGGCATCAACGAGGTGAACACGTGGGGCGGGGAAACGCGGCAGGTGCAGATCGAGGTGGACCCCATCAGCCTCTACCGCTACGGTCTCACGCTGCGCGACGTGTTTGAACGGGTCAAGGAAAACAACTCCAATTTTGGGGGCGGCTACATCGAGCACGCCTCGGAGCAGTACACGGTTCTCGGTCTCGGCCGCGCCAATCGCATCAAGGATCTGGAGCAGATCGTACTCAGTTCCAAGGCTGGCACGCCGGTGCTGCTGAGGCAGGTGGCCACGGTGAGCGACAAGCCCATGCAGCGCCAGGGCGCGGTGCTGCGCGATGGGAAAGGGGAAACAGTCAGCGGCATGACGATCATGCTGAAGGGGGAGAATGGCGACAGTGTTTTGAAGGCCGTGAAAGCCAAGATCGCCTCCCTGACGTTACCCGAGGGGGTGCGCATTGTTCCCTTTTACGATCAGTCGATTGTGATCAACGGCACGATCCGGACGGTGCGCAAGAACCTGCTGGAAGCGGGCGGGCTTGTGATGGCGGTGCTGTTCCTGTTTCTGGGAAACTGGCGCGCCGCGGTCATCGTGGCAGCCGTGATCCCGCTCTCGATGCTGGTGGGCTTCATGGGGATGGCGTATTTCGGCATTTCGGCCAACCTGATGAGCCTCGGCGCCATCGATTTCGGCATGATCGTCGATGGCGCCATCGTGATGATGGAGAACGCCGTCCGGCGTCTGGAGCACAAGCCTGGGGAAACGGACTTCCGGGTGGTGGATCGCGTCTATCACGCGGCGGTGGAAGTGGCGCGCCCCATCGTCTTCGGCGTCTCGATCATCATCGCCGTGTATCTGCCCATCTTCGCCCTGGAGGGCCTGGAGGGGCGCATGTTCCGGCCGATGGCCATCACAGTGTGTTCGGCGCTCGCGGGATCGCTGGTGCTGGCCCTCACGTTGGTGCCCGCGGCCGCGGTGGTGGCCATGCGGGAGGGGGTCAAGCCGCATTCGGAGGGCTGGTTTCTCCGGGTGCGCGATTTCTACACGCGCTCGCTGCGGCTGGCCCTGCGGCACCGGTATGTAGTCATTCTCTGCGGTTTGCTGATGGTGGGCAGCGCGCTTGCATCGCTGGCGTTTATCGGCACGGAGTTCATGCCGCGTCTGGATGAGGGTTCGCTGTTGATCACTACGCGCAAGCTCCCGGGAATCTCGCTTTCCGATTCTGTCGAGGTGAGCAAGCGGATTGAAAAGGCGGCGCTCGAATTTCCCGAGGTGACCGGCGTTACGACCAAGCTCGGCCGCCCCGACCTCGCCACGGAGGCCATGGGGATTTATGAAGCGGACGTCTATGTCCTTTTGAAGCCTCATGAGCAGTGGACCACCGCGCACAGCAAGGAAGAACTGGTGGACAAGATGTCCGCGCGCCTCGAGCAGATTCCCGGCGTCGCGTACAACTTCACCCAGCCGATGGCCATGCGCCTGGATGAAGTGGTGTCCGGCATCAAGGCGGATGTGGCGCTGAAGATCTTCGGCGACGATGCCCACACGCTGGAGCAGCTTGCCGAGCGCAGCCTGCGCGTGCTCTCCGCCATCCGCGGCGCGGCCGATGCGCAAATGGAGATCATTTCCGGCGTCGGCGAGGTGCGCGTCCGGGCCAACCGCGCCGAACTGGCCCGCTACGGATTGAACGTTTCCGACGTGCGCGAAACCGTGGAGGCCGCCGTGGCCGGGCGCGACGTCAGCGACTACATTGAAGGGCAGCGGCGATTTCCCATCGTCATCCGCCTGCCCGAGAACTACCGCAACGACCCTGAGTCGATGAAAGAGATCCCGCTGTCGGCTCCGGGAGGGGAACGCATCCGTCTTGGCCAGGTGGCCAGGATTACGGCCGAACGCGGCCCGGAGGTCATCTCGAGGGAAAACGCGCAGCGCCGTATCGTGGTTCAGGCCAACGTCCGCGGGCGGGACCTGGGCAGTTTCGCCATCGAGGCGCAGCAGCGGATTGCCCGGCAGGTGGCGCTTCCGCCGGGCTACTCCCTCGATTGGGCGGGGCAGTTTGAAAACCAGGAGCGGGCCATGAAGCGCCTGCTGGTGGTGATTCCCGCGTCGATTTTCATCATTCTCGGCCTGCTCTATTCTACTTTCCGTTCGGTAAGGCTCTCGCTGCTGATCCTGCTCAACGTTCCCTTTGCGCTGGTCGGCGGGATAGCCGCGCTCTGGCTCCGGGATTTGAACCTCAACCTATCGGCCTCGATCGGGTTCATCGCTCTGTTCGGAGTGGCCGTGCTCAACGGAATCGTGCTGGTGAGCTACATCAACCGGCTGCGCTCGGAAGGATGGGAGACGATGGAGGCAGTGGTGAACGGGGCCGCTACGCGGCTTCGCCCCGTGCTGATGACCGCCCTGGTCGCGAGTCTCGGGTTTGTGCCGATGGCGTTCGCTACCACCACCGGAGCCGAGGTGCAGCGCCCGCTGGCCACCGTCGTGATTGGGGGATTGGTGACATCCACGCTGTTGACGCTGTTCATGCTTCCCGTGCTTTATCCGATGTTCAGCCCGAAGAAGCTGGCCGAGGATGTGGAAGAGGAAATCTACTGAAGACGGGCGCGGTTGCGCTCGTTGGTTACCAACTCATCGAAGATCGCCAGCACCTGTTTGCGGTACTCATAGACCCGCTGCAAGGTGTCGCGCAGACTCCCGCGGCGGTAATGGGTCTGCCATTTGCGCAGTGTTTCCTTGGGGATGTCAATGTCTTTCCGGATTGCATCCGCCGAGTGACCGCGCAGGAATAGCCCGTAGAACATCGCCGCCTCACGGCGCGTTGCCATCGGATCGAAATCATCGTTTCGGGGCATTCACTCGTTCTCCCAGACTCAGGCCCGGAAAAATGCCAGTATAAACATTGCTCTGGCCACTGGCAAGAGCTTCTTTACAACCTTCGGCAAACATCCCGATTCCTGTAGCCCACTGGCGACCTAAACTCATTAGAGGTGTATCCTGGTCGTGGAGTTTCAAAATGAAGAAAATCTTTGCTCTCTCCCTGGTTGCCTTGGCCGCGTATGCCGAAACCTGGTCCGGAACCATCGTGGACGTCATGTGCAGGGGTAAGGATGTCGCCAGCCATACGCGGCAGTGCGCCCTCTCCTGCGCCAGGGGCGGCTACGGCCTGGTGCTCTCCGATGGCAAGTTCGTCAAGCTAAATGAAACCGGCAATGCCATGACGCTCTCCAAGCTGAAAGCTTCCAGCAAGGACAAGGATTTGAAGGCGAAAGTGACCGGTAAACTGGATGGAGAAGTGATCAAAGTCGAGTCCGTCGAGCTACAGTAGCCCGTCCACTCGTTCGCCACGCAGATGGTTCTTGCGCAGCGGGACCCAGGTCTCGAAGACACCCGGGTTCTCGAGCCACGTCATCATCCAAAGAATCATCTCCTCTTTTTCCAACTGTTTCTCGCGGCTGATCTTAGGGTTGCGCGAGGCCAGCCGGGCGTGATCCTTGGCCTCGATGACGGCGCGGCGGCAGAGCCGCTGCTGGTCCCGGTCGCCTCGCTCGGCTGCCTGTCTGTATTCCTGCGCCAGTTGAAGCAGAGTCCGCTCGAGGTGCGCGAGATCGTCCTGGCGCACCCCTTCCACTAGAGGAGACAAGGGGACTCCGCATTCGCGCAACAGGCCGCGAAAGAGCGTTTTTCCGACCGGACCCAACTCCCGGCGTAGTGTCTCTGCCCGCTGCTGCTCAATCAGTTCCCATTTTTCGGCCGCGAGCAGATCCCGCAGCCGGCGTTGAAGCCTTTCCTTTTTGCTGGCCACGACGATACTCCGAGACGGCCCGGTTGTGGGCCTCGACGTTGGTGGTGAACACATGCCCCCCGGAACCGTCTGACTTCGCCACGAAATACAGGTAGTCCGTGCCGGCGGGGTGCAGCGCCGCCTGAAGGGATTGCATCCCGGGATTTGCGATGGGTCCGGGCGGAAGGCCCGTATGCTGGTAGGTGTTATAGGGGTGCCGGTTTTCGAGGTCGGAACGATAGATGGTCCCGCGGTAGCGCCCTTCGAGCAGGGCGGCGTAGATGGTGGTCGGATCGCAATCGAGGCGCATGTGACCCTCCAAACGGTTCCGGAACACCGATGCCACGACGGGACGTTCGCCCGGGACGGCTGTTTCCTTCTCCACCAGCGAAGCCAGGGTCACCGTCTCATGGACCGGCGCGGTTCCCTTCAGTTCTTTCCAGGCCCTGCGGAAGCGGTCCGTCATTTCCCTGCACAGTTCCGCCGCCGTGGTGTGCCTGGTCATGCGGTACGTGGCCGGGAACAGGTATCCTTCAAGGCTGGGCGCATCGGGGGCCAAGTCCCGGATAAGATCCGGTTTTAAAGCAGCCTCGCGGAATTCCGCCGCCTTCAAGAGTCCTTCCGCCTCCAGAATTCCGCCGATATCAAACAGGTTGCTACCCTCCGGGATGGTCACTTCGTAGTAGAAGATGTCACCCCTGGCGAGCCGCTCATAGACTTTCCAGACGCTGGCCGGTTCGGCGAACCGGTATTCGCCGGCTTGCAGCGCCGTATGGGGCCGGAGGGCGCGCATCAGCAGGAACTGCCAATTCGCGCGGACCACCCCGGCATCCTGGAGCATGAGGGCGATCTGGCGGGTGCCCGCGCCGCGCGGGATGTCAATGAAGGCCTCGCCGCTTCGGGGCGTGTAAGGCAGGCGCAGGGACACCGCCAATGCGGCTCCGATCCCCACGGCGAGAATCAGAACCCCCAGCGCCAGCTTGCCCGCGGTTCTTATTCGTCTGACCAATCGCACACTCCCGGCAGGGAATCCAGATAACTTTGTAGAATCAGGACGGCTGACAAGCGGTCCACCGCCTTGGCGCGTTTCTCGATGCTGATGCCGCTCTGGCGCAGCACACGGCTCGCTTCAACCGTCGTAAGTCTCTCATCCCATAGACGTACCGGGACTCCGCTGCGTTCCTCGAGGCGGGCGGCAAACTCCTTGACCCAGCCCCCCTGGCGGCTTTCCTCTCCGCTCATGTGCAGGGGCAGCCCCACGACGAACAACCCCACATCATGCTCTTCCGCCAACCGGCTCAACCGGGCCAGATCGCTCTTCAGATTCCCGCGCACCAGTGTTTCGATTCCCTGAGCCGTGATGCCCAGGGGATCGCTGAGCGCGAGTCCGATCCGCCGCAGCCCCACGTCGAGCCCGAGAATTCTCTTTTGCCGTCCGGCAGCCGAATGATTCATCTTGCCGTTCTCATTATAGGGCTGCGCATGTTAGATTAGCGGTAAGGCCCACCTTGGTGCGGATTCGAAGACAGTGGAGCTGCTTTCAACCTCCTTTTCTGTTCGTAAGCCGAAGGTAACCGGCACCTTCCTCGCCGGACTTGCGGCTGTCGTCGCCCTGTTGTACTTCGGCCGGGTGTTCTTCATCACCGTCACGACCGCCGTCATTCTTGCGTTTATCCTCGATCCTCTGGTGGCGCTCTTCATGCGCATGAGGATGCCGCGGGGCCTCGCCAGTTTCTTCACGTGCAGCCTCGCTCTGCTGTTCGTGTATTTCAGCGTGCTCGCCTTTTATACGCAGGCGCTGGGGCTGCTGGCCGATTTGCCCGCCTATAGCGAACGGATCAACGAACTGGTGGATGTGGTGGTGAGCAAGCTGGAACATACGGAGGCGTCGATTAACAACATTGTCGTACCGAAGCGCCTCCAGCGTGATGCAAAGACGGCCCAGATCATCTCCACCCAACCTCCGGCTCCGCAGAAGAGCGCGTCCAAGCGCCGCTCGGCCGAACCGCCGCCGCTCCCGGCCAGCAGCATCCAGGAAGTGCGCCTCAGCCAGGAGAAGGAGCCGATTGTCAATACCGTCTATTCCTACCTGCGGTCGTTCTATGACGTGCTGCTGATGGCGTCGTTCGTGCCCTTTCTGGTGTACTTCATGCTGAGCTGGCGCGACCATCTGCGGCGCGGCTTTCTTCAGCTCTTCGAGGGTCCGGACCGTATGGTGGCAGGGAAAAGCTGGGAAGGCATCGCCGACATGGCGCGCGCCTACGTGGTGGGTAATTTCATCCTGGGCCTGTTTCTCTCGGTGGCGAGTTCGCTGTTGTTCTGGTTCGCCGGACTGCCCTTTCCGCTTCTGGTAGGCCCGGTGAGCGCGTTCCTCAGCCTGATTCCTTACATCGGCATGCCGCTGGCCCTCATTCCGCCTTTCTTTGCCGCTCTGCCGGTGCACACGAAAGTGGGTTTCTATCTGATCATCGGGAGCAGCGTGGCGTTTCTCCATCTGCTGGCGCTCAACCTGCTCTACCCGAAGCTGGTGGGCGCCCGCGTGCACCTGAATCCGCTGGCTGTCACCATTTCGCTGATGTTCTGGGGTACGCTGTGGGGAGCCGCGGGTCTGGTTCTGGGAATCCCCATTACCGCCGGGCTCAAAGCGGTCTGCGACAATGTGCGGCAACTGGAGCCCTACGGCAAGCTGCTGGGGGATTAGGGGGCGAGCGGTCAGCCGTTGATCAGGCCACCGCCTTGTGTGGAGCAGGCGTCTCAGGCACCGGCCGCATCTCGAATAACGGCTGCTGCCGGGGCCGTTCCACATAGGCCCACAAGGCGCGCCCGTAGCGCGTGTGCAGCCCTTCGGGGGCCAATTGCTTATGGCCGTCGAGCATCGCCATCAACTGGAGCGCATTCACCACGGATTTTCCTCCGGCATCGTTGTTCGTGATGACGTAGGTTTCCGCGGCAAAAGAGCGGATGCGCTCAATCCGCTGTTTCCATTCGGCCAACTCGGCAGGCGAGTACAGGTAGTCGTATCGCAGCCCCCGTTCGGCGGGCTTGGAATATTCCCGGAACCAATGCTCCTTGTTTCTCCCATGCAGGCGCACATAGCCGATGGAGGAGGTGAGGAAGGAAGTAGGCGGCATTGCCTTGACGTGCGGCGGCTGGTCGATGTTGACGAAGCCCACGTGATAATCGACGAAGGTACCAAGGGCTTCCTGGCTCATCCAGCTTGCATGCCGCATCTCCGCCACCAGGCGGTAGGCATGAAATGTACGGCGCAGGCGGATGAAGTACTCGCGGTTCTCTTCGGTGAAGCGGAACGACCAGGGGAACTGCATGAGCACGCATCCAAGCCGGCCGCTTTCCTCGAGCGGCCGCAAGGCTTCGTGGAAGCGCTCGATTTCCGCGGCATCGAGTACGCGCTCGTGCGTGAAGCGGCGGTGGAGCTTTGCGGTGAAGCGGAAGCGTTCGTTATGGGCGACTTTAGCAGCCCAGAGTTTTGCGACCTCGGGGGCGGGAGGCTGGTAGAAGGAGGAGTTGATTTCGAGGACATCGAAGAAACGGGAGAGGAAGTCGAGGGGATGAAAGGCACGGGGTTTGGGGGAAGGGTAGACGACGCGGTCCCAGTGAGGGAAGGCCCAGCCTGCGGGTCCGCAGCGAAGGGAAGGGGGAGGGAGAGTGGACATGGGGCGCTCCTAATTATTCGCCTTTTATTCGCCTTCAGAATACGCCAGGTTTGCTGCCACGTCAAGGATTTATTTTTTTGAACCCGTTTGGTAACCTCAGACCGGCGGGGTGCGCCTTGATTATCAAATCCCCGTTACGACGGCGGGCGCACTCACCCCTTTTCACCCAAATAGTTGCGCCCGCTTTTCCTTTTTCCGGCTTCTCTCTGAACCTGCGATCTTTTCTTTCTTGAGAATCCAATTTTCCATGTAACCGTTCGTCACGCCTTTGCGCCTAACAGTCAAATCCCCGTTACGACGGCGGGCGCACTCACCCCTTTTCACCCATAGCTGCGCCCGCATTTCCTTCTTGCATCACCCCTCCGCGCGAGTCTTCCGCTCCCGGCGCAAGGAAGGTCTTCGGCACGCAAAATGCTCTCTTCACTTGCCTCTCCGGGTCAGCTATGGTATCACTGGAACCATAAGAGAATCCATGCAATTCCTTTGTTCGACTAAGTCTGTCCAGGCGAATCGAGCGGAGGCGCGCAACGCACAAGGAGATCCGGAATGGAGACGGGCAACCGCAGGCTCATTCGCCCGCAATTAAATGACCTCAAAGACAAAATGGACAAAAGCCGTGTCCAAAAGAAACCGGTTCCGCCCGACCAGACGAATGCTGAGAATTTTTACTACGTCAAGCAGATGCAGACGAAGACTCCGATGGTCTTCGTACTGAAGGGCGGAGAGACCATCCATGGGGTTATCGAGTGGTATGACAAGGCGTGCCTGAAGATCAATCGGGATGAGGGCCCCAACCTGATGATCTACAAGGCGAACATCGCCTACATGTACAAGGAAGAGGGGAATTGAGGAAGGGGCCGATGTTGCAAGTCCGCTTCTGCTTTTCGGACAGCCGGCCGGTCTGAGCCGCTTACTGCCCGTGGCGATGTATTGTCTTCGTTTTGATTTCCAGGCGCACACCGCGGCGCTCTCCTGCTTTGTGCCAGCGCCGGATTTCGTCCTCCGTTTCCGGGATGACCGGAATCACGGGGATGCGTTTCCCTGATTCATCGATCGCCACAAAGGTCAGGTAGGCTGAACTGGTGTGCCTCAGTTCTCCGGTCCGCAGATTTTCGACGAGGACCTTTACGCCCACTTCCATCGAGGTGTTGAAGACGCGGTTGACCGCTGCCTTAAGGATGACCATTTCTCCGATGTGGACAGGCACGAGGAATGTCATGTGGTCCACGGATGCGGTTACCACCAGGCAGCGCGCATGGCGCATGGCGGCCAGGGCTCCCGCAATATCCACCAGGTGCATCACGCGGCCGCCGAGCAGATTCCCCAGGGGGTTGGCATAGATGGGCAGCGCCATTTCGGAAATCTCGCTCAGGGACTCGCGCACGTAGCGCCCTTGGGTAGGAATCGTCATCGCGCGTATATTAGCATGGAAGATACGGCTAACCGACAATTTATGTCACAAGAACGATTGGATGCTCTCAACGCGCTGCTGGCTCAGAACCCGGACAACAGCTTCGTCCGATATGGACTGGCGCAGACTCTTCTCTCCGCCGGACAACTGGAGCAGGCGGCCGCGACGTTTCTGGAACTGATTCAGCGCCACCACGACTATTCCGCCGCATACTTTCACGGCGGGCAGACGCTGGAGAAACTTGGGCGGCTGGACGAAGCGAGGCGGGTGTACGAGGAAGGGATCGTGGTGTGTGGACGGACTGGGGATCTGCACACGAAGAGCGAAATTCAGGGCGCGCTCGATCTACTGCCCTGAGCGGGTTACTTGCGGGCTTCTTCCCGGCTTGCGCTTTTTCTTTCCATCCGATCCCTCACTTGAGGGATGGACTCCCATTTCGCCTTGCCCCAATCGAGCAGGCGGCGGGCCCAGCGAAAGTGTTCTGCAAGCAGAACCAGCCCTAGAAACACGATGAACAATCCCGGTCCCGGCACTCCTGGAATGGCAAGAATCAAGCCCACCAGAACCAGTACCATGCCGCCGGAAATTCGAATTGCCTTACGCACTCCCAGTCACTCCTCGCCCGTGTCTGCGATTTCACCTATCTCCTCTTCCAGCTTAAGCTGATTTCGGGCAGGCGGTCCTACATGCAGGTTCTGGTACGAATCTTAGCCGGTTCGTACCAATCACTATTGACGTTTTCCGTCACACACCTTAGATTGAATTGTGCCCATGAGAGACCAACGCAAGAATCAGCGCTTCGAGCTGCGCCTTCCCTTCGAACTGCTCCGTTCGGGCTCGAAGACCCTGGGCAAAGTTGGGGAAACGAAAAACCTCAGTTCCGGTGGGGTTCTCTTTACCGCCGACGCCGAAGTAGCGGTGGGGCAACCCATTGAGTTTGTCATCACTCTTCCCACCGGCGCCCAAGGCCATTCTGTCCGTCTTCGTTGCATGGGGAAAGTAGTCCGTCTGGAACACGAAGAGATCGGATCCGATCCCGCATTCGCCGCTACCCTGGAACGCTTCGAATTCGTTCGGAACGGGCGCTAGTACGATTCCGGCGCGCCTCGCCACGCATCGAGTCGCGGTTCGCTATACTTGGCAAACAAAAGGCGAAAAATGAATCTTGACCTGTTTGCCGATTCTCCTGATTCGAAATCCCTGGTTACGCGTCCATCCCTTGAGGCTGTGCTCGCCCGGATGCGGGAATGGATGGCTCAGCCCAACTCGCCGATTCGCGCCATTCGCCAGCAGCCGGCCCGTCCGGGCTCCTACGCCGATTTTCCCCAGAACCTCCAGCCCGCTCTACGGCAGATGCTCGAAACGCGCGGCATAGGCAACCTCTACTCGCACCAGGCGGACGCCTATCACCGTGTCACCGCGGGAAGTAATGTCACTGTCGTCACGCCCACGGCAAGCGGCAAGACGCTTTGCTACAACCTGCCTGTGCTGGACACGCTGCTCGGCGATTCGAATGCCCGGGCGTTCTATCTCTTCCCCACAAAAGCCCTGGCGGAGGATCAGCTCCATGAATTCAAGGCGGCGGTGGACGCGATGGGATCCGGCATCCGGGCTTTTACCTACGACGGGGACACCCCGCAGGACGCGCGCAAGGCCATCCGGGAGCGCGCTAATGTCGCCTTCACCAATCCGGACATGCTGCATTCGGGCATCCTGCCGCACCACACCAAATGGGCCAAGTTTTTCGAGAACCTGCAATATTTCGTCATTGACGAACTGCATTACTACCGCGGGGTTTATGGAAGCCATCTCGCGAACATCATCCGCCGGGTGAAGCGCATCTGCGAATTTTACGGGTCCCGGCCGCGATTCATTTGCAGCTCGGCCACGATTGCGAATCCGAAGGAGCTGGCCGAATCGCTGATTGAAGAGCCTTTTGAACTGGTGGAATCCAGCGGCGCCCCGGCGGGGGAAAAGTACGTGGTCTTCTACAATCCGCCGGTGGTGAACGCGCAGCTCGGCATCCGCCGCAGCTATCTTCACGAGACGAAGCGGATTGCCGAGGAGATGATCAGCCGGGACCAGCAGACGCTCGTGTTCTGCAACAACCGGCTGGCGACGGAGATCCTCATCACGTATTTGAAGGATGCCTGCGAACGCGGGCTGGCGCCGAAGGGGACGATTCGCGGCTACCGGGGCGGCTACCTTCCGCGCGAGCGGCGTGAAATCGAGCGCAGACTGCGGGAAGGGGAGATTCGCGGGGTGGTAGCCACGAATGCACTCGAACTGGGTATCGACATCGGTTCGCTGGATGCGGTGGTCATGGCAGGCTATCCGGGCACCATCGCCTCCACCTGGCAGCGGTCCGGGCGTGCCGGGCGGCGGCAGAACACCTCACTCGCCGTGCTTGTGGCTTCGAGCGCGCCGCTCGACCAGTACATTGTCGAGCATCCGGAGTATTTCTTCGGCCAATCGCCGGAGAGCGCTCACATCAACCCGAACAACCTCGAGATCCTGGTGAACCACCTCAAGTGCGCGGCATTTGAACTCCCCGTCAAGGATGGGGAGAAGTTCGGCCCGCACGAGACGGAAAAACTCTGCCGCTTCCTGGGGGAACTTGGTCTGCTCCACCACTCCGCCGGAGCCTGGCATTGGACGTCGGACACCTACCCGGCGGATGCGATCAGCCTGCGCGCCGTGACGAGCGACAATTTCGTCGTGATCGACATCACGGGAGAGCCCAAGGTCATCGCGGAAGTGGCCTTTCCCGCCGCCCTGGTGGAGCTTCATGAAAAGGCGATCTATCTGCATGAGGCGCGCCAGTACCAGGTGGAGAAATTCGATTACGACCAGCGCAAGGCGTTCGTCCGGCAGGTGGAGTGCGATTACTTCACCGACGCGATCGACTATACACAGGTGAAGGAACTGGAGCGCTTCGAGGAGGCTCCCCAAGCCGAGGCGCTTGCCGCGCATGGCGAAGTGCGGGTCAACCGCCAGATAGTCGGCTTCAAAAAAGTGAAGTTTTACACGCTCGAGAATGTGGGGGCAGGGCAACTCTCGATGCCCGAACAGGAGATGCACACCACGTCGTTCTGGCTGCACTTTCCCGAGCAGTTTCTCGAGCGATTCCCTGATCTTTCGCCGGCGCAGAAGCTCAACGGGCTTTCGGGTCTGGGGAACGCGATGCGCGCCATCGCTGCCCTGCTGCTGATGTGCGACCCTCGCGACCTGGGTTTGGCCATCACGGAGGATATTGCGCAGGGGCAGAAATCCTTCGAGCCGGACCTGTACCTCTACGACAACTACCCCGGAGGCATCGGGCAGAGCGGCCCGCTGTTCCAGCTTCGAGGCAAGCTTCTGGCGGCCACTCTGCAATTGATCACCGCCTGCCCGTGCGAATCGGGGTGTCCGAGTTGCGTGGGTCCGGCAGGAGATACGGGCGATGGGGCAAAGCAGGCGGCGCAGCGGTTTCTTATCGGGTTGATGAGTGAGATTATTCCCCGGACAGAGTAGCGTACGACTCCAGCCTCGTAAGCCATTCATGGAAGTGCGTACAGCGGCTTCGAAGCCGGTCGATGCCGATGCGGCGAGCAATGTTAATACCCTGAACTGTCTTACGGAATTTGGGGAACTCTCTCATGATGCGCTTCGACGGCGAGGTTTCCGGGCCGTCGTCAATGTGCTCCGGTGTGGAAATAGGGCAACCGAGTCACACAGCCGTTCGACCTCGTTTGCCTGTCCAGGAAACTCGCTTGAGAATATCTCCGGCTGTGTCAGCAATAGGGCCTCGAACTCGTGAACCTGAACGTAGGGTAGGAACAGCGGCATGTCCATATCGCTAGCCATTTCCTTCTCCAGCATTCGCGCCCGGTCAAACGGGTCTCTCAACTTCATTGCAGGTTTGTAGCCCGGAAAGTCGTCTGCGAGACGGTACATGTCGATCATGGTCGTTCGTAGGGCGCTCCTGTCATTAGCCAGCCACCTGAGGAGCTCTTTTCGCAATCTTTGGTATGTCACCGCTCCGCCACGATAGACCACTCCGCCGCGGCGGCCGGTCTGGAGAGCCCGGCCGAAGAGAAACACTTGACGCGCATAGAACTCGGGAGCCATCACCCCATTCACGAACTCTTCCTCGGCCTGCCCTTCGACAACGACGTTTACCCGCAACATCAGGCCGGCCTTCCCCCGATTACGTTCTTCTCCCACAGTTCCGAGAGAGTGTATTCTTCCAACCACGCACGTAGGGAATTCTCGTCGAGCCGTGTGAAACGGGACTCCCGGCCCACCCGGTCGACGACAACGACATCTTCGGGTTGCATCCGGTCGACAAGCGAAACCGACTGCGTCGCCGCCATCACTTGCGCGCTTTCCGACACACTCGACAACAGATCCGCCACAATCTGGATAGCGGAGGGGTGCAAGCCCAATTCAGGTTCATCCAACAGAATCACCTCTGGCAAGTCCTCTTCCGGCTGCCGCAGGAGCGCAATCATCGCCATGAGCCGAAGCATGCCGTCGGATGCTTGCGAGGCATCAAAGAGGACATCTGTGCCCCGTTCCCGCCACTGGAGCAAGAGTGAGCCCGCATCTGGCTCCAATTCGAAATCGGCGAAAAACGGCAGGACCGTCCTAATGGTTTCCACAACGCGAAGGTAGTAGGGGAACCTCTGGGTCTTCAGCCGGTGCAGGAAAGGGGCCAGGTTTCCCGCATCTTCCTTCAACCAGCGGTTTTCATTTACGCGCCACCGCTCCCTCATCCGTGAGGTTCTGGATGTGTTGTGAAACTGATGGACGATGATTTTCCGCAACATCCCCTTGATTGTTCGAGCTGTGACGTTGTCCACCTCCGCGAGTTTGGACTCTTTGTGTCCCGCATCCAGGCTCGTCCACTTCGCATGCGAGGAAGAATCCGCACGCGAAAACCGAAACTTCTCTTCGAGGAAGACGAAAGTATCGCCAGCCGCGTATCCCAATCGGAAGGCATACTCATTGACGCCCTTGGGGGTCTCCAACTCAATATGCGCGGAGATTTGCTGCGTCTTCTGGGGACCGTCGTGCAGGAGCTTGCTCGCACCACCGCTTTCCCCCACATGAGTCCGCAAGTCTCCGTTAAGCAGGTAGGAGAGTAAGCGGAAAAAAGCAATCAGGTTCGACTTCCCGGCGCCATTCGGACCGATCAAGACGGCAAGTTGCCCTGGCTCAAACCTGGCTTCACGGATCGTCTTGTATCCCTCGATGGAAATCGATCGCAGTTTCATCTCCACTCAGTCTAACGCCGGATCTCAGTTTCCATACCGATGTTGCTCGACGGTCAGCCTGTTGCCATCCGTGCGCATGGTCACGAGGCCCCATTCGTCGGAACGCAGCACCTCCGCGTGCATGCCTTGCAGGCGCTGGAGGACCTCCGTGTGCGGATGGTGGAAGAGGTTGTCCTTCCCGGCTGAGATGAGGGCGAAGGCGGGGCGCGTTGCCTCGAGGAACACTTCGGTGGAAGATGTCTTGCTCCCGTGGTGGCCCACCTTGAGGACATCCGCAGGGCCCAGGGAGTCGAGCATTGCGTACTCCATCCGCCGCTCAGCGTCTCCCATGAGCAGGAAGGTGTGCTTGCCGAAGCGGAGGCGAAGCACCAGGGAATCGTTGTTCGAGGGTGTCTTTCAGATGGGCTCCGCCGCGAGGTTGATTGCCTGTTGGACGATCTCGTCCGAAGCGCGAAAGTCCAGGTCTCGGCGCAGTTTCGCAACGAGGCCGGCCACTTCTGGTGCGCGTCCCTCGATGTGCAGTCGCGCCAGCAAGCGTAGCGTCCCAACCGCGTTCCTGCCCATCCGCGAGGCGATGGCGCGGGCGCGCCTTTCATCTCCGATAAAATACAGTGCCTGCTTTTCCTGCGCCTGGATCAGAGCCTCTGATTCTCCTTTGTGTAGCTCGGCTTGGAGCAGTTGTACATTAAAGGTGCCGGCGGTCATACATCTCTCGAAGAATCCAGTGCGGTACAGCTTGTTCAGCCGATGCCGAAATCGCCCCTTCTTATTCAGTTCTTCCCGGACAGCCCGGGGTACGTACACTCTGTCAAAGAAAAGGGCGAGCTCCTGTGCAAGGTTCAGATGAGTGAGGTTGATGAGGGGAGAAGTGTCAACCACCGCGACGCGCAATGATTATTCCTTGTTCAGGGAGAAGAGCACGATGAGACCGAGACCGAGTGCGGCCAAAGCACCGATCGTCTGTTGCTTGTCCTTAGTCAACTGCTGCTGTTTCAGGAAATCGACAATCTGAGTCTCGACGGCGCCGGGATTGTCCCACGGAGAAAACGTGAACACTTTGGGAAACCGAGCCGGTAGCGGATGCCCGGCAAGATCCGTGCGGACAATTGGGATGACGAGCTTCTCGCGTTCCAGCGCATAGTTCAGTTCACGCTGGACCATTGGAGTCGCAGCCGTTGTTATGATCGCTAAGGCTCTGTTAAGAGATAACATTTCCAGTATAGAATGTTTTGAGGTATCCTGTGGTCATGGATGCCTTGGCAGGAGTTCGCCGCCGCTACACGGCCTTGAAGAGAGTCCTGGACGAGAAATCAAGGCGTCTTGTGGCGGCTGCCGAAAGCAAAGTGGTCGGAGTGGGTGGCGTATCCGCCGTCTCCCGCGCGACCGGCCTTTCCCGTCAAGTGATCCGACAAGGGCTGCGAGAGCTGGATGAACCAGCTTCCCGCCCTGCCGGGCGAATTCGACGTGCGGGGGGAGGGCGGAAGAAAGCAAGAGAAAAGGACCTCACGTTAGTTGCGGACTTGGAGAAACTGGTCGAGTCGACAACGCGGGGCGATCCGGAATCCTGTTTGCGCTGGACTTGCAAAAGCGTGCGCAGACTGGCTGAGGAATTGCGCGCGATGGGGCACTTGGTCAGCTACCCAGTGGTTGCTGAGTTGTTGCATGAGTTGGACTACAGCCTGCAAGCCAACCGCAAGACGAAAGAAGGGGGCGATCATCCGGACCGCGACGCCCAGTTCGAGCACATCAACGCCAAGGTTCAGGACTACATCCAAAGCCAACAACCGGTGATCTCGGTAGATACCAAGAAGAAGGAATTGGTTGAGGACTTCAAGAATGGCGGGCAAGAATGGAGACCGAAGAGAAACCCGGAAAAGGTGCGGGTTCATGATTTCGTCATTCCGGAACTCGGACGCGTGTCGCCGTATGGTGTCTATGATTTGGCTCAGAACACGGGATGGGTCAGTGTGGGAGTGGACCACGACACGGCATCATTTGCCGTGGAAACAATACGGAGGTGGTGGCAGGCGATGGGTCAGGAGAAGTACCCCCGCGCCGAACGTCTGCTCATTACCGCAGACGGAGGTGGAAGCAATGGATCTCGCGTCCGGTTGTGGAAGTTGGAATTGCAGCGCTTAGCCGACGAAACTGGGTTGGCGATTGCGGTGTGTCACTTTCCTCCCGGCACCAGCAAATGGAATAAGATCGAGCATCGCCTGTTCTCGTTCATCAGCAAGAACTGGCGCGGACAACCGCTCACGAGTTTGAAGGTCATTGTCAGTCTGATTGCGGGGACAACGACCAAGAAGGGATTGAAGGTACATGCCCAAGTGGATGACGGCACATACCCGGCGGGCGTCAAAGTAGCCGACGACGAGATAGGGAGCATCAATCTCCAAAGGGATGTCTTCCATGGAGAGTGGAACTACAAAATCCTGCCTTGCTCTGGAAAGTTTATTTCTTAACAATGCCTAAGATGCAGTCCGCGCGATCGATGACCTGCTCGACAGTAACAGCCCCTGGTGCGGGCATGGCGCCTGCACGTTGAGGCACGTACATCTCGATACCGTGCGCGGCTGAAAGAGTCTGGAGCCGCCACACTAACGCCATATCAGCAGGGTCAAGGCTGTAGCTGAGGAAGACGCGGAACGCCATCGCGTCTACGATTCTACCGAACAATGCGTTCCGGTCGAAATCTCAGTTCCCATACCGCTGTTGCTCCACAGTCAGCCTCCTGCCGTCGGTGCGTACGGTCACGAGGCCCCATTGGTCCGAACGCAGGACTTGCGTGTGGATACCTTCCAGGCGCTCAAGGACATCGGGGTGCGGATGGCGGAACAGGTTGTCTTTGCCTGCCGAGATGAGGGCGAAGGCGGGGCGCGTTGCGTCGAGGAACACCTCGGTGGACGAGGTTTTGCTGCCGTGGTGGCCCACTTTGAGGACATCCACGCGGCCCAGGGAGTCGAGCATTGCGTACTCGATTTGCCGCTCCGCGTCTCCCATGAGCAGGAAGGTATGCCTGCCGTAGCGGAGGCGGAGGACCAGGGAATCGTTGTTCGAGGGCGCCTTGCGCGGGAGGTAGTCCGTGGGGGGTGAAAGCACATCGAGCAGGGCGCCGGCAAGATTTCGAGTGTCGCCCTGGCGCAGATGTACAACGCGCGCGCCAGCCTGGCGGGCGTGTTCGGTCACTGCTAGCCACGCGGCGCTCTCCGGGGTTGCGCCGGCCCAGACTTCGCGGGGGCGGAAGTTGTCGATCAGGGCGGGAAGGCCCGCCGCGTGGTCGTCGTGCTGATGGGTGGACGCCAGGATATCAATGCGTGTGATGCCGCGATGGAACAGGTACGCGGAAACGACGTCCTCGCCGATATCCATCCGCGTCCTGGCGCGTTTGCCGAAGACGGGTATGCCGCCGCCGTCCACCAGCATCCAGCGGCTGTCGGGAAGGCCTACCAGCAGGGAATCCCCCTGCCCAACGTCGATCATCGTGAGTTCCAACGAGTTCGGGGTCCCCTCGGGCGGGAAGGGATGCCAGGCGATGACGACTAGCAGCAGCAGCGCCGGAACCAGCAGCAGTCTTCGCCGCAGGACAGCGAGGAGCACGAGGGAGGCCAGAAAAGCGGCACTCAGCAGCAGGGGCGGATCGGGGATTCTCCAGTTCCCATCCCATCCGATGTGCCATTCGGTGATGCGCCGCGCGGCTTCGATGAGCCATCCGGTGAGCAGCGCCATCCAGCGCCATCCCGTGAGCAGCGCCGTGAATCCGATCGGAACAGCGATGGTCAGGATGGGTGTGACGATGAGGTTTGCGCTTAAGCCTGAAAGGGGGAGGCGGTGAAAATAGACCACCATGGGGAGAGCGAGCCCAAGCTGTACGGCGGCGGAGACAAGGAATCCGTGCCAGAGAAACAGGGCGGCCCAGGCGGGGACCCGGATCAGCCATAGGGAAGTCCGCCGCCGGAGCCGCAGAACCTGACCGAGGGTTTCGGCGAGCAGCCGGAGTTCGATCCGGAATTGCGCGGCCGGCGGAGCGAGATGCGGATCCTTGGCGGGATCGTCAAGGTCGCGCAGAGCATGTAAGCGAACAGAGGCTCCATTACTGGCCGGGGAAGCCAGCGCTCCCAAGGCGAGCACCGCCAGGAAGGTGAGCTGAAAGCTTGCGTCCTGGTACTGCTGCGGATCGAAGGCGAGGAACCCAAGGGCGAGGGCCGCAAGCAGGTTCAGCAGGCGGCATTCGCGGAAGAAGAATCCACCGATGGCGAAGAGCGTGAAGCCTCCGGCGGAGCGGACGACGGGAGCCTGCCAGCCGCACATTCCCGTGTAGATCCAGATCAACGCCACGGCGGCTAGAGCGGCCGTTTGACGCCGCATCGACAGCAGGCGGAAAAGCCATAGCAACGCCATCGCGATGACGGTGACGTGGAGGCCGGAAACGACGATGGCGTGGTAAGTGCCGGTTCGCCGGTAGCCGTCCGCCCACTGGCGTTCAAACCGCGAGGACTCTCCAAGCAGTAACGCCTGAAGAATTCCCACGGCGTAGGCGTCGCCTGCAAACAGCGTTTCGATGCGGGTGAGGGCCCAGGTGCGGAGCCTGTAGATCCATCCGATCAGGCCATGGCCGCAACGCCCGGCAAGGATGCGCGGCTTCGAATGGGAGGAGGCCGAGGCAGTCCAATAGACATGCTGCCGGGCGAGGTAGCCTTTGTAGTCGAAGGCTCCGGGATTTCCGAAGTTGCGCGGTTCGCGCAGCTTCACTGCCACTTCCACCATCTGCCCGTAGGCGAGGGCGGATGGCGTTTCTCCTTCGGCCAGGTAGAGGCTTACGCGTGCGCTGGCGTGCGGCGCCAATTCCAGGACGAACTGCTCGCGGCCTTCGGAAAACGCGGGAGGCTCGACTATGCAACCTGAGATGAGAACGGTTTCTCCGGGCTGCGAGTCGATCCGCGGGTCCGGCCCCGGACGCAGCCAGCGTTCGGCGGCCGCGCCCGAAAACAAAAGCAGCCCGAGCAGATACCAGCGCCGGTAGCGGGACAAGGCGGCCCCGAGGCCGGTAACTGCCAGGGCTGCAATTAGTTCTCCGGAGGAGAGGCCGGCGGTTGCCGAAAGCAGGACGCCGCCCAGAAAGGCCAGCGCCGGCAGGAGCAACGGATTCAGGGAGCGCACTCCCTAAGGTAGTTGGGCGAGCGGCGCCGGGCTCTCACTCGGGCTTGGTGGCGCGCACAAAGCCGCTATAGAACTTGTCGACGACGTGCGGCGAGACTGCGTCCACGTCGAGACCGTGATCCGTGAGGAATTGCCGGGCGTCCTCCACTTTGTAGACCCGGGTTGGCTCGATGCCGATGTTGGTGAAGCCGGCCTGGGCAAGTTTCGCTTTGTATTCGGATTCATCGAGCGCGCCGGCAATGCAGCCCACCCAGAGGAGGATGCTCTTGCGCACTTCCGCCGGAATTTCGCCGCGCGTGACGACGTCGGAAACCGCGAACCGGCCCCCGGGCTTCAGCACGCGGAACGCCTCCTTCAAGACGCGATCCTTATCCGCGGAAAGGTTGATGACACAGTTGGAAATGATCACATCCACTGAGTTGTCCGGCAGCGGGATGTGCTCGATCTCTCCCTTCAGGAACTCGACATTCGCTAACCCGGACTTGCGCTGATTTTCTCGCGCCAGGGCGAGCATCTCGTCGGTCATGTCGAGGCCAAAGGCCTTGCCGTTGGGGCCGACACGGCGGGCGGACAGCAGCACATCGATGCCGCCTCCGGACCCCAGGTCGAGCACCGTCTCTCCGGGGTGCAGTTGGGCCAGCGCGGTTGGGTTCCCGCAGCCGAGCGACGCCTGGACGGCCTCCTGCGGCAGCAGGGCGGTTTCGTGGCCGGCATAGAGGTTCGAAGTAATCGGGTCTGCCGATCCGCAGGATGAAGTGGAGCCGCAACAGGTGCTTCCGCCGCTGGTTACGCGCAGAGCAGCCTGTCCGTATTTTTCTATTACTGCTTCCTTGATGGGTGTCATTTCTCAGCCTTTCGAATTTGCACGATGGTTTCGGGAGCGATGGCGCGGTTGCGGGTGCAACACTCGGCGTAGAGGAACTGGAGAAGTTCGGTAAGAACCTCGGTGTTTGCCGAATACCAGAGGTAAGTGCCCTCGCGGCGGACATTCAGGAGATCCTCGTTACGGAGTTTCTCCAGGTGGTGAGAGAGGTTGGAAGCGGACATGCCCAACTCGGCCTGAATCTCGCCGGCAGTCATCCCATTGGGATGGGCGGAGAGGAGGAGGCGGAGAATACGCAGTCGATGTTCGGCGCCGATAGCGGCGAGCATGTCAGCATAGCGAATGGTGAGGTCGTCGAGAGGACGAGCGCTGCTCTCTTCCATACTTCCATAATAATTGAACTACGGAAGAAGTCAACCTCTTTTCCGCTACTCGTGCCGCCCAGCGACGTAGTTCCCGATCAAAGCCCCGATCACCCCACCGGCAAACACGTCCCCGGCGAAATGCCGCTGTGCGCTCACCCGTGAGATGCTCACCGCCGCCGCCGCTCCGTAAGCGGTGATTGCCAGCCACTTCGGGCAACGCTTGTTCCGCGCCACCGCCGTTGCCACCGCCCAGGTCATCATGGAGTGCCCGGAGGGGAAGCTGTTGCCATCCTTCCAGAACCCTCCTCTTCCGGCGCTCTCATCTGGCCGTTGCCTGCCGAACCCCATCTTCAGGGTCTGCGAAACGATGATGGCGTCGGCGAAGGCTTCCGTCGCCGACCACCCTGTGCTGCGCCAACCAGGCTTGTGCCCCACTGTTCCAGCCAGCAACGACCCTGCCGTGGCGGCGCCCACGAGGGAATAGCCGACCACGTTCGAAAGGTTCCGGCTCCAGTTGATTTCGGAGGAACTCGAGGGCAGCCCGCGGGAAATCTTCCTGTCCACGGTAATCAGCGCAACGGAACCCGCCACCAGAGGAAGCGCGCGCGTGAGAAACTGGCGCCGGTTCATGCGCGCCGGGCTGATCCAGATTGCTTTCTGCTCGCTGAAGATGTCCTGCGGGATATTTCGGAGCGGTTCGAACCGGATGGGGTCTTGTTGGATAGGGTCTTGCTGCGCCGGGGACGGGGTTGCCACGCTCAATGCAGCAAAAAAGAAGGGGAGTACGCAAAATCTGTACTTCGACATTCAGTTACATCCGTGAGCTGTCTATTTCAGGCTACCTGATCCGAATCCGCCGCGACAATTCGCTACTCTAATTGAGAAGGGCAATCCACATGAACGTCAGAAGGGCCAGCAGCGGAACAGACAGTCCCAGCCCAGCTACGTTCCGGATGCCGCCCGCCCTGGTGGAGAAGGTAGCGCAGCGGCTTTGCTGGGTATCCCTCATTTGCGCGGTCACCACCGTCATCGGCCTCAACCTCCAGCATTATCTTCAACCCGATCTGCGCGTGGTGCTCGGCCGTCCGCTCGTCAGGCTCACCTCTCTCGGCGTCATTCTGATGTCAGCCGGGTTCGTTGCGTTACAGGTAAAAAAGCTGGTAAAGAAAACCACGCTTCTCGATCTCGGTATTCTGTTCCAACTCGCGGTCAGCTTCGCGCTCGCCACGTTCGAGACTTCGATGGACTGGAGCGCCGCCGGCCCGGTGCGCGGAGTCTCGAGTCTCACGGTGTGGGTGGCACTGTGCGGACTGCTTCTGCCGAACGCTCCGGCCAAGGCCGGCATTGCCGCCCTTGGATGCGCCGCCATGTGGCCTCTGGCGTACACGCTGAACCTGCATCTGTACCACTTCCAGCCTCTGCCCTGGAACCGTCTCGCCGTCTGGATCTATCCGCCCTTCCTGATGGCCGGCTGGACGTTCCTTCTCAACAGGAAGATTGTCTCGATGCATCTCTCGCAGCAGAAAGCGGAGGAACTGGGCAGCTACACACTGGACTACATGATCGGGCAGGGAGGCATGGGCGAGGTCTGGCGCGCCAAGCATCGCATGCTGGCCCGCGACGCCGCCATCAAGCTGATCCGGCCCGCCGTGTTGTCGAGCGTCAGCGGACGCCAGGAGAGCCTCATTCAAAAGCGCTTCGAGCGGGAGGCGCGAGTCACAGCCAGTCTGCGCAGCCCGCACACGGTGGCGCTGTTCGATTTCGGGAAGACCAAAGACGCGAAGTTTTACTACGTGATGGAACTGCTGGATGGAATCGATCTGCAAACCCTGGTGGAGCGGTTCGGCCCGATGCCCCCGGGGCGTGTCGTACGCATCCTGCTTCAGGCTTGCGAATCGCTCGAGGAAGCGCACCGGTTGGGGATCATCCACCGCGACATCAAGCCGAAGAACATTTTCCTTTGCAAACTCGGGTTGCGGTATGACTTCGTGAAGGTGCTTGACTTCGGGCTGGTGAAAACTCTCATACCCGATGAGCTTTCCATCCACACGATGGAAGGCGCCGCCACAGGCACCCCTGCGTATCTTTCGCCGGAAATCGCGCTGGGCCACGAGAAGATCGACGGGCGGGCCGATCTCTACAGCCTCGGCTGCCTCGCCTACTATCTCCTTACCGGCCAACTGGTTTTTCCGGAGAGCAACCCCACCGCACAGGCTCTGGCGCATGTACAGAAGATGCCGCTGAGGCTCAGCGAAAGAACGGATCTGCCCATTCCAGCCGAACTCGAGCGGATTATCATGAACCTGCTCGAGAAGGAGCCCACGAAGCGCATCTGGAGCGCGCAGGAACTGGCGCGGCAATTGCGGCGCCTCCATCTGGACGGCTCGTGGTCCGACGAGGACGCCGCCTCCTGGTGGCAAACCAACCTCCCCGAGCGCTCCATCCTGGCCGTACGGCAGGAAGAAGCCAGCGGCGATTCTCCCGCCTCGCTCAGCCCGGTTGGGCTTGGGTTGTCCTCTGGGGCACAATCGAATAGGTGAATTTCTCCGCGAAGCTGGACCGCCTGACGCAGGTTGCCATGGCTGGGGCGAGTTTCACGCTCGCCCACCAGGTGGCGGCGAAGGCTGCGCGAGACGGCCTGTTCTTATCCCGCTTCCCGGCCACCGATCTGCCGAAGATCGTAGGGCTGGCCGCGGTGGTTTCCATTGTCTCGTCTCTTCTGTTTTCGCGCCTGCTCTCGCGGTTTGCGCCGGCGCGTCTGGTGCCCGCCGCGTACCTTTGCAGCGCCGCCGGGCACCTGATCGAGTACTTCCTCATCGATTTTCATCGCGATCTCATTGTCTGTATTGTCTACCTGCACATCGTGGGTCTTGGGGCCATTCTGCTCTCCGGCTTCTGGTCGCTGACGAGCGAGGTGTTCGACCCGCGGGAAGCCAAACTGCGCTTTGGGCGAATTGCCGGAATGGGGACTGCCGGCGGAATCGCGGGAGGGATCCTTGCCGAGCGCACGGCGGCTCTCAGTTCCGCGGAAATGCTCCTGCCGGTGCTGGCGGCGCTTCATCTCACCTGTGGTTTGATTCTGCTTGTTCTGGGAGCATCGTCCCGCGAGGAGCATCACCGGAAACCGCGGGCCGGGGATGAGGGCTGGGAGACGGCGCGCAAGGCGTTCTCCGGGTCGCCTTTCCTGCTGAGCCTGGCATTCCTCGTTGTGCTGGGGACAACCAGCGCCGCGCTGCTCGACTACCTGTTCAAGACCGGAGCGACCGAAGCCATGGGGCGCGGGCCTTCTCTCACCCGTTACTTCGCCATTTTCTACACCGTGAGCCAGGTGATGACCTTTCTGGTCCAATCGCTGCTGACACCGATCGCTTTGCGCCGCCTAGGGTTGGGCCGCACGGTGATGTCTCTCGCGCTCGCGGTCAGCGCCGGGTCCTTTGCGGCGCTGGCCGTTCCACTGTTTACCATGGTTTCAAGCGTCCGGGCTTTGGAACTCATTCTGCGGGGTTCGTTCTTCCGTTCCGGCTATGAAATTTTTTTCACGCCTATTGCGCCGAATGAAAAGCGCGCCGTGAAGACGGTGATCGATGTGGGTTGCGACCGCTTCGGCGACGCTCTCGGCGCCCTGATCCTCCAACTTCTTCTGCTATATCCGCCGCACATGAGAACCGAGATATTGGTGATAGTCATTGGGCTGGCCGCGGCCAGCGTGTGGATTACCAGCCGCATGGACCGCGCCTACATCGGGGCTCTCGAGCGCGGACTCATGAACCGGGCGATCGAACTCGACATCTCGGGGCTTCAGGATTCCACCACCATCTCGGCGGTTCTGCGGACAGTGAACATCCGCAAGGCCCCGTCTCCCACCGCCGCGCCGCCGAAGCCGGAACCAGCGCCTTTGCCCGCGCCGGCCGCGCCGCCTGATCCGTTGCTCGAAACACTACGGATGCTTCGGAGCGGAAAAGCCACCGTGGTTCGGAGCCAGTTGCGCCGTCTTCAGCCGCTCGATCCGTTGCTGGTCCCGCAAGTGGTGCGCCTGCTGGCCTGGGATGAAGTGAGTGAAGAAGCGCGTGAAGTTCTCACCGCCGCCGGGAATTCTATTACCGGCCTGTTGTCGGACGTTCTGATTGATGAAAAGCAGGATTTCGCCATTCGGCGTCGCATTCCGCGAATTCTCGCGCGCTCCGGCTCACAGCGCGCCGTGGATGGGCTGATGGACGCTCTCGAAGACAAGCACTTCGAGGTGCGCTTTCAATCGAGCCGCGCGCTCGACTATCTCCGCCAGAACAACGAGGATCTGCGGTTCGATGAGCACCGCATCTTCGCCATCGTCATTCGCGAGCTGAGCGTGGCGAAGCCAATCTGGGAAGGGCGCCGCCTGCTGGACAGCCGTGACGCTTCCGACAGCGGATTCTCCTTTCTCGATGACGTCCTGCGCGACCGGGCCAATCAGAGCCTCGAGCATGTGTTCAGCCTGCTTGCCGTGGTCTTGCCGCGGGACCCGTTGAAGATTGCTTTTCGCGCCCTGCACAGCGAAGATCACCTGCTGCGGGGTCTGGGTTTGGAATACCTCGAAGGCACACTGCCCCCGGCCCTGAATGAGCTGCTCACTCAGATGCTCGACCTGTCGCCGCCGGCCGCCGCGAGCGAGGACCGGGAGGAAGTGCTCGCCCGGCTGATGCGTTCCAACCAGAGCCTGCTGCTCGAATTCAGAAAGATAAGCGGCGGTGCTCCCGGGCCAGCCGGCCGGCAATCCACAGCCAAAGAATCGTAAATGCGACGTTGAGCCAGGCGAAGCTGGTGAGTGCCAGTTGCAGTTCCGCGCCGATTCTCACAATTCCCGCCTGAATCACGTCGCCGAGGCGCATGAAGAACGTGTCGATGGCCGCTTTTGCTTTATATTTCGACTCGCGCGTGGTGGGCAGGAACAGAGCCTGGCGAATGGTGTTTTGCAGCGAGTAGTCGGTTGCGTTCTCGAGCGTTTTGGCCACGCGGATGACCATCAGGATCGGAGCCGCCGCGAGCATCGAATAGCTCATGAGAGCGATGCAAGGCAATACGAACAGCGACCCACGCACACCGAGCGACTTGAAGATCCGCGAAACCGCGAAGGATTGCAGCAGGAAGCCCAGCAGGTTGACGCCACCGAAGAAGCGCCCGTAAAACACGCCGACAAACTCCTTTTGCCCCGCCGCGTTGCCGGGAAAGAACTGCCTCGCCTGCTCGCTGACCACCTTTCCGAGCAGGAACTCGCCTGAACTGTTTACCACGTTCAACAGCACGGTCAGGGCCGCAATCCAGGCCAAGTAGCGGTTGGAGAACACGAGCTTGAAACCATCTTCCGCGCTCAGCTTCAGATTGTCGTGAGCCGCCATGTCGGGAATGGAGCGCGCGGTCTGCACGCGGTTCACCGCCACCGTCAGCGCCACGCACACCGCTAGAAGAGCCGCGGCGGCAAGCTGAAGCTGGTAAGGGGTGAGGTGGGCGCGGGCCATCAGTTCTCCGGCGCTTTCCGCGCCTAGCCACGCGCCGAGAGAACTGCCCACGCCGATCATGGGAAAGAGGCGCTTGCCCTGCCGCTCGGTATAGAGGTCATTGGCAAAAGCCCAGATCTGCGAGACCGCGAAGACGTTGAAGATGCCCACCCAGATGTAATAGACAACCCCTTCCCTCCATCCAGCCACGCCGAAGCTGTAAAACAGAACCAGGTTGAAGATGAAAAATATCCAAAGTCCGGCGATGAGGCGAATGCGCACGACTTTGGTTCCGATGTAGCCGTACAGAGGCACCAGCGCCATCAGCAATGCCGCCTGTCCGGCACTCGAATACGCCTTGATGTAGGCTCCCCCTTCGGTGAGGATCAACGATTCCCGCACGGTCTTCAGCAGGTAATAGGCGAACAGGAGCAGGAAGAGATTGACCGTGAGCAGAACCACGCCCAGTCCTTCTCCGGCGCGCACATCTGCGAAGAAGCTGAGCATGCGCTCGAGCCTCCCCTTCCGCTTCTCACCGATGGCGCGAAAGCTGGGGAAGCTGCTGAGGCTGGGGATTTCGGGGCGTGACTGGTATTCGGGGCGGTCTACCATGTTCGTTCAATTCCGGCGATCTTCATCTCAGCGCCTGTACGATGGATGTAAACATTGATCGTCTGTGATTTTTTCGCCCGGGAAGTGATTGTTGCGCACCAATATCCATCCCCTCCTTCGGGCACGGCTGCTGTCTTTGCGCCCTCGAGGGGACTTTTTGTCTGCCGGCTGTTGTCGAAGCGCGACCATTGGATATCCACTTCCGCCGCCGGATGATATCCCAGTTTGGCCCCCAAATCCGCCCAACGCAACCGGCCGCCCTCCAGCCGGAACTGATCGAACGGCAGGACCTTGGCGAAATAGGTTTTGCCGATCTTGTTGCGCCGTTCGATGAGGCACTTGACGAGGTAGGCTTCCGCTTCCTTGTCGCTGAGTTCGCCGGTTCCCGCGATGGCGCGGATCTCGTCGTCCGTAAACGCCGTCACCAGTTTCGCGCCCCAGAATTCGTCGTCGGGGAGCCGGTTGAGGAATGCCGGATTCGGGTACTCCGGGACCCACTTTCCGGGATCGAAGATTGTGGATTCGAAACGGCCGATGCTGGGGTAGTTCGGATAGCGCGCCTTTGCCCAATAAGGGACGTACAAACCGAGCGAGAAGAGCTGCACGGCGGATTCCTTCCAGGAAAAGAAATAGGCTCCGGAACGCGGGCTGTTCGGCTTTTCCGTGCCGCTGCCCAGAGTGGAGCCGAAGTCGAGTTCATAGTGGCGGATATACTGAACGCCCTTGTCCTTTACGAGGGCATCGAAATTGTTGATGGCCCGGGAATCGTCGTGGTCGAGCCAGGCGTCAATTACCGCCAGTCCGCGAAGATCGCGCCGGTGCTCGTGGGGAACAATGTCGTTCGGATCGTCGCTGCGCGTTCCGAAATAGCGGGGCGGCCCGATGGGCTTTCCTGATACTGCCAGCGAGGCGGTGGCACGGTAGCGTCCGTCCTTCGCCAGGGGGACCTTGAGCAGGATCTCGAGCAGATCGCGGCGGGTCATCCGTTTCTTTTTCCCCGTGGCGCTCGACACCTGCGTGTCCTCTCCCAGCACCAACTGGTCTTCCGTGAAATACACGATGTAGTTGTCCGGGACATGGTAGCCCATGGCGTAAAAGAATCGTGAGGTGATACTGTCCGCCGCGGTCGCCATTTCGGGATTGGTCAGCGGGTCGAACTTCACGAAGTACCGCCGTTTGTTTCCATCGATGATGACGAACCCCGGCGTGACGCCCTCGTTCTTCACCGACACGACTGTCCATTTCCTGCCCATCTCCGGCGGTGTTGTCCCACCCGCTCCCTTCACCAGGTCCGCGATGCTCATCCGGTGGTAGTAGTGACGCTTCACCCACCAGGCGCCCTGCATGGGCTCTCCCAGCGTGCTGACGCCCCTGGCCAGGATGGGTGGTCCCTTCTTCGGCTGGCGCTCGCCGGGATGTCCGAACTGGTGCAGGAAGAGGTCGTAGTAATCGCTCAGTTTGCGGTAGGCGGCTTTTTCCACATTTACCGGCTGCGGTTCCCAATCGAGTGGGTCGTCGGGATAGAACTTCTCAGGAACTCGCTCGAGTTCTTTCCTGTGCTGGTGGGCCGGCGGGCCCTGTGCGAGCTTTTGCCCCGGCGCAACGGAAGTAAGCAGGAACAGGAACCAGATTTCGCGCATGGCTTCCCCCTTTCAATACACCGGCTGGCCAGTCGTTGTGCCGAAGCGTCTTTGCAGGAAAACGTCGTTAAACTTGAACCACACCTGGAAGCCTTCGTGGCTGAACGCGGTGTCAATGCGGAGGAATGTTACGTCCCTCACGTTGAAGCGCAGGCCGAAGCCGGCGTCGGATTCCAGGTCGCGGAAATTCAACATGCCGCGCCGCGGCATTACCTTTCCCGCGTCAGCGAAGATTGCCGCGTCCAAGCCCGCGAACACTTCCCAGCGGTACTCCGCGTTGTACACCACCATATTCCGGCCGCTGAACCGGAACGCCCGGTAGCCACGCAGATCGTCCGATCCGCCGAGCACCGGCTGGAGGTAAAAGGGGATCTGCTCGTTGTTGTCGGTATCGGTGAGAATGGTCTTGGCCCGCAGCGCAATCACGCGCCTCTCGTTGAAGAAGGGAATGTATTGTTCCAGGTTGATGTCGAGGCGCCGGAAGTTATACAGGTTGTGGTTGCGGTCGTCGTTCCACGAGTACTGCATCACGTAGTTGCCGCCCTTTCGGGGGGCAAGGGGATTGTTCCGGTAGTCGAATTGCGCGAAGACGGAGGTGCGCAGGTAGAGGACATTCTCATCGATTGCCGGCGTGGAACCGAGGGGAAACTTCTGCTCCGTGGAGATGTAGCGGCTGTCGTTGCCCGGACCGGGATTTGCGTAAAGCGTGCCTAGCGATCCGCCCAGTTTTACATACCGTCCAAGTCTTGTGGCTCCGATGGCGTCCACCGAGGTGTCTTCCAAACGGTAATTGGAGCGGTTTATCTTTTCTGAATCCGGCCCGCTGCCGTAATAGCCAAGGCGCGTGTAATTGCGATGCGAGGCCAGCAGATCGAAGGAAAGGCGATCGCCGGCGAGTTTCGGCAGCGCGGTTTCCACCTCGTACTTCTGCGATCCGAGGAAGCTGAATTGGGCCGACGTGCGGAACTGCAGTTGGCCGTGCAGCAGGTCTTCGCGAAAGTACTCGGGACCGATAGCGAAGCCCGCGCCCGTCACCATGTTGCCGATCTTCGCCCGGAACCCGTTGTATCCGGCCGTGATCCGCTCCATGATCTTGTCATCGCGAAATTTTCGCAGCCGTTCCTCCCATTTCGAAACCGTCTCCGGTTTCAGCGCCTGAGCCTTGGCTGCGCGCTCGGCCTGAATTGTTTCTGTCCGCGTCTCAGGGCGTTGCGCGGGCGCGGAGAGGGCCGCGGCTATGGTGAGAATAACGAGAGTGCCTCCGCGCGACCCTGGCAAGCTCATAAGGTAACGTATTGGATGCTCGCGACATATCCAGAGTACCACCGGGCACGCGCGATTTCGATGCTGCTTTTCGGTAATGACAGCTAGCTTCCGGCCAGTTCCGACTCGATGGCTTCCACCGTCATGAATGGGAACCGGGCGTAGAAATCGGGGCTCGCTTTCAGGTAGTCGCCCCACTTGGCCTTGGCTTGGGCACTGAGGAGGTCTCGAATGTCCTGGGATACGCCGTTGCGGAACCGGATCTTGTCCGCGTTCCTCGATGCCTGCCCGGCGTCGCTGTGCCCCCACACGGTCATGGTTGGCAGCAGCGAGGAGATTCCCGACGCGAACCCTCCCGGTACGCCCGTCGAGCACGCATAGAAGATGACCGTACCATCCGATTTTGTAATCCGCCGGATCTCGTCCGCGAGTTTCTGCATGTCCTTCTTTCGCACCTGCGCAGACGGCAGCGAACTCTGGCCCCCATGTCCCGCGTAGGCGAAGAAATCGAGCCCGCTCTCGCTGACTTCGGCCAGTTCGTCAAAGAAATTTTCGCGGGTATCCGACTCGGTTCCACCCGGATCGAGATCGTCATGCACATTTTCAAAGGAACGCACCAGCGTATCCGGCAGTCCGTAGAGGGACTTCATTTTCTTCCCGATGAGCCGGAATTCGCCGCTCGAATCGGGCTTCGCCATTACCGCGCCGCTCGCTTCCTTGCGAGGTTCCCAATTGAGATAACCGATCTCGTCGAAGGTGTCCGGATCATAGGCGGTATTCTTTGTTGCCTTCTTGTCCAGTTTCTTGGGCGCCGCCACTTTGATGGTAGTGCCGCCGGTGAGTTTTATCTCATACTTGCGGAGTTTGCTATGCGCGCCGCTGAACGTCCCGAAGGAACCCGTCTTGTAGCCCGCCTGCACGCTCGACCCGTTCTTGTAATAGACGAATTCCCGCCACTTCGAGTTGTTGTCCGGATAGATCACCAGCCCGCGCGGCCTCTGCAGAAGATAGTTGACAATGATGGGTAGCCCGAACACAGTTCGATTCTCCTTCCTAAAGACAAATGCGAGAACCGCATCCCAGAAGGCATCACTCTCGTTAAACGATTGTGATGTTCTATAAATATGGGAGTAGTATATCCTAAATCAGGTACAGGGATTCGCTTGAGCGGCAGCAGAAGGGGGTAGAAACTCTTGCCGTGCCTGTCGTTCCCGAGTCGCCTCGGATTGACAGAGGGGCGAAGCAAGTAGTATCCAGGAGATTAGCCCTCTTTTCTGGGGAAGGAGTATTCATGATCAGTGTGTTTGCAACGGCGATCCTCGGCATCGTGATCGGGGTGGCGGGAAAGGCCATGATGCCCAGCAAGGATACCGGCGGCGCGTTTGCCACTGGAGTTCTCGGCATCTGCTGTGCCAACCTTGGCAATTCCATGGGCTGGCTAATGGATTGGTGGCCAGTGGGTTCCCTCGCCGGTTTCGGAGCGGCTGCCGCCACGACGGTTCTGGGACTGATCATTTACAGGGGATTTGCTGCGCAGGCCAGCGAGTAAGGGTCAGAGATAGTATTCTTTGAGCCGGGAGCAGATCTCCCTCAGGTGTGCCAACCGTGCCTGCAGAAGGGCGTCGCGTTCCGGAAGGGGCGATTTTCCCACCTCCTCAGCCATGAACTGCGCACGTACCACGTCCTCGAATAGCGCCATCATCTTGCCGCGCCATCTCACCAGGTAAGCGGCATTGAGGCGCAGTATTTCGCGGGTGTATGCCCCACAGTTGGAGAGCGGTTGTAGATCTCCGGCTCGTCCCAAACGGAGATGATCCCGGTAGATGTCGTCGCCGCAAGGGTCAGCAAAGAGGAGGCCTCTCAATTCCAGTGCCGGGCTTGGCCAGTGGTTTCCCTTGACCTGGTTGCAGCGATTACAGGAGTAGTAGAGATTGCTGTAGACACGGTCAAGATGCGCAAAATCGTTCCGGCTCTTGGGGCGGAAGTGGTCAACCCCAAAGTGAAACTGGTTGTCCTCCGGATATTCCTTGACCCGGCAGTAGGCACACCGGCGCAGGAAATCCATTCGCAGATAAGGCTTGTAATCCTGAGACTTCGGAAGCAGCGGAGGCGTCTGGCGACGCCTGAACACTCCCCATCCCGTCATTTCATCTGCTGTCGAACAAGGAGCAGGATTTCACTGATGGATGCGTGGAGGACTTGCCGGTCCCAGTCCATCGCGGTGAGGATTTGTTCGAAGGGCTCGTGGTCTTCCAGCGTGTCGAGAGAAGTATTCAGCGAATCCAACTCTTGTAGTTCTGACGGGCTGAGCCCCACGAGGAACTTGCGGTCTACCAATTCGTGATAACGAGTCAACATCCCCTCCCGGTTCAACTGTCTTTTGGGCGACCCGCCGCCGCTCATGCTCATTCAGTGACCTTTCCGCGACTGGCCTACTCCTACTCATCGGCCGGTTTTCGCTTACCATACATGCCTTATGGCATATTTCCGAGGCGATCCTCGCACCGGAGAATCCCCAATCGAATAGTGGCCCCACCGGCGGCGCTTTCTCAGGCGAGTTGTTAGCCCAGAAGATCTCCCTCCCGTCTAACTATAGCCAAGGATACTTGAAACCTTACGGGCCAGAGCTTTCAGCGAACAGCCGTCGGCGTTCAGCTTTTGAATTAGCGCAGTCAGCATCCGTTTCACCTCGGTAGCTCGCTGAACCAATTCATCATTCAAGCTGAAGGCTGATCGCTGACTACCCCCCCAACAGTCACCTACGGCCCTAAAATCTGAGACGATCGGCGGAACCGGAATTGCTCGCGACGGCGCTATTTTTCGCCTGGCCGCCGCAAGCTGGGCGCGTGGCGCTCCCCGAGGCTGCGGTTCCTCTGCGCTCGCCCCCGAATTTCGTTGCTGTCCGCGAAATTCGGCGCCAAGAGCAGGTATGCATCGTAAGCATCAGCCGCTTTTGCATGGTCGCCCGCTGCCTCATAGGCTCGTCCCAACTCCAGATACGCCGGAGCATAGCTTGCATTGACGCCCGCCAACGCCGCGGCATCCTTCTCCACTTCCGGAATTTGCCCCAGCAGCCTGTGGACATGCATCAGGTTCCAGCGGGCGGTCACGGACCGCGGGTTGTACTGGACCGACTTTTCGAGATACGGCACAGCCTGCCGCAACTCGCCACGAGCCACCAGTTGGGAGGCAATTTGAAATGGCGGCAACGCCCACTCGGGCGTCAGCCGGGCTGCCATCTCGAACGCTTTGCGGGATTCCGGAAGCCGCTTCAACCGTTCCAGGGCCACTCCCATAGCGTTGTATGCGCAGGCGAATTGCGAGTCGATGTGAAGGGTCCCCCGCAGCGTATCGAGCGCCGTCTCGAAGCGGCCTTCCGCAATCTGGAGCCGCGCCTGGCAAAACAGGGCTCGCGACTCCACTCCTTTGTCCCCGGGGCGGAAAACCTTGAGAACCTCGTATGCCTCCACAGCGCGGCGGAGCATCGCCTTCTTCAGGCCGATCGCCGTGGACTGCACGTAATCATTCACGCAAGCCTGCCCCAATTCCTCGAGCGAGGCGCTGAGCAAGGCGTTGGCAGCGGCGCGCTGCGCTGCGAAATTCTGCGTCCGGTAAAACTCCCAGGCGCCATCCGGTCCCAAAATCTGGCCGGCGGCGATCCGCGCCTGAAGTTGTAAGAGCGGGCTCGTGCGGGGCCTCGGGATCTCCAGTCTCGAGGAAAAGGCGGCAAGAGTGAACTTCCCTTCGAGGGTCTGGCCGGGCGTCAGGTCCGCCGACAAACGGTGTTCGCCGAGCGAAATGGTTTCGATGCGCAGCGTGCCATCCCGCCGCAGGCTGCCTTGAAACGCGTTATCCACATAGACCGGCACGCCTGGGGGGCCAGTGACTTCCAGGGTCGCATTGCGCGACACCGCAGGCGCCCGGGGAACCACGGACAGCGGCAGCCGCGCATCGAATGTTCCCGCCACACGCGGATGCTGCCGCGACTGGGTTTGCTCGGGAACGAGCTTTGCGATGTAGTCAATCAGCTCCGAGGCCCGCACGAAGCCGTCGTTATCGCCATCGGCCCGGCCGCGCAGCCCATCCAGGAGAGCGTACGTGAAAACGCCCTGCCCGCCGTTCCAGCGCTCGTCCTCAAAAGAACGCTCACTGGGGCGTGAGGCCAACAGTTTCAGGAACGACCGGTCGCCGTGTCCGATCGCCGCCGCCGGTTCACTGACCCGGCCCGCTTGCCCCTCGGAAAACGAAGTCCAGCCAAGGCTTCCGCTGTGGCAGGCGTCGATGGTGACGATGGCGAGCCCGGCCCGTAGCTTCCCGCTCAGTGCGCTGTCCACTTCTTCAAAGGCGAGTGCGGTAGCGTGCAGGTTCTGGGGATCGGAGTCGTAGGCGACAAAATACGGCTCGTCGCGTTCCGCCACCACGCCGTGGCCCGCGAAGAATACATACACAATGTCGTTGGGCCCGGCTGAGCCTACCAGCCAGGTTTCGAGGGAGGCGCGTATGGCGGCGAGGGTGGCCTTTTCATTCGTCAGGACACGGATGCGATCGGCCGGCAGCGCGCCTCCGGGTCCGGTGCGCAGAAAGGCGGCGAACTCCTCCGCATCGCGATGCGCGTAGTGCAGTTGTGCCTGCGGCGGCAGGTTCAGGTAATTCGAGATGCCCACCACCAGCGCGTAGCGCACCCCACGGTCGCCCAGCGGATTGGGGGCTGGTTCCTGCTCGAGCCGCAGATCGCGGGATTGTTGGGCCGCAAGGGCACACCAGGCCACGAGGAGCCATCTCCCAGCGTTCATTGGTAGGATGATACCAACTTTGCGGAGACCTAAATCTCCAAATGTCCCTGATACACCATCGAACTGATCTTGAACCTCTCTTTGACTTCGAAAACCTGGATATCGCCAGTTACTTCGATTTCCTTGTCCGCGAGTTGAATGGGGTCTTTACGGGAGAAATGGACCCGGATATCCAGGTTTGTGCCGTCAAGCGAAACCTCGACACGGGTTGGCCGGAGGTCCTTGCCCGAGCGGGTGCGCAGGTGGACGGAATCCTTCACCACGGCCGCCACCGTGTCCGTACCCTGGTGGGCTACGAGCGCGGGAATGCCGAAAATCTCCAGCACATAATCAGGGGCCGGCGCGCCAATAAGCGCATTGAGTTTGGAATCATCGAGGTTGCCCTCGCGCTGCCGGTAGAGCGCTTTGGCATGCCGCACGGGGAGCGCGCTGGCCCAACGCACGATGATGTCCGCGCGATCGGGCATTTTGGGTTTCGGCGCGCCGATGCCCCCTACCGGACTCCCCACCGGAGTTTGCGGCCCGTGGTCGGCGCCGGGAACGTCCTTGTAGGTGAACGGCTGCTCTCCGCGCTTCGTCCACGTGAAATGGACCGTTCGCGGCTTGGCCCAAGGCGAATCCGTCAGCAGTTCGAGAACGGCGTCCTTACTCCAGTCGGGGAAGGACTTGTCCTTCCAATCGGAAGCAAACAGAACTGCCGCTCCCGACAGCATAAGGAGAATCGCGGCACGGAGGATAACTCTCGACAAAGCCCAGTGCTCCACCCCTCAGAATAGCGCGGCGCTGCGGGGCTAACCGAAAACGGCCTCGACCGGATCAAACGCTGCTACCCGCGGCAAGGTTCCAAAAACCCGCCCCCAATCTCCCTCGAGGCGGGAAGCGCAAAACGCATCTGCCATCGCGGACGGCGCAAATCGCACCATGAGAGAAGCCTGCAACGCAAGCGCGAGCCTGCCCGCCAACCGGCGCGCCATCGCTTCGTCTGGCTCTCCCATCTGATTCAGAAAACGCTCGATCCGCGGATCCGCCGCTAGCCGGATCTCCGTTTTCACCCGCTCGAACGATTCAGGGTCCCGCGATAGAGCGCGCAGCACATCCAGCGCAATCACGTTCCCTGACCCTTCCCAAATCGAATTCAGGGGAGCCTCGCGATACAGCCGCGGCATCACGAACTCCTCCACGTAGCCATTACCGCCCAGGCATTCGAGCGCCTCGGCTATGAAAGCCGGCGTCCGCTTTGTCACCCAATATTTCCCCACAGCCACTGCCAGCCTCGCGAATGCTTTGTCACGCTCATCGAAGCTCCGCGCGAGGCGCATCATGAGGAGCGTTGCGGCTTCCGATTCGAGCGCCAGGTCCATCAGCACGTTGCGCATCAGCGGTTGGCTTGCCAGGGCGCGGCCGAAGACATGCCGGTGCCTGGCATGATGCACCGCCTCCACCAGCGCGCGCCGCATCAGGGCACTCGAGGAGATCACGCAGTCGAGCCTGGTGTGGTGCACCATCTCCATAATGGTGGCGATGCCGCGGCCTTCTTCCCCCAACAACTGCGCCCAGGCGCCATGGAACTCCACTTCGCTCGAGGCATTCGAGCGGTTCCCGAGTTTCGTTTTCAGCCGCTGCAGATGAAACTCGTTGCATGCGCCATTGGGCTTCCACCTTGGCAGCAGGAAACAGGAAAGCCCGCCCGGCGCCTGCGCGAGCACAAGAAACGCATCGCACATCGGCGCCGAGCAGAACCACTTATGGCCCGTAAGGATGTACTCACCGCTGCCCACCGGTACGGCGCGTGTCGTGTTGGCGCGCACGTCCGACCCGCCCTGCTTTTCGGTCAGCGCCATGCCGATCAAAACGCCCTTCTTTTCCGGGGCCGGACGGAACGAGGGATCGTATTGCGTGGATGCCGCGCGCGCGATCCACTCCGCGCCAACCTGCGGATCACGGGCAAGCACGGGCACGGCGGAATAGGTCATCGAGACAGGACACATGTGCCCTGCCTCGTTCTGCGAGGCGAGCATAGCCGATACGGCGCGCGCCGCATGCGCGCCCTCCCGCTTCTCCGTCCATGGCAGGTTGTGAATCCCGTTCTCCACCGCACGGCGCATCAACTGATGCCATGCCGGATGGAACACCACTTCGTCGCGCCTGCGCCCGTAACGGTCATGCGTGTGCAGCACAGGCGGATACTCGTTGGCTTGAGCCGCCCACTCCATCGCTTCGGCGCTGCCGGCCCATTGCCCAAACTCGAGCAGCCGCTCCCGCGCCCAGCCTGCTCCCTCGCGCACGGCCGCGTCCCGTAACGCACGATCCGAGGAAAACAAGTTCCAATCGGCCAGCGGCGGCGGTTGATTCTCCAGGGTGTTCATTTCCGAACCAGCGATTCCAGCTTCTCAAACGCGGGCTCGAGACGCTGATGATTCTCGAGCACCGGAGCGAAAATATCCCCCAGCCGCGCAAAGCGTTCGAGTACGTTGCGCAAATGGAACTGCTGCGGCGTCAGCCCCGGCCGCACCTCGCGCCACTCGAGCGGCGTGGCCACAGGGGCCCCGGGATAGGCGCGCAAAACATAAGGCGCGGAAATTGTCTTGCCGCTCGAGATCTGTGCCCAGTCGAAGTAGACCTTGTTCTTTTCCCGCTTGGACACGGCGCGCACAGTGGTGAACAGGTCGGGCCGCTCTGCGGCCAGCAGCCGCGCGATGATCTCAGCGAACGACCGAACCTGCTCGAAGGTGTACACCGGCTCGAGGGGAACGTAAATGTGCATCCCGTCGCCGCCTGTGGTCTTGGGATAGCCGGCGAGGGAGAGAGCCTCCAGTTTCTGCCGCGCAAGCTGCGCCGCCTCCACAATTTTTTCGTAGCCGCAATCCTGCGGATCGAGGTCAATCAGCAGGAAATCGGGGTGCTCGAGGTTGCCGATCCGGCTCATCCAGGGGTTCTGGTCGATGCAGCCGAGGTTGGCCAGATAGAGCAGCGATGGCCGGTCATCGGCGAAAACGAAATGGATGGGCGCTTCATTGTGCGCGGAATAGATGGGGACCACGCGCATCCAATCGGCGAAATGCTCCGAAGCCTGCTTCTGGAAAAATGACTCGCCCTCAATCCCATCGGGATAGCGCCTCAAGGAAAGCGCGCGGTCCCGCAAGTAGGGAAGGATCAGGTCCGCCACCTGGTGGTAGTAGTTGATCAGGTCGCGCTTGGTGTAGCCTTCTTTCGGCCAGAACACTTTGTTGAGGTTGGTGAACGTCAGACGGCGGCCCTCCACGTCCACAATCGCTTTGTCCTTTGCGTCGGAGAGGAGCGGGGTTGGCGCTGCGAACTTTACTTCCGAGGCGGAAGAGGTATCCTCCTCGAAGACACACTCCCGCGGGCTGATGTCGTTGCGCAGCCCGAGAAACACCGGCGCGCGCAGGCGCTTATCGTCTGTCCACGAGGAGAATTTCACTTCGCAGACCAACTCCGGCGACGCCCATACCGGTGGATGCAGCATCTCCGGTTCCGCCTCGAACGGCATTCGATTGTTCTCGAGCGGCGCCAGTTTCGAATACACGAGTTCGAGCGATGCCTGGTCGAACCCCGAGCCGGCGTTGCCCACGTACACCAGCCTCTCTCCGGCGTACAGCCCTAGGATCAGGGAGCTGAAATAGTCCCGGTCCCCTGTCGTGTAGCCGCAGATGACGAACTCCTGCTGCTCGGTCACCTTGATCTTCACCCAGTTCGGACTGCGCCGCGATTCGTAAGGAGAGCCCAGCCGCTTGGCGACAATCCCCTCGAGTCCGTTCTGCCGCGCCAGTTGAAACAACGCTTCCCCCTGATCCACGAAATGATCGGAGAGTTTGACGCGCTCATTCGGAGTGATGACGGATGCGAGCAGCCGCTTGCGATCCTCGATGGCCGCCTTCCGCAAATCCCAGCCATCGAGATACAGGAGGTCGAACACGTAAAGAATCACCGGCGTCGTGCGCGATAGTGTGGCCGCGTAGCCCGCATCGGCCACATGCATGCGCCGCTGCAATAGCCCGAAGCTCGGCAGACCGCGTTCATCGAGCGCGACAATCTCCCCGTCGAGGATAGCGGCATCCGCTTTCACGCACTGCGGCAGCACGGCTAGCTCGGGATACTGCCGGTCCATCGGGTTTCCATTGCGCGAGATCATACGCAACCCGCCTTCTTCGACGAAACACAGCGCCCGGACGCCGTCCCATTTCACTTCGAACAGCCATCCAGGATCGGAAGGCGGCTTTGCCGCGGCAAACGCCATCATCGGCGATAGCGAAGCAGGCATGGGAGCCTCTACCGCGCCCTTGATTTTAGCCAGTTCCGACTCCACTCCCGCGGCGATCTCCTCCTGCGTGCGCCCGGTCTTCACGCTCCTTGGATAAAGATCAATGTTCCATCCGGATACGGCGTGCTCGTCCTTCTTTTTGATGAGCAGCCAGTCCTGCCCCTTGTTCTGCTTCGTCCTCACCAGCACGTAGTCGCCGCGCAGTTTCTGTCCGTGCAGCCGGATTTTGAAATCTCCGCGCTCGAGTTGTCCTTCGGCTGCCGGCTCCCCAATCACCTCATAAGCGCCGTGATCCCACAGCATCATGCTGCCCGCGCCGTAGTTGCCCGGGGGAATCACGCCTTCAAACGTGGCGTACTCCATCGGGTGGTCCTCCACGTGTACGGCAAGCCGCTTTTCGGAAGCGTCCTGGGAAGGGCCTTCGGGCACCGCCCAGGATTTCAGGACTCCGCCTACTTCGATGCGCAGGTCGTAGTGCAGCCGCCGTGCCCGATGGCGCTGCACGCAAAACTCGCCGCCGCGCGTTTCCGGCAAAGAGGAGGGCCGTTCACCGGCGGGCTCGGGAGTTTTTTCGAATGCTCGCTTCTTGGCGTAATCCTCGAGCGCCATACACGGATTATGATACCGAGCCGCGGGATCAACCCAGGCCTGAGTAGCCCGGGATTTCGTGGTATCCTTTCCTACGTTGGGTTTCTGCCGGCAGGAATGCCGGCAAAAGCATCCGCTACCCCATCCCTTACTTGGAAGAGAGGTTTTTATGTCAGTGAATTTCCGCCCGCTACACGACCGCGTGATTGTCCAGCGTTCTACCGAGGAGGAGAAGACGAGCAGCGGCCTGATCATTCCCGACTCGGCGAAGGAAAAGCCCCAGCAGGCCAAAGTGATCCGCGTGGGGAACGGCAAGGTGCTGGAGAATGGTACCCGCGTGCCGCTGGATGTCAAGGAAGGCGACACGATTCTCTTCGGGAAGTATTCCGGTTCCGACGTGAAGATCGACGGTGAAGAATACCTGATCCTTCGCGAGGACGAGATCCTGGCCATCATTGGCTGATGCTTCCGTTACCTGCGCCGGGGTTCGCCCGTCAAAATCCTGCAAGGAGTTTCTGAAATCATGATGTCCCGTCTCCCCCACATCGTCCTCACCGGGGCGGCTTTCCTGGTGATGACCGTATCCGCCTCGGCGCAAGCGAAGGTAGCCATCGTGGATATGCGCGAAGCAGTCAACAGCACCGCCGAAGTCAAGAAAGCCGTGCAGGCTCTCGAAGTCCGGCTCAAGCCGAAACAGGATGAGGGCGCGAGGCTACAGAAGGAACTGCAGGACATTCAGGGCAAGCTGCAAACGCTGCAGGGGAAACTGACGCCCCAAGGCGAATCGGACCTGGTGTCGCAAGGGCAGCGAAAGCAGAAAGAACTTCAGCGGTTGCAGGAGGACCTCAACTCGGAACTCGAACGCGAGCAGAATGATGTCGGCACGCGCGCCCTCCAGCGTATGCGCGACGTCGTCAAGAAGCTGGCCGAAGAGCAGCAGTTGGACGTGGTGATCGACGTAGGGAATGCCATCTATTTCAAGCCGGCCCTGGAGATCACAAAGGCGGCCATCGCCGCTTACGACAAAGCCTACCCGGCGAAGTAAACTATTGTTAGATGCCGGGTTATCTGGAAGGCTACGGCGCCGGCGAGGAGCAGCGGGAACGCAAGATCCGCTGGATCGTACTTTCCCTGCTTGGCGCCCTTCTCATCGGTGCTACGTTGTATTTCACGTTCCGCGACTACCCCTCGGAGCGTAAGCTGAATCAGTTCCTCGATGCCCTTCGCCGCCAGGATTACAAAACGGCCTACAGCTACTGGGGCTGTTCTGTCCAGGTTCCCTGCCGCGACTATCCCTATGACAAGTTCCTCGAAGATTGGGGGCCGAAAGGCGTCAATGCCAAGTTCAGCAACAGCGGGCTCGGGGATTCCGAACGCTGCGGCACCGGCTACATGGCGGCGCTCAACTCGGGTAACGACGAAGTCTCTCTCTGGGTGGAGCGCAACACCGGCGTGCTGAGCTACGCGCCCTGGCAGCAATGTCCCGAGAAGAAACTGCGGCTGATGAAGTGGCTCCGGATGAAGTTCGGGCGGGGCTAAGACCCACCTTTTTCTAACGCGCTGGGCTTAATTGGTTCATCACCGCCCTCACCCGTTCCGAATAGCCCGGCACCGGGTTGTAGGTGCGCAGCTTTTCCTCAACCGACTTCCCCCGGTAGTAAGACGAGTTGGCCAGCCGCTCCGCCACTGTGTGGATTCCGTTCTCGATGGAGTGGAACCCGATCTCGCCATTCCCCCACCCCAGGATGTTGTTCGCCCGATACGCCTTCCCGCCGCTCGATTCCACAAACGCTATGCTCGGCAGAAGGCGCCAGTCCAATCGATGTTGGTCGGCAGCACGGAGGAATGTGGAAGCAAGCTGCGAAGCCGGACTCTGGTGGCGGTCAAAAAAATTCCGCAGTTGGCCGAGGCGCGGATCGATGCGGGGCAAATGCCGAAGTGCCGGCGCTCCCGCCTGCGCGGTACACAGCAGGAACAACCCCGGCAACGCCAGCAGCCACGCCAGGCGGGCACTGCTCGAACCGCGAGGCTCTCTCTTCCGCGTCCGGATTACGATTCTAACGCGCAATGTCCGCATATCGGCCGTTTTCACTCCGTTCTTGAGACCTCAATCTCAAGGAAACTGCGGCCGTCCCGAGGGCATCTACTATACCACAGGGCTACGTGGAATATGTCCGCACTCTTGTCGAAATTAATTCGGAGTCACAAAGATGGTGGCCCCCGCAGATGCCTGGTTCCCCGCGCGTACCACCACCTCCGCCTCTGCTGAACTCAAGCCCGCCGGAATACGCACATTGATCTGCGTGACACCGTTGATGAGCCCCGGCGAGGGCCCCGCATACAGCACGTCCGCCGCCGACCCCGATATCGCCGCCGTGCAGCAGTACGTGTTCCGCGCTTCACCCGCAATCGCCCCGTCGGCTGCATCGAAGTAGTACCCGGTCCCCGTGGCCCAGACCGCCACAATCGTTCCCGGAAGCGCCGGATTCCCGCTCGAATTCAACGTCCCATCCTGATTCACAGCCGCCGCGCTGCCGTCCGCATTGCGGAATATCTGCGGAGCCGTGGGAACGACAATCAACGGAAACTCCGGCAGCGCCACGCCGTTCGATGTCACGCGCAGCCGCGCGCTCTGCTCTCCGTTCAGTCCGAACGGAGCCACCGCCAGGATCTGATTCGCGAATGCCGCGAGAATCGGAGCCGTCCGCCCGCCGATGGCCACACTCGGCGCCATCCCGATGCCCGGTCCGTGAATCCGGATCAACTCCCCCGGCGCGACACGCCCCGTCAAATCGGAGACCGCGGCGTTGGTCATACCCGCCACGTGGGGCGATACCGGCTCACCCGGCGAGATCACCGAGACGATGCCGCTCGCTCCCGCCACATGCACCAACCCATCCCCGCCCGCTGCCAGTGACTGGGCCACGATGTGGTTCGGATAACGCGCTGAATACAGCAGCGTCGTCCCATCCGGCTTCAACCCCACCAGAAACTCCTCGCCATCCGACCAGCCATTGGCGTTCGGAAACTCAGGCGACGACGTCACTCCGCTCACCCACACGTTCCCTTTCCCATCCACGGCCACCGCCCGCGCCTCGTCCGGGTTCTTCCCTCCCAGATAGGTCCCCCACGCCATGCCGCTTCCTGTTGCGTTCAGCTTCGCCACAAAGGCGTCCGTCTGTGGTCCGAATCCGAACGGCGCAGGGTGCACGGGCCCCGAATAGACAGGCTGCACCACGCCGGAAGTCGCGGGAAAATTCTCGTCATTGGTCTTCCCCACCACATATGCCTCGCCCGTCTCGGAAACCGCCAGCGCATTGAGGATGTTCCCGGGATTGGCAAACGGAGCCAGCACATCGTTGCGCGCCCCCAGGTACGTGAGATAGGCGAGTCCGCTGCCATCAGCGCGGAACTTCGCGACAAAGGCGCCGATGCCGGAACTGCGCAGCGCCCCGGAGGTGGTGGGCAAATCCGTCGTGTTCGTGTTCCCCGCGATCACCATATTGCCCACCGCATCCACGCCCAGGCCCACAGCCGCCGTCGAGCGCGTGCTGAGGAAGCAGGTACTCCCCGCCCCGCATTGCACAGCGCTTCCCGTGACCACTCCGGCCAGCAAAATCCGGTCCGCCGCGGGAGCCAGTTTCGCCACGAAAGCTCCCGACCGCGAGGCCAGCCCTGTCGAGGGCACCCCGAATACCAGCGGTGGTGAGGCCGGAAAATCCGGAGCCCTCGTCTCCCCCGCCACGTAAATGTTGCCCGCCCCATCCACCGTCACCGCATTCACGGAACTGATGCCCTTCGTTCCGCCGAAATACGTGGATGCCATCGTCTGGCTTCCGTCCGGGCTCAACTTCACAAGGAACCCCGTTGTGCCGCCGCTTTGTGTCTGCACCGCGCCGCGGAGGGGGAAGTTCGGCGACGAGGTCGCACCGCCAATGTAGATGTTTCCAGCCGCGTCGAGCGCCAGCGCCTTTGCCTGGTCGTTACCCTTGCCGCCGAAGGTGACGCGAAAGAGGAGACCTCCCCGCGGATCCAGCTTCGCCACAAACACATCGCCAAGCGGCGGAAGATCCGGAGATCGCGGCCCGATCAACCGGCTGCCGGCCGCATATGTGTTGCCCGCCTTGTCCAGGACGATGGCCGCCACGCGGTAGTCGTTCGAGTCGCCAATGTAGGTAGCGTAGTCTCCCGCTCCCCAAACCATCAGCGGAACCGCCAAGACTGCCGGCATTCCCCATCGAAGAATCATTGCATAACCCCTCGAGATCAGAACGTTCCTCGAGGACTTCCAACGCCTTCAGCATAGCGTGGTTTCTACGGGCCGTCCGCTAGAATCGCGCGATCAGCCCGATCCGCGCGGCCCGAGGGAATCCGGGCGAGATATTCGTGTTGCTGTCGGCGTTCATGTAGTACTTCCGGTCGAACACGTTCTCCACGTTTGCCTGGAGCCGCACGTTTTCCGTCAGAGTAAAGAACACCGCCGCATCCACACGCGTATAGGCCGGCAGAACCACGCGATCATCGATGGCCGCGAACATGTCGGAACGGTTCAGAATCCCCAGACCCGCTCCCCATCTCCGCTGAAGCCGCAGATTATTCCACAGGGAAAAGGTGTTGTGCGGCACCTGCGCCACTTGCGCCCCGGCAAATGCGGACGCGGTGGCGCTGGTGACGAAAGCGTCCTGGTAGGCGTAGCCGCCGGCGACCTGCCAGAACCTTGTGAAACTCCCGTTTACTCCGATCTCCACGCCATTTGTCCGCTGGCTTCCCGTCTGCACGATTCGCGTGGGATCATTCGGATCGATCGAACGTGTATTTGTGCGGTTCAAGCGGTACACGGCGGTGGTCAGCGAGAGCTTGCGCGCCGCATCCCACTTCACCCCCATCTCGTAATTGGTGAACTTTTCCGGCTTCACCTGCTGGGTCACCTCCGTGAGCGAGGCGAACTGGTCCCCCGCGCTTGGCAAGTATGACACGCTATAGCTTCCATAGAGGGAAACCGAATCCGCGGGCTTCACCACCAGGCCGGCTCGCGGGGAAACCAGATTGTCGATGCGGCGAAGGTTATCGCCGTTCCGGTTGTTTTGATATCGCAGATCGAAATGGTCGAAGCGAAGGCCGGTGATGAATTGCAGATATCGCGAGACCTCGATCTGGTCCTGCACGTACGTCGCTCCCAGGTTCACCTTCAGGTGATTGTCCGCGTCGGTGGCGCTCTGCCGGAACGTCGTCGGCGCGTACAGCACCGGATTGTTGAAAGGAACCAGAATTGACGTAGCGGAGTTGTTGAAGTAGCCCGTGTTGCGGAAATTGTCCGTCAACTGCCGCCCCAACTCCGCGCCCCAAAGCAGCGTATGCCGGACGCCGCCCGTATGAGCGGTATAGCTCACGTCCGTCTGGTTGAACACATTCAAACGGTTCGTGGCGTTGTTATACGCCGAAAGTGACACCTGCATCATGTCGGCGGTTGCGTCGCGAGGCACGAAGTTCTGATATCCGCGGCCGTAGCTCCCGAACAGCGTCCGGTTGCGAATGTTCAGACGGCCCGCCTGGTGGTCCACCAGCGCCGAGCCGAGATTCACGTTCGCGTTCACATGGCTCTCATCCGGATTGCCGTAAAACGTCGAGATCGGCACGGCGGCGGGCCGTCCCTGAAACGAAGTGATGCCGCGGTCCGCCGTGCGCATGTCCCGAAAGTGTTCGTAGCCCAGCATCACGCGCGTCTCGCGGCCGGCGTTAATAGTGAGTGACGGGCTCACGCCGTAGCGCTCCAGGCCTACAAACCTCCGGAAGCTGTCCGAGTTCTCATACATCGCGTTCATCCGGAATGCGGCACGATTCCCCAACGGTTGATCGAAATCCCCCGTGAACCGCTTATTGCCGAACGAGCCTCCTTGCATCGTCACCTCGCGCAGCGGAGCAAAGCCGGCTTCCTTGGTCACCCGGTTGATCACGCCGCCTCCGCCGCCGCGCCCGAAAATCATCGCGTTGGGACCCTTCAGCGCCTCCACACGCTCCAGGTTGTAAAGATCACGATAGTATTGCACGTCATCCCGCACCCCGTTGACGAAGAAATCGGCGGAGGAGCTATTGCCGCGAATCACCAATTGATCCCGGTTGTTCTCTCCCTGGTGAGCGGTGATGCCCGGCACGTAGCGCACTACGTCGGCAATGCTCATCATCATCTGGTCCTGGATCAGTTCCCGGGTCACCACGGTGATGGATTGCGGAGTGTCCAGCAGCGGCGTCAGCGTCTTCGTCCCGCTGCTGATTGCCGGCGTCACGTAATCCGGCGATTCCTCCACGGTCACTGTCTCCCGAATTGCCGCAACTGGCAGCAGAAATTCCCTCGCTTCCGAACCCGAGGCCTGCACTTCCACCACTTGTGTTACCTTCTGGAATCCCCGCTTCTCCACTGCCACGGCATAACTGCCTGGTTCGAGGGATAACGTGAACTCGCCGTTTTCGCCGGACGCAGCCGTACCCGCCACACTGCCGTTCCTGGTCGCCGTAATAGAGGCGCCGGCAATCGGCGCCCGGCTCACATCCAGCACTACGCCGTGAATCTCTCCTGTTTGTTGACCCCACGCGATCCCCGTCCACGACGCCAGCAAACATGCAAACATCCATCCGGACACACGTGCAGCGGGACTCCCATTCATACAACCTCCTATCCTTTCGTTCTGCCTTGAAAGCCGTGGCTGGCGACCCCTAAAATGTAGGAGAACCGTCAGCCTATGCGCCCGGTTCCACCGGCCGCGCGGCACGCTTCGCCAAAAGTTGCCCGCGCGGCTGTTTGAATGTCCGGTTCATCCATCCGGTCACGGCATGATGCGCGCGTGACCTCAACGAATCCATTAGAATCCAACTTGCAACTCAGTGTCAACTGAAAATTGCACAAAGCTTCGAAAAAACGCCCAAACTGCCTTCCTCTTGTTTTTCCGCGACAGCCCTACGGCCGCGCTCGAAGTCTCTCCGCCGCCCGCTCCGACGCTGCCCGCCGCGCCGCCAGCATCCCCTTCGCCCGCCGTTGCTGCGCCACAATGAGGTCCAACTCACAATGTTCCGGCGAGCCCGGACCGAACGGAGGCTCCGGATCGTATTCGAGCTGCAAACCGATTGCCCGCGCCTCCGTCTCATCCCGCAACAACTCCGCCAGTTGCAGCGCGAAGTCAATCCCGGCGGTCACTCCTCCGCCCGTGATGCGGTTCCGGTCCAGCACCACGCGCCCGGCCGCCGGAATCGCCCCCAACAGCGCCAGTTGATCGCGCGACATCCAATGGCACGCCGCGCGATACCCCGTCAGCAGTCCCGCCGCCGCCAGCAGCAGCGATCCCGTGCACACCGACGTCACCCACTGCGCCTGCTCGCCCCGCTCCCGGATCCACTCGAGCACCTCGAGGTCATCCATCAGCGCAATCTGCCCCGGTCCACCGGGCACACACAGCACATCCAACGCCGGACACTCCTCCATCGTGACCGTGGGCAGTATCGCCATCCCCGAATCGCTCCGCACCGGCTCCGGCGTCTTCCATACCAAATGGACCTCCGTATCGGAAATACGGTGGAACACTTCGTACGGCCCGGTGAGGTCAAGCTGCGTCAGTCCGGGATACAGCACCATGCCGATCTGCGTCTTCACGGGTGCGCCGCCACTTCCCCGCCGGGCTCGATGCGGTAACCCTGCGCCGTTCCCGCCTCCGTGTCGTAAATTACAAACGTCGAAGCTACGTCCGTCCGATTCGCCTGCGCATCGAACTGGCATCCCATAATCGACCCCGGATTCACCGCCAGCGTACGCGCGCCCAGCTTGCGGATGTCGAACACGTGATTGTGCCCGTAAAACACCACGTCGTACTCCCCGCCGCGCGCAATAGCCAGCGCGATGTTGTCAAAGTGGTTCACCGCTACCCGCCGCCCCCCGAACTCCTCTACGAAGAATTCGCCGCGCAGCCGCACGTGTGGATACTTCGGCGTCTTCGCGGTAATGCGGAAGGTGTCGGCGTCGTTGTTGCCGAAAACAATGTAAAGCGGCTTCGAAAAGCCCCGCGCCAGTTGATCGAGAACGAATGGCGAACACAGATCGCCGCAGCAGATCAGCACATCGGCATCCGCGACGAACTCGAGCGCCGTGGCGAGCTTCCACACGTTATCGTGAATATCGGACAGGATTGCGATCCGCATGTGACCATGGATAGCGTAATCGAGAGGGACAAGGCAATGGCGCGGGTGAGGTTGATTCTGTGGAATGAGGCCGAGGCGGCGGCGCGCGCCGCCCAACTCGAGAAAGCGGGCCACCAATTGGAAGCCGTCATCACGAAGGGCGGCGAATCCCTGCGCGGCCTTCGCGAATCCCAGCCGGACGCCGTCTTGATCGACCTCAGCCGCCTGCCCTCCCATGGCCGCGCGGTGGCTCTGATGGTGCGCAAGACGAAGGCCACGCGCCGCATTCCCCTGGTGCTGCTCGGCGGCGATCCGGCCAAGGTAGCCGCCATCCGCGCGCAACTTCCCGATGCCGTCTACTCCGCATGGAGCGGCATCGCGAGGTCCCTGAAGAAAGCGCTGTCCGTGCCCCCGGCGAATCCCGTGGCGCCGGATGTCTCCATCGCCACCCACGCTCCCCTGGCGCGCAAGCTCGGCATCAAAACAGGCGCCACCGTGGCCGCCATCGAGGCTCCACGCGAGTTCCTCAAAGCTCTCGGCGATTTGCCCGACGGGGTGCGGTTCACCGAACAGCCTCCGGCCGATGTCGTCATCCGCTTCGCCTCCTCCTGCGCCGAATTGCAGCAGGATATCCGCTCTCTTGCCCTCCATGCCCCGATCTGGTTGGCGTGGCCCAAGCAGAGCGCGCGCGTGCAATCGGACCTCACCCAGAACGCCGTTCGCGAAATCGGCTTCAGCGCCGGGTTGGTAGACTACAAGATCTGCTCCATCGACAGGACGTGGAGCGGCATGCTGTTCAGCAGACGAAAACAAAAATGAAAATCACCGCCATCAAGACCCTCGTGGTCAACGCGCGCATGCGCAATTGGATTCTCGTGAAGGTGGAAACCGATCAGCCCGGCCTCTACGGATGGGGCGAAGCGACGCTCGAGTGGAAAACCAAGGGCGTCGTCGGGTCAGTGGAGGACCTCTCCGTCCTCCTCATCGGGCAGGACCCGCGCCGCGTCGAGCACATCTGGCAGATGATGCATCGCCAGTACTTCTGGCGCGGCGGCATCGTCACCATGACCGCCATGAGCGGCATTGACCAGGCCTTGTGGGACATCAAAGGCAAGGAGACCGGCAAACCCGTCTGTGAACTGCTTGGCGGCCCCGTGCGCGACAGCCTTCGCCTTTACGACCATCTCGGCGGCGGCCTCATGGAGGACATCTACCTCACCGTCGAACCCGAAGTCTTCGGCGAGCGCCTCTCGGTGAGTCTCGAAAAGGGATTCACCGCCGTGAAAGCCATGCCCATTCCCGTCGCCGAGCTGATTGAAAGTCCCGCCGTCATCCGCCGCGCTGTCCGCTGCGTCGAGGAAATGCGCAAAGCCGCCGGAGACAAGGTGGACATCATGCTCGACCTCCATGCGCGCACCACACCCGCGGCAGCCATTCAGTTCGGCCGCCTCCTGGCGGACTATAACCTCTTCTGGTATGAAGAACCTTGCTGGCCCGAGCATGTGGACGCGCTGGTTGAAGTGTCGCGCGCTCTCCCGTTTCCCATCGCCACCGGCGAACGCCTCACCGGCCGCTGGCAGTTCCGCGAACTGCTCGAAAAGCGCGCCTGCGCCATCGTGCAGCCCGATGTCTCCCACTGCGGCGGCATCAGCGAAGCCCGCCGCATTGCCGCCATGGCCGAAACCTACTCCATCGCCGTGGCGTGCCACAATCCACAGGGCCCCGTCAGCACCGCTTCTTCCATCCATGTCGGCTTCGCCACCCCGAACTACCTCATCCAGGAAGTGGTGCGGGCAGACGTGCCATGGCGCAATGACATTCTCCTCGACCCGCTCGACGTCGCCCGCGGCAGCGTCCCCCCGCCCGCCAAGCCGGGACTGGGTATCGACATCAACGAAGCCGAAGCGGCGAAACATCCGTTTCAGCCCGAAGTCACCATGGATTGCTTCCACCGCGACGGCTCCGTGGCCGATTGGTAAGGCCCGGCCTATTCCTGCCGCAGCGCCGCCACGGGATCCAGGCGCGAGGCGCGGTATGCCGGGATGTAATTCGCCGCCACCGCGACCAGGACCAATACCACCACGACGCCGGCGAACACGCGTGGCTCGGTCGGGCTGACGCCGTACAGCAACCCTCCGAGCAGCCGCGTCAGCGCCAACGCGCCGGCCAATCCCGCGCCAATCCCCGCGCACACGAGAACAAGCCCGCGCCCCACCACCAGCCGCAGCACCCGGCTGGCGCTCGAGCCTAGCGCGATGCGCACACCAATCTCCGCCGTGCGCTGCGAGACCGTGTAGGCCATCACGCTGTAGATGCCCAGCGCTGCCAGCACCAGAGCCAGGGCCGCGAAAATGCCGAACAACATCATCCCCAGCCGTTCATCCGAACTCGCCCCCGCCACCAGTTCCTCCATCGTGCGGATGTTGTACAGGGGCAAGGACGGATCCATCTTTTTCAACTCGGCGCGGACGGCCCCTGTGACGGTTTGCGGAGCAGCTACGGTGCGTGCCACAATCGCCAGATCACGGCGCGGAAACTGGCGGTAAGGCAGATAGATCTCCGCCTCGGCGTCCTCCCGAAGCCCCTTGTGCCGGACGTTCCCCACAATCCCAACGACACGAACTGGCGGGTTCGCTTTCTGGTCTGACCCGAAGCGGATCTGTTTGCCGAGCGCGTCTTCATGAGGCCACAGCGTAGCGGCGGTCTTCTCATTGATCACCACTACGGGCTCAGCCTTCTCCGCATCCGCCTCCGCCACGAAGCGGCCGCGCTCGAGCGGAATTTGCAGCACGCGCAGGTAGTCCGGTGTGACGACGCGGTAATAGCCGATCGGGATACGAGAATGAGGAGGGTCCGGGCGCCCCACTACGAACATGCCGCGGCCATGGTCGTCGCCGCCCAGCGGAAGCACCGACGTCACCGCGGCGGTGGTCACTCCCGGCAGCGATCCCACCCGCTTTGCGATCTCCACCGCGAAATCGGCGCGCTGGGCGTCCGTCTTGTATTTCTCCGGCGGGAGCGAAATCTGCATCGTCATCACCCCCTCAGGGTTGAATCCGGGCCGGACCGCGCGCAGGCGCAGGAACGTTTCCATCATCAGGCCTGCGCCAATCAGCAACATCAGGGCGAGCGCCACCTCGCCCACCACCAGCACGTTGCGCAGTCCGCTGCGGCGCGCCATCCCACGAGCGCCCTGCTTCAACGTCTCCACCAGGTTCGTCCTCGAGGAATCCACTGCCGGAAATACGCCAAACAGCAGGCCGGTAACCGCCGAAAGAGCCAGCGTAAACAACAGAACTCCGGTATCCATGCGAATCGGAGCGAGTTGTGCCTCGCTCTTGGCCGCAAAGGCCCGCACCAGGTCGATACCCCACAACGCCGGAAAAATACCGAGGGCGCCGCCCGCCAGCGCCAGCAGCAGGCTCTCGGTGAGCAACTGCCGGACAATGCGCCCTCTGCCGGCGCCAATCGCCGCGCGGATGGCAATCTCCCGCCTTCGCCCGCTGAAACGGACCATCACCAGGTTGGCCACATTCGCGCATGCGATCAGCAGTACGAAAGCTACCGCTCCGAACAGCGCGGCAAGGACGGGCCGGACCTCCTCCATGTACTCCTCGTGAAGCGGGTTCACCAACACCTTCCACCCGTCATTCGTAGTTGGATGAGCATGCGCAATCGCGGCGGCGATCCCCTCCATTTCCGCGCGCGACCGGGCCAGTGTCACCCCTGGCCGCAACCGTCCCACGACTGCGATGCCGCGCCGCCCGCGCGAGTCTTCGTCCTCTGGAACCGCCGTCATCGGAAGCCAGATTTCCCGGCGTCCAGGAAACTCCACCCGCGGCGGCATGATCCCGATCACGGTAAAAGGCACACCATCCAGAGCGATTCTCTGCCCGATTACCCTGCCGGACCCGCCGAAGCGGTTTTGCCACAGTGGATAACCCAGGATCGCGACGCGGTTATTGCCCGGGTGCTCCTCCTCTTTCCGGAAGAGCCGCCCGGCCACCGGCTGAATCCCGAGCGTGGTAAGGCAACTCGCCGATACACGAGCCCCAGCCAACCGCAGCGGTTCTCCGCTCCCCGTCAGATTGACGTTCTCATCCGAGGCCGCGCCCATATCCTCGAAGCTCTGCGAGCGCTTCTTCCAATCCAGATAGTCGGGATGCGATGCGCCGGTCCTGGACAGCCCCATCTGCTGCTGGTTCGAGAACAGAAACACCAACCGGTCGAGCGAGGCGAACGGTGGAGGCGTCAGTAGCAAACCCTTCACCACGCTGAACATCAGCGTATTGGCCCCGATGCCCAAGGCGAGCGCCGCGGCGACGGCGAACGTGAAGCCTTTCTGCCGCGCGAGCGACCGCAGGCTGAATCGAAGATCCTGCCACACACCTGGCATACCCCCTCCCCGCAGCACGCCGACTGCCAGAGACAAGATGCCGTAGAACAGCCACTTGAGGCCGGCGATTGTCCGGTTGTGGGACGCGAGTGTCCTCCCGCGCACCAGCAGGAAATTTACAGCCGCCCCGCCACTGCGGGTGTATAAGTACCTTATGAGCAACGTAGAACGCATCCGCGAAGCCCTGCTCGGCCCGCCCTCGCGGGACTATTTTGAACAGCGCGCCTTCGCCGGATGGAAGCCGGTGGCCATCATCTGGGAAAGGGAGATTGATCAGCCCGGCCAAGCCCCTCCTCGAAGCGAGGAGATCCCTTACGGACTTCAGGTCGCCGCCGATTGCGCCTCTCTGGTGGAGAATGCCGCGGAAAAAGAAGTCATCCTCAAGGTGATGGACGGCATCGTGCAGGACAAGCGCATCTCGGGGATTGCCGCCGGTTTGAACAGCGAAGGCTACCGCACCCGCTCAGGATCCCCCTGGTCGCCCCGCGATGTTTTCGAACTTCTGCCCCGCCTCATCGAGGTCGGTCCTCGTGTGTTCCCCACCTCGGAATGGGCGGAACGGCGCCAGCACCTTTTCGCGGCGGTGTAGCATTCTGGAATTGACCGCAACTTTCGGAGTGTACGCCGGAGCGAACCGCCCTAGTCTGGATGTATGAGCAAGAACACGGAAAGCTACTGGGACGCCATCCTGAGGCGTGATGCCGCCGAGGACGGCCGCTTTGTCTTCGGAGTCATCACCACCGGAGTCTACTGCAAGCCCTCCTGCCCCTCGCGGCGCCCACTGCGCAAGAACGTGCGCTTCTACGATTCCCCTCGAGAGGCCGAACGCGACGGCTTGCGGCCCTGCCTGCGCTGCCGCCCTCTCTCCGCGGAAGATCCCGCCGTGGCCCGCATCAAAACACTGTGCGCTTATATCGAGGAGCATAGCGGCGAAAACGTCACCCTCGAGGATCTCAGCCGGCGTGCCGGCCTCAGTCCCTTTCACTTGCAGCGCACCTTTAAAGCGGCGGTCGGCGTCAGTCCCAAGCAGTATCTGAACGCCTGCCGCATGGGCTCCTTCAAGGAGCAACTGCGCGCGGGCAAGTCCGTTACCGACGCCATCTACGAAGCCGGTTACGGATCCGCCAGCCGTCTCTATGAACGCTCCGGCGCAAACCTCGGCATGAAGCCAAAGGAGTACCGAGGCGGCGCGGACCGCCTGACCATCCGCTACGCCGTCCAGCCAACAGCCGTCGGCCTCATGCTGGTGGCCGCCACCGGGCGCGGGGTCTGCGCGGTGGAGTTCGGAGATACCCCGGAAGACCTCGAGAATTCGTTGCGTAGTGAATATCCCGCTGCCGATATCACCGCCGTCGACCAACCGGACGAGGAGCCCTTCCGGCAATGGCTCGCCGATCTTTCCCGCCAGGTCAATGGGACCCAACCCGCGCATCAGCTGCCGCTCGATGTGCGCGTCTCCGCCTTTCGAGCCCGAGTCTACGAGCAACTGCGCACCATCCCCGCCGGTGAGACCCGGTCCTACAGCGAAGTGGCCGCGGCCATCGGGCGTCCTTCGGCGACTCGCGCCGTCGCCCGCGCCTGCGCCACCAATCCGGTGGCCGTTACCGTCCCTTGCCACCGCGTGGTACGCCGCAACGGCGACATGGGCGGCTACCGCTGGGGCCTCGATCGCAAGCGCAAACTGCTCGCCGCCGAAGCCGCTATCCTGAAACAATGAGTGTTCCCGCCGATACCCTGCGCCTCCATCTGCGCTACACCGCCTGGGCCTCGCGCCGCCTCGTGGACGCCGCTTCGCAATTGAGTGAGGAGGAACTGACGCGCGACTTCAAGCACGCCGATAAGAGCGTCCTCGGCACGCTGGTGCACATCTTCGCCGCGGACCGCGTCTGGCTTGGCCGCATCCAGGGGAACGTGCCCGCCCGCTTCATCGACCTCGAGCAGGATATGAAACTCAGCGTCCTCCAGAACGACTGGCCGGCCCTCCACGAACGCTGGCTCGAGTGGACAGCCGCCCAGACCGACCACTCCGTGAGCGAATCGTTCCACTACAAGGACCTGAAAGGCAACGCCTACAGCAGCCCCATCTGGCAGACCATCCTCCACGTGGTGAACCACGCCACTCACCACCGCGGCCAGGTCTCCGCCATGCTCCGCGCTATGGGCCACCCCCCGCCCCCTCTGGATCTCATCGCGTTCTACCGGCAGTTGAATGCCGCGGCATAGTCTTTATCTCGCGGTTCTGGCCTCGGCCCGCATCCACCTCATAGTTTTCGCTTCTACACCTGGCTCTTCGCTGCCAACATGATCATGCTCATGACGAGTCAGCCATTCCTGCCGGGTGCCAGAGCAACGGCCACGATTTCGAGCGTGTCAAACCATTACTGCTGGAAATGTGCCATCTACTGCCTGGGTAAGTGTTATTGCGGAGCTCAATGGATCTTGAGAAGTAATCCCACGATACGATTGAGGAGGAGAGAATTCTTTTCCGGTAAGCGCTCGAATTGCACTTAAGGGCAACGGCCGATGATAGGGATGGATATCGGTAAGGCGAATTGCATACAGTTGATGAACTCCTTTACTGTAAGAATCGAATTCCCTCTTGGTGCAGTAAGTGTCAGCACCGTATATCTTCCATATTTTCTCCGGAGAGGCTGCATTCACAGCGCAGATTGTTGCTTCTCCGAGCAAAGACTGGTCTGGACGGCTCGCATAGAGTGATACTCGTTCATTCACCCAACGCTTGGAGAAGGTTCTTCTGATCTCGATAACTTTTTGCCCTCGAAGGATCGCATGGACGAACTGAGGACGGACACTCATAACAATCTTCGGTGCCTTGCCCCGTTGTGTACCCAGAGTCTCGATTATCTTTGGAAAGTGCCAAAGCGCCGCTTGCCAAAAGTCCTGGAAGGAAGCAGCGCAGAACAGCTCGCTATTGTCTGCACGGTACTGACCTCTTGACATGTCGGCCCGTTCGAACCCAAATGTAGAGAAAAAATTTGCCTCCTCCGTCCACAGACTTTCAGGTAGCGTGAAATGAACCTCTGAGGCAACGGAATGAAACTCCAAGGCCGCAAGGCAGAATATGAGCTTTCCTAGATTCTGATCGCGAAATTCTCGATTTACCTTTACATGACAAATTTTGGAACTTGTAGCGCGTTTCAATACCACCGCCGCGATGGCTGTGATTCCCTGACTGAAAAGAAACGCCGTCCGGCGTGACGTGGCCAGTTCAGTGTAACGGGTCGCAGTTTTCCCACGCGTAGCGAGCAGCTTGTCTCAGATTAGTTCCCGCCGTGCCGGAAGGAAGCGCGAAGGGCTGCCGGAACCGAGCGTGCAACACGGCGGGATCGTCCCGGCCGA
>WBZR01000246.1_pt1 | contig 91942 bp, 65 predicted proteins | sample 5204231 | NCBI WGS metagenome assembly WBZR01 (sample SAMN12412403, study PRJNA552823) | activated sludge metagenome | isolation source: activated sludge from anammox sidestream of wastewater treatment plant... | place: USA: Virginia | collected 2017-08
CGTTACTCTCCTGCATCGGCGTACTCCTCTGCCCATCGTGGGCGGCTCGGAACCTCGAACAAGTCCCGAGAGTACGCCGCCTTTTTTTATCCCGCCACCATCAACGAAATTCGGTTATAGCTCTCCTTGATGTCCAAGTTGTACTGCTATGCACCCAAGGTATCGTTCGCGTTATGGCTTCGGGCTACACCAATGTAGTGCGTGTGTGGAATGACAGGATTCACGCCCACGTCGCCTTCGTAGCCCTCTTTACAACATATTGCATTCTTTGGACGCATTGGCCGGCCCTTTCAGCGCGGGCTTTCTGCTTTGACGATCAGGAATACTTCATCGACAACCCACTGGTGAAATCGCCAGGGATTGACTCGGCCGGGCGGTTTTTTGCGGAGGTCTTTGAGCCGTCGACCGTGCGGGGCTATTACCAGCCGCTGACGATGGTCTCGCTGATGCTCGACGCGGCGATGGGCGGGTCGGCGGACAATTTGCGACCGTTTCATCGAACGAGCCTGGCGCTGCACGTTGTCAATTCGCTGCTCCTGTTCACCCTTCTACTGCAGTTTTTTGGACGCCCGTGGGCAGCGGGACTGGCAGCGGTCGCGTTCGGGGTGCACCCGCTAACAGTCGAGCCGATCGCGTGGGTGAGCGAGCGCAAGACGCTGTTGGCGGCGATGTTCGCCCTGGCGAGCCTGGTGTGCTACGTGCGTTACACCCGGGCGCGGGGCCGAGCGGCCTATGCGGGCGTCGTTGTCGCTTATGTGCTGGCGATTCTTTCCAAGCCGACGAGCCTTCCGCTACCAGTCATCATGCTGCTCGTTGACTATTGGCCGCTGCGGCGCGAATTGCGACAGTCTGTCGTCGAGAAGCTGCCGCTCTTTGCCTTTGCGGCGCTTTCGGCTTTCGTCACCTATGAGTCGCAGGCCCGAACCTTCGGCGTCGAACTGCCGGGTAAGCACTCGTGGATCGAGATCCCGCTGCGGTTCTGTCATAACGTTGCGTTTTACCTTTTTAAGATCGTCCGACCGATGGAATTGTCGCCGCACTACCCCGTGCCGGAGCCGATGGGCCTATCGCAGCCGATGGTGCTTGCGGGGGTCATCGTGACGGCACTGCTCTTGGTCGGAGCGGCGCTCTCATTGAGGCGCTCGCGGGCGACGGCCTGCTGCCTGGCGATCTTTGTCGTGGGGCTGCTGCCGACGATGCAGTTCGTGGGATTCAGCGGAGTGATCGCGTCGGACAAGTTCGTCTATCTTCCCGCGCTGGGGATTGTGATGCTCGTCGCGTTTGGGTTGACGATGGGCATCAATGCACTCAATGCCGGGAAACACCGATCGGCCGTGGTGTTGATCGTCCCGATGATGCTTGTTCTCGCGCTGGAGACAAGCGCGACGCGGCGGCAATTGGGTCATTGGCGCGACACTCGGTCGCTCTTTGCCCACATGCTCACGATCGCGCCCAAGTCGGACCTGGTTCACCTGGGTCTTGGGATCGCGCTGGCCCGTGAGGGGTCGCCCGGCGAGGCGGAGATGCATCTTCGCGCCGCGGTCCAGCTTGAGCCGCTTCGGGCGGATTCGCATGTCGCGTTGGGCAATCTGCTGGCGGCTCAGAACCGTCACGGCGAAGCGACTGCGGCGTACTGGGAGGCGATTCGGATCGAGCCAACCCGGGCGGCGACACACCTGAACCTCGGCGTAGCCCTAGCGGCGCTGGGGCGGACCGACGAGGCGATCGCGGCGTATCAAGAAGCGCTCCGGCTGCTGCCCGACTATGCGGCGGCGCATCGGAATTTGGCGGGGCTGTATTCTCGCGTGGGCAAGGTGAACGAAGCCGCGGAGCATGCTGACGCGGCGGTTCGTCTGTCGCCGGGCGACGTACCGGCGCTCTTTGACGCGGCGGTGATCCTCTCCAAGGCCGGGCGCACGCGCGATGCCGAGCAGGTGTATCGCGAGGTGCTGCGGATCGACGCGGGGCATCTGCCGGCGAGGAACAATCATGCCGTGCTGCTTGCCATGCAGGATCGCCATGCCGAGGCGGAGGCGATTCTGCGCGAAGGTCTGTCGAAGGGCCTGGAAGATGCCGCTCTGCATAATAACCTGGGGATTGTTCTCGATTCCTTGGGACGACTCGATGAGGCGGTGCAGCAGTTTCAGGCGGCGCTGCGGCTTTCTCCGGATTTCGCCGACGCGCATTACAACCTGGCCGGGGTCTTCGCGACGCAGAACCGAGTCGAAGACGCGATGCGGCATTATCACGAAGTGCTTCGCATTGCCCCAGACCACGACCGGGCCCGCTATCGACTGGAGGAACTGGAGAACCTGCGGCCGAACACGCGGTCGCAATAGGGCGTGAATGTTAGTTCGGGTCTGGCTGAGTCGTCGGCGGGAGTTCTTGTTTCTCGCCGCTATCGTCTTTTTCGGCGGGATCGGCCTCTTCGGTCTGCGGCAGTGGAGTATCCATAGCGGCCTTGACCGGACCGATGTCCGAACTCTTCGCAAGCGTGATCGTTCGCTCGAATCTGCGCCAGCGACGTTTGACCGTCAGCGTGATGCGTTCGCCAGCCGCGCGGTCGCTCAACTCGCGCAGGAGCGCTTCGAGATCACTGATGGGGCGCGCATCCAGCGCCACGATCAGGTCCTCCGGCTCCAGCCCGGCTGACTTCGCGGGGGAAGGGTCTCCCACGGCCGTGATTCTCGCCCCGCGCGATTGCGGCAGGAGTTCGTCCAGTATGTCGTCGAGGAGCCCGGACTCCTGTGGGCCGAGCACGATGCCGATCTTTCCCGGCTCGATGTCTTCTCCGCGTCGCAGTCGATCCAGGACCTCGTCGATGCGATCTCGCGGAATGGCAAAGCCGATGCCGCTGTCGTACCAGTCCACTCCCGCCAGTGCGCCACCGCCCGAACCGGCCATGGGGACAATGAGCCCCAGCACGCGGCCGTCGATATCGACCAGCGCTCCGCCGTAGTTGATCGGCGAGGTCTTTGCATCGGTCTGAATGGCAAGGCCGTTTCGCCGGCCGAGGGCGCTGACAATCCCCAGGGAGACAAACGGCTGCGAGCCGCCCAGCCCGTGACCGCAGGCGAGGGCGTACTGCCCCAGGACAATCTCATCGCGCGGCGCCCAGGTTGCCGCGTGCAGATCGCCTGCCTCAACGCGCAACAGCGCGAGTCGGCGGATGTGATCGCGCGCCAGAAGCGTCGCCACCAGTCGTCGATCGTCGGCGAGGCGCACGGTGATCACTGTAGGCTCGCGCACGAAGTTGAAGCTGCTGGTGACGATGAGTCCATCTTCGCTGAGGATGATGCCGGTCGACGGACCGTCGGCGATTTTGAATCGTTCGGAGACGGCGCCGCGCGCGCCGCGCCGCACAGGCTGGGCGCCGCCGACCGTTTCGATGGTCACGATCGAGGGCGACACGACGTCCACGGCAGCGCGAATGACCGCCGCCGTCGCCTCTTCGTACAGACGCTCTCGCGCAGCCGACCCGTCAGGAGTCTGACTCAAGGGCAGAAGCAACAGCAGCGCGACCAGCAGGCTCATTTCATCGCCTCCACGCGGAGCGACAACGTTCTGACGTCCGGGCCGCGTTTGACAACCACTTGCACGGTCTGGCCGGGAAGCAGCCGAGCGACGGCCTCGTCGAAGGTTGCAACGTCCCCCACACGCCGGCCGTCGATGGCGAGGATCAGATCGTCCGGCTGAATGCCCGCCTTGGCCGCGGGAGAGTTCGGGCTCACGCGCTGGACGTAGGCCGACACCTGCCGATATCCGAGGCGCGAGAGCTTGATCCCCAGGTAGGGACGACCAGTCTCCCCTTCGGCGACGGGCGGTTGGGGCGGCTGGTCAACAACTGAAGCGCCGTCGGAATGGAGAAACTCGACGAGCGCCTCGCCGGGGATCGCGAAGTTGATGCGCGTGTTCGTCGCGGCGGACTCGATGACTTTTCCGACGAGACCGATGAATCTTCCGTGCGCGTCGAGCAGCGGGCCGCCGGCAGCCCCGGGGTTTGCTGTGAGGGCGTCGATCACCAGAACTTCGCCGTGCAGCTCCGATTCCTGGGCGAGTCGCATGGCATCGATCATCGTTCGCAGACTGAGAATGCCCTTGCACACTGAGATCGACTCGCGGCCGTCAGCGATCTTGAACCAGTTGCCCAGCGCCGCGACCGTATCGCCCTGGCGAAGCTCATTGCTGGACTGCGGCGACAGGAACGGCAACGCCCTCGCATCGATTCGAAGCAACGCTAACTGGCGAAGCTCGTCGGATCGCTCCAGCGTCGCGTCGAAGTGTCGCCCGTCGGCCAGCACGACTTTGACGCCCTGAAGGTTCACCAGAAGCGACAGCGCCGTCAGGATGCGGCCATCCGCCGAAACCAGCACGCCGGAACCGTAGCCGTGCTCGCGCCCGACACGAGGCCCATAGAGCTTGACCACGCAATCGGCGGCGCGCTGAATCTCTGGGGAGATGCGCTGCTGTGCGACGGCGTGACCGCTGCCCAGCATCGCGCAGCAGATGCAGGACCAGGCTGCATACAGCCCGCCGCGTCGCAGAATGTTTGCGCCACAAGCCATCATCTCGCCTCGATCGCCATTTCGGTGAATGAATCCTCGGCAAACAGCGTCTCGCCGCGATACACCCATCGCGCGCGCGGCATGCGCATCGTCCCGACGCTCTGGACCGAGCCGTATTCATAGCGAAACACGATCCCCGTGCCTGCGTGGGTGAACTCGACCGCGAGAAGCTCGCCTGTCTCATCGTCGAAGCTCAGCCGCTGCGGTTGCCCCTTCTCTAGCTTTCGCTCAATGACCACACAGATGCGACCGCGAACCTCGTCGGACGCGACGACTCGAAGTCCTTTCGCCGGCTTGTCCGCGCTCATGCTCAATAGTTCGGACCAGATCGTTGCCTCCACCGTGTCCGGAATCGCATCCTCAGCCTTTGAATCATCACTGCTCGCCCTGACGCGCCACGAAATAGTCTCGCCCTTCTCTTCATGAGCACCTGTCGGCGTTCTTGTGCCGCTACCGACAATGCCGACGCCGTCATGCCATATACCGGAAGAACCCGCGGCCTTTTGGAATAGCTCGATAGCCCGGCGCACCGCGCGGCGATTGGCCTTCGTCGTCACGGGATGCGGACCATACGGATCAAACGCGAGCCTTGGCTGATTCGGCGCATCCCGCGTCAGCTTGGGAAGCGGCATGGCCGCCAATCGCATGTTAAAGCGGCGAACCTCACCCTCGCGCCGAAATGCAACCTCGACGGGCCAATCCGCCGGCAGCGTCCCGAGTACGTTGAGAAAATCGTTGGCGCTGTGAATGTCGCGGCCGGCGAAGCGGATCAACTCATCGCTATGCTGAAGGCCGGCCGTTCGGGCCGCGCCGCGGTCCTCAATCTTATCAACCAGTACGCGCAGCGCCTGATCGCGCACCGTGAATCCGGCGGTCGCGTGCGGCGTGACCAGTCCGGCTCGCAGCATGGGCATGAACCGTTTAATCTGGTTGATTGAGATGGCAAAGCCGACGCCGACGTTGACGCGGTTGCGCTCCTCGACGGCGATGCGCCCGTTGATGCCGATCAGCCGGCCCGACATATCGAAGAGCGGACCTCCCGAATTGCCCGGGTTGATCGACGTATCCACCTGGATGCAGTCGGTGTAGGTCAGCGCGCCGCGAACGCCCGCCTGAAAGCGATGCAGCCCGGAAATGATGCCGTGCGTGACGGTCGGGGCGTAGTCATCGGCGAGGCCGAAGGGATTGCCCATCGCCAGGGTGTAATCGCCCACCGCGAGTTCGTCGGAATCTCCGAGCGGGGCAGCGCTGAATCTTTCCTTCGGGTCGATTCGAAACATGGCGACGTCGCCGCCGGGATCGATCCCCAAAATTTTCATGTCCACGAGCCGTTTACCGGCGAGGCCCACATCTCCATGACGATCTTTGAGCATTCCGGCCACGACATGAAAGTTCGTCAGCCCGTAGCCGTCCTTGTCGATCAAAACACCCGATCCTCCGCCGGCCTGATCGCCCTTGCTGAACAGGCAGGCCACGCTGGGCACGAGCCGCTGAATCGTCTCGACGCGGGCCGACTGCGCCGCGATCACTCGGGCACGATCGGTCGCGCTGTCAGCCTGATCCACGGGAAGCAGGCCGACGAACACGGCCGCCGCGATGGAGATTACCGAAGACATGAAACCCCTGTTGTCAGCGCATGTCCGTGCGCTTGGCACGAATCAACCTGGCGCCCGCCCAGTCGCAATGATCGGAGATGTCGAGGTCGGGGCCGGGATCACATTCGAGGATTAACTGATTCACGCCGTCCGTCGGCACGCGAATGGCCGTGGCGGCTCCCGGACCGACGGGGGACGATTCATAAGCAACGCGACCATCGCAGATGACTCGAAACACGGCCCGACCGCGAGGACCGGCGGCATCGTCAATCCCGATGGTGGAGACAAAAGAAGCGTAGGCGCCGTCAAGTGCATAGGTCATGCGGGTGGTGGCGTGAACACCCAGGCCGCGCTCGTACAATCGGCCATCGACGATCAGCGGCAAGCCGGTGACGCTTCGATCCTTTTGCGGCGGCCAGGAGGCGTCAATGACCGAGTATTGAACGATATCCACCGGCTCCAGATCGGAGATAAAAACGACTCGTTCACTGCGCACGTCGATGCCGCGAATCGCCCGCCATGGGACAGACAATCGCCCGAGCGGGCCTGCATCAAGCTCCAGAGAATCCGGATCGGCCGAGACGACGTCCGCCGAAAACTCTCGCCGGCCATCCAGACGGATGCGCACCTTGCCGCCAGCGCTCGATACCGCCACGCCGCCCAGGATGACGCCGAAAGCACGATCGAGCGCTCCGGTCTGCACCTTGCGACCGATGCGGAAGCTCCACGACTCGGACGTAAGCGATTCAAGCACGCCCGGGAGCACGACCGTTCCGCCGTCACGAACCGCAAGGAGCAGATCGCGCCCCTTCTCCGGCTGTTTGAGTCGAGAGGAGAACTCCGTAAGGGCCGTCCCCTGCGAGACCGTGTTGAAACGGATGCCCGCGAGGCCGGAAATCGGCAGCGTGACGGCGCGGTTTATGCCGATGTCGACCGTGATTTTTCCCGCGGCGCCCTCCAGCAGCTTCGCTTCCAGCACGCCGCCGTCCGAGAGGTGGATGGTGCAATTCGCGCCGAGATTTCCCTGAGGTGAGTCGGCATCCGCCGTACGGGCGATGCGCGTCAGGTCGTCAAGCGGGATGGCTCGTTCCGCGCCGTCGATCCGGAGAACGACCCGGCGGGCGTTGTCGATCGCCAGAATCTCACCTTCGAGCGTCGCGCCCTCGACCGTTTCAAGTAACCATCGAGATGGCGGCGCAGCCTGCGCGGCCCGCGGCACAGGTTTGTCCGGGGCTGTCAGCAAGAGTGGAATGAGAAGACTGATGATCATCATCGAGGCTGAGCATCCTTCGCCAACTGCTGGTAGTACTGCTCCAGGAGCTCTCGATACTGACTGGGGAATTGTCGCTGAAGAGTCTGAAGAATCTGATCGCGCTCGCGCGCGGGCATCCGCCCCCACTCTTCGCCGGGCCGGGCCTGCGTCCGCCGAAGCTCTCCAACGCTGGAATCTCCGCCAGGTAGACTGGACTGCTTGGCGCCGCTGCCGGGATTCGTATTGCCCTTCGGTGCGCCATGGCCGCCCTTGCACTTGCCGCCGCCGCATTTCTTGCAACCGCTCTTGCTCTTCTCCTGGCTCTCCGCCTCGTCGATCATCGCTGAGAGAAGTTTGACCGCGGCCGACTGACGGGACGCCACGACCTCACCGGTGTCGCCGTTGTGAATGCGCCGCCGGGCAAAGTTCATCAGATCGCGTACGTCGCCCAGCTTGCCGGGCACCCGACGATCAAGCTCGGTCAGAATCTGCGTTGCCGTCGTCCGCAATCGCTCCGATGCCTGGGGATATCGTGCGAGAAACGTTCTGAGGGTGATCGGAGCAGCCTCGTAGTTGAGCTCGTGGAGCTGGCAATAGCCAAGCATGAACACGAAGATATCGGGGGCGAGCGTATACTGCTCGATGTCCGGGTGCGCTTCCATAACGGCGCCCAGCATCCGGCCGCAACGATCGATTTGATCCAGATCAACCAGGGCCGTCGCGGCCTGACATGCGGAAGCAACTGCAAGATACGGATTATCGTCGATGGTCAACGCCTCGAAGATGTCGGCCGCATTCTCCGGCTCGTCGCGCTCCAGCGATTCAAGGCCGATCCGAAAACCATCCGAAAGCAGGGCTAATCCGGAGTTCAGAAACTCGCCTTTCTGGGACGGTTCCAGCTTGGCGAAGGAATCCGCCAGATGCGTCCGCGCCTGCGAAGGGAATTCGTCCCGCGTGGCAAGGTCGGCGAGAAACCCCTGAATCACCGCATCAACGGAAGGTCGCGGCGTTTCGGGGAGGGCGAAGGCGTGTAATCGTCCGGCATCGGATTCGTCTTCGATCTCCGTCTCCGCGGCCGATTCAACCTCAGCAACCTTGGCCGGCTCGGTTTGGTCAGGCGTAGGCGTCGGAGCGGCATCTGCTTCAAAAGCAAAGAGCCCCGCCGCCAGCATCATTACGAGCGTCATCATGGGAATTCCCTCAAGACTATCATAGCACCCCCGCCTCCCATTGGATGCAACGCGGGCCTGAATATCCTGCGATAATCAGCGGCTATTGGGCCTTGCGCAGGGCCTCGTGCATCGATTTTGCCATCTCCTGCACCTGCTGCTGCCGATCGACCAGCTTCTGCCGGCGAGCTTCCATTTCATCGGTCTGATCGGGGTTCGCGGCCCGGTCTTTCTCCAACTGGAGCGTTGCCTCATTAACGCGGACCTGGAGCGACCGAAGGAGCTTCAACTCGGCGGATGGAGGCAACAACGGCTCATCCTGTTCCTGACTCTCGCCCTGCCCCTCGCCCGACTCGGACTCGTTCTCCTGCTGCTTCTTCTCGACTGCCTCAATAAGCTCGCGAAGCGTCTGGGCGATTGATTCCTGGACCGACTGAACCGCCGAACCTGTCGCCGCAGCCGTGAGCCGCTCGGCTACTTCCCGTGCGTCATCCCGTAAGTTCTCAATCACCTGGGGAAAGATGACCGTCGTCCCTTCCTCCTTCAGGATGTAGAGCGCCTTATCCGCCTCGTCACCGACCCAGGCCTGCTTCTGAGAAATCTCCGGAAGCTGAAGCTCGTCGGCGCGCCGCCAGTTGGCAGCGCCCAATTCGTCGAGCCGAATCGTGGACTTGTTCACTTCGAGCTGCTTGGCCAGCATCGAACGCAGCCGATTCTCAAGGGCAGCCAGCAATTCTTCCTGCTGCTCCTTGCGAAGCTGCTCAAGAGTCTTCTTCAACTCCTCCTTCGCCTGCTCAAGCTTCTCCAGCGCCTTCTCCTGCGACTTGGCCGCCTTTGACGGATCCTGCTTGTCGAGCTGCTGCTCAGCCTCCTCCTGAAACGGCACAGCCTCCTGAACCTGCTCCCCGCCCGGTGTCGGCGCTTCGTCGCCGCTTTCGCCTGATTCGCCCTGCTCTTCCTTCTTCTCGCCGGATTGTCCGCCCTGCGATTTCTGGCCCTTGCTCGCGCCTTCATCGCCCTCTTGTTGCTCACCGTCACCCGGCTGTCCACCCTGCGGCGATTCAGGATCGCCCGGCTGACCAGCCCCCGCGCCCTGCATCTTCTTCCCAAGTTGTTTTGTCGCCTGGGTGATTTCCTTCTGCTCGCCAGACTGCTTTTCGAGCGGCGCATTCGCCTTGCGGGCCGCCGCGTCGTCCTTGGCCTTCTTCTGGAGCAACTCCATCGCGCGAGCGAGTTGCTCTTCGGCCTGCTTTTGGTGGCCTCCCGCCTGTTGAGGCGATTCCTCGGCCATGCGCTCCTGCGCTGCGTCCATCTGCCCCGCAGCCTGAGACATCGCTTCAGCGGCCTGCGCGGACTCCGGCGTCAGGCCCGATACGCCGGAGGACTCGCCCGACTGCAACTGCTCGGCCAACTCATCGGCCTCCTGTCGCAGCGCGCCCTGCTCCTCGGCCAGCGCACCCACTTCGCCCGCCTTGGCCGTTCGACTGGACAAGTCTTGTTGACGCTGGATGAGCTTGCCGATCTGTGCGATCTTCTCCAACAGCGCGTCGTCGCCCTTGCCGGCCGCCGCGTCGGCATTGCGTTTCGCCTCCTGCTGGCGAGCGATGACCGCCTCCAATTGCTCTTGCATCGCTTCGAGACGCTTGATCTCCTGCTTTCGCTCGTCAAGCTTGTCCGGCCCTTCGAGGAGCAGCCGCAGGAGAGCTTGAAGATCGGCGGAGACTTCCTTTTGCTGATCCGTCGCATCAGCGAGCTTGGACTGCTCGAGGTTCTTCGCGATTTCTTCCATTCTTTGTCGCAGCAGCATCCCACGGGCGGCGCCGAGCGACTGCATCAACTGCGCACCCTTTTCGGGATCGCTCTTGCGAAGCGCCTGGCTCAGTTGAAACATCCGATCTTCCAGCCGGGCGACGCGGTCCTTAATGACGCGCTGCTGCTCGACGATTCCGATTTGGTCCCCAGTTGCGGGCGCGGAAGTCGGTTGCTGGCCGGAGAGCGGCGCGGGGCATGCGAGAATCAGCAGCGCCACGACCCACGATATTGACCCCATGACGGACCGACGAACGGTCATCGCTTTTCCTCCGTCTCCTGATCAAACAAGCGATCCACCTCTTCCTGGAGCCGTCGCTGCGTGTCCTCGTTCAAATCGCTCTGTAGGCGGATGATGTCGCGCAGGATGGAAACCGCCTCCTCATACCCTTCCCACTTTATCATGTTCGCCAGAATGGCGTACATTTCGCGGATCAATCCGGCCTGCGAATCCAGCACACGTGAGGCCGATTCGTCATCCGGCGCGGCCTGAAATGCATCAAGCAGGTCCGCCGCCGCCGGAACGCCTTCCGTCGCCAGCTTCCGCATCGGCGCTATCACCCCAGCGTCGAGTCGGCGGCGCACCATCGAATTGGCCAGTTGATTGACTTCCATCTCCGAGAGAATCTGCTCGAACTGACGCCCGATAGTCCGCAACCGGGAGGCCTGCTGGCGCTGGGACCGGCGCTCGGAATTTAATCTTGCTGCCGCTGCCCCCGAAGCCCGCTGGGCGGCATCGAGCGAGACCAGCTCCTTAACGCGCGCCTCTAGCTGCTCCTGGGACTTGATGACCAGCTCAAATTCCCGCCGCCATTCGTTCTCCCGTCGCGACAGCTCGGCTGACAGGTCCTCCGCGGTGACGATTCGCAGGACATAGGCACCAGATAGGCCCAGATTCGGCGGCGCGAGCGGCGCGGATGGTTGATCGCCGGTCACCGGCTGATCGTCGGTGGCCCGCGCCTGAACGGTAAGCTGGTCACCCGGCCGCAGCGTAAGCGGCAATAGCGGCCACGACTCCTTGATCGAGTACTTCATCTGACCGACGGTGAACCTCGGAAGCGGCTCAACTTGCGGCGCGCTCGGAGCCGTCGTCGTCCGCTCGGCATGACTGATCTCGTGTTGCAGCTCCGCCGCACGAAGGCCGAGATTGTCCTCGCAGCTAATCTCCAGGGGCAGCACCGCATCCGGCACCACCATCTCGCCGACGCCCGCAAGGGCCATCTTCACTTTCGGTGGTGAATCGGCGACGACACGCAGCGTCATCGTGACGGGCCGATTGTCGGTCAGACCATCTTCGTCAAGCAGGTCGAAGAAGTAAGCCCCGCTCTCGGTCGGATCGAACCGGGCAACAATGTCTCGCCCCGATTCCACGATGGTCTCGCCCACGACACGCTCGGAGCTTCGCAGGGCCGCTCGCTGAATCGGCTTATTCGTCGTCGCGCGCACCATGACGGACGATCCACGGAGGACATCGGCGGCCGTCTGACCGGTCGGCATGTCGATGTCTTCCAGCTTTGAATATTCCGGCGGCACGATGCGCAGGGCGATGTCCTTCACGCTCGGCCGCTCAACGGCTTCCACCGTATACCAGCGCGTACGCTCGTCCGCGCCGAAACGGCGAATCGAAAACTGCACTCGAAGCGAGGCCTGAAGCGGGCCGTAGTCCAGCACGAAACGGTCCTCGCCGCGGCGACCCATCTCGCGAACGACGCGCTCGCCCTTTTGAGATTCAAACTCCGCCCGAACGCCGGATGGGACTTCGTCCGTCGCCGTTGCCACGAGCGTTAACTCGTCACCGATAGGCCAGCGAAGTCGGTCGTTGACAAACCCTTCCAGCACGAGCACAACGCCCGACGGCCAGGGCACGTCCCGAAGCGTCAGATCGCGCGCAACATAGGTCGCGGCCATGTCGGGAAACAACGCCGAGAATCCGGCACAGAACACGACGGCCGCAAGCCCGGCCCCCAGGTATTGCAAATGTCGCTTCGGCAGAAAGAGGTCCTGCACCCGGACCGATTGCATCTGCTCGATCGATTGCCGCACGGTCGCATCGATCATCGCTGAGGATGCCTGATCTGCGCGAGCCCGGCCCGGAGTCGATGTGGCAAATGACACCGAAGTTAAGAGGCCGTCGCGCAGTTCCGGATGACGTCGTTCGAGCAGCTCCGCTACTTGCTGCGGACTCACCCGCAGCGCGGCAGGACGGATGATCCATTTCCACACTTGATGCGCCGCGAGACCCACCAGCAGGACCAACAACGCCGCGCGAGGTCCAACCCCCAGAACAAGAAGGTAATCCAGAATGAAGTGCACGACGGCAAGCAGGACGACGATGACCGCGCAGCGGCAAACGCCCTGAAGCACGACTTGTCGCTTCAGGGTTCGGCCCGCGGCCACGAGCGACGAAAGGATCGCCCGGTCAAATTCGGCATGTGCCAAGGCGCCGGTCGGCATTTACAACAACCTCGCCTTTCTGCGAAGAATCCACTCGATCGTGACAACCGTGACCAGCGCTGTGAGCACCCAGCCATTGTCCCAAAGCGGTCGGGGGCGCTCCCGCGTGACGACGGTCTCGCTGGAGTCGTCAATGACATCCGCAACGGCCCGCGCTTTGTCGATTCCAAAATAGCGGCCGGAAGTCGCCGCGGCGAGTTGCTCCAGCGCCGCACGATTCATCGCGGTGTGCTGCATCTCGATCTCGGCCTGCTGCACCAGGATGTCTTTCTCAATCCGGGCAACTTCCCCGGTGCCGCCGGTCAGCCTGACCGAAAGCTGCATCGCACCGGCGGCGACGGGCGTGAAACGGCCTTCGTAATAGCCCTCGCGGCCGACGACCGGAACAAGGGACACCCGAATCGGCGAATTTGCCGCATCGATGCTATCCGGCGCGCGCGTGGTAGGCGAAACGACGAGCTCCAACTCGGGCGCCATCAGCGGCTCGTAGCGAGTATCCAGCGCCCGAACGGTAACCGGCACCGACTCGCCGAGTTCAAACTGATCACGCGGCGTGAGAATCATGCCCCGGCTGCGTCCGCCGAGCTGCTTGCTCTCGGCCAGATATCGCACCATCTGAATCCAAAAGCGATTGAAGTATTTCTCGTCGTGCCGCCGCCATCGCCATGTGCTGTTGATGCCGAGAAAGGCGCTTCGCCCGCTGCCGACGAACTGCGTGGCCATGAGGACGTGCGGGCCGTCGGGGCCGGCCATCCGCGGATTCGAGTGCCGCACTAACGCCGACGCGACCGGCTTCTCTCGGCGCACGGGGAAATGCCAGTATGCCCCGTCCAGCATCGACCATAGCTCCCGATTCTCGATCGGGTTCTGCGACATTCGGAGGATGGGGCTCGCCAACCCCGCATCGGTCAATTGCAACGGCCAGGGCCGGCGCTGGTATTGGCCGAGTTCGTTGAGAATGATCTCCGCGTCGGGATCGGGCACGATCGGTAGTATCTCAACGAGGCTCGCCGTGTTGGCGGATCGGAAGAAGCGACCCGAAAACTTATTTCCGGCTTCGTAGAGCACGCCTCCGCCCTGCTCCGTGATGTAGGTCACCAGCAGACTACCCCACGTCGGGTCCAGTTGATCCGGATCGGGATCGAGCAGAATGACGGCGTCGTAACCAAAGAGCGTCTCTGGATCGGACGGCAATTCAGTGATGATCGTGTCGCCCTCGCGAACCGCGCGAACATCAGCAGATTGAAGCCATGTCGCGACGTCGACGCTCGCGTCACGTTCCAGAAGCCGTGTGAGATACCGATAGTCGTAGTTGGGCGATCCGGCGACGAGGAGCACACGCATCTCGTCGTCCAACACCGAGACCGCGGGGAGTATCTCCTTTTCGTTGTCGGACAGGATCGACTCATTTTCGATCGCTGCGACGCGAGCGACATAGCTCAGCGCGCCCGGCTCCGACACTTTCCGTTCGAAAACCAGCGGCTCGATCAATCCGTCGGCGGTCGGCGAAACGACGCGGCGATCGACGATCGTCGGGGACGCCGCGCTGCCGGCGCGGCGTTCGAGCAGCGTCACCTCAAGCGGCTGCGGTTCCAGGTTACGCGCATCCAGACGGACGGTGATGCTGAAGGGGTCATTCTTGAATGCCGCGCGCGGACCGCTCACTTCCGTGACGGCGACGTTGATCGGGCTCGCCGGATCGCCGATGCCGATCGCGTGAAGCCGTACGCCGCGACGACGAAGGATCTCAGCCGCCACGGACGGCGGTTCGCCCCGGTTGAAGTTCCCATCCGACAAGACAACCACGCCCGCGATTGGCGACGAGCCTGCGACATCGAGAGCCGCGCGGAGACCCTCACTAATGTCGGTCGTTAAGCCGCTTGGGCGAATAAGGCGCTGCGAATCATCGACGCCTTCCGGAGACGTCCCCGCATCTGCGACTGAGCCGATCTCCTTCGCATGATCCGCGAACTGCATCACGATGAGCTTGTTTCGCTGGGCCAGTCTGGCGAGCAGGCCGTCGTCGCCCGTTAGCAGCGACTCCTCAAGATCAGCTCGATCGAGATTTGACGCACTCGCCGACCCAAGAAAGCTGCGGACCCGCGCCGCGTCCTCGGAAAGGCGATATGAATCGACGAGCGACATGCTGGCCGAGGCGTCCACCAGCACAACGGTATAGGCATCCACCTTGCGATGGACATACTTGACCAGAACCGGCTCCAAACCGATCAGCCCGAGCAGCAGCAACAACACCACTCGGCACGTCACCATCGTCCAGCGCAGCGGCCGGGCAACCTGCCCGCGCGCTTCATGCCGGTACAGCCAGGCGATGACATACACACCCAGTATGGTGAGCAGTCCCCCCACCAATAATGCCGTGTCCGTCGACCATCGGGCAAGTTCGAGACTGAGCTCGACCTGCTCGCTGGGCGTCGCCTCGGCCAAAATATGGCAAACCACCGGACTCAATCGACTATCCTCTCGTCCCAAACCACCATGCCAGGGCATGCTCGCTCATGAAAAGCACAATGACCGTAATCAAGAGCGGCCACCAGACCTCGGTCCGCGCCGCGGCAAAGTCGCCAACGACACGCGACGTATCGCCGACATACTCGAACGGCAGATCGCCCAGCACCGCCGCCAATTCCCGCTGCGTTGTCCGTGAAAGGTCGGACTCGCTGCCGTCCGGATTCACCGCGGCCAGCCGCCGGCGCGTGTCGCCCCGGGTCGTTTTCAACTCAAACTGATATAGCCCGCATTGTCGTGTGTCATCGAATCGAAACTGTGCGCCGTTCTCGCTCACAACGGCCGCCAGCGCAACCTCCGGCTCAACCGGGTAGCCCGGCGTCCGAAGCATCGCGTCGGGTCGCATGGCCGCCGGATCGATTTCGCAAACGAGACTGCGACCGACCACCGATTGCGGAGCGATCTGTGCTGGTCGGGAGACATATTGCACCATTTCCAGCATCATGGGCAGGTAACTGAAGCTCGCCGCCCAGTCATTCCAGTCCTGATCGGCGGTCGTGCCAATCCATAGACACTTTCCCCGACCGAATTCACGCTCCACGATCAGCGGCGTCTGGTCCGGGTCGTTGAGCCGCACCAGAACCCGCGGGCCCGCGCGCCCGGCCGCCGGCTCCGCAGGGCTGGAAGTCGCGGCCGGCTGATCGGCAAGGCGAACGAAACTCGCCACATGTACCTGCCGAAGGACCGCGGCCAACTCATCGACAAATGATCGCATCACCGGATGGGCGACGTCCCAGTCCTGAATCGTGACGGGCCGCGCCGATGGCGTTGACTCTGCGATGTCGACCAGTCGCATGGGCAGCAAACCTTGGCCGTTCGCGAAGAGCGTCTCGTTATATGAATTAAGATCCACCTGACTTCCGGCCATGATGACCAGCCCGCCGCCGGCTCGGACAAATTCTTCCAGGCTGCGAACGACGCTCTCGCGCAGGCGGCCCACGTTGGCCAGCAGGACGACGGCGTAGCTGTTCAGGTCTGCGGCTTCGAGCTCCTGCTCGTCGAGCACGTCGAGCTCGATGCCGCTGGCCGCGCGGCCGTCAGGGCGAAGCGCCGTTCTTAGCAGATACACCTCATCACGATAAGGATCGCCGCTCGGCTCTCCATCCACGACGATCGCCTTGATCGCCGAGACAACCTCCACCGGGCAGGTCCGAACGTTGTCCAGCGACACACCATCGCTCGCGCCTACGCCGCCGACCAGCTTTGCCTCGACAAACGTCGATCCATCTTCGGGAAACGTGACCTCAATCGGTTCTCGCGCAATTTGCCCTCCGCCGAGCGTTGGAATCGTGAGCGAAGGTAGCGTGCGATCGCCGACGCGCAGGCTCAGTTCCACGGATTGCAGCGCACGCTCCGAGTAATTGGCGATTGTCAGTTCAAATCGCGTTGGCACGCCCGCGACGGACTGGGGTTGCAAGCCACGGATATTCGTCAGCGCGATGTTCGCCGGGACAGGATCGATCGCCGCATCCACCAGGACGAATCTCAAAGAGCCTTGATGATCCTCGAGCCCGAGCAGCGGTGCGAAGACGCCCGACGCCTCCGGCCCGACGGGCTTGCCATCCTTCAGCCAGTCGCGGCGCTGGAAATCGCTGATGACATAGACAATGCGGTTGGCCTGCGGCGGTCCGGTTCGGAGCATCTCGCCCAGTGCCGCAATTGCATCCGAGAGTTTGCCGGCGCTTTGTGTAGGCGATTGGACGGAGAGCAGATCAGTAAGCCGGCGCAGATTGGCCTCGCTCAGACTCGGCAGCGCCAGAATCGGCTCACGAGGCTTGCTGGTGGTGATCAGCGTCAGGGTGTCATCGGGATTCTGCTCGGACGCGAGCCGGGCAATCGTCTCAACGGAATCCGTGGCGCGCCGAAAGACACTCTGGCCGGCGGCGGACGGGGTCGGGCTCACATAGCCCATGGAGAACGAATCATCGAGCAGAAAGATGCGTTCGCTGCGCGCCGTAGCCGACAAGGCCCCCAGCGCCCCCGCCGAGAGAAACGGCCGCATCATCACAAAGGCAAGCAGGAGCAGCGCCAGGCAGCGAAGCGCCAGGAGAATGAGCTGCTCGATGCGAACACGGCGACGATTCTTCTTCTGAGCCTCAAGGAGAAAACTCATCGCCGCCCAGCGAATCCGGCGGAATCGTCGGCGCGAAAGCAGATGGATCAGGATCGGACTGGCAACGGCAGCCGAGCCGATCGCCATGGCGGGATTCAAAAGAAAGCTGGAAAGCCAAACCCACATGTATTCAATCCGTCCCGTGCCGGCGGCCAGTCGCCGATGATCTCGAAGCCTGCAGCGATCCCTCTCGCTGCGTCACACTCTCGATTTGATCCTGCGCAGCCGGGCCGCAAGATATCCTCGTATCACCACGTCGAGTGAATCGTTGGTCGACACGCCGAGGTAGTCGATCCGCTGATTGACGCACGTTGAGCGAATCCGCTCCACAAACGCCTCCAGCGCCTCAAGGTAGGCGGTGCGCAGCGACTGCGGGTCCGCGGTGAGCTGCACCTCCGGCGCTTCAAGCCCCTCAAAGAGGGTCTGATCGACAAACGGAAACGTACGCTCATCCTCATCCAGAACGTGCATCACAATGACTTCGTGATTGCCCTGCCCCAGGCGCTCGATGCCTCGGATGACGTCATCACCGTCTGCCAGCAGATCGGATATCAGGATCGCCAGGCTGCGCCGATGTAGCTGCGTACCGAGCTGCGCGAACGCCGCGGTGGCGTCCGTCGGCGAATCCAGACGGGCCAGCTCAAGCCGTCCCAGGATCGAGTGCAGGTGGGCGTAATTCGACATCGCCGGCAGATTCGCCCGGAGTTGATTATCGAAAAGCATCAGCCCAACCGCGTCCTGTTGGTGGACGAGCAGATAGGCGAGCGATGCCGCAAGCGTGGCAGCGTACTCAAACTTGGTCATGCGTCCCGACGACCGTTCGTGTTCGGGATAGCGCATCGACGCCGAGCAATCGAGCATCAGGTAGGCTCGAAGATTCGTCTCCTCTTCGTATTGCTTGACGTAGAACCGATCGCTCTTGCCATAAACGCGCCAGTCGAGGTGCCGCAAGTCGTCTCCGGGCACATACTCCCGATGCTGCGCGAACTCGACGGAGTAACCCTGGTATGGGCTTCGGTGCATTCCGCTGACGATGCCTTCAACCACGCTGCGGGCGCGCAGCTCAAGGCCGCCGATCTTCGAGAGAATCTCGGGGCGCAGGTAATTTGTCCTTGAAGCGGCATGGTCAGGCATTGATGGCCTTGTTCACGCGATCATCGGCGAGCAGTCCGCCGGCATGAGGCTGGGTCTTATCCAGAAGGTCGCGGATGAGCCGGTCTGAGTCGTAGCCCTCGGCCTGCGCGGCGAAATTGGTAATCACGCGATGACGCAAAACAGCCGGCGCCAGGGCCCGAAGATCCTCCGTGGATACGTGATAATTGCCGCGAAGCACTGCCCGCGCCTTCGCCCCGAGAATCAGGAATTGCACGGCGCGCGGCCCCGCACCCCAGGCCACGTGTCGCTTAACGAACTCCGGCGCGGCGGCGTCCGAAGGCCGCGTACGCCGAACGAGATCGAGTGCATGATTGATGACCGGCGGCGCCGCGGGGACACGTCGGACGAGTTTCTGCAAAGTCAGGATGTCTTCGGCACTGAGAATCTTCTCGACCTTCGGCGACTCATCTCCGGTCGTATGCATGGCAATCTCGTATTCCTCCTCATACGACGGGTAGCCAATGTAGATCTTGAACATGAACCGATCCTGCTGCGCCTCGGGAAGCGGATAGGTTCCTTCCTGTTCGATGGGGTTCTGCGTGGCCAGCACAAAGAACGGCGACTCGACGAGATGCCGCACCCCGCCGACGGTCACTTGACGCTCCTGCATCGACTCGAGCATCGCCGCCTGTGTCTTTGGTGGTGTGCGGTTGATCTCATCGGCGAGAATGATGTTGGCGAACACCGGGCCAGGCAGAAACTTGAAGGCCCGATGTCCGGTCGCCTTGTCCTCGGCGATGACTTCCGTGCCGGTGATATCGCTCGGCATCAGGTCCGGCGTGAACTGGATGCGGTTGAAGCTCAGCGACAGGCATCGCGCCAGACTGGAGATCATCAGCGTCTTTGCCAGTCCCGGCACGCCTTCGAGAATGCAATGCCCTCCTGAAAAAAGAGCGATCAGCAGCTCCTCGACGACGGCGTCCTGCCCGATGATGGTTTTGCCGAGTTCAGCGCGTATTCGCTTGTAACAATCGCGGAGCTTTTCCGCGGCCGCGAGATCTGCCGCGCCGTCCGGTTGTTGCTGGTTCATGTCTGACATCCATTATCCCCTTACTCAATGTTTCGGCGGGAGCGACAGCGATCCCCCCGGATTTCGCCAAGTATCCGACTATCGCTGCATGATGGGCAGATTGTTAAGCGGCAGTTGCAGGATCACCAGCGCGATCGCAGTGCCATACACCTTGCCGACGCTGTCCCCCTGCCAGGAACCGTCCGGCTCCTGCGTCGCCAGTAATCGATCACGCATCTTCGGATAATAGTCGGCCCAATCCTTCTCGCCGGATAGATACATCACCTGCGAGAGGTACAGGTGGGCGTAGTACCAGTGCCCCCAGGTGCCCTCCGACGAATTACCGATGCCGATGTTCTTCTTGCAGAAGCGCAGGGCGTTCAGCGCCAATGGGTTGTCATACTCTCCAGCGTTGAACCAGCACGCTACGGCCGCCGCGGTGATCGGAGGACGCGATCCCGTCATCCCCACGCGATAGGCAATGCCGCCGTCCGGCTGCACCGACTTCTCAAGATATTTCATCGCATGATCAATGACCTTCTTAGGCACGGCGATGCCCGCGTTCCGCGAAGCTCGAAGGGCCTGCACCTGCGTAATCGTGACCGAGCCCTCGTCGCCGTTCATGTCCGGCGTGTACAGCCAGCCGCCCAATGGACTCTGCGACTGGGCGATGATCTTGACGCCGTCCTGAAGCGTCTGCCGAATCTGCGACATGCGCTCGGGGTCTTCTTCCATCCCCATCGCCTCTGCGAGCATCAGCATGGAAAAGCCGTGCCCATACATCGACCGCGACTCCTCCTCGCCGGCCCGGCAGATGAGCCCGTTGCGCTGGGCCGAGCGGAGAATAAATGTTGTCGCCTTCCTGACCTGGGGCGAATAGGGACCCTGCGTTGACGTATTGCCCGATGCCATCAGGCTCAGGCCCGCCAGCGCCGTCATCGCGACTGGATAGCTGCCCATGCCGCCCATCTCACGAAAAGATCCGTCGGCGCTTTGCCGCGAGGCCAGAAACCTGAGCCCGTTTTCGATCGCCTCGTCCGTTTTCTCCGACATCATCGGCGGGCGTTTCGACGGAAGCTGACCGTGCGCAGTCTGGCCGGATACGACCACGACCAGGCACACTGCCGCGCTCCGCAGCCAACCTGCACCGAATTTGGATTGATCCTTCATCACTTACGCCTCTGCGAATCCAGCGCCGTGCGCGCTTCCTCAACGCCCAGAACATAGTACCCGTCCGGTCCGACCGCAACGATCCGGTTATCGAAGATCGCCACGTCGGCGATCAAACCGGTGTACCACCGATCATCCGGCTTCGAAAGGATGGGAAAAGCAAACGGGCTCTCGATCAGCCGCCGCTCGCCGCCCTTATCAAAAATGAAGAGCCTCGCCGAAGCCAGCGTCGGCAGGCCGCGCGCCAGGAACGGCCGCTGCATCCGATCGCGTTCTGGCGGGAACTCATACGCCACCGCCGCGATGTAATCCGGCGAGGCGCGCATCATGCGGTGGCTCACCGTCGCCAGCGGCCCCAGTTCCTGTTGCCACGGCAAATCGCCCTCTTTCATCGGATACGACGTCAATACGTATCGCACCGGGTCGTTGCTGGTCCGCGTATACATCAGCAATCTGTTACCGCCGGAAGGCAAACTGGACGGCGGAGGGTCAAGCACGGCGTCGAGCGGGGGAATCTGCAGGCCCGGCACGTGGATATCCTTGACGATGCTCCCCGTCGCCGAGCTGACAACCGCAATGCGATGCCGGCCACGGCAAATTCCAAAATGCGAGTCATCGAGACGCAGTATTCCCGTAATCAGGTCGGTGAATGGAAGCTCCCACAGCGTCCGACCGGTGAGAACGTCGCGCCCGACCACGCGAGACTCTCCCGAGCGGCAAACGACGCCGCCCGTGATGCCCACGTGGTTAAAACTCGCCTCCGTATCCAGCGCGCCCTCATCGACGCCCGTCACCCCCGCCGCGTTCTTCAGGATGTCTCGCAGCGCTTCCTGGACCTGAATCTCCTTGACGCGCTTCGTCGACGGTACGAGCAGGCTGAATTTTCGCTGGACACGTCCGCTTGTCGGATGAAGGACGACCATGCTTTCTGCCGAGGCGTCCGTCACCACCAGCCGATTGCCCACCGTATCCAGGCGGCCCAGCGGATTCCCGGGAAACTGCCGACGCCATGCCGGATGCGCGCCCTGCCGCGCCGGGATACCCACGAGCGTATTCGCATGCGTCGCGACGATGACCATTCCCGCAACATGAACCATCGGAGGCTGGGGCAGATCACCACCGTCGCCCTCAATATAAATGCTGGGCCACATCATCCGGCCCGTCATCAAGCCGATGGCGCATATCCTCGCTCCAGCCGCCAGCACACCGACACGCCCCGCGACGGCCGCCGGTCGCGTGTTGAGCATCATCCAATCCCTCAACACCGCTCCCTGATCTTCCACGATCGGCCCGAGGTCGTTGCTCCAGACGGTCATGTCCGGTGAATCACCGCTTGTCCGAATACCCAGAACCTGGCTGAGCTTGACGATTGGCATCACCTCCGCGAACACGTCGGGCGGCGCGGTGAAATCGAGAAACGAAACCGTATCGCGAAGTCCAATGCTCATCGGCACGTCATCCTGCCGCTGAATAGCCAGTGAACTCGCCTCGGATAAGATGCGCGGCAAGTGATGATCCGACTCAAGAAGCCCGGCCGGAAGACGACGCTCCAGGGATGACACAGCCTCGCCCACGGTCGCAAGGTCACTGTCAAATCCAGCTTTTGTAGCCTGCTCCGGCAAACGACGATCCCCCCAATCCGGACTGATCGAACGTAGCACGCGCAATGCGTCAGCCGGCGACCCGGCGATCCCGTCGCCGGACTCCAGATAGGTGCGCGCCAGCAGCAATGCGGCAGTCGGATCGGCCTCCGCCGAGCCGGTGGGTCGGTACGCCAGCTCCCAATAGTAAATCGCGCTCTCCGGATCGCCTTGCGCGTGGAAGTACGATCCGAGCCTCGTCTTCAGCGACGCGACGACGTCCCTCAGATCTGAGTCGACATCCTCATCGGCAAAGAGATCAAGGGCGTCGCCCATTCGTACGGCATCGGAAATTCGACCATCGACCAGCGCCCCATCAACACGCTCGCGAATCTCCGCGGCAACCTCGGCCCGCGTGGACTCACTCGCCTTACGCCACGCCCGCACGATTCGATCGCGAATCATCACCGTCGCACGCGCATCGAGCTGCGCCTCAAGTGAAACGGGCTCATCGCCGTCGTTCCGCGCCAAATCGAGGACATTGAGAATCGCCGATTCCGCCGAACCCTGCTCAATGAGCAAATCGCAGTGGGCCAGCCCCGCGCGAACCCGATCATCCGCACGCCGGGCAACCTTGGCCGCCCGGACGATGAACTCCGCCCGATGTTCCAGGTCCGCCTCCGCCGCGAGGCTCAAGAGTATCTTGACGCGTTGATGAGCGATTCTCGCACCGATTTCGTCGGCGTTTTCCCGGGTGCACAGTCGATCGGCGCGATCCAGGAGCTCGAGCGCCTCATTCCATCGACGCTCCATCGTCGCCAGCCAGCCGAGCCGAAGGACCGCGGACAGATCGTTCGGATCGCGCTCCAGCGCCAGCTTCGCCGCCCCTCGTGTTTGCTCCAGATCGGCATATTTTGAGATGGACTCGGCGCTAAGGCTGTAGAGCGCCCCATCGATGGCAAAAAGATTTCCCATCGGATCGCGCGAGTACAGTGTCGGCTCCTGTACCTGCCCGTCGGCAACGGAAAGCCGCGTGAGCCCCATGCCGGTCGGTACGAGGACCTGCTCGCCGCAGTAGATCGCCCGACCCGTCGGCGTAACGCCGCTCTGGGTCCACTGCTCCTCGCCGGTGGCCGTGTCGACCGAGACGATATCCTGTCCGCCGAGCAGCACGCGCCGGGCGTCGGCGCCGATGATGTACCTCGATCTGCCGCGATCGCGCTGCCAGGCCGCGACGCCGGTCTGCCGGTCGAATGCCATCACTTTGTCACTGTCGTGCGGCGCGAGAATGACAAATCCCCCGGCCGCAACCGGCGGACTGCTGATCCACTCGTCCGGCTGCGTAAAGGCCCGGCCCGCCACAAATACGGCCGGCGCTCCGCGCCGGCGTGACATCCCCGTGCTTTCGTGGCGATCGTAGGCGGCCAGCCAGCGCAGCGAATAGTCAAATGAATTCAGGGCGATCAGTACGCCGGCCCCCGTCGGGACAAACACCGTTCCATCATGCACCGTCGGCTGGAGCACCCCGTTGATCGGAAACATGCCCGCCCGGCCGCTGCCCAACAGGGTCTTTCTCAGGAGCTTTCCACCGGCCGAGAAAACGGCGAGATTCAAATCCTCCCCCACCTGACAGACGGCAAGGAGGCGATCCTCTGAAACAATCGGCGGGCCGTAGAAGTGCGCGAACTTGAATTCGTCATCCGGCGGACCGCCGCGCCCGCGCGTCCATGCCGCGCGGCCCGTGTCGGCCTCAAAGGCGCGAATCGAGTTGGCCTCGGTCTGCGTCGTCACCGTGAACGAATCGTTCGGGTCCGCCACGCCCTGCCGCGTCGGAAATCGCTCGTTGACTGTGCCGAACTGCTCGACGGCGAAGACCATTCCCAGTCCGCACGAAAGCGCCCCGCGATAGTCGTGAAACAGGCTGATCGTCGTGAGCTCGTCAAGCCGGTCGTCGTTGTTCGCCTCAGTCATGCCGACGTTCACCCGAAACTGCGTCAGCGCCGGATCGCGCGGACTCGACTTCGGCACCGACCGCCACAGCAGGTCGAACGTGGCCAGATCGCGCGCCATCACCCCTTCCGGCCCCGAGTAGAACAGATTGCGACCGTCGCTCACGCACTGCCACACCGGCGGACGACCCGTCATCACCGTCAATTGGTGCACCGCCGAGATGTTCAACCGCTGTGTACCCGGCAGTGAATCTCGCCACGCATCCTCGGGCGTCACCGCCGGATTGATGGCCGACATCCGCCCACCGGTCGATGGAGCACCGAGCATCTGCGGCCAACTCGGTCCGACCGGTGACTGAAGCCCGCCGGATTCCGGCGTCGCCGACGCCTCAACAAACTGGGCAACGGATTCCACGCGCTTTGCCCAATCATCGGGCAGTCCCTCCTGCGTTGGGGCGTCAGGCTGTCCCTTCAGAGTGCGAAGCTCGGCGATGATCTCCCGTGCCCTTTGCGGCTGTTCGCTGAGGGTCAGCGCAATGACCAGGCGGAGCTTTTGCTTCCACGAGGCGCGGCCCGCTCGAAGTTCGCCGAGTTGTTGGAGGTGATCGATCGACTCGGCGCCCTGCCCCGCGTCGATGAGCCAGTCGATGAGCAGGTCGATCGCCTCCGGTCCCACGGATGTCAGAGCGAATCTCCGCGCAATCCGACGCAACCCGTCCATGTCATGGTCGGCCTTCGCCTGCTCAAACATTTGCCGAGCTTCGGCATCGTATAGCAGACGATAAGCTTCGATGCCCTCGGGCGGCCAGGCCGCAATGGCGTAGCGCGCGGCCCTGGCAGCGGAAATGAATCGCCGCCCGTCGTCAACCGAGATCGTGCGGTCGCCGTATTCGTCGATCACCCGCGAAAGCGTATCGGCGGCCAGTTTCCAATCGCCCCGCTCCGCCGCCTCCGCTCCGCGATTGAGCCACGCCTCGGCATCCCGATCTACGATCGGGGTCAACCGCATCCCGTCAGCCGGCGCTCGCTCCACCCTTTTCGCGGTGAGCTCTTGAATCATTTGCTGGACCTGCTGAAACGCCTCGGCGCGCCCGGTGACGGGGGCTATCAGCAGAACAGTGAGAATGACCCGTCGAATGACGGTCACCGGCCCGACGCGAAAGCCACCTGCGGCGAGGTGACGACCGCACCCGCAAGCGACTGCAACCTGCCGCACAAATCGGCAGGTCCTCGGCGACTCGATGTCCTCACGCTTCATCATTCTTTATCCTCGCAGCGTCCCGGGTAGTATACAATGACCAGCGTCGAGAAGCGCATGCGTTCACGCCTCGATCGCTTTTTGTCCTATCACGACCCCAGGACGGGCCTCTCTTTCATGGATTCAGACTTCGACACTCGCAGAACCGCGGCTAGTCATGCCGGCGATCCGATTGACGACGAATCCCACGCGAACGGTGACGCGCCTGCACCAGGTCCTTCGGAATCGACGGCCGCGACGCCCTGGCAAGGCCTGATGGCCGCGCTGCGCATGATGTTCCCGGTCGGGCGCTTCGGTAGCGACCTCCCCACGAATGCATACGGAATATGCATTCATTGGATCGTGCCGCTGGGGCTCATTGTCGGATTGGCATGGGCCGGACTGTTTCGCATGTCCTGGCGCGTCTTTGGCGAGACGGGCAGCCTCCGCCCCGTTCCCGCTCTGGCCATCGTTCTTCTCGACTGCTGCTTTACCGGCACGTTTCTTATTCTCGGCTTCGCGCGGACCGTCGACAACCTCACCGGCTCAACTCCGGCGATGCGCCCCCTCAACCGATCTGCCCCATTCTCACAAATCGCCTCCCTCGCCCTGTGCCTGATGATCCTGACCGAATTCATCCTCATACTCAGCATTCGCCCCGAGACCCCCTGGTGGCCTTCCACCGGCTGGAGATCAAAATTCAACTGGCTCTATCCTGCGCCGATTTACCGCCCCCTTATTCTTGCCCCGCTCTGGGGACGATGGGGCATAATCGTTGCCGCATGCGTCGGCCGGACCGGCCGCGACGCGGAGCCGAAAGTCAGAGCCTTCGTGGCATCCACCCGACCGCTTCACCTCCTGACCCACGCCATACTCCCCCTCGTCTTAAGCGTCATCTATTGCGCCAAGGGGGGCAACTATTTTGTCGGGCTGAAGCTGGGGTTACTGGTGTTTGGTGTCACGTATATGGCATCCGTCATCATGGCTCGCCGTGGAGAAGGCCAAACCCGATGTTCGCTCCACGCCGCGGCGCAGATCGCCCAGATCGCATCGCTTGCCGTTCATCGGGCCCTCTGGTCGGAAATCCACGGATGAATCTCGCCGAGCTATCGGCCGGCAATCTCATTCCGCCAAGGCACGCGGCCCCGAAGCCGTTGCTGCCCGTGGCCGTAGGATTGGGCCTTGGCATCATCATCGACGATCAATGGGCCCCCAGCCTCGCTGTTCCGATCGCGCTCCTTGCCTGTGGCGTCGTATTCGCATTTGCCTATCGAGCTCGTGCAACCCGCGCGATCTGTTACGCGACCCTGGTCCTCGCGGCAGCCTCGCTCGGCATGGTCCGCCATGCCGCCTCCGACAGATTCCTCTCTTCCGACCACATCGCCCACTATCTTGACGACGATCCCATGCTGACAACCCTGACCGGCCAAATCGCCACCGCCCCTATCATCCGCGAGCCTGATCCCGATGTTCCCACGCCTTACCCGCGCAGCCCCTCCACGAAATTCACGCTGATTGCCCGACGACTCACGGGAATCGACGGCCCGCTCACGGTCTCCGGCCTCGTTGCCATCAACGTCAGAGCGCCGCGCCTCGACCTGCGAGTCGGGCAGTTTGTCAAAATCACGGGATGGCTCTACCGCCCGCAGGGTCCGGCCAATCCCTACGAGTTCGACTGGTCCCGTTTCATGAAGCACGAAGGCGTCTTCGCCGGTCTCTCCTGCGATCACGCGGAGTCCGTCATCATTGACCCGCCTGAGTCCCTATCGTCTGAACAGAAAGATCGCGACGAAGTCGGCATGACCGCACAACTCGCTCAATGGCTCGACCCGATCCGAACGCGACTGCGCGGATATCTCCTCGACGATGCCTTTACCCAGGACGATCCCGCCGCCGGAGTCCTCGCCGCAATGGTCCTCGGCCACCGCTCCGCCGTACCGCGTGCCATGAACGAGGCGTTTCTTCGCACCGGCAACGCCCACCTCCTCGCAGCCAGTGGAATGCAGGTCGCGTGGCTGGCCCTCGTCATCTGGACGATCGCCCGATTCGCGGGCCTCTACTACCGCCACACCGCGCTGATCGTCGGCCTCGTGATCATCTCTTACGTGCTGATCGCCGAGCCACGCCCGTCGATCCTCCGCGCTGGAATCGTCGGCGTGTTCTCCTGTTCGGCTGCCTTCTTCCGAGGGCGATACAACTCCGTCAACGCCCTCGCCGCCGCGGCCGTTGTGATTCTGCTGTTCCGCCCCGGAGATATCTTTTCCGCCGCCTTTCAGTTCACGTTTCTCGCCACCGTCGGGCTGCTCTTTTTCTGTCCGATCGTCAGCCGAAAAATCTCCGACTTTCTCCTTCAGCGCGGCTTGACTCGCCTCGCCCGGGCCTTCGATGGCCGGTCGTTCGCGCTATCTCTTTTCGACGTGGATGCCGCTCCCCCGCGGTGGCATCGCCGCATCCTGCTCTGGCTCGGAGCCGCCGTCGCCCAACTGTTCGCGCTGTCGATTTCCGAGTGGATCATCACCGCCCCCTTATCCTGCTATCTGTTTAACAACTTCATGCCCTGGGGCTGGTTTGGGTCATTCGTCATCGCCTTCCTCGCCATGCCCGCGAACATCGTCGGATACCTCACCGTCATCGCACGCCTGGCATTTCCATCGGCCGGTCTGCTTCTCGGCCCTGTCCTGGCTTTCACTACGAACACCATGCTCGCGGTCGTCAATACCCTGGCGCGTATTCCCGGCTCGGTGATCAGTGGGGGTTCGCCGTCATTGCTTTGGGTGATGGCCTGTTACGGCACAATCGGGCTGTTCTGTTACTGGAAGACCGCTGCCGCCAGTCGCGATAGCGCACAGACTCAGAAGGACTCACTGGCCGACAACACCGCCCCCCGTTCGGTGCGGTACACGACCGTGCTTCGGCGTCACGGCTTCAAGATCGCCGCGGTCCTGCTCATTGGTTGGTGGTTTGTTCCAACAAGCTGGGTGCAGCGAGATCGTCACGCGCTGAAGGTCTGGATGATGGCCGTCGGCGACGGCACCGGCACCCTCATCGAGCTGCCCAACGGCCAGACGCTACTCTATGACTTTGGCACCCGGTCATCCTTCGACGTCCTGCCAGTCGCGCGCGAGTTTCTGCGCCGCCGGGGCATCAATCGGCTCGACGCCGTCTTCCTGTCGCATACCGATTTCGACCACTTCAGCGCCATTGCGAGGCTCGCCGAAGATGTCGCCTTCTCACGCGTTATCATCACCGACCACTTCGAACGCTTCGCCCCGAAATACTCGGCCCCCGGCCGCCTCCTGGACGCCTTGCGCGACAAGGGCATTTCCATCGAGATTCAATCCGCGCCGAATGCCTTCGAGGAATTCAAATCCGTCCGGGTAGAGATGCTCTGGCCCCCGCCGGCCTCATCGCGGCGGATCATAGATGCCAACGATACGTCCATGGTCCTCAAGCTGACTTATCGGGATCGCTCAATCCTGCTCACCGGCGACATCACCGAAGCGGCCATGGCAGCGCTGGCGAGCGATCCCCGCATCCGCGCCGAGGTCCTCGCCCTGCCGCATCACGGCAGCGTCGTCGGCAACACCGCGGCGTTTGTCGATGCGGTGAATCCCAAGGTGAGCGTCCGATCCACCGGCCAGCGCCGCGCCCTGACGACCAACGGAATCGACCGGCTTGTCGGAGACCGAGGCTATCTCAGCACCGCGGATGACGGCTGTATTTGCGTCACCATTGGGCCGGAATGGTCGTGGGCTGAATCCTTTAAGTCGGGCACGATTATCACGCTCGATTGAACGCGTGTCGGCCGGCCGCCGGACCGCATTTCAAAACCCAACCGCAGGCGCCTTGCGAATCGCAAGCTCATCGACCTCAAAGAAATCCTCCGCCTGTCGCCCCATCAATCGGGCAACAATCAGCGACGGGAACTGCTGCACCAGCGTGTTGTTCTCTCGAACGTTGGCATTGTAAAACCGCCGCGCGGCGGCGATGCGGTCCTCGGTATTCACCAACTCGCGCTGAAGCTGCAGAAAACTCTCGCTCGCCTTCAGGTCTGGATACGCCTCGGCCAATGCCAACAGGTGGTTCACCTCATTCACCAGCCGGCGCTCGTCATCCGCCTGCTCGCGCACGCGACCCGTTGAGGCCAGAGCCCGATTGCGCGCCGCGACGACCTGCTCCAGTACCGTGCGCTCGTGGGCGGCGTACCCCTTCACCGTCTCAACGAGATTCGGGATCAACTCATATCGCCGCTTCAGCACGACGTCCACGTTGGCCCAGCTTTCGTGGATCAGATTCCGCAGCCGCACGAACCGATTCAGCGTCGCAATGAACCAGATCACCGGCACCAGAACAACGGCCCCGCCGACGATCAGCCCGATCGGCACATTGTCCGGCAATCCGCTGGCGACGAAATCGATCTGCACAATCACTCCCTAGCCCAGGCCGATGTCCTCTCGAACATACTCCGGCACACGCTCCAGGAAGCCCTCAATCGCCTCCATGGCCGCGGCCATCTCTTCCACGGAGAACCTACCGCTCTTGTGAATGAGAATCCAGGGTCCGCTGAACTGCCAGTCATACGGCCTGATCGCCATCAGATACTCGATCATCTGCGGGTGAATCAGGTCGTACGCCTCCTTGCGATCGCCGCACTTGACGTGATATTGTCGACTGAAGGCGTCGCTCTCGAAGTCAATGTCGTCGAAACCGACCACGGCGGCGATCTTGTCGAATATGCCCTCGGGCCTGATCCGCATCACCGGGAAGGCCAGCGATACCTGCGCCGCAATAATGCCGTAACGATGAGTCTGCTGATTCTTCCCGCTGCCCGTCGTGTAGCGATAATCAAACATCTCCCAGACAAGTCGGTTTCGCCGGCCGTGAATCAGGTTCCTCGAACGGCGACTGTGCCCGCTGCCAAACGGCGTGAAGTATTCATACTTTCCATGCACGTCACCCGGCGAGGAAGTGAAATCCAGTCCCATTCCGATGGCAAAGGCGGCTAGCTCCTTCCGCCGCTTTTCCGCCGCGAGATATGCGAAGATCGCGACGATCAGCGCGATCGTGGCGACAATGACAACCGGAAGCACCGGCCCCAGATCGATCATCTCTGCATCGTACCCGGCATCTCAGCACGCCGCGCCTCACACCCACTTATCGAACATGTCCTTCACCAGTTCCATCGGCAGTCCGACAATGTTGGAGAAGCTCCCCTCGTATCGCTCGACGAATGCATCGCCGTGGTCCTGAATGCCGTACGCCCCCGCCTTTCCCTCCCATGCACCGGTGTCCAGATAGGATTCAATATCCTCCGTCGATAGCTTGCGCATGCGGATGACGCTGATCGAATGACCCATCTGCCGCGCGTCCGTCTCCGGATGCATCAGCACGACCCCTGTAATCACCCGATGGCTTGAACCCGACAGCCTGCAAAGGATGCGCCGCGCATCCTCGCGACCCTCCGGCTTGCCGAAGATCTCGTCATCCATCACCGCGATCGTGTCGGCGGCAAGGATCGTGTCGGCGAAATTCGTGTCCGCGATGCTTCGGGCCTTAAAGTATGCCAGCGACTCGGCATAGTTCGCCGGGTCCACGTGAGGGTGCTTTTCTTCCGGCTCGGCAAAGGGCGGGGGCACCACCCGAAACTGGTACCCAGCCTCGCGCATTAACTCCGCGCGCCGCGGGCTGGTCGAGGCGAGAACGAGGCGGTCGGGTTGCCGGATGGTAGCCATCAGAATTCAATTCGTGGTAGTTGCCGGGCGATCAGTGGTAGTATGCCCCGCGTGAGTGAGTGTGTAAAGATTCCCGCAGCCTCAGGTGATCCGTCGGCAGGGCCGCTGCGCCGCCGCCGAACCCTCCTGTGCCTGGCGCTGCTTCTGACGGCCTATGCCGTCGGTCTCTGCCGGCAGATTGACGAGCCCTGGATTCGCATTCACGACTGGAACGGCGCTTTTTATTCGCAGCTCGCCCGCAACGCCCTGCGATATCCCTTCGACATCCATCACGGCATGCCCCTCGTCGCCGTCGGCGAAAACGCCGCTCCGCAGGATCGCAGCATCTACGCCACCCATCCCGCCGGACTCGTCTGGGTCATCGCCGCGGCATTCAAATTGTTCGGAGAAAGCGAATTCGCCGCGCGCCTAACGGCCATCGCCGCCTCGCTTCTCTCCCTGGCGCTCCTGTTCGATCTGGTTCGCCGATGGATGGGATTGCCGATGGCCCTGCTGGCCGGCTTTGCCTACGCGATCATGCCGCTCAACGTGTTCTTCGGCAGGATGGTCAATCACGAGCCATTCTGCATGGCCGCGATGCTCTTCGCCCTGTGGTGTTGGCAATTCTTGGAGGCGCCGCCCACTCCCCGCACGCACCGTCTCTCACACCTGGCAGGCTTCGCGCTGGCGATCTTCGTTTGCGCCGCGATCGACTGGCCCGGCTTTCTCTTCGCAGCCTTATTCAGCCTCTACGCTGCTTACGCATGGCGACGCAATCGCATCAGCGGCGGACTGTGCGCATTTGTCTGGGCCACGACGATCTTCTCCTGCGCGGCGGTCACCCTTCACATCGTGTACGCGGGCCTCGACGGATCTTGGCACAGCCTTTGGTCCATTTTCACCGCCCGCACCGGCAGCGGCGCCGACGACCGAATCATCATCGGCAATGCCTGGAACCACACCATCGACAACACATCTCTCGTAACGATTGTCTTTGCGCTGATCGGCCTATTAGGCCTGTGCAGCCGACGATTCCGACATTTTGTGCCCATCTACAGGCTGCCCGCGGCGATGGTGCTCCTGGCCACCGGTGTCCTGTGGGTCGCCCTCTTCTGGCGGCAGTACCGCGTGCATCACTATTGGCTCTTTTATCTTGGCCCCAGCCTGGCGCTGTTCACCGCGATCGGGATATGCCTGCTGAGGCAGATCACTGTCCGCCTGGGACGGATCGCCTCCGACGGCTCACTCGTCATTTCCCTGCTCTTGTTAATACTGGGATCACACCGGCAATGCGATGCATTCTTCGACAGCCTGATGATCCCGCCCGAATACATCGCAGCCTGGAAAGACCTGAACCGCGCGACGCCCATGAACGACCGCATCCAATTATCGCGGACCCCATTTAGAACGGAGAAGTTCGGCGATTACGAGTTTCGAAACATCACGCCTCCCCAAATGGCTTGGTATCTCGATCGGCCCTTTGAAGTCGCGCCCCCAGGCTCACAACCGGCGCAGTAGATCGACGCGCGTGATCAGCCTGCCTGCTGCACGCGGGGCAAGTCCCATGAACTCGTCACAAATTGGTTAATCAGACAGGCTTGACCGCGACGAAGCGCTGAACGCTGCCGAGGTCTCGCAGGACGTCCGAACTGGCCGTGATGCGGCAGCCGTCGCCCTTGATCGGCTGAACCAGTCGCGGCGCCTTCGATCGAACTTCCCACGGCCGACCGCCGCGCCGACGCACTTCCACAGCCGCCACGAGCAGCTTCTTGCGCCGACCGCGCTCGCGCTTGTTCTCCGGATCCTTGGCGAAGATGCGCGACAAAGTCTTGGCCGCCGCCTCATTGGTCGGAGACTTGGTGACTGTCACGCTGATGACGGTGCCCGGGCTGATTTCTGCGGCCATTCAATTGCTCCTGCTGATCGAAAGCCCAGCAGTCTAGCAGCCCGTCGGCGGACCTGCAAGCTTCCCGCCCCCCTCGTTAAACAACCCGCCAACGCCCGCATCGCGGCAAAATCACAATATCGGTCGTTACGATGCCGGGGACGCGGCCTCATCAGTCTGGCTGGCGGTCTCACCTGTCGCGGCATCAGCCTCCGGAGCCGGAGCCGCCTGGGGAGGTTTCGCCTTGGGCGCCTTGGCGGCCTTAGCACCACCCGGGGGCTTGGGCTTTCCGGGCGCGGGCACCTTCAGCGGCACAAGCACCATCGTCATGCGCCGTCCGAACGTCTTGGGAGGCTGCTCAACCTTCGCAATGTCCACGAGGTTGGTGATGATATCGTTGAAACTCTCGTCCCCGATATCCTGGTGGAACCGCTCGCGACCGCGAAACAGCATGGTGAAGAGCACCTTGTCCCCTTGCTCCAGAAATCCCCGGGCATGGGCCATCTTGATGTTGCGATCGTGCGGGTCTGTCTTCGGACGGATACGGACTTCCTTGAGCTTCTGCTCGTGGTGCTTCTGCTTGTGCTTTTTGGACTGGAGGTACTTGTGCTTCCCGTAGTCCATGATCTTGCAGACGGGAGGCCGCTCGTTGGGAGAAATCTCCACGAGGTCCATGCCAACGTCTCGAGCGCGCTGCATGGCATCCGACGTCGAGACGACTCCCAGCATGGTGCCGTTCTCGTCAATGACCCGCACCGGCGACAAGCGGATCTGTTCGTTGCATCTTAGGTTGCTAATAGGCGCCCACCTTCCTTTCCATAAGGACCCTGCTCATCATTCGGCCGGTCGCGACCTTCGAGCCGCGAACTCCCGACCCCCGGGATTGTTCTCCTGAACGAGCATCGTCAGGAACATATCCAGGGCCATATTGTCCAGCGTACGACCATCGCGGTCGTTGATGTTCACCGTGCCGGCCGCGTGCTCCTGTTCGCCTACCACGGCGATGTACGGAACCTTCATCTGCCGGGCCTTGTGCTTCTTCGGCCCGATCTTTTCCGGCGAGTCATCCAGCTCAGCACGGATCCCCGCCACTTTCAGAAGCTGATGGACCTTGCCGGCATACTCGGCGCTCTTTTCGCTGATGTTCGCCACGACCACCTGGGTCGGCGATAGCCAGAAAGGAAACGCGCCCTCGAAATGCTCGATCAGAATGCCGATGAATCGCTCCATGCTCCCGAACGGTGCCCGATGCACCATGACTGGTCGATGCATTCGGTTGTCGCGACCCACATACTCAAGGCCGAAATTCTCTGGCTGAATATAGTCAGCCTGAACGGTGCCGAGCTGCCACTCGCGGCCGATGCAATCCTTCACCACAAAGTCGATCTTCGGCCCGTAGAAGGCCGCTTCGCCGATCTCCTCCGTCGCGGTCATGCCGCTGCGTGCCGCGGCAGCGCGAACGGCGGCCTCGGCCTCCGCCCACGCCTGCGGATTCTTGATGAATTTGGCGTCATTTGGATCGTGTAGGCCGATTCGGACCCGATAGTCCTTCAGGTCGAGCATCTCAAGCACGTATCGCGTCAGGCTCAAACAACTCACCAGCTCGTCCTGCAACTGCTCGGGCGTGCAGAACAGGTGCGCGTCGTCCTGCGTGAATCCGCGAACGCGCGTCAATCCCGAGACTTCGCCCGACTTCTCATACCGATAAACCGTGCCGAACTCCGCGAGTCGCACGGGCAGGTCGCGATAGCTGCGCGGCTCACTTGCGAAGATACGAATGTGATGCGGGCAGTTCATCGGCTTCAGCAGAAAGCCGTCCGACGTAGCCAGGTGCTCCCGAATGATCTGCAGGTTTGCGGCCCGGCCCTCGGGCGAACGCTGCAATCGCTTGTTCGGCGGCACGCCCTCGTCGGCGCCGGAAATCTGCGTCCAGATGTTCTTGTCGGCCAGCTTCAATTCGCTGAGCAGTCGATCCGCCTCGGCCGGCCACCCCTCCGCGGGCACGGCCTCGGCAATCACCACCCACAACTCATTCAGCAGCCGCGCCGCGTCGGATTCGTAAAGCGGTGGAAACTGTGCGTCGCGGTAGTAAGGAAAATGCCCGCTGGTGCGATAGAGCTCCAGCCGTCCGATGTGCGGCGTGAAAACCGGCTGGTACCCCTGCTCCCGAAGCTTGTCGCGAAGGTGGTTTTCCAGGAGAAGCCGGATCGTAGCCCCCTTGGGCTTCCACAATATCAGCCCGCTTCCCACCAGCGGATCAACCGAAAAGAGACCCAGCTCCTGCCCGATCTTCCGATGGTCTCGCTTTTTGGCTTCCTCAAGTCGAGTCAAATGCTCAGTGAGCTGCTTCTTGGAGAAAAACGCCGTGCCATAGACGCGCTGAAGCTGCTGCTTGCTTGCATCCCCATGCAGAAACGCGCCGGAAACGCTTAGCACCTTGAACGCTGCGATGCGCCCCGTGCGGGGGACATGAGTCCCCATGCACAAGTCCTCCCAATACGCCCCCGGTTCAGGGCCGGTCACATAAAAGGAAAGGACATCACCCTTGGCCCGCTCAGCATTCTCAACCTTGTACGGATTGCCTTCCTTGCGAACCTTGGTAAGACCCTCATCGCGGCTCATCTCGTAGCGCGTAAAGGGACGGTCTTCGGCCACAATCTTCCCCATCTCTTCCTCAATCTTGAGAAAGTCCTCAGGCTTGAGGCGATGGGCAAGGTCGATGTCGTAATAGAATCCCTCCTCGACCGGCGGGCCATAGACCAGCTTCGTCTCCGGCCACAAACGGCAGATCGCCTCGGCCATGACGTGCGCCGTCGAATGCCGAAGTATCGTCAGGGATTCTTCACTCTTGTCCGTCAATATCTTCAGACGGCAATCGCCCGAAAGCGGCGTGGCCAAATCGAGCGTCACCGGTCCGTGACCAAAGTCGGCGATCACGCCGAGCGCGGCTTTCGCCAGGCCGGGTCCGATCGCCGCGGCTACATCAGCACCGGTACTGCGATCGGAAAGCTCTTTAACCGAGTTGTCTGGTAGCGTGATTCGAGTCATGCGGGTCGTATATCCGGAAAATCGCGTGTCCTCTGAAACCTCGCGAATAATTTACGAAACCGAATTTGCGCGGAGGATGCGCAAAGGCCGACATGCCAGTGATGAACCACTGGCGCAATCACGATGTGTAAGGCTGAGCGAACAAGAACGATCGTTTCGCGGGCATTGAGCGAGTCCTTAATGAAACCGCGCCCATCATAAGGACGAAGCAATTCTCCCGTCAAGCGACGGCCCCGAATTTCGGCTTTTTGGGGGGCGAATTCCCGTTTCATCTGTTACCGCCTGTCATCGGCAACTCAAGTCACCCCCGCGGTCGCCGGAGCCGCCGGCCTCCCGACTTTTCCCGAGTTGTCGTCGTCGGCCGATTCCTCATCCTCTCTCGTTGGACGGAATCGTCCATGTAAGTCATCCCAATCCACGATTAGCCGACCGCCCGTCGCCTCGTGCTGCTTCTCCCAGTTCATGAGCAGGTCAAGGCAGGCATGATCGATGTAAGTGAGGTTTTCGAAGCGGACGTGCAACTCCGTGCTGGGTCGCACCTTGCCGAGTTCAACGGCGATCGCGGGAAGCCGAATAAAGGTCGCCGCTCCGCGAAGCCGCAGCTCCGTCCGGTTCGCGCCAGGAACATCCGTCAGCTTCAGCTCCAGATGCGTAAAAGCATACAGAAGCTTCGCCACCGAAAGCGCCACCCCCACCAGTACACCCGTCAAAAGCCCCGAAACGACAATCATCACGACCGTCGCAATGTAGATAGCGACCTCGCCCCGGCCGTAGTCCGACAGTCTTCGAAGCGATTTGAAGTCAATCAGCTTGTAGCCCGTATAGACCAGCATCGCCGCCAGACTCGACGTAGGAATCAGCCGCAGCACATTCGAGAGCACCAGGATAAACAAGAGTAGCCAGGCGCCATGCATGATCGCCGACATCCGCGTCTTGCCCCCCGCCTCGATGTTCGCCGAGCTGCGCACGATGACGCCCGTCATGGGAAGAGCGCCCAGCAGTCCGCAGAGCATGTTCCCCCCGCCCTGGGCCATCAATTCCCTGTCATAGCGCGTTCGAGCCCCCGTGTGCATCTGATCCACGGCCGTCGCGCAAAGCAGCGTCTCCGCGCTCGCGACAAAGGCAAGGGCAAGCGCCGCGAGCATGATCTCGCCGTTAAGCAGTCGGGCCAATTGCCCGCCCGCCGGCAGAGAGATCTCCGTGAACAGTTGGTCCGGCAGGTCAATACGAATGACCGGCCAATTCATCGCCCATGCAATCACCGTCGCGATGCTGACCGCCACGAGCGGCGCGGGAATCATCCTCAGCTTGCGAGGAACGAGCGGCTTCCACATGATTATGATGAGGATCGTCAGCAGGCCCGTCATCGCGGCCCAATGATGGGTCGAATCATCATTGGGGACGACTCCCTTGAGAATCGCTTCCGGGATGTAGATCAAGTTCTGAAGTCCGCTCCCACGCGGCCCGTCATCAACCATCACGTGAAACTGGCTGCCGAAAATGAGCACGCCGATCCCCGCCAGCATCCCCTTGATCACCGCCGGCGAAACCGCCCGAAACCACTGCCCGAACCCCAGGAAACCCGCGACGATTTGGATCGCTCCCGCCAAAAGCACGATCGGGCCCAATGCCGCGAGCCCGTCCCGCTGAATGATCTCATAGACCATCACCGTCAGACCTGCCGCCGGACCGCTCACCTGAAGTGGTGATCCAGACACCGAGCCGACCAACAGGCCGCCGATGATTCCCGTGATCAGACCCGCCGCCGGCCCCACGCCGGAGGCGATGGAGATGCCCATGCACAGCGGCAACGCCACAAGAAACACGACGATGGATGCTAATAAATCGCCCTTGAACAGCGATGGAAAGTAAGTGGTGGCCCTGTCAGTATTCACTCGGATGACTCCCGAAACGTCATTCGTGCAAGATCAAGAATCAAAACGCAAGCGCGATTGCCGCCGCCCAAGCATGCGACCAACTCGAATTGGTGGATGAGCAACCGCTTTCGGATCAAGCCCGATCCGCGGGAGGCGGACGCGTCAGGGAGAGAAATCGACCGCTCGCCGAGTTATGCTCGCGGATGTTCCCGGTTCCGATCTCGTAGACCCACGCGAACATCTGGAGATCACTCGCCGCAAGCCGCGCGGCAACAGACGGATGCGTCTTGAGGTGTTGAACCTGCATGAGCACGTTCTGCTCGATCGTCACATCCATGCGCTCGGTATCCTTGAGATCGGTAAAGCAGGTCTGCATGATCCGTCGCGTCGTCTCCGCGTAGTGCAGCCAGGAAACGACGGCCGGAAGCTGGTTGAGCTCGCCGCATCTCAGAAGCGCATCCATTGCGCCGCAATTCGAATGGCCGCACACGATGATATTGGGGACCCGCAGCACCGCGACGGCATACTCGATCGTCGCCGCCTCGCTGCCTGGATCGGTGGCGTTGTACGGCGGAACAATGTTGCCTGGATTCCGGAGAATGAACAAATCGCCCGGGTCTGTCTGAGTGATCAGGTTGGGGTGTATGCGCGAGTCGGAACACGTGATGAACAGCGCATTGGGCCGCTGCTGTGTTGCCAAATGTTCAAAGTGTTCCCTCTGCTGGGGGAATATCGTTTCGTGAAAGCAACTGACGCCTTTGCGGATCTTTTCCACGGAAGTCTCCTCGCGGCACGATGTGCCGGGTCAGACCGGACGGCCAAGTATCCTATCACGGAAACCTGGGTAATCGCCGGCTTAATTCTGGTTTAGCCATTCGATGACAATGCGATGCTTTGCGGGTGACGTGTTCTCGATCGGGGGATCAGGTCCGCAGCGGGATGTTGGGCGCGTCGGCCGGATAGCCGGAAAGGGACGCCGCTGAAAATCGCCTGGAAAGTCGCTCGGCGCTGCCCGACGACGACTGTCGAATGCCGCCGACCAGACAATTCAGAATGTTAAGTGGGTCCCTGCGGCGCTTGCTTGCGGAGTGTGCAATGGACGACTCCGCGGCTAGGACCGACGATGCCGACCGACACTCCCCCTTTTCGACAGGAGCCCCCTTCTCTTCTTCGTTGACCGGGATGCCCCGGGAGCCGAAGGGCCCGTTCCCAGGCATGATGGCGGGAGACGCAACAAGCAAGAAGGCACACAGGCCCGCATAGGCCCTCGTCAGAATCACTCGCCGAATTGCTCGGCTGTACTGCCTGTTAAAATCAATCATGCTCGTAGCACTAAACGTACGGAGACCCTTTTCCTTTCGCCGGTTGGCCGGGAACGCCACAAGTCTACCCGCCCGGGCGACATCCAGCAATCACGACCCCAATGATATCGACCCTCAACCAACCGGACCGATATCTGGTCACGGGCAACTCCCCATAATTCTCCAACCCGATTTACAGGCCTCTGTACGGGCATTTACCCGGCACTTTAGGCAATTAAATTACGTCATGACGTTTCGGAGGTTCGTATTTTAGTATTAGTCGGGGACCATTACGTCCCCGCGGCAAGGCGATTGGAATATGGACCTGACATCTGAAAACTCACTCTCCGTTTCCGGGCCCATCGGGACCGTGCGCGAAGACCATGTCGCCGCGCCCGATGCGATCTTTGAGAAGTACAAGGCAGCCCTGCATCGTTTCTGCATGGGTTACCTGGGCGATGAAGCCCTGGCTGAGGAAGTCGCCCGCGAAACCTTCGCCAGATTGAGCGACGGCAGGGAGCTGCCCTCAGGTGACCTCCGCCCCTGGCTCTACAAGGTCGCCCGCAACCATTGCCTCGACATCATGCGCAGGCGGCAGCAGAGCCTAAGCCGTAGCGGCTTCGCCGACGCCGCGAGGCTCGGCGCAGGCCGGCCAACCGGAGCTGTTTATAACGAACGACAGGAATTGATGCGACAGGTGCTGTCCAACATGCCCGAAGAATATCGCAGCGTGCTGATGTTGAAGCACGTTGAAGGATTATCGCGCGCGGAGATCGCCGAAGCGCTGGAGGTCAGTGAGCCCACCATCAAGGGAAGGCTCGTTCGCGCCTCCGAGCACCTTCGTGAGGCCCTCCGCAATCAATCCGGAAGCATCTCATGAGTTGTGATATGTCCCGAGATCGCCTCTGGACCTGGGTCCAGGGCGAAGACGACGACGCAGCCTCGCGCGCGGAGATCTCCGAGCATCTGGAGGTTTGTCTCTCCTGCAAGAGCGAAGTCTCCGACATGCGCGACCTGATCGGCGAATTGCAGAATGTCGCCGTTAGCTGCGCACCGGTCGCAACCGCCGAAGCGCCGCGGGTAATCGGCGACTACCAGATCATCAGGCAGATCGGCCGCGGCGGATCGAGCGTCGTCTACCAGGCCGAGCAGCGCGATACCCGAACTCCGGTCGCCCTGAAAGTCATCGGCACGGGCCCGCGCGTCAGCGATTTTCAGTTCCGCCTCTTCGAACGGGAAGTGCAGACGCTTGCCCGCCTCAATCATCCGGCTATCGCGGCGATGCTGGAAGCGGGTCGATTGGACGACGGAAGCCTCTTCTTCGCCATGGAGCTGGTCCGCGGCGTCGGCCTGCGAGAGTTCGCCGAAGGTCAACGATTCGAAGGGCCCGACGAAAAGCCGCTCACTCTTCGCGAGCGTCTTGTCCTTTTCCGTCGCGTCTGCGAAGGCGTCAGCTACGCCCACCAGCGCGGCGTCACCCATTGCGACATCAGACCCTCAAATGTCCTCGTCTCGGATCAGGCCGCCGGCCATTCGCACGGCGACGATCTTCCCGCCTTTCCGAAGCTGATCGATATAGGACACGCCCGGCTCTTGGGGCGCGACGAAGCCGCACGTCCTACCCACGCCGAAGACGACCGCTACCTCGACTCAATCCCCTACCTGAGCCCCGAACATTCCCAGGGGCAGCAGGATCAGATCGACATTCGCAGCGACATCTATTCGCTCGGGGTCGTCCTCTATGAACTCCTGACCGGTTCTCTGCCCGATGACGCCGGCCGCAACTCGCGACGATCAGCTTTCGGCGCTGCTCACCCTCACCCGGCAATAAAACCTGAATGCCTCAAACGCGCGGTACCCGGCGAATTGGCATCGATCATCCTCAAAGCGATGGAGAACGAACCGCAGCGCCGTTACCAAAGCGCTGCCGCCTTCGCCGACGACATCGACCGCTTTCTGTCAGGCATGCCCATTCTCGCCCGCTCGCGAAGCACGAGTTACCAGCTTCGCAAGCTCGTCGCCCGGCATCGCCTGTCTGTCGGGTTCGCCGCGACGCTGCTCCTCACGTTCGTCGGAACCGGTGTGTCGACGCTGCTGCAGGCCCGCCGCATCTCGACCGAAGCGGCAAGAGGGCAGCGCGTGCAAACGATTCTTGAGTCGTTCTACGAAGCGCCGGACCCGGAGCGCTCAGGGCGGCGCGACGTCACCGTCCTCGAATCGCTCGATGCCAAGGCAAAGACCCTCACGCAGGAACTGGAAGATGATCCTCTGGTCGCCGCGGCAGTTCGCAACACGATCGGAAACACCTACCGCAGCCTCAGCGACCTGCCTTCGGCGGCGCTTCACCTGACCTACGCACTGGAAACGCGCCGCAAGTTGCTCGGCGATGACAACATCGAAACCGCGAAAAGCATGAACGACCTCGGCGTGCTGCGCCTTCTCCAGGGAGAGCCCGACCAGGCTGAGAATCTATGGCAGGCGGCGGTCGCCGTTCGTCGAAACGTCCTCGGTCCCGACCACCCCGACGTTGCGGAGACGCTCAATCATCTCGGCGTCGTCAAGAGCCACGATGACGAACGATTCGAGGAAGCGAAGGCGAACCTGGAGGAGGCCCTCCGCATCCGCCGCAATGTCCTCGCCGCCGTTCAGGCCGACTCCGCCGCTTCACGAGAGATCAGGCTGGCCCGCGACGACGTCGCCCAGACTCTGAGCATCCTGGGCGGCCTCTATCGCATCCGGCACACGCCCGACGAGTTCGCAGACGCCGAGCGCAGCTATCGCGAAGCCCTGCGACTCCAGCAGGAATCGTTCGGCCCCGTCCATCCTCAGGTCGCCAAGGTACACAACAATCTCGGCAAGCTCTTTCAGAGCAAGGGCGAGTTCGACGCCGCCGAACAGTGCTTCCAGACCGCCCTGCGCATCCTCCGCAGTGACCACAGCTACGGCGAGGATCATCAGTACATTGCCCGGCTCCTCTCCAGCATCGCTCAGGTAAAACTGGCAAGAGGTGACATCTCCGCGGCACAGGCCTTCGGCGAGGAGGCCCTCGCCCTTCGCGAAAAACTCCTCGGCCCCACCCATGCCGAAACGACCGAGTCACGCCGATTCCTCGACTCGCTCATCTCCAGTCGCGCCGCCGCCAACTAGCGCGACACATCCTCCGGAAATGTCGAGGAAGCTCTAATCCGCCTCAATCCGAAATCGCACCGACACCACCGCCTGAACGTCCTTGTCGATCGTCCCGGTGTCATAGACGCCGTAGTCGCTCACGTCGGTCGAGTGCGGCTGTGTCACCTGCAGCACGCCCATGTTCGCCCACATCACCTCCGCCACCCGGCAACCCGCCGCCCCCGCGATCTTGTCCGCCCGCGCCCTCGCGTCTTTCGCGGCCTCCTCCATCAGTCCGACCTTCAGCGGCGCCAGGTCCGTGTAGTAATATTCCGGCGAACATGAGATCACGAGTATCCCCTTTTCGATGAGCTGCGTCACCTCTCCGGCCGCGCGAAAGATGCGGTCCACGTCCGGCGTCGTAATCGTGAAACCGCGCGACAACGAGTAAGCGCTGATCTCCCGCGTCTCGTTTCCCTTTGCATCGCGCACGTGATGCTCAACCGTATTGATGGCGTCCTGCACGATCTGCTGAGTAGAGAACCCCTGCTCCCTAAGAAACTCCGCCACATCCCGGACGCCCATGTCCAGCACGGCGAACGCCTCCTTGAGGTCCTTGTGTTCTCCGCGAACGGCAATGTGCCACACCGCCTGATCGGAACGAATCCTCTTGCGAGTCGAGCCTTTGACCGAAATGACCTGCTCTGTCTTGACCGCCTGCGCCCCGCGCTCCACGTAAGCCCGCGAGGCAATCACCGCGCTGGTGGTCACGCTCAAAATCCCGGCGACCACCACCACGGCCGCGGTTATGGCAAAGTTGAATCGAAGATTGTACTCCACCGAGATTCCTCCCTGACGCCGACCCCAATGCGCCGGGCGTTCCTTCGCCCGATCATCCTGCTACGCCCCGCCGCAAAGTTGGTTCGCGCCGCCAGCGCATGGAAATTCCTTCCTATTGGGCATTACACCTGACAAGTAAAAGAGACGAGTGGCACTTCGTCACATGAGATGACGATGCCTATGAAGCTGACGACCAAGCTGGCCTGAGGCTAAGCAGTGGGACGCACCCATTGCAACCGTCGAATGTCTGACGGGCAGACTAGCAAACTTCGGCAATACGCCCCTCGATCACCCTCCGACGAGAATGGATGTAAAATAGGGAACATCGCTGATGTTCACCTCGCTATCAAGGTCGAAGTCATAGATACAAAGCTGTGCCTCGGTTGCGGGCGGGGATAGAAGCGCATCGACAAACGACTGAATCTCAGATCCGTTGATCTGACCATCGAGGCTGCCGGCCCCCAACGCGTAATCTCGGCCCCACTTGGCGATGTGCAGTGCAGTAACCCCCCCCGCCGACGAAAACCAGCCGCCGGCAAAAGCGACTTTCGGCCGCGGACCCGGGCCGTCGTCATCGTGTGCAATGAGACAGCCCTGGCGAATTGCATTGACGCCATAACCGGGAAGTACTTCGAGAGCCCACCATCGCTGCCCATCCCAGCGGCAGGCGCCATACGCCGGTACGGTTCCCGCCAACGACATGCCACCGCCCATCAGGAGTGATGGCGGATTGGGACCTGGCCCGTCGTCATCAAGCGAAGCCATGGCCCGGACGAAATCGTTCACGCCGGTCCCGTTCGTGCCGGCCACGGCTGACCACCCTGACCCATTCCACCGCGCGATGTTGTTCACGGTTACTCCCCCGGCTTGCGCAAAACTGCCGCCCACAAATAGTACCGGGAGGCCCGGCCCGTCGCCGTCTTCGTCATGCACCGCGAGAGACATCACTTCACCGGTAACGCCGAGCCCGAGGGGTCCAAGCAGGCCGGACCAATTCGTGCCGTTCCACTTCGCGATACCGCCGACGAGGACGCCGCTGATGCTGTCGAACTTACCGCCGACGTACAGCGCCTCAGGGTTCGGACCCGGACCGTCGTCATCCCATGTGATCATGCAATTCACACGACGAGGGGCGGCGCCGGCAATCGTTCCCATCGCGGTTAGGCTTGTCCCGTTCCATCGCGCGATTCCCCCTGTCCAACCCCATTCGATGAAGAGCTTCTCGTGACCGGGCCCGTCGCCGTCCTCATCGAATGCAGCCATGGCGTCGACGGCGCCGGAACCCAAAAACGGCACTCCATTGAGCGCCGACCACGAAGCGCCGTCCCATTTCACAATGCCGGAGGTCTCTGAGACGCCACCAAGCCTCGTAAAGAACCCTCCAACAACGAGTACACGAGGCTCGGGTCCGGGTCCATCGATGTCGATCGACACCATCGAGTAAGGGACGCAGTCGCCCGGCGGGACTGTGGAGATGCTGACCCAGTTACTCCCGTCCCATTTCGCGACGTTGTAGCTGCTTGCTTCCCCGATATTGTGAAAGGTGCCGCCGACGTACAGTTCGGGGTAGGAATTCCCGCCTTCGTCATCGTACAACGTCATGGTGGTGATATCGCCCCCGGCGCCGCCCAGCTTGCCGGACGGATTCGGCCACGGACAAAACAGTTGGCCATCATGCTGTGCGATATGGGGGGCGATCACACTACCAGCGCGGTCGAATGCGCCGCCAAATACCAGCGTCGGGCCGGCGGGACCGGATTCGTCCACATCGTGCATCAACATGGCGCGAGTGGGCCCCGAGAAACCCACCTGACCCTGTGTTTGAACCGCTGTCCACGTCGTCCCGGTCCACTTCGCAAAATAGTTGACGACTGTTGAGCCGATGTGGTCGAAGTCCCCGGCTGCGTAGAGAATCGGCGGTGATCCCTCGCCATCAGGCGGAACATACAAAAAGGACCGCACACCCAAAGGAGAAGTCTCCCCCGCCGGCACGATCGAGCTCCAGTTTACTCCATTCCATTTGAGGACTGAGCCATTCACGAAAAGGCCCGACTTGGTGAACAATCCAGCCGCAATGAGCACAGGCTGCTCCGGGCCTTCGCCGTCCAGATCGATGACCTCCATGGCGTAAACGCTGCTATTAACTCCCTGTCCAAGTGCCGACCAACTCGCTCCATTCCAGGAGGCAATGCGATTCACCGTTGTTCCGCCACTGGTGGTGGCAAACTCGCCTCCTGCGATCAACTTGGGTGATCCTGGACCGATGCCGTCCGCATCGAAAACCTTCAACGCGTTGACTTGTCCGCTGACGCCTTCCGGCGAGCCGAGAGCCGACCAATTCACGCCATCCCATTTCACAATGTTATTCGCAGTGATGCCGCCTCCCGACGTAAAACTCCCGCCGATGAACAGCGCGGGAGGGTTCGGGCCCGCATCGTCGTCATCAAACATCGCCAATGCATTGACGACACCGTCCACACCGTTCCCCGAACCATGTGGTAGAGACGACCATGCTGTCCCATTCCAGATCGCGATATGATTCGCCCACACACCGCCTACAGACGTGAATTCGCCCCCGATGATAAGGACCGGATTGTTCGGCCCAGCGCCGTCCAGGTCGACGCTTAAGATCACGTTGACCTTGCCGTTGGTGCCATCAGGATCGCCGGGTGCGCCGATCGGCAACCATTGCGACCCGTTCCACATCGCAATATTTGATGCCGGGGCTTCATCTGTCATGCTGAACAGCCCGCCCACGATCAAATGCGAAGACTCAGGACCGGGCCCATCTGGATCGTACGATGCAAGGGCGTATACGGCCCCATCGATACCCAATATGTGCGTGCCCTTCCATTCTGCTTCGCACTGAGCCATCAAGCGCCCGGACGTCGCCAGGATGCTCAATGCCGCGCAGACAAAGACTGCGACCGAACTTGTGCTCTGTCTCATGGTATTCCTCCCTTTGATCGAACGGCACATTGCTGCCGGCGCGTGAAAATAAATGCCCAGACCCGATGGGGACCGAAGTGGGAATCGAGCCTCGCGTCAATTGTACCTACGCACGGTGGGCGCGAGCAAAGGTTTTTTTGGGGTCGGCCAGTGCCACTTTCCTAGCATGTCCTATGCCGCGATCGACATGCGCCGGCCCTGAGTGCGACATGCCATGTCCATATCAATCGTTAATTGCAGAAGAGAAAAAGCGTTAGGTCGAGATCAAAGTCTTTCAGTATAAACCAATCCCTCGCTCGAGCGCGTCGGTCCCCGGCAATGCTTCGGCTGAACTTGAAACGAGGATCACCCGCACCCAAGCCGCAAAGCGGCCGTTCGCGACATTGATCGAGATGAGTACTAATACTTATTCACGGATCGCCCGCTCGTAGAGTTTGACATACCGCGGAATCAATCCCCGCCAATCGTATCGCTCCCGGGCCAATTCCCGAGCGCGACGCGACATCTCCCGCCGGGCGTCTTCCGATGCAACAATGGGCTTAAGTGCCGAAGAAATGGCACCCCGATCCGCCTCGACAATCCGGCCGGCCCCGCCCGCTTCCACTTCCGGCATGTTACAAGCCTCCGAGATGACCACCGGCACCCCCGCCGCCAGCGCCTCAACGATCGACATCGAGAGCCCCTCGCTCATGCTCGGCTGCAAAAGCACGCCCGCCCGGCCGAGCAGCGACCGAACCTCCTCCCGTGAGAGCAGACCCGTGAACGTGACGCGATCCGTCATCTTCTTCCGGGCAACGGCGGCCCCGAGCATCCGCTGCATCCCCACCTCGTCCGGCCCAGCAATGACAAAGTGCCAATCCTTCGCCGCCGCAAACGTGTCGAATGCCCCCTGAAGCGCCTGAACGATACCCTTCTGAGGATGAATCCGCCCGATGAAGACCAGCAGGTTGCGCCCCGAAAGCTCCGGGAATCGGGACTCAATCGCCTCAGCCGACGGCAGTTGCTCGAACTCCGCAACATTCAGCCCGTTGGGAATGACCTCAATACGCTCGTTGAAGCCAAGCTCCCGCATGGCCCGCGCCTCCCCGTCTGCCAACGCGTGCAGAAACTTGGCCCCGCGCAGGTTGGCATGCTCAAAAAGCCAGCCCGCGGGAAGCTTCTTCCAACGGCTGCGGCGCCACGCCCACGGCATCATCATGCTGTGAGGCGTCATGATGTAAGGCTTCCCGATCTTGCGAGCCGCCTTCCCCGCCGCCCAGTTCTGACCGGTCCACAGGCCGTGCAGGTGAACCACGTCCGCGCTTTGGATGAGCTCGCCGACCCGTGCCGAAAAGTCCGCCGACTTTCCAAATCGCGAACCGTCCAGCGAGGCAAACCGTAGGACTTCCACGCCTTTGACTTCTGGGGGTGCGCCGTAGCGCCCGCCCGCGAGTGTCGCGATGCGGCAAGTCTGCCCCGCCTTCGCCAGTTCGGCGGCGAGCATCGGCAGCACCCGCGCGATGCCTCCCCAGGCCGGATCGAGCGATTGAACCACATGCAGAATCTTCATCGCTCGCTAGCGTAGCTCAGGACACCGGATCGTGAAAGCAAGCGCACGCGGTGGCCGCCCAGCCGGGATCGAAAGTCGTTTTGACATTTGTGGCATTTGCCGTTCCTCTGCGCCCTATGTGCGGAATCGCCGGATACCTTCGACCAGACGCCGCGCCGGACGAAGCGATGCTGCGCGAGATGTGCGCAAGACTTCGGCACCGGGGACCCGATGGCGACGACATCTGGGTCAATCGCGCAGCCGGTCTCGGCCTCGCCCATACGCGGCTCAAGGTCCAGGACCTGACCCCGGCCGCCGATCAACCGATGACCAGCGCCGATGGCAAAGTCACGCTGGTCTATAACGGCGAGATCTACAACTTCCGCGAACTGCGCGACGAGCTCCGCGCCGCCGGCGCCTTTTTCAAATCGACCGGCGACACCGAGGTCCTGCTGGAGCTGTGCCGCCGCGACCCGGAACTGTCATTCCTCCCCAATCTCAACGGCATGTTCGCCTTCGCCCTCTGGCGCAGCGACGACAAAACGCTCACCCTGGTCCGCGATCGAACAGGCGTCAAGCCGCTTCTGCACGCCGAGCTGCCCGGCGGAGGCATCGCCTTCGCATCGGAATTGCACGCACTTCGCCCGGCCACGAATAATCTGGTAATGGACCCCACGGCTGTCGTCCAACTGCTGACGCTCGGCTTCATCGCCGCCCCGCGCACCATCTTCACCGGCGTTCAAAAGCTGCGACCCGGCCACTCGTTGCGATACCAATCCGGCAGAATTGAGATTCGCGCTTGGGCGCCGCCGATCTCGCCTGCAAGGTCCGCCGCACCCGACGCCGCTTCATCCTTCCGAGAAGCCTGCGCTCAGATTCGCTCCACTTTCTCCAACGCCGTTAGTCAGCGGCTTCTCGCCGATGTCCCCGTCGGCGTCTTCCTCTCCGGCGGGATCGACTCGGCGATCGTGACCGCCGTCGCGGCCAAAACCTCCGACCGTCGCGTACGCACCTTCTCCGTGTCGTTCCCCGACAATCCCTTCTACGACGAGAGCCGCTACGCAAAGGCCGTCGCCGACATGCACGACACCGATCACACTGTGCTGCCGTTGTCACTGTCCGACGTGCAGAACATCATCCCCACCGTCCAGCATCATGTAGGTGAGCCGTTCGCCGACAGCTCCGTCCTGCCGACCTATCTGCTCTCCCGCCTCACGCGCGAGCATGTCACCGTGGCCCTCAGCGGTGACGGCGCCGACGAACTCTTCGCGGGCTACAACCGCTACGCCTCGGCCACCCTGAATCAGCGCATCGGGTGGCTCGCTCGAACGCCCCTCTATGCCCCGCTGCGAAGCCTCATTGAGCGCTTGCCCTCGCGGCGAGAGACGAAATGGGGAGGCATCTTCTCCCAGGCCAAGCGGGCCATCCGCTCCATGGACCCGGGCCCGGCGCATCGCCAGGCGAATTGGATGCGCACCAGCGACGACCGCACCCTCACGCGTCTGCTCGCCGACCAATCGACCGCCCCGGAGCTCATTGAGGCCGTCGTGCAGTTACTCTGGCACTATCGACCGCCCGGCTCTGGCGACGGCGACCTGAATGCCCATCTCGCCGTTGAATGGCAAACGTCGCTCCCCGACGACATGCTCACCAAGGTCGATCTCGCCTCAATGGCCCATGGCCTCGAGGTGCGATCCCCATTCCTCGACTATCGCCTCGTGCAAAGCGTCTTCGCCATGCCCTGGCAGTGGAAGCTGGCCGGCTGGAAGAAGAAGCACCTGCTCATCGAGGCCTTCAGGGACATGCTGCCGCCGCTTTTGCACGATCGGCCGAAGAAGGGCTTCGAGGTGCCGGTCGGCGTCTGGCTGCGCGGCCCGCTGAATGACTTCGCCCGACAACTCATCGCGGATGACAAGTGCTTCTTCGGGCCACTCCTGTCGCGCGAGGGCGCGATGGCCACATTGAACGAGCATTCCTCCGGCCGGGCCGATCACAATTTCTGTCTGTGGGCGTTGGTCTCGCTATTGGCGTGGCAGCAGCATCACGCGGCGGGCATCGAAGTCGCGTCGGGCGAGTAACGGCGGAGAGTGCCAACGATACGGCACTAGTACCGCTCGTTGCTCTTCGGCTTGATCGACGGAATCGAAACCCCCGGCGTGCAACTGGGCGGCACATCGCTCGCTCGGCCGATCCCCATCGACTCGCGCAGCGCCGCCAATTTCGCCACTTCCTCCGGCGGCAGTCGCCGGGCACTGCCGAGCTGGTGAGCCAGCACCATCGTATAGGCCCCGTGCTCCAGCTTCTCCAGCTTGAAGAAGGCGTCGTTCAGCGACTTCCCGACGGTAATCGACCCGTGTCGATCGAGCACCAGCGCGTCGTATTGCCGGATGAGTTCGCGCACCACCACCGCCCCCTCCGTCGTGGCAGGCGTCGCGTACTGCGTGACCGGCACCCGGCCGAACGCCAGAATCACCTCCGGCAGCGCGCACGGGTCCATCTCAATCCCCGCGACGGTGAACGCGACGGTCGCCGGCGGGTGCGCGTGGATGACGGCCTGGGCGTCGGGGCGCTCGCGATACGCCTCGATGTGCATCCATCGCTCGCTCGATGGGCGGCCGCGCCCGAGGATGACATTTCCGGAATGATCGATCAGCACAAGATCGGCCGGCTCCAAAAGTCCCAGGCACGAGCCGCTCGGCGAGATCAGCAGCCGGTCGCCGGTCATGCGCGCGGAGATGTTTCCGTCGGTGCCGCCGACGAGCCCTTTGTCGTAGACCCGCCGCGCGACCTCGCACATCTCGCGCCGAATTGTCCAGTCGCTGCTCATCCGCCTTCTCGCAAACCGGGCACGATACCGCATCGTCCGTGGACTCGAAAGCCGACGCCTCCCCCCGCTGCAAGGGTGATCGCTGGACACGGCCGGTCATTCGTCGGATCATGAGTCCATAAAGAGACACGCCCATCCACCCGAGGTCCGCCATGGCACACATCGAACCCTTCACCGCGCTGCGATTCACCGAACGCGACGTCAGCAACCTGATCGCCCCGCCCTATGACATCCTCGACGACACCGACAAGGCCGCCCTGCTCCGAAAGGACGACCATAACATCGTCGCCATCGACCTGCCCCATGTGCCGCCGAAGACCGCCGGGCCGGACGAAGTCTATCAGCGCGCCGCCGGCGAGATGACGAGCTGGCTCGACATTCGCTGCCTCGCTCGTGATGAGCTGCCCGGCCTCTACGTCTACCATCAGTCTTACAAACTCGGCAAGAAGACCCTCACCCGCAAAAAGTTCTTCGCCCGACTCCGCCTCGAGGAGTTCGGTCGCGGGCAGGTCTTCGCCCACGAGCAGACTTTCGGCGGGCCGAAGGAAGACCGGCTCAAGCTCACGGCCGCGACGCGCTGCAACGTCAGCCCCATCTTCGGTCTCTATCCCGATCCCGCCAACGAGGTCGCCGCTCTGCTCGGCGAGGCCATCGACCATCGCGAGCCGGATCAGGCGGGCATTCTCGACGGCATTCAGAACGTCCTCTGGGCCGTGACTGATCGCGCGATCATCGAAGAGGTCATGGCCAAGATGGCCGACAAGCCCGTCTTCATCGCCGACGGGCACCACCGCTACGGCACGGCGCTGATGTATCGCGCGCAGCAGGTGGCCGAGTCCGGCGAGCCGCCCGAGAGCGACCCGGTCAATTACGTCCTCGCCGTCCTCGGCGGCATGGAGGACCCCGGCGCGACGATCATGCCCTACTTCCGCACCATCACCGGCGTGCCAAAGATCACGCCGGATGCGCTGCGGCAGGCGCTGGCCGGCTTCTTCAACTGGGAGGTCGTCAAGCGGCCCAAGGACGAAGACGCCCTCGCAACATTGCTGACCTCAGCCGGGCCCGGTTCGATGGCGCTTTACATCGGCACCGGCGACGTCTGCGCGACGATCGCGCCGACGAAGGCCGACCTGCTCGCCGAGCTCGAACCGAAGCGCAAGGCGGCCTGGCGAACCCTGCCGTACAGCGTCCTGCACCGGCTGATCATCGACGAAATCATCACGCCGAAGCTCTGCGGCGGCACGGCCCCGGCGATCCACTATCACAAGACCATGATGGAGGCGGTCAACGACGCGACCGTCTCGTCCGGCATCGCCTGCCTCATGCCGGCGACGACCATGCAGCAACTCCGCGACATCTGCACGGCCGGCGAACTTATGCCGCAGAAGTCGACGTATTTTTATCCCAAGCTCGCGACGGGGATGGTGGTGAACCCGCTGTATTAGGGGCTGGGGCATTGGGGATTCTCCCAGTCGGGGGGGCCTGCAAGCAGGCAGAGAGTAGGAGTAGAACAGGAGAGCAGGAGAGCAGGGTGAGTGCGGGGCCGGTGTCGGGTCGTTGGCATGGCGGCGATGCCGGGGCCGGAATCGGGATTCGGGCGGGCGCAAATCCAAGGTGACATAAGGTGACACAAGCCTCGCGGGAATTGTGCCAACACTTGTGGCGGGCAAGGGTTGGGGCGCTTCGATTTTCCGGCGGTTTTTTGAGAAAAAGGCCTGAGACTTGAGGCCTGGGGCCTGCGGCGCGGCGGGGTCGAAGGCTGGAAATCGGGCCTGAGGTTTGAGGCCCGGGGCTTGAGAATTGGTCTGGGCAGGCCAGTGGCATCGAGCATTTCCTCGCGGGGTGCAAGTGAATTGGGCTCTATATGTGAATTCTTGCTCAGCGCCCGCGCCTTTGAGAGTGAAATTAGGGACGCGGCGACGCCGAAATCTTGATTAGAAGAAGGGAAGAGAATTCCAAGGTAAACGGTGCGAGCAAAGAATCGCGCACTAGCAAGGACTTGATCTGCGCAAGTTGCTGTTAGCCTGCTCGCCGTTCCTGACTTAATGATTCGTTTGGACCACCAAAGTCGAGATCAAGCCTGGGTAAACGGCCGGACTTGCGGAGCATAAGCATCCTTCGAAAGACCTCGCCCTTTGATCGCTTTTCTCCCGCTTTCAGCAACTCGTCGTATATCTGATCGAATGTCTCGGAATACGCCAGCGCATCCACGGTCGTTGCGTGTTGCACATAGAGGGCGATCAGGAGTTGGTCCAGCCTCCCCAAATCACCTTGCTCGTCGAAATCTAAAGGTTGTGTGCTCATGACTCCTCCATAAGCATAGCACGGGCCCGCCAGGAGGCAACGTTTGCAGCCCCTTCTAAGCTCCGAAAAAGGCTTCGCTCATTGAGTCCCATGCCTTCCAGCCGGGCCAAAACCGTCTTCCGCTCCTTCGCAGGAAGAATGAACTTTCGAATCGTTTCGTCTGGGAGGGTCAGCATGTCGAAGGGATACCGGACGTCAATAAACACGGAGCGTTGCTCGATAGCGCGAGGAATCAATCGAATTGCACGGTGGTCGTCAATGATTTCCACATCGTCGCCAAATGGACCAATGGCCTCTTGAAGATCAAGGCACCACACCGCAACATTGCTAGGCGGTTCCGGAGAATCGTGTATCTCGTCGCGTAATGCAAAAAAAGCTGCAACGTACGGCGATCGTGTCCAGTCCATGATCGTCGACGGCAGGCCATGATGGCGGGCGGAAAGGGGTATAGCTTCCTCTCCCGGTTCACTGGGAATGCCGCCAAGTGCGGAAGCCTGCTCTCCAAAAGTCTGTAGCAAGAGTAGCCGCGCTCGCTATCGGTCCTTCAAACCGTATTTCTCGAGGTACCGATCAAGTGTCGTCGTGAGCAGCCACTCCGCATTCGCATGGCCTCGAAACACAAACCGATCACGGTCGATCGGCCTCTTCTCAAAAAATCCGTCGAGCCGTAACTCGAAGGTCTTCCATGTATCACAAGGGCGATCAATCATGTTGGACTACTAACTCGACTTGCTGGCCTCAGGAACGACCGCTCCCATTCCAGTTGCGTCCGCAGGCTAGGGCACGCGCATTGGCGATGCGAGTGACAGTAGAATAGCCCTCACGATCGCTACCTTCAATGGGTAGTCTGGCGAAAGCTACGATGCCAATTTGACATGGTTCCTTGTCCCGCCCAATGGCACTAATTGGTCATTCACCTGAGACGAGACCGACAAACCATATAAGGCGGAATAACTCTGATTATGAAAACAAAGCAATCATGGACACTTCTAGACATGGCAAAAGCGAGATTCCTACCTCGCACCAACGTGGAATCGGTGATCATTGAACGTCAAATGAACTCGCAACTCGACATTTTGAAAGCAAAGATAGATGAAGGCTTGGACGAAGCCCGGCGCGGCGAGCTTGTTGATGGTGAGAGGTTCATGGCTCGCGTAAAGAAACGCATTGAGGAAGCGGCTGCTGCCCGCCCTCGTACGCGGCCTAAGAAGCGGCGAAAATGAGCAATTGAATCGAAATCACCCCGCCGCGAGGATCGGCAGGGCGAACCCTTTCTTCGCCCCGTCGTCTCCGACGTGCATGCCGTAGGCCTCCATCGAGTCCGGCGGGATGGCCGTCGGGCGCTTGGTCTCGATCTCGTCGGGCCGGGCCTTGACCATCGGCAGCTTCGAGCCGGGCACTTCCTGGCAGCGCTTCACCGGGCCGCGCCACAGCCGCCAGCCCCAGATGAGAGAGTCGAGCGTCGTCTTGGCCAGGGCGGTCATGCCGATGATCTGCATGCCGATGTCCGCGCCGGCGAGGCGCTGCTTGGGCCGAATCATCGCCCCCAGCAGGCTGATCGGGTTGTAGAAAGCGCCGTAGCCGAGGATGAGGTTGGCCTGCTTGCGCCAGGGCTTGCCCTCGCTGGTGGCGACGACGTGATTGCCGTCGAAGCGGGCCTCATCGACGCGATGGCCGGCGACCTCGCTGAAGACCATCTTCTCTTTGTAGGGCGTGTCGAAGTAGTTGGTGCCGACGGCGGGCGTCAGCACGGTGATCTGAATGCTGATGGCGCCGTGCTTGCGCAGGTAGCGCACCTGGTTGTAGAGGCCGTAGAGCTTGCCCGGCGTGTAGAGCGGCTGGCCGTCGTGGTGCATCATCATCGGCATGGGGCACAGGCCGTTGGCGTTCATCTCGGCGAAGACCTCTGCGGTCTTGGTGCCGGCCTGTCCCTTCTTGACCATGGTGCCGGTGAGGTCTTCGACGCCGAACCACAGGGCCCGCAGGCCCGACTGGCGCATCTTGGGCATGAGGTCGATGCACTTGTAGGCGTCGTGAATGGTGGCCTCGGTGGCCCAGCGGACCTTCTTGTGGAAGCGCAGGCCGTCGATGCGGCGCGTGGCGAGGTGATTGACGATCTCCTCAACGGTCTCGCGGCGGTTGAGGAAGTTGTCATCGGTGCCGAAGAAGTTGCGCAGGCCGTACTGCTGATTGAGCAGGGTCATCTCGTCGCCGAGACGCTCGGGGCTCTTGAAGCGGAAGGTGTTCTGGTTGTAGGCGGGGATCGGGCAGTAGCTGCACCGGAACTTGCACCCCTGGGTCATGATGAGCGAGTTGATCCGGGCGCGCTTGGTGATCTGCTCGCGCGACAGCGGCGCCGGGGCGAGCGTCTTCTTTTTGTGCGGCGGCTCGACCCGCGAATAGGCCGCCAGCGGCAGAGGCAACTCGTCGAGATACTGAACGAGCCGCTGAACGCCGGTGTCAACGAGGTGCGCCTCGCGCCCGCCCGGCGGGTCGATGCGATAGACCAGGCCCGGCACGTTCTCCAGGGCTCCGCTCTCACGGGCGCGGATGAAGGCCTGCCGCGCCGAATCCCCGGTGCCCATGTGGGCGAGGATCGTCTCGATCAATTGGAGCATCACATAGGATTCGCCGGTGACGCAGCAGTCGGCGTTGATCTTGCCGCCTTCGCCGCGGCCGAAGTAGTCCCACGGCTCATAGATGGACTTGGGGCCGCCGCACAGAATGAGCGGCCGCTTGTCTTCGGGAATGGAGCAGGCGTCGGCCACGAGGTCGTAGGCGCGCTGGGCGTGAATCTGCATGCTGCTGACGAGGAGGATATCCGGCGGCCGATTCTCCATGAGGGCATGGGAGGGCCTGACATTCGGCGACCAGAGCTGGAAGACGACGCGCGCCTTGGTGAGGCCGGCGCCGTCGAGGGAGTCGGCCACGGCCCGGACGCCCGCGGGAATGATCCGCCAGTCGGCAAAGAGGAACGGCAGGAGGCGCGTCCGGTTATCGAAGGCGTACATGATCAGCGCGGTCAATCCGCGCATCTTAGGATTGGCGGCGAGCCGCTGGCTGAGTTCCCGATACCCCCCCGGCCTGATGTACTCGTCGCCCAGAGGGCGTTTCGGTAGTTCCATAAGTTGAGGAAGATAGCCTCGAATGTGGGGGTTTGCAATATAAACCGCTGTTTTTTCAAAGGATGCGGCAGGGACTCTCAGAAACGCGAATCCTGTGGGGTGGCCCAAACGCGGATTGTCTCTAGACGGATCAAGGGATAAAACTCGGTGTTGGATGGAGAAGGCGCCATCCGGCCGATGGAAAAGACGGGAGCAAGGTGTCGAGTGGATTCCAGCCAGCGAGAAATAGCGAACGACGCCATCGCCCTTCGTCGGAAGGTTGTCTTCTGGCGTCGCGTGGTGTGGATGATCCTCGGCGCCGCGGCCATCCTGCTTACCGTGGTGTGGAATCGATATGAGACACGGCGCCGGGAGTGCCGCGACACGCTGCTTTACAACGCGGAACTGGCGAAGAAGGTGGACCTCGCCCACGAACACGTGAGCATCCTCGAGCAGCAGTGGCAGATGTTTGACATTCCGTCCAAGGGCAGTTCGCCGCGCCATTATGACCTGATCGCCCGAAACTGGGCGGTGATCCCCGCCGCCGGTGAGAAGGTACCGCTCGCCGTATGCGCCGACGCGCATCTGGACCTGTTCACGCGCGGAAGGCACGTGCTCTTCAACACGCTCGAAGGGATGCGCGTGGACTGGCTGTCGGACGAAGAGGCGCAGTCGATCGTCGAGATGGCCCGCAAAGACAACCCCCACAAGTAGCGCGCGGCGTCAGTCGATCCAGCCGCCGCCGAGCACTTCTTCATCGTGATAAATCACCAGCGCCTGCCCCGGCGTGACCGCCCACTGCGGCTCATCGAACGAGACCTGCACGCGATCGCCTGTAAGCGGCTCAATCGTCGCCGACGCGGCCTCGTGGTTGTAGCGGATGCGCGCGCTCGCCTGGAAGGGCGCGGTGGGCCTTTCGCCGATCCACTGCATCCGCGAAGCAAGCGTCGTTGCCTGGGAAATCGACTCCGCCGGGCCGATGGTCACCGTCTGACTCTCCGGGTCGATCCGCGAGACATAAACGGGAGAGCCCGTGGCGATGCGCAGCCCGCGTCGCTGGCCGATGGTGAAATTCGGCAGGCCGGCATGTCGCCCGAGCACGCGGCCATCAACGTGACGAATCTCGCCCTCGATGAATGCATCGGGTCGGCGCTCTCGAACCACGCGGGCATAGTCTCGATCCGGCACGAAGCAGATGTCCTGCGATTCCGCCTTGTCGTGAACGGCCAGGCCAAGCCTGCGGGCATGTGCCCGGACTTCCGCCTTGGTCAGATCGCCGAGCGGGAAGAGCGTTCGCCGGAGAATTTCCGACGAAACGCCGAAGAGGACGTAGGACTGATCCTTCGCGCTGTCCCGGGCGCGCAGAAGTCGCGGCCGATCGCCGGAGTTATCCACTCGGGCAAAATGGCCGGTGGCGATCAGATCGGCGTCGATGGCGTTCGCATAATCGATCAGCCTTCCGAACTTGAGCCACTGATTGCACATGACGCAGGGATTCGGCGTCCGCGCGGCGGCATACTCATCCGCGAAGTACTGCTTGAGGCGGCTGAAGTCTTCCTCGAAGTTCAGGGCATAAAAGGGAATGCCCAGTTCTCCGGCCACGACGCGCGCATCGGTCGCATCCGCCGCCGAGCAGCAGCCTCGATGTCGCGGCTCGACCGGCGTCGTCGAGCGAATCGGCAGAGAGAATGTGCTCTCGGTCGAACCGCCTGTCTTGCAGGCCCCGACCGGCTCGGGATCGGCGGCGCCGAGGCGCATAAAGACGCCGACCACGTCGTAACCCTGCTCGTGAAGGAGGCAGGCCGCGACGCTGCTGTCTACTCCGCCGCTCATGGCGACCAGCACTTTCGGCTTCACACTCATGCATACCAGTTTAGGGATCGCGAAATGAGGCAGCAAACCCAGCCCGCCAGGCGGCCCCGCGACGCGCAATCTGCCATTACCCGGCACCCAGGGCATAAAGCCGGCCTATATCCCACTCTCACCCCCCGCAAAAGCCTCAAGCTGCCCGCACGACGCTCGCAGGCAAGTCGTGAGACCTCCGGTTGCCACGTGGGGGCTACTGAGGCGATCACATGGGGAGTTCGCTAAAAAGGGGCGATTCAATTTCGGATTCCTAAACAAGCCTTAAATCCCTAAATTGCCCTGTTCGACCTTTTTTTGAAAGAGATTGCACTTCGCGTTAAGGATTCGCTAAGATAGCGAACCAGGGTCAGCCGGAATAAGAAGCCAAGGTAATCGGTTGGGTATGCACTCAGTGCTGCTGAGTTCGACTTCGCATTTCTGCAGTATGAAGCGGTCGAAATGCAGAATGCGGGTTGTGCAACGCTCGACCATTTCACCTCCGGCGCATTTTAAGCATTGTAATAGGGTCGATTGTTATTTGAGCGGGGAGTTCGATGACGAATCCTTCGATTCGGACATCTTGGCAGCGCCACGAGGTGAAGTACTTCATTGACGAAGCGCTCGCGCTTCGCATCCGCAGGTATTGCGTCCAAAACCTGCGACTTGACCGAAATTGCCAGCCCTTCGCCGATCGCCAGTACCCGATCCACTCCGTCTATCTCGACTCTCCGGACCTTCAACTGGCGCGCAATGTCGAAGCGGGCGAGCCGGACCGCTTCAAGCTCCGGGTTCGCACTTATCGTCACGCCCTTCAGGCCGACCAGGGCCTTCCCGCTTTCTTCGAAATCAAGCGCAAGGTCATGGGCATCATCTACAAACAACGCTCGATCGTCGATCGCGCCGATGCCGTCCGGCTGCTGCGAAACGGCGCGAACTCCCATTGTCCAGGCACAGTTACGGAAACCGAAGCGAACGATAAGCTGGCGAAGTTTCAGTGGCTTCGGTATCAGCTTCGGGCGACGCCGAAGGTGGCGGTCTTCTATACGCGGGAGGCCTACGAACAGGATGCGGGCAAAGGCGTCCGGCTCAGCTTTGATCGCCGGCTTTCCTTTCAGCCGGTCGACTCCAATCAGGTCTCGGACCCGGGCGCCTGGTGGCCGGTACCGATTCGCGGCGTGATTTTTGAAGTCAAATTCACCGACACATACCCCGTCTGGCTGAAGAACCTGCTCGCATCGAGCGATCTCGTTCGTCGCGGCGTCTGCAAGTACACGCTCTGCCTGCAGGCCGCCCGGGGCGTGTCGCTGGACATGAAGGAGACTCGAATCGCATGAACAGCTTCATGGACGAAATCATGTACTCCCTTCAGGAGCCCACGGTGTCAAGCGCCGGGTCGCTGGTGCTGACCCTGCTCTCCGCCTTTCTCATCGGTCAGCTTAATGCATGGTTCTATAAGTGGACACACCGCGGCGTTTCCTATTCCCGCGGTTTCACCCAGTCGCTCGTCCTCATCACCATGATCGCCTCCTTGAGCATGATGCTCATCGCCTCGGCGCCGCTGGCGGCCTTCGGTCTGCTCGGCGGCCTGGCGATCATTCGCTTCCGTACGATCGTCCGCGACGCGCGCGACAATGTTTATGTTCTCCTGTGCCTCGTCTGCGGCATGGCGATGGGCCTGGGGTTCATTCAAATCGCCGCGATCGGGGCTCTCGGGGCGAATCTGATCGCCTGGTATCTTCACATGACCGGCTTCGGCGGCTGGCGTTCACTCGAAAGCGTGCTTCGCTTTCAAATCAGCGTCGGCGAATACGACGAGTCCGACCTTAAAGCCGTCTTCGCTCGTTACTGCAAACGACATACGCTCGTCTCCATCGACGAGGGCCCCGCCATGGAAAGCGGCGCCGGCAACGTCTATCAATGCGTCTACCGTGTCCGACTCCGCGACCCCGAGACCGCCCCGGACCTTCTCTCAACGCTTCGTGGCGCCAAACCGATCCGGTTCGTCAACCTGCTGGTCGATCCGGAGCACGAGGAGGTGGCGTAGACCAACATGGTTCCGCCCGCATCATCAACGGTTTCGTCCCGGCTGGCGCGCTGGCTAAAGCGCCTGCTCCGCAAAATGCTTGAGACTTACGGGCCCATCGCGGTCTGGCTCCTGGCCCTCGCGGCCGTGTTGGTGCTTTACTCGCGACGTTCGAACACCGGCAGCGTTGTGGCCTATGGCGAGGAACGTTCCATAACCATCGCCCACCTCGAACCCGGCATGGTGCGTGAACTGCGGGTCGAGCTTCACCAGATCGTCGAGCCGGGCGAGCTCCTGGCGAAGATGGACGATCGCGCCGATCGGCTTCGCCTTTCGACCATCTCCAAGGATTTGGAACGGCTGAAATACGAGGTCGAGGCCGAGCGAAGCCAGATAGAGATGGCTCAGGCCAGCGCAGATCTCGACGCCCGGGACCTGGCACGCCGGCTCCTGGTCGATCGCGAATCCGCCCACATTCAACACATGGTCCAGATCATCGAAAGGGCCGGTGATCAGGCCACCCTCGACGGAACCCTGGTCGAATACAACATCATGAAGCGCCTGTATGAAGAGGATCAGGCGAACTTCCGCGAGCTGAACCTGATGAAGACGCAGGTCGACGCCCTGCGGGCTCGCGTCAAGACGGCCGACGAGGCGCTGGAGCGCATGAAGAAGGCCTTCAAGGAAGCCGACGAGCGCTGGTTCGCCTTTACCGACGCACAGCAGGATCCTGTCGACTACGAATCCGTTCTCACGCCGATCCGCCTTGCCGCCGACGTTCGCGAAAGGGAGATTCGCGAACTCGTCTTTCGGATCGACCAGTACGTCATTCGTTCCCCGGCGCGTGGCCAGATCACGGCGATTTATGTCGAGCCGGGCGACCGCGTGCTGGCCGGCGAACCCCTGGTCAATATCTCCCCCACAGCCACCAATCGCGTCGTCGCGTTTCTCCCGCCGGAACGTTCGAAGTTTGTTTACCTCGGCGAGCCGGTTCGCGTTTTTCCCGTTGCCGCAACCAACGAACAAAGTCGTCAGGTGCAGGGCGCCGTCCTGAGCGTGGCCGACGCCATTACCGAGGCGCCGATTCGTTTCCGAAAAATGCCCTCCTGGCCCATCTGGGGTCGAGAGGTCATCGTCACCCTGTCGAACGACGCCACCCTCATGCCCGGCGAAGCGGTGACGCTCAGATTCGAAGAATAAACAAGATGCGCCCGATTCGGCGGCTTCAACATGCCGTGCCATCCGGCGGAGGAGAGAAAGATGCGACTCATCACGACCGTTGCGACGGCTATGATTCTTCTAAGCGCCGCCGCGACCGCGCGGGCGGCCGATGTCATCCTCAACGAATACAACGCCGTCGGCGACACCCAGTTTCTCGCCAACGGTTCGGCCGACACTTACTGGGGCACCGTTCTGGGCAACGGCGGCGACTGGTTTGAGCTGGTCGTCATCACCGACCATCTGGACATGCGCGGATGGACTTTGACCCTCAACGACAGCAGCCTGGCCGGCCCGCAAACCCTGACCCTCACCAATGACAACGTCTGGTCCGACCTGCGAAGCGGCACCATCATCACCGTCTCGGAGGAGCTCGGTAACAACGTCGACGACTATCAGCCCGCCCTCGGCAAGTGGTGGCTGAACGTCAAGGCCGCCGACGATACCAACGGCAGCTACATCACCAACTCCAACTTCCGCGTCAACAATGACAACTGGCAACTCACCATTCGCGACAGCCTCAACGCGGTGAAGTTCGGCCCCGCCGGCGAAGGCATCGCCCCCCCCAGCGGCGTCGGCAACAACGAAGTCTGCAAGCTGGAGGCCAATCCCTCCGCCGCCATCACGCCGCTCTCCGCCTACAACGACGGCGGCAGCAGTTCCTTCGGCGCCCCGAATCTCTGGAACAGCGGCGCGAGCGTGCAGAGCTTCTCCGCCCTGCGCAGCGTCCTGCCGTACTCCCCGCTCACCTCCGTCCGCATCAACGAAGTCCTCACCCACACCGACCCCCCGCTTGAGGATTACATCGAGCTGCACAACACCACCGGCAGCCCCATCGACATCAGCAAGTGGTACCTCTCCGACTCGCTCAACGACCTCACCCAGTATCAGATCCCCGATTTGACCACGATCCCCGCCAACGGCTACCTCGTCCTTTACCAGACCCAGTTCGGCTTCGGCCTCAACTCCTCCCAGGGCGATGACGTCGTCCTGTCACAGGCTGACGGCCTCGGCGTCATGACCGGCGGCCGCGACTATATCACCTTCGGTCCCGCCGAAAACGGCGTCTCCATCGGCCGCTACCCCGACGGAACCGGCCCCCTCTATGCGATGGTCTCGCGCACCCCCGGCGAGGCGAACTCCCTGCCCCTCGTCGGACCGATCGTCCTCAACGAGCTGATGTACCACCCGCCCGACCTGCCCGGCAACATCGACAACACCGACCACGAATACGTCGAGCTGCGCAACATCACCAACGCCCCGCTCGCCCTTTCGACCTTCTTTCCAAGCCCCGGCGTGACACACCCCTGGCAGCTCACCGGCGGCATCAGCCACGTTTTCTCACTCGCCGTGTCGATCGCCCCCAAGGGATACCTCCTCGTGGTCAGCTTTGATCCCATCGCTGAGCCGGCCAAGCTCGTCGACTTCCGCGCCACCTACGGCCTTGCCGACGACGTCCAGGTCATCGGCCCCTACTCGGGCCAGCTCAGTAACGGCGGCGAGCGCGTGCAATTGCTCAAGCCCGACACGCCGCAGTCTCCGCCGGAGCTGTTCGTGCCGTACATCCTCGTCGATGATGTGGAGTATTCCGACAGCGGCGCGTGGCCGACCTCGCCTGACGGCGATGGCTTCTCGCTGGAGCGCATCGACTCGACCTGGGTCGGCAACCTTTCGACGAATTGGGAAGCCAGCGGCCTCGTCGGCGGAACCCCCGGCTGCCCCAACGATCAGGATTCGCCCCTCCCCGCCGACATCGACGGCGACGGCCTCGCCAATCTCGACGACATCAACGCCCTGGTGGCGATCCTCCTCGATCAGTCCGTCGACTCCTGCCGGCTGGAACGCGCCGACGTCAACGCCGACCTCGCCATCGACGCCCTCGACATCGCCCCCTTCACCGCCGACCTGCTGGGGCCGTAAGGCACTGAATCTCCCGCGTGCCTCCGACCAGGCACAGCCCTTCATCCCAGTTGCTCGGACCAGTGCAAGTGTCGCCTTGCGCATCGGCCGACATACCGGAATCCCTCCCAAATCCGCGCGAGCGCTGAGCAGGTATTAACAATGAAATGCTCTGCGCACGATTCATCCCGTGTATCCCGCAACCGATCGCCGCCGGCTCGCTCCTCGGCCCACCGGGAGTTCTGACTGTCACGCCGCCGGACCGGTGTTTCACCAAAAACCACCTGAAACGCGCACTGCCCCAACCCACGCCCGCCACAAGCGTTGGCACAATTCCCAAAGCCCTTGTGTCACCTTATGTCACCTTCGCTTTTGCACGACTTACGCGAACGCCGCCGCCCCCCGATCCGAGCCGCGCGCGTCAGCAAGCGGTACCAGAAAATCCGGACTCCCAAACGCAATCAACACCCATCGCCGACGCAATCAGTACCGCCGCTTCTGCATTCACCTGGACCCTCTCGAATGCCCCCACGCAACCCCGCCGCCGCTCAAAATTTCGACGTTTCGACTTTTCGACGTTTCCCCCCAAACCGCCCAAAACACGAACCGCCCCAACCCATGCCCGCCACGAGAGTTGCAAGCGAAAAAATTCGGCTGTGTCACCTTATGTCACCTTCGAAATTGAGCCCTTTGCGGCCCCTGGCCCATTCAAAACAAGGGCGCGCGGATGGATTTGTCGGCCCGCGATGCCGCACTTCAAACCACTGGTCCGCGCTACAGCGGCGTGTCGAGGCTGCTCTCTGAACCGTAAATCGTCTTGATCCAGCGAACCTCTCCCGAATCCGGAATGACGGCGATGTACATGTCCTGATAGCGATTCGGCGGCCGGCCCGTCCCGCCCAGGCGCTTGTAAAGCTCCTCGTTGATGCCGGTCGTCCCGAGGCTGGTCGAGCCGATGTTCCCGACGAAGAGAACTGTCTGCCCGGCGTGATTCGCGAGTATGTCGTCGACCACGGCGTCGGCGAAGGCGGCGGTGTTGACGTAGTTGGCGACGATCCAGGGCTTGACGGTGATGCCCAGCGTCTGGGCCAGTGGCTCGGCGGTCTGCATGTTGCGGATGAGCTCCGGGGCGAAGATGGCGTTGACCCCGCGCTCCGAGAGAACGTCCTTCAGGACCTGGGCGCGGTTCTGGCCTTCGGCGTTCAAGGGCGGGTCGAGACCGGGATCGCGCTCGGCATGGCGCACCAGGACAAGGGTCGTCGTGGTGCCCGGCGGCGAGTTGGAAAAGCTGATGAGATTGAGGACGTCGCAGCCGGTCAAACAAACCGCCGCGGCGAGAATGGCGACAAGCCGCAGCCTCAATGCGGCAACACGAGAGCCAAGAAGCATCTGCTGTCTCCTTCAGATTTTAGACAATGCCCGCGAGCCGTCTCGGGCCTTTCTCCCGAACCAGCGAATATCTTAACTGAACTCCGCGTGAAATCTCGAATGCGATCACGAAACCGCCACAAGTGCCTGCGCCAATCCTTGGGCGATATTCGATTGAAGGGTCCGCCATCGCTTTGCGCTGCCCCGGCAGAATCGCTGGTTGACCTCCAATTCGATGCCGGCATAACGCGCGGCCGCCCCGGAGAGCGTGCGCAGGTACGTCGTGAATCCATCGGCGGTGCCGCGATAGGGTTGGTTCGCCCGGACAGTGAGCGACGGGTCACACTTCACGAGGCCCTTGCGCCAGGCCCTGCAGAACGCCGCCTCCAACTTTCGGGCGGGGTCGTAGAGCAGACCGATGTCGAGGTCTCGCCGTCGCCCGCGAAAGACCGGCGTGAAGGAGTGGATCGAAAGGTGAAGCACGCGCCGGCCGCCATCAAGCCAGCCTGCGATGCGTCGCTCGACTTTTCTCCGGTAGGGAAGGTAGTGGTCGCTGACGATGCGACCCTTCTGCGCTTGCGAGGCGGATCGGGTGATGGCCGAAAAAAAATCGTCGCTGTCCGGGGAGCGATTCAACTCAACCAAAAGCCGCGTCACATCGGAGAAAATCAGCGGCGCACGAACGTTTCGAGAAAGCCCTCGCGCAAGTTCAAGCGCGCCGGGATCGTATCCCCGGTGCGATTGCAAGAGCCGCCCCCGCCCGGCGAAGAGAGACTGATACGCCGCCGGCACGCGATGGCCGCCGTGCTCGCAGGTAAAGATGATGCAGTCAAACTTACGCACGCAGCATCCGGCCCTTCGCCAGGCAGTCGCAAAGCTCCGCATACACCTCGGCCAGCCGCTGCCGGCGAAAGTCGCCGCCGACCGCCCGAACGATCCGGCTCGACAGATTGCCCTCGCCGAGAATCACATCGAGCGGCGCTGTCGCACCCGCGATTTGCCCCGTGTGCGGCAAACAGGCTTCGCGCAAGTGACACCAGACCTCGCGGGCCGTGACGGACTGGTCGCCCATGCCGAGCGATCGCAGATATTCGCCGTCGGTGATGGCGGCCCGATCGCCCTCGCGGATGGTCGCCGTCAGAATCGGCTCCAGGGCATCGACCGAGAAAGACTGTTGATGCCCGACGTCCGACCATCGCTCGCCCGCCAACGCCTCCAGCGCCGAGCAGATCAGACTCAGCACGGCGATGTCGGCGGCTGGACACTCCTGAATGTCCAGCACGCGAATCTCGATCGTGTCGCGGTCAAAACGCGGAATCGCCCCGCGTGCGTTGGCCCATTCATCCTGAAGCAGCCCCTCCGCGTCGTGCGGCGCGAGGTCGCGATAGATTCGTTGCAGAATCTGATCCCGATAAGCCTGCATCGTGAATACGGGTTCCGGAATCACCCGGCCGGTGATGGACGGTATTCGCTTGCAGTTCGACTTGTAGGTGTTGAGCCGCGCATCGGCGAAACCGCCGGGCATTCCATCCATAAACGGAGAACTCGCCGCCAGCGCCGGGAGGATTGGCAGCAGCAATCGAATCGCCGCGTGCAACCTGCCAAATTCCTCGTCCCCGCAAAACGGCAGATTCAGGTGCACCGACTGAAGATTCGCCCACCCATGTCCGCGACAATCGAAGATGCGATCGAACGCCGCGTACACCTCGCCGTAGTCGTGCGGCCAGAGGCGCATCTCCTTATGGGGGTCCATCCACGGATGCATCGACGTGGGCATCAGCCGCCCACCCATCGGCGCAAGTATGTCGTTGATCCGTCCCACGCCCGACTGAAACGAATCCGCCAGCCGATCGAAAGACGAAACCGGCTCTCCGGTCTTCAGCTCGATGACATGCAGGACAAGCTCGTTGGACCAGCTCAAGTCGCCGAAGTCGACATCGCCGGTGATCTCCCCCGCCTGCGCCGCCAGCACTTTGTCGCTGATCGGACGAACGTCGAGGCTCGCCTGATCGACGATCATGTACTCCAGCTCGACGCCGAAGCGCTGAAACAGGTGATGGGGCCCGCTCATGACGACTTGCGGCCCTCGCCGTTGGTCTTGGCCTTGAGCCGCGCCAGAATGGAACCCATGACCCGGTCGTACAACTCGTTGCCGAGATACTTGTCCTCCTGGCCCGCGTCGATGTTGGGGTTGTCGTTGACCTCCATGACAAACACGCGGTTGCCGACCACCTTGAGATCGACGCCGTACAGCCCGTCGCCGATCGGCCGGGCGGCGCGAAGGGCCGTGTCAACGACGGCGGGCGGCACGTCTTCGAGCGGCACGGCCTCGACGCTTCCAAAGCGCGTCTCGGCGCCCTGGGTCTGGGCGATTTGCCAGTGCTCTTTGACCATGAAGTATTTGCAGGCGAAGAGCGGCTTGCGATCCAGCACGCCGATGCGCCAGTCCATGTCGGTCTTGAGGAATTCCTGTGCAATGATGAGGTCGGACTTCTCCAGGAGGCGATCGACGATCTCCTCGACTTCAGCCTCGGTCTCTGCCTTCATGACGCCCTGCGAGAACGAGCTGTCGGGCTGCTTGAGGATGCAGGGCAGACGCATGGCCACGCGGATCAGCTCCCGATTGTCGCGATGGATGATGAGGGTCTTGGGAATTGGCACGTCGTATCGATTCATCAACTCGGCGAGGTACACCTTGTTGCTGCACTTGGCGATCGACTCCGGGTCGTCGATCACCACCAAGCCTTCGGCGATGGCCCGGCGGGCGAAGCGATAAGTATGGTGATTGACGGCGGTGGTTTCGCGAATGAAAAGGGCGTTGAACTCGGCGATGCGTCCGTAGTCGTCGCGGTCGATGAACTCCACGCCCATGCGCAATCGCCGCGCCGCCGCGTAGAACTTGCGAAGCGCGCCCCGATTCGAGGGCTGATGCTGCTCGGCGGGGTCGTGAAGAATGGCCAGATCGTAAAGCGTCGGCTGACGGCGCCGCGCGGGCGAGCGACTCCGCCCGAAGTATTCCGTCGCGGCCTCGACAGCGAACGGCTGGTGCGATTCGGGGATGTCGCTGGCGGCGATCGGGCGGATGGAGTGCAGGGCCCACTGATCGTCCTCATGCCGGAACTCGGCGCGGAGGAGCGGGGCTTCGAACAATCGAAAGAGGCGCTGGCTCAGCTCGTCATAGGTCTTTGCGGTGTTTCGACCGAAGTAGATGCTGAGCGTGAACGTCGCGGACTTGATCGACCGCAGACTCTTACGAATCATGGCCTCAAGGTCTTCGGCGACGATGCGCGTGATCGTCAGGGTCTTCATGTCCTGAATGGTGGTGATGCTGGGCAGCGGCTTGTGGCCCCGGGCCATCGCCAGGAGCGAAACGTAGTAGCCGACACTCTGGTATCGATAGGATCGACACAGGTTGTAGACCTTCAGATTCCGAATGTCGCTGTAGTGCATGTCGGTCAAGTACGACTTGGCGGCAACAACCGGCGCGCCCGGGACGTGCAGCGGCCAGCGCTTCGGATTCTCAACGACAATGACGTGCGCCATTATTTCGCCGCCTTGCGACCCCGAACGATCTTTCGCGGTTCAATGATCAACATGTTTGCATCATAGGTGAGCACGCCGAGCAGGATCGCCCCGATCGCGCGGTCAACCCCGATTGAATAAACGTGGCCTTTGGCCAGCGGATTCGGATCGAGCGGGTCGGCCACCAAAACTTCCCGCTTCTTGCGGTTGTAGCTGCATAAGACGACAAAGTGCCCGCAGGGCACACCGCGAATATCGTCCTCCCGCCCTGTCTCTCCGTGCTCGCGGGGCATGCGATAGAGATAGGTGGCACTGAGCCCGGTCAGGATTGGTCGGTCATGGACCAGCGCATCGCGAATCAGCGACCTGCTGATGTCTTCGAAGTGGATTTCGCCGCCGAGATCCAGGAATTCGAGATACCCCTTCGTCGCCCTGCGAAGCTTGGGTGAGTGTTTCTGCTTCGCCTGGGCGACCAGCTTGGCGCGGAGATCGACGCGCTGACGTCCGTCGAACCACGACGGATCGAACACTTTCAGGTTAAATGTGTAAATCCTGGCGTGATATCCACGCCGAAGCGCGTGGCAGGCGAGGAAGACAGCCAGCGTGCCGCCCTGCTTCAGCGCGGGCACCTCGCGGATGACGCGGTCAAGGGAGAGCCTGTCACCGTAATGTTGGTAGACGGCGTGCAGACAGGTCGGTCCGCATGTGGTGCCGTCCGGTTGAGGCAGGATCGAAAATGGGCGCCGCTTGCTCAACGCATCATCCCAGCGTCTATCGCGGAAAGCCCCCGAACAATCGGAATGTCACGACCAAGCATCGGGCCGATACCCCAAGTGTGCGGACGCAGTCCACAACGCCCAACAGCATCCCAGTGGGTGGCTTCGTTGTCAAAGGCAGGGGCCACCGATCAGGCGGAAGCGGCGGCCGGGCCGGGCGGTCACGGCGCCCTTCCTCATCCATCGAATCCTGATTAGGATGCCGTTATGGCTGGAAACTGTGATTTGATGATGGCTGCGTCCGATCTCGGCTATGGCCCGATCGTGGTGCTGGTCGTTTTCACGATGGTCGTCTCGACCGTGATCATGTTGCTGACTCACCTGATCCCGAAGGCCAAGCGCACCGGCGACAGGAAGGACGCGACGTACGAATCGGGCATGCCGACCGTCGGCGATGCGCGACGGAGGTTCAACGTTCGGTTCTACCTCGTCGCGATGCTGTTTCTGCTGTTCGACGTGGAGCTTATTTTTCTGTATCCGTGGGCGGTGAACTTCATGAGCGCCCACTCGGCCGGTGACCTTCCGCTTCTGAACTTTCTCTTTGTCGAGATGGCAATCTTTTTCGGACTGCTGCTGGTCGGGCTGATTTACGACCTCGGCAAGGGCGTCCTCGAATTCGATTAGTCAACGTCGACGACCATGCAAGCACGAAAAGGCCGTCTTACACCGTGGATTGATCTCAAATTGCGACATTACGATACCTGCGCAAATTGCGCTCAAGGGACAGCCTCACTCGGAAGAATCAGTCGTTCGAGTGAGGAAAAAATCGCCACTCTCATTTTCGCTCAATTGGTTCCAAATCTCATTTACAACGCCGCTGATGGTGCCGATACTTTCTAGATAAATCCCAAATTCGTGACAAGCCGGGTCTTTAATCCGGTGTTGGTCACGACAGGGTCTCGCGCCAAGCTTGTTTAGAGCCATCGACGGTTGTGCCTTCCCTCATAGCGGAGCCGCCGCGATGAGATGGAGGCTCCTTTCTTGAAATCTTCGTTGTACGCTCAACTTGCCCGGACTCAACGTCTGCCGAGCCCGTCGACCACGGCACTGAAGATACTTGAGCTGGCCGAGTCGCCGGATGTCACCGTCAAACAAATCTCGGATTTAATTCTGACGGATCCGGCCATGTCGGCGCGCCTGCTCAAGTACGCCAACTCTCCCATGGTGGGTCCGCGGAGTGAAATCACCAGCGTTCAGCAGGCGGTCACGATGCTGGGTATCCGCAGCGTCAAAGTGACGGCGCTGGGATTCTCACTTGTACGAAAGAGCCACCAGCCCAAATGCCCTCACTTTAATTATGACGTCTTCTGGGCGCATGCGACGGCCATCGCCACGGCTGCCCGCGGGATCATGGCGGTCGGCTGTCCGGCGCGGGCGGATGAGGCGTTTACCGCCGGGTTGCTTGCGCGAATCGGCAGGCTCGCGTTTGTGACGGCGATGCCCGAGGAGTATGACGGCGTTCTGGCAAGACTGCCCAATCTCATGGCGGATGGGATCGACGAGGAGAAGGCGGTCCTCGGGGAATCTCACATTGAGATCGGCGCAGAGCTTCTGGGCCAGTGGAAGTTGCCTGCCCTGCTTGTAGATTCCGTGCGGTATCAGTTGAATCCGGCGGCAGCCCCGACCGCCGAGGCCAGGCAGATCGCCGAAGCCGTTCTCCACGCCAAGAAGATCGCGGACGTACTCTGCGGATTGTCGAAGGGCTTCGAGGGTAATCGGCCGCAGCAAGTGATTGAGATTTCCGTGATTGAAGATCAATTTCGGCAAACTGCCGGCATGTTGGGTATCTCGCTGGATGAACTGCCCGATCCAGAGGTGATCGAGGATCAGGCGCGCGATCTCGCGGAGCAGTTGAACGTGGCCGGCGGTCTGGAGCGTCAGGAATTGGTCAAGCAAGCGAAGAAACTGGAAAGCCAGGCGATCACCGACGGCCTGACCGGATTGACCAATCGAAAAGGGTTCGACGCGAGGCTCGCCGCGGAAGTGGAGCGATCGCGCCGGCACGGCCGCCCGCTCGCGCTGCTGATGCTCGACCTGGATCACTTCAAACAGGTGAATGACGGGTACGGGCACCAGATCGGAGACGAAGTCCTGAAGCAGGTGGGCCGGGTTTTGAAGGAGACGGTCCGAAAGTGTGACTACGCAGCTCGATATGGCGGTGAGGAATTCGCCGTGATCGCCGCGGAGAGCGAACTGCCGGCAGCCGCGTCTCTGGCGGAACGGCTCCGCATCGCGATCAGCGGAATCTCAATCAGCGTCGCCTCAGGATCGTATTCGCCGACGGTGAGCATCGGCCTGGCTGCTACGTCCATGCCGACGGAAACGCTGACCGCAGAAACGCTGATTGCGCAATCCGACAAGCTCCTCTATGAAGCCAAGCGCTGCGGGCGCAATCAATGCAAGTCCGGCCTGATTGGATAACCAGCTCACGTCAGGAATCAAACGACTCATGCGGCCCGGCCGATGGGTCAGTATTGCGGACGAGCGTCCTGGGCATGTGCTGCAAGGCGGCGCCGGTGGAAAACGCACGGAGTGATGTGAGCTCTCCGCTGCGGCCGTAGGGCGCGGTGAGCTGGAGATTGACCAACGCCGGCGAACCGCGGAAGACCGGCGGATTCTCAAAGCCGTCGATGTTTTCGAGGTTAACGCCGCGAGAACTGACGAGGAGGCGGGTATTCTCCAGTTCGGAAAGGTTTGGATCTCACTGATGCGAAGCGGGTTACCCAGTTTAGGGAGTATTCCCTTCCGAAAACCAGTTGCTTCGATGTTACGAAATCAGCCCGACCGATTTAATTGCAAGTCCCTAAATCTTCGTTGGCTTAGCGGCGGGACGCCTGGGTCTTAGCCGTGAAATGGCGACCGTTTGCGCGGTGAAATCGCGGCTTCCCGGGTTAGCGCGAGGGCTGACGGGCGCCATTCTGACGGCCCAATCGGCCCACGAGTGAATCCAGTCGCGAACGGTCAAGGCATTCGCGCGCTACCTGGGGGCGACGAATCCGCCAGTGAATTGTTGGGTTAAGTAAACTGGTAGGGAGGTTTTTTCGGACCTGTCGAGTGGGGTGCGACTCTAAGTCCGCGTAGGAGCGACAAGTTGTAATCGAAGTGGTCAATAATATGGGCAGTTTGCAGATTCACTCCATAAACCGAAATGCCTTCAAACCTTAGGAATACTACAATATTTTGATAAGATTTCGTTGACACCCCCTACATATTGGGGTATTAAACGGATTGTCCTCAAGCAATCGTAGAGGGCAATCCGAAGTTGATTATCGAGCCTGCAGCGAAGCGGGACCAGATGTGGCCTACCCGTAGGGGAGCCCGCCGCTTCGCGTTGCTCTCGTTGGAGTTCGACCTCGGTCAGATGGAATCAAACTCAATCGGTGGCGGCCGTTCGTGGCGACGGTCGCAATCGATTGATCAGGCGCGGCCGGCGGCGGAAAGCCGCGGCCCATATCGGGAACCGGGTGACAAGTATGGTGAATCTTTCGACGGATCGAATGAAGGTCGGCGACAAGGATGTCGCACCCTCGGCTCGCTATGGTGAGTTCGGCCTGACCGAAAATGCCCTGCGGGTTTTGCGCGCGCGCTATCTGGAGAAGAACGAGTCCGGGGAATGCACGGAGCAGCCGGACGACCTCTTTGAGCGGGTCGCGCGGGTCATGGCCGACGTCGAACTGACTTACGGCGGTAACGAGTCTTGTCGCAGCGAGTGGAAGGCGCGATTCAAGAATCTCATGGCGTCACGCAAGTTCATGCCCAACAGCCCGACCCTGATGAATGCGGGCCGCTCGATGGGCATGTTGAGCGCATGCTTTGTCCTGCCGGTTCCCGATTCAATCGACGGGATCTTTGATTCGATCAAGCATACGGCATTGATTCAGAAGGCGGGCGGCGGAACGGGCTTCGCCTTTGACGCCCTTCGTCCCACGGGCGACTACATCAAGTCAAGCGGCGGCACGACCAGCGGGCCGATCTCCTTCTGGCGAGCCTTCAGCGAGGCGACGAACGCGATTCAACAGGGCGCGTTTCGCCGGGGCGCGAACATGGGCATGATGTACGTCCACCACCCGGACATCATCAAGTTCCTGCACGCCAAGCAGGACCTAACCCAGTTCACGAATTACAACATCTCGGTGAAGATGACCGACGAATGGATGGACGCCTTCCTGAAGGACCCCCATTCACCGCACCTCACTCGAAACCCCCGCAACAATCTCGAGTTTTACGTCCCCAAGTCCGTGCGCATCGCGGACTATTCGGTCAAGGATCTGATTCCGACGGAGAAATACGACGGCCTGACGCCGGTTTACACGCGGCAGGATATCTGGGACATCATCATCAAACACGCGTGGCAGACGGGCGAGCCGGGCGTGGTTTTCATGGACCGCATCAACGAGGCGAATCCGACGCCGCACGTCGGCCGGATGGAAGCGACGAACCCCTGCGGCGAGCAGCCGCTGCTTCCCTACGAAGCGTGCAACCTCGGCAGTATCAATCTCGGCTTGTTCGTGAAGGATGCCTGTACGGCGGACGCGGAAGTTGACTGGGACGCCTTGCGGACGGCGATTCACGAGTCGGTTCGTTTTCTTGATAACGTGATCGACGCCAATAACTACCCGCTGCCGCAGATCGACGACGTCTGTAAGGCCAATCGCAAGATCGGCCTGGGCGTCATGGGCTTCGCCGATGCGCTCTATAAGCTCGGCGTGCCTTATAACTCCGACGCCGGCGTGTCATGGGGCGAGCGCTTCATGAAGTTTCTCAATGATGAATCCCACAATTACTCGGAGAAGCTGGCCCTGGAGCGCGGCAGCTTCCCGAACTGGACCAACAGCGCGTGGGACACGCAGCATCATCGCCCGATGCGCAACAGTTGTGCGACAACGGTCGCTCCGACCGGAACCATCAGCATTATCGCGGATTGTTCCGGCGGCGTGGAGCCGATGTTCAGCCTTGCCTTCTTCCGCAACGTCTTAAAGGGGCAGGAAGAAGGCAAGACCCCGATGATCGAGAGCAACGAGACGTTTGTTCACGTGGCTCGAGAGCGGGGATTCTACAGCGAGGGACTGATGGAACAGATCGCCAAGGAAGGCACCCTCGCTCATATTGATGACATTCCGGAGGACGTACGAGCCGTCTTCGTGTGCGCCCACGACATCTCGCCGGAATGGCATATTAAGATGCAGGCAGCTTTCCAGAAGCACTGCGACTCCTCGATCAGCAAGACCATCAACTTCCCGAGCGAAGCCGGCCCGGCCGACGTGGACGGGATTTACAGGATGGCCTACAGCCTGAGATGCAAGGGGGTCACCGTGTATCGAGATGGATGCCGCTCCAGTCAGCCGATGGCGCTGGCCGACTCGGAGAAGAAGCATGAGGAGATGAAGGCCAAGGCCGCCGGGAGCCCTTCGGCTGCCGTCGCGCCGAGCCTGGATCGTGAAGTCATCGAGCGCAAGGCCGAGGGCGAGCGAATGCGAATCACCACCGAGCGGAATCTCTTCGGCGAGCGAATCACCGAGGTTAAGAAGACCTCGCCCTCGCTTGAGCCGCGCGAGCTGCCCTCCATCACCAGCGGCATTCGCGTTCGACAGCAGACGCCGTTCGGCAACATGCACATTCAGATCACCGTGGACCCGCAGGCCGAGCGTGAGTTGGAAGTTTTTGCTCAGCTTGGCAAGGGCGGCGACATCGCCACCAGCGATCTGGAGGCCATCTGCCGGATGATCAGCCTGTGGCTGCGTGCCGGTGGGCGATTGTCTTACGTCATTAAGCAGCTATCGGGCATCGGCTCGTCGATGCAGATCCCGACGCGCGATGGCCGGATCATGTCGCTCGGCGACGGCCTGGCCCAAGGGCTCAAGAAGTACACCAAGGCCAAGGAGCGATTCGGCCTGCGGGCCCTGCTCCTGGGCGAAGTCGATCCTTCAAATGCGGATGCCGGCGCATCGCCGAAGAACGGAAACGGCAACGGCGGCGACAAACACGACGCCGATGTGACCATTACCGCCGGGCGACTCGCTGAGCCGGCTGTTCAGGTGGCCTCGCATCGCAACGATTACAAGTTGAAATGTCCGGAGTGCGGCGGGGTGCTCGATTTCGGTGAGGGATGCACTAAGTGCCACGGATGCGGGTACTCGCACTGCTAACTGTTAGCAGTTGACCTCTAAACCTACTTTGAATGAGCGAAAGGAGGTGAGAGAATATGGCTAAGAATGAGAAGTCTTCAAAGAAGCTAGCATCACTTGCTGGCAAAGTGCTAAAAGGGAAGACGAGTTCGAAAGCGGCGAAAAAGCTTGCCGGGTCAGTGCTGACCCAAGCTCCTGACCGCAAGAAAAGTCGTTAGGCCGGTTGATCTACTAGCCACGAAGCGACTACGGCTTCCCCTGAAGCGCGCGTTTGCTGCTCTCCGGAAACGGAGAAGCTGACGTGTCCAAATCGGACTGGGAAGGAATAAGTGGGCTGGAGGGCGAAAGCCCCCCAGCCGGGATTGCGGGCCCCGAAGTCAAATGCTTAGACGGCGGCCGTTGCATGGCCGTACTAGTGGGTTCAATTCCCACCGGGGCCTGCGATATTTTAATCGCGTTGACTTCAAATAGTTTGAGTGTTGAGTGGACCATATCAGAGATGTGCTTATATCGGTTTGCAGAACCGAAAGTCAAGCAAAAACTACAAAATATTGTTGACACCCAAGGAATGGGCCACAATATGTAGTTGCTTACTAAGGGAGCGGCATCGTTATGAGAGTTATCGAAGGATTTGAGATTCAAAAGTTCGAAAGCCTCGGGGTAGATAATCCCGAGGAAGAAAAATCCCGGTGGCTGGCATCGGATCTAATGAAGCTACTCGGCTACTCGGATGCTGTCTCATTTAACGGTGCCATCAATCGAGCGATCGCGGCTTGCGCAACATTGAACATCTCGGTTCATGACAATTTTGAAGTAATTCGACGTAGTTCAGACGGAAACGACTATTGGCTTTCACGGTTCGGATGCTACTTGACCGTCATGAATGGCGACGTCAAGAAGCCCGCAGTTGCCAAAGCCCAAGCGTACTTCATCTCTATCGCTGAAGCAGTTCGGCAGGCTTCTGAGGAATCAGAGAATGTTGAACGCGTAATCCTTCGTCGCGATATTGCTGAACGGGAAAAGAGTCTCAGTAGCGTTGCGCGACGTGGACAGATCGAAAATTACGCGAGGTTCCAGGATGCTGGCTACAGAGGCATGTACAACATGAGCCTGTGGCAAATCAAGCAGCACAAGGGCATATCAAAAAAGGATTCCTTGATTGACCACATGGGTAGGACTGAGCTTGCAGCAAATGTATTTCGCTTAACCCAGACGGAAGAAAAAATCCGTAGAGACAAGATCATGGGGCAGCTCCCTCTGGAGACCGCGGCTCGTGAGGTAGGTGGTATTGTCAGGGACACGATGATTGAAATCAGCGGCGCCGCGCCAGAGGACCTAAAACCAAGAGAGAGTATTAAAAAGGTCCGAAGTGGATTAAAGAAAACGCAGAAAAAGCTTGAGAAAGTAGTTCATAAGTGATTTCATCGACCGTCTTGCGGCCGCTGAAATAAAAATAATAAAAATGAACCTCTAAAAAAGACGTTCATGCTTCGAGGGTTCGCCCTCGATGATTTATCAGGAGCCGGGCAGAGGCAATCGGCTTCTTTCCCCTCCGGAAAGCGTCGGGCATTCCCAGTGAATCCTGACGCTTTCTTTTTGCGCGCTCGTGGCCGACCGTGTGCCTTGACCGAGATTCCAATGGTTAAGGCAAGCGCCGCTGATGGAGCCGCGAACATGCGTTATGCTCTACGCGGTCGAGCGGGGAGGCCGCCGACCTTTGGAGGTGCTTGTGCGTCGCGTGGCGGGACCGATCATCGGCCTCATTATTGTTGCCCTGGGCGTGGCCGTTGAAGCCCGCCGCGCTCCGGCTGTCTTTACCGATAGCGGCGTCCTCTTCACCGACCCAGATGATTACATGCGCCTGTATCGGGCCCGCGAGATTCTTGAGGGCCGGACATCGCTTGTCAGGCAGATGCCGGAGATCAATTGGCCGGTGGGCACGACATTGCACTGGACCGCGCCGATGGACTACCTCGTCGTCGCGGCGGCGAAATCCATCGGCCCGCTGCTGGCGGATAATCCGCAGGCCCGGCTCGACCGTGCGGCGGCTTGGCTGCCGGTCATCGTCGGGGCGATCTATGTTTCGCTGTTGATTCTGCTGCTTCAACGGGCCACGGGTTGGCCGATCGCATTGGCAATATCGTTGGTGGTCCTTGTTTCGCCCGCATTCCACAGGCCGTTTGCCCTGGGCCATCCGGACCATCACTGTCTGCTCGAGTTGCTCTTCATGGTCGGCGCGCTCTTGTGGCTTCCCAGGCGTACGCCGGATGGATCACCCGCGGTTCCATCCGAGCGGGCGGCCGTTCTCAGTGGGGCGGCGACGGGCCTTGCCTTGTGGGTCGCTCCTCAGGCGATGGCGGTGTGGCTGGCGATTCTGTGCGGCGCGACAATTGCGACCTTTCGCGCACCGGAGGCGCAACGTGTGACGTGGGCGACACGGCGTTTTGAATGGGGCTGCGTCGTCTTCTTTGTGGTTGCAACCGGCTTTCTGATTGAAAACTGGCCGACCGTCTCCGCCGCCGCGGCAGACAAGGTCAGCGTATTTCACGTCGCACTAACGCTGCTGGCGTTTCTCGCTCCATCGGGGGCCGTCACCGCGGCACGAGCGGGGATACTCAGCAAGTTTGTTCACGGTCTGCGCCACTGGACGCCGCTGGCCACGGGACTGGCTGTGTTCGCCGTTTGGGCACTCGTGCAGAGCGACCACATCTTCGGAGATGTCATGGGCTCCGAATTCATCCGCTGGTCGGCCCACATTGTGGAACTTCAACCGCTCTGGACGCGCACGGCGAGCCAATTCTCTCTCGCCCAATTGCACCTGTGGCTGGGCTTCTGGCCGTACGTTCTGCCGATCGCGCTGTGGTTCTTTGTGCGAGGCGGAATGCTGCCCGTCGGTCCTCGAGCGATGCTCGCCCTTTCGGCCGTGGGCTTTGCGGCACTGGCGATCATCCAGCGGCGATGGCTGGATCATGCCTTCCTGCCAATGACGACCGTCGCAATCATCGGCCTCATCGAATTGATCCGCCGTGCCTTGAAATCAACCCCAGCGCGGCCGTGGATGGATGCGGGGCTCCTCACAGCTACGTGCGTCGTGCTGATTTGGCCGTGCAGCGATTTTCTTTTCAAGTTTGAAAGCCCCAAACCGCATCCGACCAACCTGCGAACCGCGCATGTCGCCGCGCGGATCAGCGAATTTGAATCGCGCGCGGCGTCCCCGGAAACTCGCCGGGCCATCCTCTGCGAAGACGGCGAGGGACCGATGCTGCTTTATCGCACGCGGCTGCCGATCGTCGCCGCGCCTTATCACCGGGCGATGGAGGGCATCGTCGCGGCGGCGCAGTTCTATGCCGAGCGGGACGAATTGCTCGCCGTCCAGCAGCTTGAGAAGCTCGGCGTCAGGTACGTCGTCGTGCCGTTTCGACCGCACGAGCAACTCATGAATTACGAATTCATCGCCTACGGCGAGCTTCGTTCCTACGAGCCGCCGATCGAGACGATCGCCGAGTTCGGCCTGATTCATCGGGAGCTTCGCTACAAGCCTGAGATCTCGCAGTCGATGGCCTACCGCCTGGCTATGCAGCCGGACCAGCCGCCGACGGGTCTGCGGTGCATCGCCCGAATTCGCGAAGGGGCGCAGACGCAGGATGGCTACTCGGGGCTGCTCTACGTCGAGACGACGACGTCCATCCCGCCGCGCGAGGAAAGCGAACTCTAGCCGGGACGGTATATTTGCGGATTCGAAGAGCGCCGCCAACGTTACGCAGAAGGACCGCCCATCGTGAGCAACGTCGAGAAGGACATCGCCGAGCTGCGCGAGCAGATCAACCGGCACGATCATCTCTATTTCGTCGAAGGCAAGCCGGAGCTTTCCGATCGGGAGTATGACAAACTCTTCACGCGGTTGAAGGAAATGGAGGCGGCGCACCCTGAACTGTTCGATCCCGATTCGCCCACGCAGCGTCTTGGGGAGAAGCCGATCGAGGGCTTCCGGCATGTCACCCACGCCGCCGCGATGATGTCGATCGACAACACCTATAACGAGAGCGAACTGCGCGAGTTTGACGGGCGTGTCTCGCGCGGGTTAGAGGGGGCAAAGTACGAGTATCTCGTCGAGCCGAAGATCGACGGCGTGTCCGCCTCGCTGCGGTACGAGAATGGGCGGCTCGTGCTTGGTGCAACGCGCGGCGACGGAAAGACGGGCGACGACATCACGGCGAATATCCGCACCATTCGCGCCATTCCGCTGCGGCTGCACGGCAAGGGCTGGCCGGAGGTGTTGGAAGTGCGCGGCGAGGTCTATTGGCCGCGCAGGGCGTTTGACGCGTTCAACGCGCTGCGCGTGAAGGACGGCGAAGAGCCGTTCGCCAATCCGCGGAACGCCACAACGGGCACCCTCAAGAGTCTCGACTCGGCGGCCATCGCCACGCGAGGTCTGTCCTTCATCGCCCACGGTAACGGCCAGATCGTCGGGGCGAAGTTCGACCGCGGCTCAACGCTGTTTGCGCAGCTCCGCGCGTGGGGCATTCCGACGAGCCCGCATCAGAAGCTGTGTGAGTCGATCGACGAAGTGGTGAAGTTCGTCCACGAGTGGGACGCGAAGCGGCGCGATCTGGAATACGAGACCGACGGGCTGGTCATCAAGGTGGATCGGATCGACCAGCGAGATGTTCTCGGCGCGACGAGCCGGTATCCGCGGTGGTGCATCGCCTACAAGTACGCGGCCGAGCAGGCGGAGAGCAAGCTGCTGAACGTCGATTTTCAGGTCGGCAAACTCGGGACGATCACGCCCCGCGCGGTGATGGAGCCGACGCAGTTATCGGGAACGATTGTCCGGCATGCCAGTCTGCACAATTTTGACCAGGTCGCCCGGCTGGACGTTCGCATCGGCGACACGGTGGTGATCGAGAAGGCGGGCGAGATCATCCCACAGGTGATTCGGGTCGTGATTGAAAAGCGGCCCAAAGGGACGAAGAAGATTGAGCCGCCGACGAAGTGCCCGGTCTGCAACGGTGAAGTGGAGAAGGATGAGGGCGGCGTTTATGTGCGGTGCATCAACCCGTCGTGCGATGCGCAGATCAAGGAACGGCTGAAGTTTTTCTGCGGCCGGGATCAAATGGACATCGAGAGCCTCGGAGAAGTGATGATCGAGAAGATGGTGGACAAGGGCTGGCTCCACGCTTACGCCGACATCTACAAGCTGCCCGGTCGTCGCGATCAACTCATGACGCTGGAGATTGAGCAGCAGCGCAAAGACACCAAGACCTGCGAAACGAAGAAGAGCATCGTTCAATTCGGCGAGAAGCGCACCGACAAGTTGATTGAGGGGATCGAGGTGAGCAAGGCGAGGCCGCTGGCGCGCGTGCTGGCGGCCATGAACATTCGCCACGTCGGCGTGAGCACGGCGGAGATCATCGCCGAGCACTTCGGCAAAATGGAGAAGGTTGCCGACGCAACCGAGGAGCAGCTTCAGGAAGTTGAAGGCGTCGGGCCGGAAGTGGCGGCGTCGATCCGGCAATTCTTCGGAAGCACGGCGGGGCGCAAGGCGTGGCAGGGCCTGCGCGACGCGGGCGTGAACATGACACAGCCGAAGCGCCAGGTCAGTGGAGACCAGCCGCTAACCGGCAAGACGCTCGTCGTGACGGGCACGTTGAAGAACTTTTCGCGCAGCGAGATCGAGCGGCTCATCAAGGACCTCGGCGGCAAGACGTCGGGCAGCGTGAGCAAGAAGACGGATTACCTCGTCTGCGGTGATGAGGCGGGGAGTAAATTGGAAAAGGCAAAGTCGCTAGGCGTGAACGTACTTACCGAAGATGAGTTTAAGAAATTAGCAGGAAAAATATAGTTCCACAGCCGTGACACAAAAAAGGGCTCACCGCCGAAAGGGTGAGCCCTTGTTTTTGTCTTGAAACTTACTGTGGAGACGTCTTACCGCCGCGCGTTCAGGAATATCCGCAGGATGTACCAGAACATCATCGCGACGGAGGCGAACAACTGGAGCGCCGCCCCGACGTAGCGGTCTTCGGGGTAGTGGCGGATGATGTTGGATGTGTCGTAGAGAATCGACGTGCCGGCCAGGACGACCATCGCCACCGAAAAGAGAGTGCCGAGGGTGAATCCGAAGATGAGGCTGGCGACGATGGCGACCATCGCCGAGACGCCGGCCCACCAGAGGATGCCGCGGAGAAATGAAAAGTCCTTCCGTGTGCCCCATGCGACGAACGTGAGTCCACCGAAGCCGACGAGAGTGCAGACGGCGGCGCTTTCGATCGCGCCGGGCGCAAACGAGTTGGCGATGTAGAGCAGCGGCACAAAGATGAGCGCCTGAGCCACGACGAAGATGCCCAGCGCCAGATACTGGGCCGGGAGGGTCGCCGCCGCATGGGCCGTGCGCGTGGCAAACCAACTCACCACGACAAATCCGCCCAGTACGATCAACCAACTGACGCTCATGAACGCGACCGCGATGCGCTCGGCGAGCCCGCTCTGGAAGAGGGCGACTTCGATGGCGGTAAACGCCATCACCGCGCCGACCAGGTGCATGTAGGTGCGCATGATGAAGGTGCTGCGATCAGCCGCGCCTTCAAATCCCTGCGCGAAGATGTTCATGCTGCCTTCAAACTGCGATGATCCGCTCGATCGATACTCATTATTTTGCATGGGACTATTCACGGCCGCGTCCTTTCATTTCATAGTGGCCCGGTCACTTAGAGAATGTATCGACGGACGTTGGAATTGTCATCAGGGCGCTATGTAAGCCCCCGGTTTGACGGGCATTTAGGAACGACGGGGCAGTTGGAACCGCGAACCGGTCAGATTTCCATGAAGGCGATCGCCGTCTTCAGGAATTCCGGGGTCTCGGCCAGGTCGAAGAGGTTCAGCGTGAACCACGCCGCCGCGAGGCAGCAGGCCGTCGGAAGCCACATGTAGTTGTACGGGTTTGAGTCGCCCTCGGTCAGATCGCCCTGCGCGTCGATTTCGAAGTGTCCCGCGATCATGCTCGCCGGGGCAATCGAATCGGGGTTCGACGGGTCGAAGAAGACCGGCTGCGGGGTTGCCGTGGCCATGTCATCGGCGGTCCCTACCACGCTTGCCTGCCGCTGCTGCCGGCCGTCGAAGAAGGAATAGACCATTCGCCGCAGGTTAACCATCCCCAACACGGGCAACTGCCGAAGGTCGATCAGCCGGCCCTCGGTGAGAATACCCCGCCCCATCAGCCGAATCTGCGAGACGCCGTGCCACATCGCATCGAGGATGCCAAAGCCCGCCAACACTGCGAAGAAAACAGCCAGCCAAAACGCGCCCGTGAGAATGTACGTCTTGGCCTCAGCGTCGCTCTTCAGGCCGGGGACGTGCGAGAGTTCGGGATGCCAGTTTGAATATTCAACCGGGATGGACGCCCCGACGTCGGTGATTGCCTCGTCTCGGTTTTGCCGCAGTCCCGTAGCGACCCCGGAGAGCGGCGTGCCATCGGGCCCGGTGTAACCATAGCGCACGCCGGTAATGGTGACGCGCTCCAAACCATATGAATTCCCATAGCCATCGGTTGCGTAAGGTTTGTACGTCACTTTCTCGCCTTCGAACACTTCCTGCACAACTCCCTGAACCTGGGTCGTGGGCCCGAGCAGGGCGAGTCCGGTCAGCGGGCTGAATACTTCGCCCCGCAGGAGAATCCATATCACAGTCATGGCGATGAGGATGATGCCGCAGCCGAACTGCAGTTGCTTGGCGCCGAGGAGCGCACCGACACAAACCGGCGCGGGCACACGGCGAGGCGGCTTCGTCAGGACGACATCTGTTGCAGCGGAGGCGTTCATAGCGATCGACCCTTTCAAAGATCAGGCGGAGCTCGCGACTCGCGCACACGCGAAGCCCCCGGATTCCGCCGCTTCCTATATCGAGCGGGCGCGGGGATCCATGAAGAAATCGAAGTGAGCCGGACGTATGAAACCGGTTTTTTGGCGGCTGGTGTGGATTCTATCGGTCGATTCTGTGAATCATCCTTCGGGTTGCGAGATCGCAGAACTCAAGAGGGCGGGTACGATGAACTCCTCAGATGGCGGATGAGACATTCATTTCCGAGGCGATCGTGCCCGACGCGGCGAGCTTTGATGCCGCAGCGATGGCATCGGGCCAGCCCGGGCTACCGACGGGATTTACCTGGCGAGACCGTCACTACGTAATCGCTGAGACAATCACGCAATGGAAGGCGAGCGAGCGTGAGTTTCATCGCAGGGGAGAGGCCTATTACCGAAAACATTTCTGGAAGGTGCGCGTGGACAGCGGCGAGGTGATGACGCTCTACGCCGTTCGGCATGTCAAACGCGGCGAATCGGCCAAGCGGCGGTGGTGGCTCTATTCGATGGAGCAACCTCAACCGGATGGGCCACCACCCTGAAACCTGACATGAGATTCAGAATGATCGGGTCCGCCTTTTGAAGATTCAGGAAGGCGGACCCTGCATGTCCAGCGCGCGACCTACTCGCCGGTGGTCGCGGCTGGGAGAGCGGGCACGAACCAATCACTTCTTGGGCGGGTTGGAATGATTGCCGCCGTGATGCCGGGGGTGTCCACCGGCCTGCGCGACCTGTTCCGTCCTGGTGACCTTGTTGGTCTTGCCGTCCACCAACACCTGAAGCGGCTTCTCCGCGGCGACACAGCGGACTTCGATCGTCAGCTTTGCGCCGGCGGTCGTACAATGAGCGGAGATTGCCTCTCCCTTGCTGTTGGTCTGGGCGGTCTGAATGGCTGAGGCAAGGGTGATCTTGTCCTCGGTCAACAGCTTTTCGACCTCGCGGGCTTGTGCCAGAGGATTGAGCTTTCCAATCGCCTTGGTCTCGGTCAGCTTTCCAGCCTTGCCAGTCTTGGCGTTGACCGGCACTTCCATGCACCTGTCCCCGGCCAGGCAATGTACATAAATCTCCAAGTCGCTCCCCATCATCCGCGCGCTGGCGCTGACTGCCTTGCCTTTGGAGGCTTCCTGGGCCACCTCAATGGCGCGGGTGAGCGTGATCTTGTCAGTAGTCAGTTGTTTTGCAATCTGGGCATCGTTGCCCGCTGCCGAGACGGTTGATACGCGACCGACAATCGCGAGACAACCCGCAAGGACGGCCGAACCCACAAACCACTTCGACTTGTACATGATACGACTCCTTTACATGACCGAGTGACTGCCTCGGAAACGCTCCGCGGCGAATCACTGCTAACCATGTATGCAAGACGTAGCCGCGCTGTTCATGCTTTCACGGAAGACTCGTCTCATACAGACAAGTGATGGTGATGTGCAATCGGACTTATCTTGAGCCGGCAACAAAGGATAGGATTGAAACGGGCATCTCGGTGCAGGGGCTGTTCGAGGCCCGCTGATACAATGTTGTTACCGATCGGGGCCCTACAACCGCGATTTCACTCGGGATTCTCGAACCAAGCGACGGTGTCGGCGGCGGATGACGCGGCTTGAAGCGGGGCAATGACGTCGGGCCGGCCGTCGGCATCTATGTCGCCGAGCGCGATTCGCTGGATCGTCTCCGTCACGTCGCGAACATTGTTTTCCAGCCACTGGGCCGTCTGCGTCTGGCCGGGCGTGGGAATGAACCAGCGGAGCGTGCCGCCGGTATTGGTCGCCACCACGACGTCCACCTGATTGTCCGCGTTCAAGTCCGCCGCCTTTACGTCCACTGGTTGCGCAGTCGTGTACATGGTCAGCAGGAACCCGCTCCACGCCTGCGTCGCGTCCACCGGCCGAACGTACCAACCGACCTGCCGACCGGGCCCGTTGATCGAGATCACGTCGGAGCGGCCGTCCACGTTCAAATCGGCGATGGCCAGTCGTGACGCGGCGGCCAGATTCCCGACGGTGAACTTGGTCCACAAGTCGGTCTGCGGATTGGCCGGATTCTTGTACCACGCCACACGGGCGGTGCTCTCACCGGGCGCTGTTGAGATGACATCGATTCGATTGTCAGCGTCGAAATCAGCTAGTGCCACCGACGAGGCATTTGTGCGCGAGGCCATGTCGATGTCCACGCGGGTCCAACCGGTCCCGTTCACAATGTTCGCCGCTGGGCTGCGGAACCAGCTCACGCGACCCGGCGTGCCGGCATTGCAGGCAACGATGTCCTGGCCGTTGGCGTTGTCGATGTTTCCGATGGCGACGTCGTTCCATTGTCCCAGCGCTGCGTCGTTGGACTGGTCGAGCGTCGAGAGGGTCCAGGCGCCGGTCCGCGGAGCGGCGGGGCTGTGGAGATAAACGAGCCGCGCGTTACATGCTGCAACCACGTCGGGGTGAGAATCCGCGTCGAGATCGCCGATCGCCAGACCGACGATACCGGCAAGGTCGGTGCTGCTGGCGAGCGTAACAGCGGTAAAGGTAGTCGTCGTATCCTGGAAGAAGATGACGACAGCGGGGTTCGACGCCCCCGAGCCGGCGTAGCCGACGAGGATGTCCACCTTGCCATCGCCGTCGAAGTCGGCGGTCAGTGAAACGGTCGGACGAAGAGCCGCGCCTGTGTTCACGGTGGCCCGGTTCCAGTTCGCCGTTCGAGGAAAGCCGGTTCCGCCCGTGCCGCCCAGGCATGTCGTGCCGAGTAACGGGGCGGATGCCAGTGCCATGAAGATCATCTTGAGTGCGGATCGTCGCATTGAGAGACACCCTATGCCGAAATCATGTTTTTGGAAGCGAGGAAAGAGCCCGCGCCAGGCTCAAAAGCCCACCCATGTATACTCGTCAGTCCGGCCCGCGCCGCTTTGCAGGACCGCGAATTCCCTTATCATCCGCCCCGTAATCGGTCCCGAACCGGCCGGTCCGTCGCTTCGGCGATGGACCCGCCCGGAAAGTGGGCCCGCCAAGCACCGTGAGAACCCCCTGCCGGAGCCCTGGAAAGCCATGATCGACATCAACTTCATTCGTCAGAACACCGAGGCCGTTCGGGCTGCCATCCGAGACAAGCGGGTCACCTGCGACCTTGACCACCTGCTTGCGATCGACGATCGACGTCGGCAGATTCAGCAGGAGGCCGACAATCTGCGCGGCCAGAGCAACGAGCTTTCTTCGCAGATCGGCCTCTACAAGAACCCCAAGAGCAAGTGGTATCAGGAGGCCATCGCCAAGGGAACGCCGGTCGAGACGATCAAGGCTGAGGGCGACAAGCTTCAGGCCGAGTCCGCCGCCATCAAGCAGCGCATCAAGGAACTGGAGGACGAGGAGCGGACCACGGCGACCGATTTCAAGGCGCTGATGCTCACAGTTCCGCAGGTGCCGTCCGCCAAGACGCCGATCGGCAAGGACGCAGATGAAAACGTGGAGGCTCGGCGATGGGGCGAGCCGCGGAAATTCGACTTCGAGCCGAAGGACCACGTCGAGCTGGGGGCTTCGTTGGGGATTCTCGATATCGAACGCGGGGTCAAGCTGGCGGGCTCGCGGAACTATCTACTGCGCGGGGCCGGTTCCCTGCTGCATCACGCGGTGCTGCGTCTCGCCATGGACGTCATCATCGAGCGTGGGTTTGAGCCTGTCACCGTGCCGATCCTCGTCCGCGATGAGATGATGTACGGCACGGGCTATTACCCCGGCGGCGAAGAGCAGGCCTATCGCTGCGAACGCGATGAAAAGAGCCTCGTCGGTACTGCGGAAGTCTCACTGACCGCGATGTACGGCGACGAGATACTCGACGAGTCGATGCTGCCGGTGAAGCTGGCCGCAGTCTCGACGTGCTTTCGGCGTGAGGCCGGCGCGGCGGGAAAGGACACCTATGGCATCTACCGAATTCACTTTTTCGACAAGGTGGAGCAGGTCGTCCTGTGTCGGGCCGATGAGGCCGAGAGCGAGAAGTTCCACCACGAGATCATCGCCAATGCCGAGGCGGTCCTGCAAAAGCTGGAACTGCCCTATCGCGTGATGGCGGTCTGTACCGGGGATATGGGCCAGGGCAAGGTGGAGATGTACGACATCGAGACCTGGATGCCCTCCCGGAAGAGCTACGGCGAGACGCACAGCGCGTCGCGATTCGGCGAGTTTCAGGCCCGCCGGCTGAATTTGCGTTACAAGGGCGAGGACAAGAAGACGAGATTCTGTCACACCCTGAACAATACGGTGATCGCGAGTCCGCGAATTCTGATCCCGATTCTGGAGCAGTATCAAACCGCCGATGGGAGCGTGACGGTGCCCGCGGCGCTGCGACCCTATATGGGTGGACGTGAACGGATCACCAAGCACTGACTCGTCGGAGTCGGAATGCCCGAACATTCGGGTCGCATCACAGAACATTATCGGGAAATGTGTCCGGCCGGGCTTGACCGCTAAAATTCTCAGGATTATAATGTTAGCGTAGGGTGGACGAATAGGCTCACCCTACCATCGAGGGGCGGCAGGATTCCCTAAGTGGCTTTGCCACCGAGTAGATACGAATTTCCACCCAATCCGAGAGGCCGGATTGGGGGTTCAAGATATTGTCCGAACGGCACTCAACGGCTCGCTACCTGTGAGCCGATGGGAATCAGGAAAAGCCAGTCTTCCACTCGCTGCGGCACCCTTTGACCGCGCCAAAACCACGGGGTGCCGCACGCCTTTTTTACTCCTCGCGATTTCCCGTTATCGTGCAATCCGCATTCGGCGAAGCGTCTTGATTCGTTTCCATTTGTCATTCGCCGGTCAGGGAGGACTCCATTGCCACGCCCCACTCGCACTTTCGTTCCTAAGGACGCCGACCTCGGAAAGCCCGCTGTCGTCGAAGGCCTCTATCGCGATCTGGAAGCCCGACCGCTGGGCAGCGCCGCCGCCCTGGAGGCATGGCTGCTCGAATGGTCGGACCTGGATGCGTGGCTCGACGAGGAGGGATCGATCCGCTACGTCGACATGACCTGCCAGACCGACGACGCCGCGCGCGAAAAGCGCTATCTGGACTTTGTCGAGAATGTCCAGCCGCTCGCCAGTGTCTGCAACAATCGCCTTGAGAAAAAATTCCTCGCCTGCGATCACCGCTCCGCGCTTCCGCGCGAACGCTTCGAGGTGTTCATTCGACAGGTCGAGAACAGCGCCGCCATATTCCGCGAGGAGAACGTCCCGCTCCAGACCGAGGACGAGAAGCTCCGTCAGCAATACCAGAAAGTGACCGGCGGCCTGACCGTCCAGTACGAGGGCCGCGAACAGACCATACAGCAGATGGGTCGCTATCTGGAGAACACGGATCGTCACACGCGGCAGGATGCGTGGCAGCGAATGGCCGACAAATGGGCCGAGGCCCGTGAGGAGATTGAGGCGCAGTTCGACAAGATGGTCGCCGTGCGGCACAAAATCGGCGTGAATGCCGGCTTTGCGAACTATCGAGATTACGCCTTCAAGGAACTCGAGCGGTTCGACTACAACGCCGCCGACTGCGAAACGTTTTCCGACGCCATTGCCGAGATCGTCGTGCCGGCTGCACGACGACTTGGAGAAAAGCGTAAGGCACAACTCGGCATCGAAACACTTCGCCCCTGGGACATGGCGGTGGACCCACAGGGCCGCGATCCGCTTCGGCCCTTTGAAGGCGCGGCCCGGTTGATTGAAGGCTGCGCCGCCATGTTTGCCAAGGTCCACCCCGATTTCGCCGGCCAGTTCGACACGATGCGAAAGGAAAACCTGCTCGACCTCGAAAGCCGCAAGGGCAAAGCGCCCGGCGGTTACATGATGGAATACAAGGGGCGACGGCAACCATTCATCTTCATGAACGCCGTCGGCACGCACGACGACGTGCAGACCCTGCTCCACGAGGGCGGCCACGCCTTTCACGTCTTCGCCGCCGCTCACGAACCGCTGGCGGACTTGCGCGATCCGCCGATCGAATTCGCAGAGGTCGCCTCAATGGGCATGGAGCTCATCGCTGGACCGCATCTCGGCGAGTTCTACAACGAAGCCGACGCCCGCCGCGCCTGGCAGGATCATCTCGACGGCATCGTGCGTTTCTTCCCGTACATGTCCACCATCGACATGCTTCAGCACTGGGCCTACACCCATCCGACGCACAGCCGCGACGAGCGCAAGGCCGCATGGGTGGCACTCAATCGCCGCTTCGGCGACTGGGTCGACTACTCCGGCCACGATGATGCCCTGGCTTACAACTGGCATCGCAAGGGCCATCCCTTCACGGTGCCTTTCTACTATGTGGAATACGGCATTGCCCAATTAGGCGCGCTGGGTGTGTGGCTGAATTCGAAAAAGGATTACCCCGGGGCCGTGGCCTCGTATCGAAAAGCCCTGTCTCTCGGAGGAAGGCGGCCCTTGCCGGAGTTGTTCGCCACCGCCGGCGTGCAGTTCGATTTTTCGGCGGGTACCTTGGAGCCGATGGTCCACGCGGCTGAGATGGAGCTGTGCTGAAGTCCGCCGCAACAAATGGCCTACGTCAGATGTTCATGACGTGATCGGGATGTTCGCGGACGAACTGCTCAACAGCCGCCGCGTATTGCTGCACGATCTGGGTAACGACCAATTCCTCGTCGGCGGCGGCCGCCTCGGCCGGGTCCACCAGCGGCGGGGTTGCGATGAGCTGGTAGTAGAAGTTCTTTCGCGAAACGACGAACCCCTGAATGATGGTCGCCCCGCAGCGCACGGCCATCTGCACCGGGCCGGTAAGCCATTGCCGCTCCTGACCGAAGAAGGTGACCTTGCAAGTCTTTGTGTTCTCGCCCCGATTGCGATCCACATCGAGCAGGCTTGCGACGATGGCATTGGATTGCATGTGCCGATAAATGACGCGAGGAAACGAACTCGCATAGACGAACTTCATCGCCGCCACTTCCGGAAATGTCTCTCGATATCTCTGCTGAATGTAGCGCCGGACGTGGCTCTCCTTGGGGTCGCGCACGCCGGCAAGCTTGTACCCGCGAAGGGCCATCATCAAACCGGCGACATGATGAGAGCCGTAGTGGCAGAGTGCGACGTAAAGACCCTTGCCGCGCGCCAAACCATCGTCGACATTGTAGACATTCTTGATCTTGATCCGATTGAGCAGTTTGCCGCGAGGGATGCGGTCCATGATGGTGTAGAACATCTTGTCGCAGCGGACGCGCATGAAGTACCGGCGCGTTACCTGCCGCCGCCGCGCCGGCGACATTTCATCGCCAAAGAGCGACTGGAGCTTGCGATGCACCCGACCCCGTCGGCGATAGTCGCAGGAGTATTCGAGGATGCCGAAAAACCGCCCGAGGCGATAGAGGCCGGAAAGCCCGAAACAGCGGGCATAGAAAACGAGAAAGCCCCGGACGAAGCCGATTCGCAGGCGCGTGCCCAAGGGAATCGGCCGCTCGTTAGACAAACTCTCCCCGGTGGATTCCTGCACGGGAAGCTCAACTGCGAGATTCTGACTCGGCATAGAATCCAGGAGTATATCCGAGCATCCGCACGCGGGCCAAACGGACCGCTTACTTCCCCGGAACTGTCGTGTCCACGACATTCAGCCCCGGCGGCGCCTTGAAAACAAACCGGTCAGGATTGATGGTCGAGTTGATTTTGATGTCCTTCGTCATGGAGGTCGTCGTGGGCTTGCCGCTGGGGTCGAAGCTCATGCTCTTGACACTGATTCCCGTCTCCTTGTCGTAATAGGAAAGCGTCCTGCCCATTACCGCCAATTCCGCCGGGTTCTTCGATTTCATTTCCACCACCCAGGCCGCCTTGCCGTCAACGGTCTCGTCCGGAAGCAGCTTGATTGTAAATTGCTCTTCCATGAGCTTAAACGAAGCCTGGGCGTTGAACGGGCTGAGCTCCTTGGTGAGGTCCGCCTTTCGTTTCGAGGCCGACTTTGTCCCGTCGGTTTCCGACACCGTATACGCAAATTGGCCGTCGGAGATGTCGACGGTCTTGGATTCGGTCTTGCTCGCCTGATCGCCCATCTTTTGCTCGGACTTGCTGGTGGTCTCCAACCGTCCGAGGATTTTGTCGCCATTGTTCACGTATTGCGCCGTCTGCTCGGTCGTCGACTTCATGCTCATCTGAGGCATGTTGACGTCTATGGTGAAGATCGCCCTGTATTCAAGACTTTTGTATGACGAGACTTTCGCGTGAATCTTCTGCTCCACGTCTTCAATCGTTTCCGCCCGAACCTGGCCGGCACAAAACAGCACCAACGCGATCGTCCACAACGGCTTTGCAACTTGTGATTTCATGATAGACATGCCTTGACGAAAGAATTCACGGTTCGCCGTCCACGCGGACTTCGACCTATTCGGCGGCATCCTACGGTCGAAGCAATCCGGCGGCGAGTACGCTCGAACCGTCACTGGGAAAACGAATCGCTCCCGAAATGAGCAGCTACCGACAAAGCTGACGAATGGCACTTCGTCCCATATCAAGGAAACGAAAGCCCGCTGCGTCGTATAGCTATTTTTCTTCGCCGATAATTTGCCCGGTCCCAGTATTGGTGTTATAATTACTGGTCTTTTTCAAGCCCCTTCTTTGGGGGAACAGGGCGTACCGAGTCGTCACAAACGCTGGACAATTCAAGGGTTAAGGTCACGGAACGACCTCTATCCGCACCGCCGCCGATTGAACCACTTGGGAGTTAACGTGATCGGTCAGAGTACCGCCCACCAGCTAACCGATCGCATCAGACAGGCCTCCGACATCATGGATGTCGTCTCGGCATATGTCACCCTTCGGCGAGCAGGCCGAAACTTCAAGGGACTCTGTCCATTTCACAACGAAAAAACGCCCTCGTTCAACGTTACGCCCGATAAACAGACGTTCAAGTGCTTCGGGTGTGGAGCGGGAGGCGACGTCTTCAAATTTGTCCAGCTCCGCGAGGGGGTCGATTTCCTTGAGGCTCGGGCCATTCTTGCCAACCGGGCCGGCATCAACCTCGAAGAGCGATCAAGCGGCGGCAGCGAGCGCGAAGGCTCGAGTAAGCTGGACCTGGAGCGGGTCAACCAGTGGGCTTCCCGGTGGTTTCGTTCCCAGTTGCTTTCACCGCAAGGCAAGGCTGCTCGGGATTACATCGATGCGAGGAAAATCTCGCCGGAGTCGTCCGAACGATTTGCCATAGGCTTTGCGCCGGGTGGCTGGACTGTGCTGGTCGCTGCCGCCCGACAGGCCGATATTCCTCAGCCCCTACTGCTTTCCGCCGGCCTGGCCAAA